>Ga0247825_10001958_pt1 | contig 13594 bp, 17 predicted proteins | sample 13C_Vanillin_Day_FD_194413 | JGI IMG/M metagenome (GOLD analysis project Ga0247825, IMG submission 194413) | Soil microbial communities from agricultural site in Penn Yan, New York, United States - 13C_Vanillin_Day48 | ecosystem: Environmental > Terrestrial > Soil > Agricultural land | place...
CCATGGGTGCGGCCGGTGACCGGGGGTCGGGCGGGCCGGTGCCCTGCCGGAACGATCGTGGCTCGCAGCAGGTCCCGGGCTCCCGCGACGGACGCCCTAGCCGAGGCACCCCTCGCCGACCCGGTGTGTACGATCCTGCCATCCCGGCACCTACCAACGGTACCGGTGGAGAACCACACCACGTGACGGTCGATCCGGGCCGGTACCGCGTGGAAGTATGCGGCCGCGGCTTCGTGGCCCTCGGTTGGCCCGGCACGACCGAACCGGGAGATACGTGGCGCCTCCGCTTATGGCCTGCCACGTCCACAACCGATGACCTCCCACCGAGGAAGCTCTGGACCGAGACCGACACCACGACGACTGATGCGGATCCTGCAGAAGCTCGGCCAATCGACGCCTGCATCGGCTTCTCGGACGACACCCCACAGCCCCGAGCTGTCGCCGGATGACGATTTTGCGATCTGGGGAGGTAATCCCCCGACAGCCGAGCTTCTCGCAGCCGGGTCGATGGCACCGAACCTTTGTCTCCTGGACCGGACCGTCGCGGAAGCGATCGCATCGACATCGCCCACCACTCAACGCTCGATTGCCCGGTGGGCTGCCCGGACAGCGATCGATCGAGCGGACCTGAGCAACACGCAATGGGTCCAGGACGGACTTAACGCGCTCGCGGAACAAGTCGCGCTTCCTGCGCCGTTCGCCGGTCTCTTCAATGCGCGGCAGCGGGTCGAGACCGCCCCCGCCCTTCGGCGGTTTCGTGCTCGCGCGACGCCAGCCCTCAGAAACCAGCAGCTCGCGCGGCAAGTCTTCGCTGTCAGTTCACTCACCAGCGCTGGGGCTGCCGATCCCGCGCGGGCGGCCCTGGACGCGACCTACTTCGCGGTAGTCGACGATGAGGACACCCAGCTGTTGTCAGGTGAAATTCGGTCGAAGTTCCTTCCTCGAGAACGTGGCCGGGCCCGTTCGGGTGTTCGGCCGCCCGAGGCGGGCATGTTCATCGCTGGTCCAGGTCCACGGTGCGCTCAGGATGATCGGCCGCGGTCAACGCCCGGTAGTTGTCATTCGACCACTGAATTTCGCGGCGCCGCACCCGGTCGTACTTACGTAGCTGAGTGGCCGTCGTCGTCTCCATCAGCCCCCCGTCCTTGATGAACCCGACCGCCGACCACTCCGCGTTCATCTCACGCGCCACGAACCGGGCCGCGCGACCGGCCGACGGCAACCGCGACGACGCGTTCAACACCGTCTCCAGGCTTGCCGCGGACGCATCCGGCAGCGAATCGGGACTGGCGTAATGCTGGCAACTGCGCCACACAGCAAACATCGAAACTCCTCGAAGTGGTGCGGAAATGCTGTCCCACCAAGTATCTCGGCGATCCGCAGAAACGACGAAGACAGAACGAATCCCTAGGTCGTGACGGATCAGTTTGCGAGCCATTTGACTAACTCAGGCACACGCCCGCCCCCACGACGTCAGGCCGGCGGATCGAGTAAATTTCTACGCCGCGGCTACACGAACCCGGTGCCCATCAGGCTCCGCCCCAGACTCGACGACCACGTCAGGCGCTTCATTAACGACGGGACCATCACGGCACCAGCGATCCGCCACTCGCCGTCGTTGGTTTCCCGAACGACGGCGACGGTCGGGCGCGCGGTGGTGGCGCTACGTCTCGGACGATCGTGGTATCGCCCCGATCGGTATCGATCGGCTCATGGACGAATTCGTAGACGTGCGCGTCGCGGACGGACCCGCTTCGCACACACCGCTCGAACGCGGTGCCGCTTCTCGACTCCCGTCTTGCGTCGAACTCACCTATCGGATGGTCAGGTCGAATACGTGCCCTACTGACGGGTCGGTCGACCCGTTGTGCAGATCGGTGATTACAGCGGGTGCATCATCGAGACCCGAATGCTCGACGAGCATCATCCATGGATGTCGAGGGTCGGCGATCCGCTCGAGGAAGACCCGCTCGTCGCGCAGGTAGCGCTGCATGAAAGAAGGCAATTCTCCCGCTGCCTTGTAGGAGTCAAGTTGCAGCGCAGCGAAGAAGAACACCGGGTCGGGTCCGGGGAGGTCCCTATCCCGCTCTGGAAAGCTGGTGGACTGGGTGGACCCGACCAGGCAGTCGAACGCCAATCGATCGCGGAAGTGCTCGTGAACCCTGCGATGGAGCATGTCGTCGCCGGACAGATCGACGTAGACGGTCGATTTCGACGGATCGATGTCCGTCATTTCTTCGTACTCATAAGTGGCGTCGTAGCATCCCAGTCCCTCGACGAACGACTTGTTGCGCCGCGAAGTTAGACCGATCTTGGGCGTCGCAACGTCGGAGAGGCAATGTGCGATTCCGTAAGCAGTCTTGCTGGAGGCACTCGAGATTACGAACTGCTCAGCTCCGAAATACAGCCGTTCCGCCAGATAGTCCTCGGCTGTGTATGAGGTGATGAACAAGGCGCGGAAGAGCGATATGAGGCTGTCCATACGCGGATCGGGGCCTTGGGGCTGAAATTCGTACAGGTTGTATACCTTGGGAGTGCCTGTGCGGTGGCTGGCGCCGTCGACGAAGCTGCGAGAGGTGACCGCCGTGGGCTTCATCGCCAGGTGGGTCGCGATGGGAAAGTACCCGAATACGCGAGTGCCCAAAGGGATCTCAGATACACGCGACTCGACGATCTCGGCGTACCCCCACGCCGGAATGCAACCATACCCAGACTGGTTCGCGGGAAACAGGTTCCAATATCCAATTGAATCGCCATAGACTGCATAGGTCATGTTGTTGGTCGTCAGCGCAATGCGTTCGATGCGCGCCAAGACCTCTCCGTCAGCCAGCGGTGACGTCGGGAACTCCACGGTCCCTGTCACTCCCAGATCACTCTTCAACGACTCTATGCGAACAATTTGAGCCATGGCTCATGGTCCTTTCATTAATTTCGAGGGGTTGGGTGTTCGTCGCGAGAACGAGTGCGCTAGAGCCGTCATTGGGGACCTGACCGGTCGTACAACTGCTCGATCCTGTCGGCATATTTCTCCATGATCGGCTGACGCCGGAGCTTCATCGTCGGCGTCAACTCCACTCCACCGGGGAGCCACTCTGCATCCACGACGGTGAACGTCTTGATCTGCTCCACTCGGGCCAGGTCGGCATTGGCGCGGTCGATAGCTGAAGCGATTTCGGAGTGCACCTCCGGGTCGTCGGCTGGGCGTCCGGCCAGCGCTTCGGAATCAGGCACGACCAAGGCAACGTTGTACGGCCGAGCGTCACCGATGCACACGACGTGCCCCACGAGTGGCGAGGCGGCCTTCAGGACCGATTCGATGTTCGCCGGTGACATGTTCTTGCCGCTCGCGTTGATGATGATGTCCTTCTTGCGATCGACGATGCGGACGTAACCGTCGTCATCGACCTCGGCCAGGTCGCCGGTGTGCAACCAGCCTTCCTCGTCGAGGGCCTCGGCGGTCCGGGCCGGATCCGCGCGGTAGCCGCGCATCACCATGCCGCCCCGCAGGAGCAGCTCGCCGTCGGAGGCCGTACGCAACTCGACTCCGGGCAAGGGAAGTCCGACCGAACCGGCCTTGATCCTCTCAGGGGGTGTAGCCGTAGCGAGCCCTGCCGTTTCGGACATGCCCCAGACGTCACAGAGCGGCAAACCTAGTCCTGCGAAGAACTCGATTACCGAGGGTGGTGTCGGGGCTGCACCGACGATGCCGAAGCGGCAATCGCCGAGGCCGAAGCTCTCGAGCGGGCCGGGTTCGCCGGCATCACGTCGCAACCCATCCCTTTCGATGGCGTCCTTCAGCTTCTCCCAGGTTCGCGGCACTGCCCCGAAGTACGTCGGCCGGACCTCTTTCAGTGTCGCTTGAAGGGCGCGGGGTTCCGGTACGCACGTCACCTCTGCGCCCAAGAGCACCGGCCAGTAGTGGTTGGCCCACCTGTCGCCGATGTGCGCTGCAGGCAGATGGGACACCGCACGTCCGCCGGGCTGCATCGAAAACCGTTCGGTCATCGCGCACAGGACTTGCAGCACATTGGCGTGGGTGAGCTCAACGCCTTTCGATGGACCCGTCGTCCCAGAGGTGTAGATGATGGTGAGCAGGTCCTCAGGATCGACGGCGCGCCAAGACTTCTCGACATTGATTCCATTTCCAAGGGGTGCCTCGAGTTCCTCCAATCTGAGGACGCCGTCGATATCTGAGTCGGCATCGACGAGGACGACGTGCTCGATGTTTGTCATACCCAACTTCACCTGCTCCAGGAAGCGCCGCTCGGTAACGACGACCCGTGGGCCGGCGTTGGCGCAGACCTCCGCGATCTGTTTGGGAGAAAACGTGTTGTACACCGAGAAGGGCGTTGCGCCCAGATGCAGGGCCGCCATGTCGACGATGTGGAACTCGGGTCGATTGGTCAGCATCAGCGCAACAGTGTCCCCGCGCTCTACGCCCAACGCCGCAAGGCCGGAGGCGACGCACCCCACTCTCTCGGCGTAATGTCGCCAGGTGAGCACGACCCCGCCGCCCGAGGTTCGCAACGCCACCTCGTCGCCTCTGGCCCGCACAGTCGTCTGAAAGGCTTCACACAGCGTAAAAGCAGAGAGGGCGGGGATGTCACGGCCTTGCTGTCGAGGTTCCGGCGTCGTTGCATTCATCATGACCGCGCCTCGAAGTATCGACGCGGATTATCGATCAGCATCGTTCGGATCTGCTCGTCGCTGATGCCGCGCTCCTCGAGAGCCGGCAGCACGTCCTCGAGGATGTGCAGGTAGTGCCAATTCGGCAGCGCCTTACGTACCTGTTGCTGCATCATCTCTCCCGAGAAGTAATCCATGTAGCAGGCCACGTCCTGGGAAAGGACGATGCTGTCGACGTAGCCTTGACGACACAACGTTGCGAGTGTTTCGATCCGGTTGGGGTCCGGATTGAAGACGTCGATTCCGAAACGATCGCAACCGATGACGGCGCCTTGGTCGGCGATCCAACGGAGGTAGTCGAGGTCGTTGGAATCCCCTGCATGACCCACGACTTCCTTACTCAGGTCCACGTCCTCCTCGCGAAACAGGTCCAGCGCGGCGCGGCCAGTTTGGTGCGCCGCATTGGTGTGCACCGTGATCGGCGCGCCGGTCTGTCGGTGGGCCGCGGCGATGGCCTTGGCAACTCGGGTCTGGTCGCGTGTCAACCCACGCTCCTCCACCACGCACTCGAGGAAGGCGGCCTTGACCCCGGTCCCGCCGATACCCTCTTCAATGTCCCGCACGAACATCTCGGTCATCGGCTCCGGCATGTCGAACAGCGCGCCGGGGCCACGGTAGGAGAAGTAGTGCGGGATCTCGTCATAGGTGTAGAGGCCGGTTGCCGCCACGATATTGATGTCGACCTCGGCATTAACCTGCTGGATCCGCGGGATGTCGCGGCCCAGGCCGACCACCGTTGGGTCGACAATCGTGTCGATTCCAGCGCCCTTGAGTGTCTTGAGCTTTGAGATCGCGTCGGCGATCCGCTTATCCTCGTCCCAGTACTCGTCGCCGTAGTTCTGATGCACGTCGGGAGTGAGGATGAAGACGTGCTCATGCATGAGCACCTTCCCCAAGGATGCGAGGTCCCGTGGCCCCCGCACCGTCTCGAGCATGGACATCCGGGACCTCTCGTGTGGGAAATGATTGGCGACCACCAGAGTGTCAGCGCCGTGGGCCTGTGGGAATGGAGCCGCGGACAAGTCTTACAAGGCTTGCGTTGTCGCCGGCTCCAAAGAAGGGACCATCCCGTAGAGTCAGGGCCGTGGCAGCACCGCGTCGGAGGACCGGACAGGACGAAACCAAAAGCATGCTTCTCGAGCTGGTACGCCAGCGGCTGGAGCCGCTCGGCCGGCGGATCGTCCAACGAATGCAGGACGAGATGCCGGCGTACGCCGAGTTGTCGGTCGATGAACTGTTGCCAGCGGCATTGCTGAACATCCAGTTGATGCTGCCCGCCATGTCGTCGTCCCGTTCTTTCACCGATGCCGAAGTTGCTGCATTCGTAGAGCACGGCGAAGCCCGCGCCCGGCGGGGAATCGCAATCGAAGAACTCTTGCGGGGGTGGCGTCTCGGAACCCGGGCCTTGGTCGACGAGATGCTCGACCTGGCGCGTCAGGAGACGTTGGACGAGGGCATCGTGCTCGAACTGACTCGAAACGTTCTCGCGGCCTCCGACGTGGCCATGGTGTTCGCCGCGCGCGGCCACCGCAATGCCGAACTGCTGTGGGACCGGGCAGAACAACAGCGACGAGTCGATCTCTTGCGCAGCATCTTGTCGGGAGCGATCAACACCGCTCAGGTCCGTGAGGACATGGAAGCCCAGGGGCTCGACCCTGATGCGCGGTACCTCGCAATACGCGCCTGCCCCACCCCCGAGATGCCCGCCGACAGCGTGGAAAGGCTGCTTTCCGTCGGGCCGTGGCGCCACGCGCCACGCGGACTTACCGCAATGATCGACGGCGACGTGTGCGGGTTCGTCGACCACGTCCCTGCCGACACCACCGAAGTGTCGGTCGGCGTTGGCCCGCCGACGCTGCTCGACGGTCTACCAACCTCGTTCCGAATCGCCAGCAGAGCCGCTGCGACCGCCGCCGCGTTTGGACTCAGCGGCGTCCACAGCCTCGATCAACTCGGCTTGCTGCCGGCTGTGCTCGCCGACGACGAGGTGGGCGACGAGATGGTCCGGCGCTACGTCGCCCCACTCGACGACGGACAGGGCGGCCCAGACGTTCTGGAGACCGTGCGACAGTATCTCGCCAATCACATGAAGGTGGACGTCACCGCCTCGGCGCTCTTCGTCCACGAAAACACCGTCCGTTATCGGTTGCGCCGCTTCGAAGACATCACCGGCGCAGACTTGCGCGACCCCAGCAGCGCGATCGAGGTGTGGTGGGGTCTACAGCGCTCCAGGATCGCAACCGGACGGACCTGACCCGGGGTTACCGCAGCGCCGTCGGACCGCAACTGCATAGTTCCACTGGACTTGACCGCAGAAGGGCCGAATCGCGGCCAGCAGCGGGATACGCATCCTGCCTCGGGCCGAAGGTCACCACGACCGTGGACGATGAAGATGGGGGGATGTGCGCGACGGGATCAGGTCGACAGGGGGTCACCTCAAGCTCGCCCCGTACCGTTGCATGCCACGGATCCACCGATCCCGATCAACAGTCTTGCGCTGGTGCATTTCGAGTACCTCAGGGTGCGGCAGGATCAGGAACCGCTCCTCGTCAATGGCCGCCATCACTACGTCGGCGGTGTCCAGTGGCGAGAGCACGCCGCCGGCATCGGTGACCGCCCGGGAGGCGACCCGCTCGAGTTCATCGCGTGACTGCATGCCGGCGCGGAGCATGTCGGTGTCGACGCCCATCGGACACACGCAGGAGACCCGCACGCCGGCTGCGCCGTACGTCACCGCGAGCCACTCCGAGAACGCGACCGCGCCGCCTTTGGTGACCGAGTATGTCGCGGAGCCGAGTTGAGTGAGCAAGCCGGCAGCAGAGGCGGTACTGATGAAATACCCTTCGCCGCGCTCGAGCCAGTCAGGCACCAACAGCCGGGCGGCACGCACATGCGCCATTAGGTTCACATCGATGGCGACTTGCCACTCGTCGTCAGTAGCCTCGAGCCCGGGGCCGCCACCGACTCCGGCGTTGGCGAAGTAGAGGTCCACGGGCCCGTGAGTCTGCGTGGCCAATGCGAGCAGGCTGGCAATGTCCTCGGCAACTGAGACGTCCGCGGCGCATGCAACCACGCGATCGACGAACGACTCGGCAAGGGCACAGGCGGTCTCCTGTAGGCGGCTGTCGTCCAAGTCGGTAAGCAGCACGCGGGCGCCACTTTCGAGGAGTCGTTGGGCAAGTGCGGCGCCGATCCCACCGGCCGCTCCGGTCACCACTGCAGTCTTGTTGCGTACATCCATCGGTCACGCCTTCCTTTTTCGGGACTGAATTTCCCGCCCGCGCAACGGCGAATGACCGACGGGGCGGGCACCCACCAGCGTGTGGCCGACGGGCGAGTCGGGTCGTGGCCGGCCGAGAACTGGCGCCGGACCACGATCGAAGTATTAGTCGCGCGGCTCCCCGGCGACGTAGATGACCTGGCCAGATAAAATGCCCTCTCACTGGCGAGGAACGAGAGGAGCCGCGCAGATACACGTTCATCACGGCGTCCCGCTAGTCGACGCGTCTTGAAGCGCAGGTTGGCGCGATGATGCCAGCGTTGTCGACGGGCACCGTCGGGTTCCAAGCGCTTCGGTAACGCGGGTGAGGGAAGCTCCCACTGTAGTATATGAACTTGAATTCAAGACCAAGTTTCCGTTACAATTCGGTCGACGTCAAGGACTCAACACAAACTGATCGACCGCAGCCGCCGAAGGCGAAGCTCGACACTCGTCATTGCTGACCACTCCGTCGTAGAGCAACCGTAGCTGGTTCGCCACGTCGTGAGGGTCTGCGAACCTGGCCTCGGCGGTAAGGGTGAGGGGCAGGTCGGCGAGCCAGTCCCAGGCAGTGCGTAATGCTTTCGCTCCCACACTGCCTGAGAGGGCTTCGGCGTTTGCGTTCGCGAACGGGCACCCGTTATAGACGGGTGAGGTGACCGCTTCGTGGAGCAGCAACTCCGCTTCCCGCGGCGACCATGCTACGGTCGGGCTCCGGCGGGGTGGCGCGCTCATTGCAGCACTGCCACACCGCATCCCGCCTCCTGCAAAACATCGACCCGCCATCTGCACGTTTCGGTATGGCCACCTCCGTGGTATGCCGCATCCAAGGCTGCCGTTGCCGCGTTCAGCGCGAGGGCCTCAATATCGAGCCTGCAAGCTTCGGGGTCGCAGTCAAGTCCGTCCTACCTGGTACCCATACGACCGCGATCTTCTCGAAGATGGATATCGCTTTCCAGGCTCCGGACGACTACCGCGTCGACATGGATAGATTCTTCAACTACCCGCGGGCGAGTTCGGGTTCCGCACCGGAAGTCACGGCCGACGTGATCTATCGTGCCGTAACCGACGGCTGCTCCGGCCGTCAAGTGGTCGTCCTCGCCGCCGGCGCCGCCCGCACCCACCACCAGAACTGGAGTCGGCACCGAACACCTGCCCGCCCCAGATCTTCGACGCCGGCGGCCCCGGAACGGCAGCACTGACTCTCATGGGGTCTCACCGCCCCGGCACCCGAGAGCAAGCTCGACGGTGCCAGCGCACCGGCAGGCTCCGCCCCGGCCGCGGGGCACATCCCGAACACCGGCGAAGACGAAGAAGGTCCTCGAGGGCAGCCTGCGCCAGACCGCCCTGCTCGGGCACGAGGAGATCGGCACCGAACACCTCCTCCTGGCGCTGCTCGACCACCCCGTCTCCACCGGCGCTCACATCCTCACCGACCTTGCATCCCTCAGCATCGGCGACATGCGTGAGCACCTCAGACGCGAACTGGCCCAGCAGCCCACTCCCGGCCCCGCCCACCGAATCCCCATCCGGCTCAGCGACGACGAATACACCTGCGCCCACGCTGCCGCCCGCACCCCCGGCCAGAACCTCGAAACCTCCGGTCCACGACCGCATCACCGACGCCGTCGAACAACCCGAATAACAGGTTCAATCGGGGGTGAAGAACAGCGCCATCGACACGAAGAACCACACCACCAACGGCACGAACGCGCACACCAACGGGCAGGGCGAAGTCCATGCTCGGATCGGCCGCGGCGATGCGGCCCGTGACGGCGACGACCTACGGGGTCATCTGTTCCCCGGTGACGAGGAAAATCACTCTGCGTCCGACCACGACGGTGTGGTCGCCGAAGCGCTCGTAGAAGCGGCCGAGCAAAGTCACATCGACCGTGGCCGGGATGGTGCCGGTCCAGGCCGGATCCTCGATCAGGGTGAGCAGCCGGCGGTGCAGGTCGTCGAGCTCGTCGTCACGTCTACCGATCTCGGCGGCCAGTTCGGGATCGTGCGTGCGCAGGACCCATTCGGCGAGAGGCCGGCCAACTCGGCCGCCACCCGCCCCATCTGGGAGAGCAACTCCTCCGCCTCACCGGAAGCGACGTGCTCGGGATGGCGGCGGCGGACGCTCTCGGCCACATGCTGCACCAGCCCGCCCATCCGACTCAGATCCGTCACCAGGTGCACACCGGTGACCACCTGACGCAGATCACGCGCCACCGGGCCCTGCAACGCCAACAGCGCCATCGCCAGGTCCTCGCACGGACCGCGCAACTCCTCGATCTGTTCATTCAGGTCGAACACCCACTCCGCCAGGGGCAGGTCAGCCAGCACCAGGGCCTCGGTCGCCGCCTGGACCGCATCCCCGGCCAGGTGGCACATCGACGCCAACCGGTCGGTCAGCGCGTCGAGCTGCTCGTGAAACTTCATCCGCATGCGCATCATCCTCGTGCACCTGCCGAAGACAGCACCGGGACATCTCATATTTCCCGGTCAGAACGCTCGCCCAGGCCGCGATTCTTCCCCGTCCATCCACGCGATCACACCGAACACCCGCAGTGCGGAGATCTCGTCGGGGAGGCCGGCCTCCTTCCGAGTCGAAAGCCACCGGTGATGCAACGTCCCGTAATCCGCCCATAGCGCCTCCCGCACCGGCTTCAGATGTGCCCGCTCGGCGCCCAGCACCTGGCTGACGACCGAATCCCAGATCGTGTACAGCCGGGGGCGTTTACGGGCGATCAACTTCGTTGCCTTCATCCCGGCCGATCCCCGGCAGCGCCCACAGGGCCGTTTCCAGCTCCCAGGCGGGCCATCCCGGGGCGAGCGGCTCCGGTTCGTCGAAACCAGGTCCCGGTCCGGGCCTATCGCCGTCAGAATGGCATTCAACGCCGCAATTGGTTGACCAGGGATTTCGTACGCGTCAGGGGCAAGTGGGTTCCGTCAACGTCACCGGGCGGTCGCTCGACGGCCCGGCTCGCCAGGAGGAGGCGGATCGGTCCAAACACCTCCTCAGCCCTGCCACGATGTGTCATCTCCCCAGGTGAACGGGGCGTCCCACAGCAGCGGATCAGTGTTCGGCAGGCGCATCTCGATGCCGTCGTGACGGCGGAACAGTGTGGTGGTCGGGCCGACCGAGCGCGGGATACCGCCGTGCCGGCCGCCGCCCTTCGGGCCGATGCCGGGGCGGGAGAACACCAACCACCTCCATGACCAGGGCGGCGCCGGGGGTCGGAGGTGTCAGGGTCGGGTCGGTGTAGCGGTAGGTCGAGCGAATCAGCGCAGGCATGTCATGTCCTTTTTGTCGTAGCAGAAGTGGGCGCGCGAGATCGGCGGCCGTCGAGGGCATCTCGCCGAGGCTGGGCGCGCGGTGTGGTGGTTGGTGCCGCGTGTCGGGCGGCGGGGTCGACGGGTTCGAGCTTGGCGCGGGTGACGACGGTCTGGTCCTGGTCGCGGAACGTTTCGTGGTCCTTGACGGTGGCGCGCAGGATCCGCACCCGCTGGCCGGGTTCGTAGTCGCGCACACCGGTGGCGAACCACTTGATCAGCTGGTTGCCGTCGGTGCGGAGCACCAGGAGGGTCTTGGCGCCGTAGTGGCCGTCGATGATGCGGGAGACGGACGGTCACGGTGGCGCCGAGGTCGGTGACCTTGGCACCGGTCGGGGCGAGGAAACCGGGGACGAGGGTGGCGCGTTCGGCTCGCAGCTGCTGCTGCCGGGCGTAGACCGCCACCAGTGAGGCGGCGATACCCAACGACTTCGCGGACACGTACTCCCCGGCGAGCAGGGTGCGCAGGTTCATCCCGCAATCCCTGGCCGCATCGATGGTCTCGGCGGAGGCCAGGACGCCGTCGATCAGCTCGGGCTGCTCGGCCCGGATCCGGCGGGCCTCCGCCGCGCCGTCGTCGAGTTCGCGGCGCACCGCCGGGTCGCGGATGAATGCCAGTCCCCACACGGCGGTCGCGATGGTGTCCACGGTCACGGGAATCTCGCGGTCACGGGCCCGGGCGCGGGAGATGTAGCCGCGGCCGCCCTCGGAGAACGCGCGGGCGAGGGCGATGGGGTCGAGCGTGTGCAGCGACCGGTCCACACCGGCCGCGAACACAATCTGACGGGTTACAAAGTCATCTCAGCGATGGTCAGATCGGTCGACGCCAGAGCCGACGCGCGACGTCAGGATCATCAGCCGTGTCGAGCCAGAACAGGGACCTACCGTCGTTCGTCACAGGCTGCCGCGCAGCACGCGCTACCCGCAACAGCGTGTGACACCGACTCGGATTCCGACGCACAATCGAGGAAGGAGGAGAAGCGAAGTCCTAACGGGGGTAAGCGATGCGTCCGAACCAGTCAGCACCGGTGCCGGTGCCCACAACGATCCGGTGGTGGCGCCTGCGGCCGTGGAGCCGCAACCACCTGATGCGCAGCAGCGACCGCGTCGAGGCCACCCTGGTCCTGCTCGCCTCGATGCTGGTCCAGCTCATGGTTCCCGTCGCCGCCGCGTTCGGCACCTCAACGCACACCCGACTGCAACACCAAACCGAGGCACTGCGCGCCGACGTGGACCAGGTGCCGGCCGTCCTGCTCGAGGACAGTTATCCCGCACCCGACACCACCGGATACTCCTGCGCGCCACCGGCACCCGGGAAACGGCCCGCGCCCGGTGGCCGACACCCCACGGGGACCGCACCGCCGCAGTGCCCACCCATAGCCCGGCGAAGGCCGGTCAGACGGTCACCATCAGCGTCGACGCCGACGGCAACCTCACCGGCCCCCTCCCCAGCACCCGGGACAACACCGTGGTGGCGGTGACCGCTGGATGCGGAGTCTGGGCACTCGCCGCCGGTGCCATCGTCTTCCCCACCGTCCTCGCACACCTACTGTTGAATCGACACCGCTTGCGGCACTGGGCACACGAGTGGAAACAGTTCGACAAGCCACCGAGATAATCCTCGATATCGGCCGGATATCCGCGAGGGAGGCGGGGCGCCGCACCGCCCACACCGCCCGCGAGTGGTCTACTCAGCGTGAGGACCGCACGGATCACCGAACCGGAGGTCGGTCTCAGCTTTCGTCCGGTGCAACAAGTTCGATGTCACCATCGTCGGCGAACACCAGAGTGCCGTCATCCGTCGCGACGGCCCACCGGCGCACCGGCGCCCCCTCGTGACGGGCACCAGTACCCACTTCTGCGGCGTAGTCGTCGACCACCACACCGGACACCCACGCCGAACGAGCACCGCCGGCCCGGACCCGGACCCGTGCCCCCGGCACGATCGGGCCACGATTCTCCTTCGGCGTGTCGGCCATGGAAATGATTGTGACATCCCCACCCCAGTGGCGCCGGCCGAGCACAACCCCCGCCGGGATGAGTGACAACGTGAGACAAAGCCCCAGCCCCACGAAGACGGCAGTGTGTACCGCAGCCCGCTCCCTGCACCACCGCGCCCCGCCTGCGATGCGGCGCGCCCGGCGACCGTGACCCCCGAGCTGTGCCCGCGTCCGGTCGGTGCGCCGGGTGTCCCCGCTGTCAGCGTGGCTCGCAGTTCCCGCACCCGGAGCCCGGTCAGGACGTCGAAAGAGTGTGCCTGCACCTCGCAGGACCGCAGAGCATCCACAAGCTCGGGTTCGTCGTCGACGAACGCCGACAACCACCGCC
>Ga0247825_10001960_pt1 | contig 13585 bp, 14 predicted proteins | sample 13C_Vanillin_Day_FD_194413 | JGI IMG/M metagenome (GOLD analysis project Ga0247825, IMG submission 194413) | Soil microbial communities from agricultural site in Penn Yan, New York, United States - 13C_Vanillin_Day48 | ecosystem: Environmental > Terrestrial > Soil > Agricultural land | place...
GCAGCCGGCCTCGCCGAACACCAGCGAGTCGGTATGCCAGACCAGGCTGACGTTCTCGCAGCCGTGCTCGAGGATCAGGTATTCGTAGTTCTTCAGCGCCACCAGTGTTTCATCTGTCATCGTCACCACCCCCGACCATATGTGCGGGCGTCCACCGCCCGCGCCTGTCCGAGCGATTACATTCTGCCACAAACCTCGTGCATCTGGGAGAGAAAATCTCGCCCTCGGCGGTGCGAGGCGGGGAGTGGCTGCCTGGGCGGCTACCGCAATGCCGGCCTTGGGTTGACCCCACCCACGCGTTGCGCGGGGCGGTAGCCAGCACCGTCGTAGGTCCTTCTGCGGCAGGAGAAAACATCCTGCAATTGCGGCATATTTTCTTGACGCTGGTTGTTGTACGGAGAGAAAATTGAACTGTCAACGGGAGGGTTTCGGCGGTGCGCCGAACTCGGTGGTGTGCGTGCTGGAGGGGCGGCGACCCGGTGGTGGTCGCGTCCTGACTGTGACCATCCCAAGCGTGACAGCGCAAAGCCGCGGTTGCGGATTTTGCCGGTCGCACCGGCAGATCGAATCCCCAATATTTGACCGGTCCGACACTCCCATCCGCACCGGCGGGATCGCCCCGCTCTTTACGCGCTGACCAGGCCCAATGGAGCATCATAGACGTCACCACGGTGGTCGGGTGTTCCGCGAAAGAGAAAGAGTTCTTCGATGAAGCATCGCGCCGGCGCCGCCGACCCCTCGGACATCAGTGCGTACGTGGTCGCGGTCGCGGTCGCACTGAACACCGAAACGATGCGCCGATGGGACACGGTCACGTTCGACGCACTGGTGGTGCTACCGAAGCAGTTCCGGTACTACAGCGGACGCCGCATCCTGGTCGCTTGGAATCACCATTTCGGTTGGTCATTGGGCATCGAGGGCCAGCGCATCGACCGCATCCTGATCATCACCGGACTCGGAGTCGGGTCACACCCTCAGCCCGAGCGTATCGGCGACCGAACGGACGAACTCATCGCCGACCTGCTGCACCTTGAATGCCGAACCCCGGAGGCCTTTCCGGTCCCCACGCTCGTCCACTGGATCGGTGAGGATGCCGCCGCTCCCGAACCGCGGGAGCGGTAACGATCGAACCGGCGAGGCCGGAACAGGCCTGCCTGGCTGATCTCCCACCCGGGATCTACACGGAATCCCCCGCTGCTTCACCGCCCGGTTCGCGCTTCGACAGGCGATCAGTGGTGCAGTCCTGCATGAACTTGCGGGCAACTTGGTTGAGTTTGGTGTTCGTGCGCTGGGAAATCTGCTTGAGATGCCGAAACGCCTGATCGCTGGTGAACCCGTGAACGGCCATCAGCACACCCTTGGCTTGATCGATCTCCGCCCGCGAGACCAACGCAGTCGCGAGTTGTTCGGCGTGCGTGCTGGCATGCTGCCAACCCCGCGCATTGCCGATCGCGGCCGACGCTGCGGTAGTCAACAACCGCAGCAACCGCTCGTCGAACGGGTCGAATGCCTCGACACGGTAGCTGTAGACGTTGAACGCTCCCACTACATCGCCGGGATCTCGATCATCGAGCAGAACCGGTACCGACAGACACGCCCGAATTCCGGCGTTCTCTGCGGCGATGGTGAATTCGGGAAACCGGTCGCGATCTGCGCCCGCCACTCGGACCGGACGCAATGACGTCGCGGCCTGCAGGCCCGGGCCCCGCCCAGCGGCGTACTGGCATTCGTCGAGGGCGATTACTGCGTCGTCGGTCGAGGCAACGGTGCGCGGAACCCCGTCTTCGAGTTGCGTGACGCTGACCGCATCCGCATCGGCAACCGCCACAAGGGCGGTTTTCGCGAGCCGACCCAGCACCGTCTCGAGATTCTGCGTCGCCGCCTCACCCCGCAGTGCTGCCACCCCCTCGATGACGACGTCCAATGCATTGGTCGCCGACATGTCACCAACTAGCTCGGCGGCCATCTCACATACCTCTTTCAGACGCCATCTCACATACCTCTTTCAGGCATTGTGCTCATGACTAACCAATTGAAAGCGCGGTAACGGCGCCCGCCGGTTGGCTGTACTCGAAATCCCTGATCCTGCATCGCCGTCAGGAACGGTCGTCGGCGGTCCGATCCCGCAGATCGCGCCGCGCGTCGGCGAGTTGTTCTTCGAGCGAGACGATGCGGCACGCGGCTTCCACGGCGGTGCCGTTACTGACCAGCTCGCGTACGCGGGAGACGAGGCGGAGTTGGTTCCGCGAATACCGGCGATGCCCACCCGGAGAACGTTGCGCCACCACCAAACCCATGTCGTCGAGACTGCGGAGAAAGGCGGCGGTGACACCGAGGGTGTCGACGGCGCGGCCCATGCTGAACGCCGGATAGTCGTCATTGTCGAGTTCGTTCCTCGATGTTTCACGGTCAGGGTTCTCGTCCACGAATACCTCGGTGCTTCTTCATGGTCGGGGCGGGACTGCGCGCCTGCGGTACCGGGGTCCCGCCCGCGTTCACCACGGTGTCAGCGGCCGCCGGTACCCCGACATTCGATGCACAGCTTTCAGATCTCGTGAGTTACGCAACACCTGCCTCTCGACTCGAGACCCCGCGCCTACGGATGAACAGTCTCATTCGTCAGATGCGGGTTCCGGGTACGGAACCCGCATCTGGAAGAGTTCCGCTCCCGTCGGTGTCTTGTCGGGGCGGCCCCCGGAGGGGTCGTCTCCGCCGATCTGCGGTCAATATTATGCCGATGACTGGAGGAAGTCTACAGTCAGCACTACAGAAATTTCGTGCCACTGCCATCGAAGCCCGAATCGCCGACGTGCCCGCGACCGACGACGACGCCGCGGTAGTGGCGACCCTGATCCAGGGTCTGTCGTCACCGCCCACCGCGCTCCTCCGGGGCTACACCCCCAGCCCGGTGGATACGCACGCGGCGTACTGGCGCGCCGCCCGCGACGGAATCGACGGGCACGGCATCGACCCGGTCTCCGGGCATCTGGTCCCAGCCACCGACCCGATCCTGCGCCTGCTCGACCATCTTCGCCCCGCCCTGGGTCGCACCAGCGACTACCACCGGGCGCACCAGGCCCACCAGCGGTCCTCGCCCGCGGCACCGGCGCCATCCAGCAACGCCGCACCTTCGGAACAGGCACACCGCCGGACCCGCTCGACATAACGGACCACCCTCGCCCACCAATCTGCACATCAGAGTTGGGTTATTTTTGTTGCCCCGGAGCATATTCGACTGTCGGCGCTCACCGTGGCGGTGGTGCGGCCGAGCTACCGTCCCGATCCCGGTTTGGCGAGGACCTTGTGTGCGGCCGCCTTGACCGCGTCCGGCGTGGCGGCGCCGAGCGTAGCCATCACCTTCGACAGCACGGAACTGGCGACTACCTTCCGCTCGCCCCGCCACATCGCGTCGTACCCCTGCTTCGCGACCGCGGCGGGATCATCCTTCGGGCCCTGCCCCAGCGCCGTGTCGCCCAATCTCGCCCGCGCGAAGAAGTGGGTGTCCGTCGGCCCGGGCATCAGCGCGGTGATGGTGACGCACCGGTGCCCGTCAGTTCGCTGTGCAACGCCTCGCTGAACGACTCCACGAAGGACTTCGAGGCGTTGTACACCGCCTGGTAGGGGCCGGGCATCGTCGACGCCACCGACGAGGTGACGAGCACCTTGCCCACGCCCCGTCGCGTCATGTCGTCGAAAACCAATTTGGCCAGGTGCACGGTGGAGCGGACGTCGAGGTGGACGACGGCGAGCGTGTCGGCGAGCGGGTATCGACGAATGAACCACCGCGTCCCACACCGGCATTGAGAACCGCCGCGGCCAGAGGCCTGCCGTCCTCCCCGACGGCCGCGTACACCGTGGTCACGCACTCCTCGGTCTTCAGGTCGGCGCGCACGGGAATGATCGTCGCTCCCGTGCAGGCGAGGTCAGCGACCGCGGAGTCGAGTGCGTCGGAGTCCGCCACCACGACGAGGTCGTACCCGTCCTGCACGAACAGCTTCGCCGGTTCCAGACCGATGCCGTGCGAAGCGCCGGTGACGAGGGCCAGTGGTCGCGGTGCCTGCGTGGTGTCCGGTTTTTCGGTCACGTCCCCTGCCTTTCGTCGGATTCCGGTCGCGGACTCGAGTACCCCGACGGCCCACCCGTACACCCCGCCACCCTCTCGAGGAGTGTGCGGCTGCCGTAGCCCCCACGCCGTCGCTCGTCGCCCAAGAATTGGCGATGACCTTGCGCATCCAACTCGGTGGTCCCTGGGCCGTCGTGGCCGTGCGCACCCCGGACCACGAACGCACATTTCCGGCCTTCGCGATCGGCCTGCGGCCGCAGGGCTGGGAGAGGCAGGATGGGAACGGATACGTGCCGCAACGTTGGGGAGGACACCAGGATGAGCAGGGCCTACGGCTACACCTCCTACGGCGGTCCCGAGACCGAGACCTGGTTCGACCGGCCGGAGCCGGCCCCGGGTCCCAGCGAGCTGGTGATCCGGGTCAAGGCCATCGGGGTCAATCCGATCGACTACAAGATCCGCAGCGGAGCGATGGCCGACCCGCAAGCCACCCCGGCCTTCCCCCTGGTTCTCGGTGTCGAAGCGTCGGGTGTCGTGGTGGCGGTCGGATCCGACGTCACCGGGTTCTCCGAGGGCGACGCGGTGATGGGCAGGTCCGCACCGGAGCACGGTAGCTACGCCGAGCACGCGGTGCTGCTCGCCGAGGCGACCGCGCACAAGCCCCCGCAGCTGAGTTTCTTGCAGGCGGCGGCGCTTCCGGTGGCTGGCGGGACCGCCTGGGAGGTGCTGGAGCGACTCGACATCGTCGAGGGCCAGACGCTGCTGATCAACGGCATCGGTGGCGGGGTCGGCGTGATGGGGGCACAGCTGGCGCGGGACCGTGGTGCCGCGGTCTTCGGTGTCGGGAGCGCGGCCAAGCGGCCGCTGGTGGAGAGCCTCGGAGCGACGCTGGTGCCGTACGACAGTGGCGACGTCGTCGAGCAGATGCGGGAACTGCTCCCCGGTGGTGTCGATGCCATCCTGGACCTTGTCGGCGGCGGACCCCTGCGGCAGGTCGCCATTTTGATCACCAACCCTGCCCGCATCGTCTCCATCGTCGATCCCGGTGTCGACGAACTCGGTGGCACCTTCCTGGTATCGGGCACCGCAGGGGTTCCCAGCATCGCCCGCCTGGTCGCCGAGGGCAAGGTCGACCCCAAGATCTTGCAGACCTACCCCTTCGATGAAGCGCCGCAAGCCCTGCGCGCGATGGAGTCCGGGCACGTGCTCGGTAAGATCGTGATCGACCTGGAACAGACCACGCGGGCGTGACCCGGCGAGGGACACATCCCGATTTCGCGGTGAAAGATTCTGATTGACAACAGCGTTGAGGTGGGCAGGTTCTGGTCGGACGTTCATGATGCCGATGACAAGGCGAGCAGCGGCATCCGACGCCAGGCTGCTGATCAGAGCCGGGACGCGGTCGATTGTGCTCCGTCGATGGGCCGGGCAGGCACTCCATGAGCGTGCATGTCGCAAGCGCGTTTCATGGCCGAGAATGCGCCGGATCCTGCTGTCGTGTGGAGGGTCACGAAGGGAACCCAGGAATTCGGATAACACACCGTTGGCCATCCGGGATCAGGTGGACGCGGACCAGGCCGATTACCGTTCCGGAGCATCATATTCAGAGTTTGCTGCCTTCTGAGATGACATGCCGCATTGCTCACACGAGGTCACGGGGTACCGTGCGGTCCCATTCGTGGGTGGCGACGCACTGGCCGCCCTCATACGCGCGTAGCTCGGCTTGGATGCGGAAGTTTTCCGCGGTGGACGTCAGTACGGTGCGGGTGGTCGTCGACGCTTTCCAGTCTTCCCGCTCGAAGGTGACCGTCCACTCCGTTTCACCGCGAACCGACCCGAAGTCGTCACCAACCCAGCTGTAGCGCTCGTACGCCCGTCGCGCGACCTCGAGTCCGCTGTTGTCGAAACGGATGACGCCGAGGTCCTTGACGACCTCGAGAGCGGAGATATAGCGCACCAGGTCCCGTGAGACGGTCCAGTGCTCTTCACCGGGCACGAGTTGCGTCACCGGGATCGGTTGAGCCCCTTCCGGATCGTCGAACGGACGCAACGGCAATTCATCGCGATTGATGGTCGGGCGGAGGGGCAGGACGAGTCTGCTCGAGCCGGTGAATACCGACAGCCGCACCGGCTCCGGCGGCGGCCATACCAGTGGCCAGTAGGAAGTCGAGAGGGCAACCCGGAGGCGATGCCCTGCTGGCAGGGCCTGTGCCATGGCGTTGAGTTGCACACTGACCGTGTAATGGTCTCCAGGAACTAGCGGTTCGGGGTCCTCGTTGCTCTTTCGGTGGGTCAGGTTCAGTAGGCCGTAGCTGATGCGGGTTGCTCGGCCGTCGGGTGCGACGTCCGACAGGCGCGCTGCAACCATCGCGACCGGCTTGCTCGCGGCGAGCTCGAGCTCGACTGTGGGAGAGCCGAGAATTTCGTAGCGGTCGGTGAACTCGTCGGTGTCGAAAACCAGTGAGCCACCGTCCTCCTCGCGCTGATCGTAGGGCAGGTCTGGAGGGGCGTTGTATGAGCACCATTTTCCGGCGAACTGGCCGACCGACAGTGGTGATTCGATCGTGAGTTCCTCGACCCCTACCTTCTCCCCTGGATTGCCCACACGGTTGCGTTCGAGGGGATGTTCGCTGCAGTGGATGTCGGGTGAGGGCCAGCTCGGCTCGCCCACCCAACGGCCGGGTCGATCCTCGTATGCGGTGAGTGGCGGAACGGTCTCCTGCATCCAGATCCGCAGCATCGGCTCGTCCATGACGTCGTTGGGGACATCCTTGAGCCAGTGATCCCACCAGCGCACCACTTCTTGGAGGAAACCGATCGCGGGACCCGGCTCTCCCAGATGCGGATACTTGTGCGACCAGGGTCCGATCAGCCCCTTGCGCGGTCCGTCGAGGTGGGCGAGCAGCCGGAACACGGAGTTGGTGTAGCCGTCGGCCCACCCACTGACCGCGAGGACCGGACAGGTCACCGCAGAATAGTCTTCACAAATCGAACCGTGCCGCCAGAAGTCGTCGCGCCGCTGGTGACGCAGCCAGTCCTCGATCCACAGCCCACTCCCGGTCAGCCGCTGGTGCCACATCTGCCGCCACCGGTCCCCCACCACGGCCGGGTCCGGTGGACACGAGTTGTACGCGAACATCGTCGACGCCCACGACAGGTTGTCCGAAAGGAGGCATCCGCCCATGTAGTGCACATCATCGGTGTAGCGGTCATCGGTGGAACTCACTGTCACGATCGCGTCGAGTTCGGGTGGGCGGCGGGCCGCCACCTGCAGCGCATTGAACCCACCCCAGGAGATGCCCATCATCCCGCACCGACCCGTGCACCACGGTTGCTCGGCAAGCCACGCCAGCACATCCTCGGCGTCGGTCAGTTCCTGTTCCAGATATTCACCGGTGAGAATCCCTTCCGAGTTCCCGCTGCCCCGCAAGTCCACCCGCACCCCGGCATAGCCGTGCCCGGCGAGGTAGGGATGGTGGATCGAGTCCCGCCGAGCCGTGAGGTCACCCTGTCGGTACGGAATCATCTCCAGGATCGCCGGAACCGGCGCCGTGTCGGACCGCTCGGGACGCCAGATGCGCGCGGCCAGCCGGACTCCGTCGCGCATCGGGATCCAGACGTGCCGGTCCTCACGGACGATGGACGGAAACACGGTCACCGTGCGCATCAGCCGACCGCCTCGAACTCGAAGGGCAACGCCGCTTCCACACGTGCGAATTTGCGGGTCAACGCCACCTCGTTGGACGCCCCGATGTAGACGCGGCCTAATTCGAAGCTGTAACTGTCCTGCCCGCGCAGGTCCGACAGCCGATCCCCCGCATGGACGGCAATATCGATCAAGGTCCCGGGCACCACTGCCTCGATCGCGTCGATTTCGTCCCGGCGTGGACTTCGACGGACGATGCCGTCGGTGTAGCGACGAAGAAAGAACTTGCCCGCTACTGCGAAAGCACCTTTGCCACTCGGGTGTTCGGGGTCTCTGTCGAGCGCCAGCCGCAACGCCACTTGATGGTTGGCGGCCCCGTCCACGTCCTCGAACAGCGTCGCATGCGACTGTGAGTGCCGCGGATTGATCTCCAGCAACATGACCGTGTCTGTGACTGTGTCCCAGAAGAACTCGACGTTGAACGTCATCCGCTCGAGTCCGATAGCCTCGACGACACGGCGCGTGATATGCGCCAGACGGATGCAGACGGAATCGGGTAGCGACGAAGGGTACTGATAGCGAAGGAAACTCGGGCAGGTGGCTGCTCGCACCGAGTCGACCACCCCGTAGACGACGACTTCGCCACGGTAGCGGAACCCCTCCACCGTCACCTGCCGCCCCGCCGCAGCCTCTTCTGCCACGCAGAAGCTGCCACCGACACCGGCGATCTCGGGTGGGAGCTCGACCCGGGCAAGGAGCGCATCGAACGGGTCACCGACCCAGCCGATCCCTTCGCGGATCTTGCCCAACGCCTGACGGAACTCGTCGACGTTGGTGACCCTAAAGGCCAGTAGGGAGGAAAAGGACTTCACCGGCTTGATCCACATCGGAAAATGCACGTTCGCTGGTGGTTCGCGGTCGTTGGACGGGTCGACGAGCCCGAACCGCGGGTACTCCTCGATCACACGTTGTTGGATGATCCGGCTCCAGTACTTGTGCTCACACATCACCACTTCCTCGACGGAGGCTGTGGCGAGCCCACACCAATTGCGCAAGAGTGGCAGCATCGCACTGACCGGGAAATCCCAGAATCCGATGATCGCATCAACCGATCCGGAGAAGGAATCGAGTTGGCACTGCGCTGAGCTCAGCAGGTCATCGAATGCGATGCGTTCGCCGAACATCTCCTCCCACGACAGCAAGGAATGAAACCGGCACCCTCGCGCGTCCGGCATCCGCTCCAGGATCCGCTTGTTGTGCTGATCCAGTCCCAGGACAAACACGTTCTCGGGCATACCTCACCCTCCCTGCCGGCGCCCTCGATAACGCCAGACCCGCAATCAGTCCAGCCGCTGGGAACGCGGCACAGACACATATCGGGGCGCCTGGTGGGGTGCCGGGCAGGCAACGAGCGCCCCCCTCTGAGACATCCCCAGCGGCGCTGCCGGGGTCTGTCATTTCTTGTCTTCGCCCTTGCCGACGCCTCCCTGATGCGCGGGTCCCACTCCGGAGTCGCTGCCCTCGGTCTCGGCCGCGTGTACAGCGGGCTTCTCCTCGGCCGGAGAGGCCACCGCGCCGCGTGGGGTCTCCCCGGGTGTCGGCGACTGCATTCCGGTGGCGTCCACATGGTCGTCGTGCTCCGGGCGCCCTTCCTTCGTGCTGGTCGTCCGGCCGTCGTATGGCGGTGTCGCCGGCTCCGCGCCGCCGGGAGGCAGCGAGCCGCCAGCGGGCGCCGGGTTCGTGCCCTGCTCCGCGGAGGAGGTGACCTCCTCCTGATCCAGGGACCCCGGCTTGCGGTCCGTCTGGCCTGCTCCAGCCTGGTCCGGGCCCGCGTCGCGTGAGCCTTCGGGGCCGCGCTCGGACTGTGGTTCTTCGTGTAGCTGTTTGCCTGGTTCGGTACCCATGATCACTCCTCGTTGATGAACCAGAACGCCGGATTCTCGGCTTCGTTCGTGGTTGCCATCTGCTGTAGCTATGCCCTGAAACACGGACACGAAACCGCATCTCTCGGGTGGGCAAGGTTTGGCACTGCGCCCATCCTGGCGCGACGCAAACCTCACCAGGGCGCATCTGCCCTGACCTGCTCGTCTCGGCGAGGTCTGGTGTCCCGAAGTCGTCGATCACCGGGTCTTCCGGGATGATGCCTTGGTCGTCGAGCGGCCGCATCGAGCACGTGCCTCGGCAGGGCGACTGATTTGTTTTGGGAACGACTGGGCATACCGAGAAGAGCGAATCCGTACAGCAGCGATGCGGCTCCATCCCACTGAATTGCCAGCGAGGAGCTACGCCGTGCCCGACAGAGTCCGCCGATTCCCTCGATCCCGATCAGGTCCCCAGCTATCGCCGAGTCCCGGATCCCCCCGAGCATTGCCCCCGGCTCGGTCAGCGGGCTGCCGCGCTGCGCACTGCAACCGTGCCACTTGTCGAAGGTGCGGACAGAACCTGTTGCCAGCGGGGTGAGCGCCTCGCTGCAACATGCGCGGCGGAGAGCTTTCCGTGGTGGAACGAAGGTTCGTCGATCCCCGTTGTGGCATAGATCGACTTCGCCAGTGTCCCCCGGACGCCCTCGACAGCATTGGATTCCAAGCAAGGAAAGTTCGTCAACCAACACTCATGGAGAGGAAGCGCAGATGATCCGGGTCGCCTCGGTGCCGGCGTCGCACGTCTATGTTCGACATCTCACTGATCCGAGAAGCAATGATCACGTCGTCCGGCTCCCGGACCCGATCCCCGCAGATGGACGCACGGTACCGGGAGGATGGTGGCCGCCGTTGATGCTCGACCCGATGTGGATCAGCCGGCACTACAGGGAATTCGATGTGTTTCATATCCACTTCGGCTTCGACGCCATCGACCCTGCCCTGATGGAGGCGATTCTCCACGAATTGTCCGTTCGCCATATCCCCCTGGTGTACACCGTCCACGATCTGCGCAACCCGCACCAACCCGATCCCGAACCGCACCTCGATCTGCTCGATGCGCTGGTGCCGGCAGCCGCACAGGTCGTCACCCTCACCCCGGGAGCCGCGGCGGTGATCGATCGACAGTGGTCTCGTGCGGCCACGGTGCTCGGACACCCGCACGTAGTGGAGCGCCTGCTGATCGACCGCCCACGGCCCGGCGACGACGAGTTCGTGATCGGGGTGCACGTGAAAAGTCTTCGCGCGAACATGGATCCGTTCCCAGTCCTCGATGCACTGTCCGAGACGGTACTCAGTCTCGAGGGTGCTCGGTTGCAGGTCGACGTCCACGACGAAATCTTCGATCCCGAGAATCACTGGTACGCCCCCGACGCCGGTGCGCGTCTTCTGCGCTACGGGGACCGGAACCGCGTCGAAGTCCGAGTCCACCCGTATTTCTCGGACGAGGAACTGTGGGATTATCTGTCGTCGCTGTCGGTGTCGGTACTTCCGTACCGCTTCGGTACCCACTCGGGTTGGCTCGAGGCCTGCTACGACCTCGGCACCGCGGTCGCGGCCCCGAACTGCGGTTTCTACGGCGAGCAGCAGGACTGCGCGGTGTTCGGGTTCGACGAAACCCATTTCGACGGGCCGTCACTGGACCGGTGCATCCGCGCACTCCATGGCGGCCACCCGATGCGGGCGACGTGGGACGAACGTGCGTCGCAGCGGCAAGCGCTGGCCCGCGAACACCACAACCTCTACGAGAAGGCACTGTCATGACCGGGGCACCGCTACGGATCGCACTTCTGGCGTCCTGCCGATTCCCGATCCGGCAACCGTTCGCCGGGGGTCTCGAATCGCATGTGTGGTACTTGGCCCGCACCTTGTCCGCGGACGGTCACCGGGTGACGTTGTTCGCCGGTCCGGACTCCGATCCGGCACTGGGCTGCACGCACCTCGAAGTCCGGACTCTCGAGATGAGCGCGGCGGCCCGAACCGATGCATCGATGCCGTCGATCGAGTTCATGGCCGAACATCACGCCTATCTGCAGCTGATGCTCGATCTCGGCGGCCCTCTGGCGGGAGCGTTCGACGTGATACACAACCACAGCCTGCATTATTTGCCGGTGGCCATGGCTGCCACTGTCCCCACCCCGATTCTGTGCACGCTGCACACCCCGCCCACACCGTGGCTCGAGTCGGCCATCACGGTCGGCACAGGGCAGGGCGCCCAGTTCGCGGCGGTGAGCGCACACACCGCCGCCTCGTGGCGGCACGCAGTCGGTGACATCGATGTCATCCCCAATGGGGTCGATCTCGCCGATTGGCCGGTCGGCAGCGGGGGCAGGCGCCTGATCTGGTTCGGCCGTCTGGTGCCCGAGAAGGGGGCTCACCTCGCGATCATCGCCGCCCGACGTGCCGGATTTCCTCTCGTACTCGCCGGCCCGATCAGCGACAAGGAGTACTTCGAGCGTTCCATCAAACCTCTCCTGAACCGGGACGTCGTCTACCTCGGTCACCTGGGCCAGTCCGCGTTGGCCACCGCGATCGGCAGGTCGGCTGCGGCGCTGGTGACACCGGTATGGGACGAGCCCTACGGTCTGGTGGTCGCCGAAGCACTCGCCTGCGGCACGCCCGTGGTCGCGTTCGCCCGGGGTGGGATCCCGGAAGTGCTCACCCCCGACTGCGGCCGACTGGTACCCCCGGACGACCTCGATGCCCTGGTGCGGGCGATCCCGGAAACCGTGAGACTCTCCCGTCCGGCGGCCCGTATCCGCGCCGCTGAACACTGTTCCGAACGCACCATGGTCGACGCGTACGTGGCTACCTATCGGCGGCTGACGCGGGCGCACCACAGCGGAAAGTCGTTCCGACACACCAGGGCGTCGCTGTGATCGGCTACTACATTCATCACCACGGGCAGGGACACCGGGTGCGGGCGACGAGTATCTGCTCCGCCCTCGCCACGGCAGTCACCGCGCTGTCGTCTGCGCCGCCGACCGGTGCGGAGTGCTTCGCCGAGGTAATCTGCCTCGCCCGGGACGACCACGGTGGTCCGCCCCTGGATCCGACGGCCAACGGGACACTGCACTGGGCGCCCTTGCTCGATCGGGGTCTGGGTTCGCGGATGAGCCGAGTGGCCAACTGGGTCGAATCCGCCAGGCCGAGTCTCATGGTGGTGGATGTCTCGGTGGAAGTAGCGGCCTTCGTCCGGCTTCTGGGGGTGCCGGTCGTGGTCATGGCCATGCCGGGAGTTCGTACCGATTCGGCACATCGTCTGGGATATCAGCTTGCCGAGCACATCATCGCGGCGTGGCCGCAAGAGATGTACGACCCGGTCTGGCTCCAAGAATTTGCGCACAAGACCACCTTTGTGGGCGGAATCAGCCGGTTCGATGGCCGCGAGTGTGACGACACCCCGCCATCCGGGCGTCCCCAGGTGTTGGTGCTCAGCGGCACCGGCGGATCGAATCTGTCGATGGACGACATTCGGTTGTGCGCCCATCGGCACCCCGGATACCGGTGGCAGGCGCTCGGCGTCCCGGGCGGTCCCTGGGTGGATGACCCGTGGCCACAGTTGAGCGGCGCCGACGTCGTGGTCTCCCACGCCGGTCAGAACGCCGTGGCCGACATCGCCGCCGCCCGCCGTCCGGCGATCATCATCGCCCAACCACGCCCGTTCGACGAACAACAGGCCACCGCGGCGGCACTCTCAGACAAGGGGCTAGCAGTCTCGGTGCCGCAGTGGCCATCGGTGACCGCGTGGCCACACCTGATCGAGGCGGCGCTGAAGCGCGGTGGTCAGCGGTGGCCGCGTTGGCAAACCGCGGGGGCGGCCGCACGCGCCGCGGCGGTCATCGACACGCTCGCAAAGCAATCCGAGGCTTCGCGGTGAGGATCGCGGTCATTACGATCGCCGCGAACCGAGACACCCATTTGCGGTTTCACCTGCGGTCTCTGGAACGCAGCACA
>Ga0247825_10001961_pt1 | contig 13582 bp, 19 predicted proteins | sample 13C_Vanillin_Day_FD_194413 | JGI IMG/M metagenome (GOLD analysis project Ga0247825, IMG submission 194413) | Soil microbial communities from agricultural site in Penn Yan, New York, United States - 13C_Vanillin_Day48 | ecosystem: Environmental > Terrestrial > Soil > Agricultural land | place...
CCGGTTCAAGCTGCCGATCGCCCGACGATCTGCAGCTCGCCCACGGCGATCGGCAGCTTGAACCGGCGCGGCCCGGCGCTGCCGGGATTCACATAGAGCACGCCGTCGCGCCGCTCGAGGAGCGGATGATGCGAGTGCCCGGACACGACGACCTGGAATCCGGCGGCGACGGGATCGAGGTCGAGCTCCGCCAGGTTGTGCAGCACGTAGATGGAGACATCGCCGACCTGGAGGCCTTCGGTCTGGGCAATCCCGTTCGCCCACGGACCCGTGTCGTTGTTGCCGCGCACGACGCTCACCGGCGCCAGGGCGCGAAGCGCCTCGATCACTTCGGCCTCGCCGACATCACCCGCGTGGATGATGAAATCGCTGCCGCGCAGAAACGCGAGCGCCTCCGGCCGCAGGAGGCCGTGGGTGTCGGAAATGAGACCGACGCGCGCCATCGCGAACCGATACCCCTGTCATTGGGCGTCAGGGCAGGCCATGCGCAGCTCCCTGCCGCTGAACGCGTCGTTTTCAGAGAGCACCTTGTATCGTCCCGGACAGATTTCCTCGGCCTTGTTGTAGCAGATGTACCAGCCGAAGTACCAGCAGGAGATCGAGTATTCGGTGCCCCGGTCGAGCCGGCCCACGGTGTGGCTGCTGGCACAGCCTGCCGCGGTCAGCACGACAAGCGCGGCCATGCGCGTGCAGGCATTCATTAAATCAATCAGGTCAGTGGTAATTCCAGAGGAACCTCGTCAAGTGGCCACTGTCGCCTGGAAGCAGGACATAGCCGTCCTCGTCGTACCCCGTGTACCAGAACAGGACCTCCGACTTGCCGTCGCTGTCATAGTCCCCCGCGTCGACCACCGTCAGACCGGGACCAAGATAGGTCGTCTTTTTCGCAAGAAGAAAGGTGTGCGATTGCCACGCTGCATCGGGAGGGCCGTCGCAAACGTCCTTGTGCTGCTTCAGGCTCAATGTAATCAGACGGCGGCCGTTTCGGTCTCCGTAGCTCTTCAATACCTCGACATCCTTGGCGTCGTACTTGAAGGGCACGGCCTTTCCGGATTCGCCAGGGCAAAGAGAGGCGGCTCCCGCCTGCAGTCTGAACGCAGGAAATAGCTTCTTTGCGTCGCCGCTCTTGATTGCAAGTGGCTTCCAGAGATCCGGATCGACGAGGCTGCCGTCTGCTACTGCCGCCAGCGGGCGGTGCTCGGGAGCCTGGCACCACCCGGTGAACTGTTGTGCCTTATTGGGGATCGACGGGGGCCGAGCTTCAGGCGCAATCATCAAGAGCCGGTCTCGTGGATAGGTCGAAGAGTAGGCGGTGGTGAAACCTGGGTCTATTGAGTCCACGGCGGCAACCTGACGACCGTCGAGGCTAATTACCCAATGCATGCGGGGGGAGATCAGCCCCTGCGCGGAATGCTCGCTATCCAAAGGCGACCATGAGCTTCCATCCTTCTTGAAAAGCGGCCTGACGAATAGGCCCGCCCGTTCTTTGCATTGCGGCTCTTCCACTACGCCGACCAAGGCGGTACCGGATGCATTCGCAATCAGCGGGACCGATAGGGCAATGAGAACCGATTTCATGTTCTTCCCCCTTGACGCCCCTACGGTAAGCCCGGACTTGCGCCGCCGCAAACGACATTGGACACACTCATTGCCGGAATGAGTGCGCATCAAGGCATTAGAACCGGACCGCGCCGGAGGACCTGCCGAAGCCTATCTCTTGAGTCCTGCCATGGCTTCGAGAACGGCGCACACCGCGGCGGTGTCCTCCCTGCTGAAGCCCTGTGCCATTGCCGCGGTGTAGATAGGAGCCGAGGCGGCGAAGAGGGGCGTGGGCACGCCGAGCTTCGTGGCGTACTCGCCGATGATTTTCATGTCCTTCTGCCACACCTCGACCTTCATCGTGGCGTCGTCGTAGCGGCCGGCGACCATCTGCGGCCCGCGCACCTGGAACATGCGCGAGGCGCCGGCGCCGTCGCCGGCGACCTTGTAGATGGTCTCGGGGTCGAGCCCGGCCTTCATGCCGAGCACGAACGCCTCGGCGGCGGCCACGTTATGGATCGCCACGAGAAGGTTGGCGACGTACTTCATCTTGCTGCCGTTGCCGAACTCGCCGAGGTAGTAGTGCGCCCGCGAGAAGCCCTCGAGGACGGGCGTCGTCTTTTCGAACGCGGCCTGATCGCCGCTCGCGTAGACGGTGAGGTCCTTGTTACGCGCCTGCGCGCCGGTCCCGGAAAGCGGGCAGTCGAGCAGGGCGATGCCTTTGGCTTCCAGGGTCTTGAAGGCTCGGTTCTTGTCCTCGAGCGGCAGCGTGCTCGTTTCGATGACGATGCATCTCGCCGTGAGCTCCGAGGCCACCGAATGGAGCGCTTCGGCGCTCGGCAGCGACGAGATCACGATCTCGGCCTTCTCGGCGACCTCGCCGGCCGAGCCTGCGGGGTGGCCGCCGGCGTTCTTGAGCGCGCTGCGCAGGCTGGACACGATGTCGTAGCCGTGCACGGCGAAGCCCGCTTTCGCAAGGTTCGCGGACATGGCGGAGCCCATGATGCCCAGGCCGATGACGCCGACGGCGGGGCGGGTCATTGGCGTTTCTTGCCGGCTTTCTTCGCGGGCTTCGTGGTTTTCTTTTTCGAACCACCCAACGGCTCGGCGTTCACGAGCACCGCGGCGATGATGCAGGGCTCGTTGCCGCGCACGCTCCAGGAGTGGTTGGTGCCGCGCTGGACGAGGATGTCGCCGGCGCGCAGGAGCTTCTCGCCGGTCTCCATGACGGCGTAGATCTCGCCCTTGAGCACGATGATGTAGTCCACCGTGCTCGTGCGATGCATCATGGGATCGCTCGAGGCGCTGTCCTGCGCGTGGCCGGCGCCGATGGACTTGAACGCGGCCTTGCCGTCGGCGCTGCCGCGCCAGGTGGAGTCCGGCGGGAACTCCACGATCCTCAGGAGGGTGCCGTTCTTCGGCGGCTCGAGGCGCACCGGGCGCGCGGCGGCGTCCTTGCCGCCCGCGTTGCTCGCCGGCGCGCCATCGGTCTCCCAAAGATCGGTGAGCGCGAGCCCGGGCATGGACGCCATCTCCTTCACATTCGCCGCCTCCGCGTCGGCGATGAAGGTGGAGCGGCCCTCGGCGTCGTGCCCGGTGAGCACGCGCCGCACGCGCCATATCATGCGACGGCGTCGCTCGGCGCGATGACCTTGCGCGCCCTGACCCCGGCGTCGGGAGCGAGGCGGAAATCCCAGTCGAGCCGCAGGAAGGGGTTCGGCATGCCCAGGCGCCTGGCTTCGGCCGCGTCGTCGACCTTGCGGTACTTGCCGATCAGCGAATCCTTCACCGCGAATACCGCATCGCCGTCCAGGTACGGATCGCCCTCGACGAAGACGTGCGTGATCACCGGCTGGTAGCCCGTAGCGGAGACGATCGCGTGCATGTGCGCCGGGCGCATGTGGTGGTTGCCGGTGGCGCGGATGAGATCGCCCACCGGGCCGTCGACCGGCACGCTGTAGAACTTCGGCTTGTAGCTCTTGAACGCGTACTCGCCCTTGGCGTTCGCCTTGACGCGTCCGCGCAGCTCGAATCCGCTGTCGGTCTGCACGTCGTAGATGCCGTCGGCCTTCGCCTGCCAGATATCGAGGAGGGCGTTCGGCACCGGCTTGCCGTCGAGCGAGAGCACCCGGCCCGAGACATAGACGTCCTCGCCCTTGAGCGAGGCGCCCTCGCGCAGGTCGGCGCCGTACTCGTATTCCCTGGCGCCGTGCGCGAAGAACGGGCCGAGCACCGTCGCCTCGGTCGCCCCGGGCACGGTCTTGTGGTTGAGCGCCACGATCATCATCGAAAGCCCGAGGATGTCCGAGAGCAGGATGAACTCCTGGCGCTTGTCGTCGCACTTCTGGCCGACGGCGGTGAGGAACTTGATGCCCTCGAACCATTCCTCCTCGGTGAGCTGGACCTCGCGCGCGAACGCGTGCAGATGCTGCACGGCGCTCGCCATGATCTGCCTGAAGCGCGGGTCGTCGGCGTTCTTCAGCCGCGCCACCACGGCGTCGGTCAGGGTGTCTTCGGTGAACTGGCGCATGGATTCCTCCTGGAAGGGCCAAGTGTATTATCAAAATCACCATGCGACTCGTCACGTTTCGGATTGGGAATCGACCCGCTCGCCCGGGCGCCCTCGCCGATGGGGGGCGCACGGTGGTCCAGCTTTCCGCGCCCAGCGTCCTCGCCATCGTCGAGGGCGGCCAGGCCGCCCTGGACCGCGCCGCCGAGGCGCTGAAGCGCCCCTCCCGCGACGCGCTCTTCCCGCTCGAGCAGGTGACGCTGCTTGCGCCGATCCCGCAGCCGCCGCAGATGCGCGACTTCCTGTGCTTCGAGAAGCATCTGCAGCAGGCCTTCGCCGCGGTGGCCAGGCTGCGCGGCACCGAGGCGCGCATTCCGAAGATCTGGTATGAGCGGCCGATCTTCTACCATCCCAACCGCTTCAACGTGTGCGGCACCGGGGCCGACGTGCCCTGGCCTCGCTACAGCGAGCGCATGGACTTCGAGCTCGAATTCGGCTGCTACATCGGAACCCCCGGCAAGGACATCCCCAGGGAGCGGGCTCGCAGCCACATTTTCGGCTACACCATCTTCAACGACTTTTCTGCGCGCGACGAGCAGACGCTCGAGATGATGGGCCAGCTCGGCCCCGGCAAGGGCAAGGACTTCGACAACTCCAACGTCATGGGGCCTTGCCTCGTGACCGCCGACGAGCTCGCCGACCCCTACAACCTCGACATGAAGGTGCGTGTCAACGGCGAGGAGTGGGGCCGCGGCAACTCGCGCGAAATGCACTGGAAGTTCGAGGACTGCATCGCGCACGTGTCGCGCTCGGAGACGCTGCACGCCGGCGAGTTCTTCGGCTCCGGCACGGTGGGCAATGGCTGCGGCCTCGAGCACATGAGATTCCTCGAGCCCGGCGACGTGGTCGAGCTCGAGGTCCAAGGGATCGGAATACTGAGGAACCGGGTAGTGCGCTGAAATCAATTCGGGGTCAGAGCCCGAATTCGTTTTCACGTACGCAAGAACAGATTCGGGCTCTGACCCCGATTCTTCAAACCCGGTAGGCGAGCTTGTCGAAGGAGCGTTCCTTCAGGTAATCGCCGAGCCCCCAGCGCTCGACCTGGGCGAGGACCTCGTCGAACTCGGTGCGTGGCATGGGCCGGTAGACGAAGCGCTCACCGCGCGAGAAGCCGCTGAAGTCCCATGGGTGCATGTGCTCGAACTCGGCCGGGATCGCGATCTTCCACAGATGGAGGTGCCTGTCGAGGTCCGCATCGAGGAGCTTCTCCGCGCGGTCGAGCGCGCGCAGATAGGCCTGCACGTCGTCCTTCGCCATGGACTCGGGAACCCACCACAAGGTGTGGAACTCGTCTTCGAGCACCGAGCGCAGGCCGAGCTGGCGTGCCATGTCGATCTGCGGCGGCAGCAGGCTGGCCGCTTCGACCTCGCCTTCGAGGAGCGCCTTCAGCCGTGCCCCGAAGCCGCCGGTGTTGACCACCTTGATCTGCTCGAGCGGCAGGTACTTCTCCAGGCGGTAGGGCACGTTGAAATGGCTGCCGGCGCGCAGCCCGACGGAAATCGGAACGCCCTTCAGGTGTCCGGGCTGCCGGATAGGCGAGTCCGCCCGTACGAAGATCGCCCAAGGGGAAACACCGTAGGCATCCGGCACGAAGCGCCCCATGCCCGCGGCCGCGTTCGAGATGCTGCCCCACACGCAGGCACCCTGGATGAGGCCGCTCTTCTCCGTCTCGTCCTTGTGCTCGGTGTAGGGCCTGTCCTGCGGCCGCTCGAAGTACCGGTACTGCTTCCAGCTCGACTGGGTGCCGCGGAAGGTCTTCCAGTCGAACTCGACCTCGATGCCTTCGTCGGCGAAGAACCCCTGCTCCTGGGCCACGAACTCGTGCAGCCCCATGCCCTTGGGAGCGACTCGTACCTTGCGCATCGCGTCTCCTCGACAGGCCGACTATAGCTTGATCTTCCTGTCTATTTTTTACGATTCGGCAGGAATTCGGAACCGGTGCGGTCTGTTACGGTGTCGGGAGGGCGGCGACAGGATTTTCACCAAGCTGTGTCGCCGAGGGGGCGAATCATGGCAAGGCAACCAAGCATACGAGCTTTGCGCGGCGAGGCAACGCGCTATTCACGACCCGGGAGCGCCAAAGAGGGGGCGATTCTGGATGCGGCGACGCGCCTGTTCGGGGAGCGGGGCTTCGAGGCAACCCACACGGCCGACATCGCTTCCGCAGCCGGCGTCACTGAACGGACGCTCTTTAGGTATTTCTCTTCCAAGGAAAAACTGTATCGCCGGGTGATGGTGCCGGCGCTCCTCGCCGCGGCCGTGCCGCGGGCGCTGGACGACGCGGGCGAGCTCTTCGCTACCGATGCAAACCACTTCTCGGACTGGCAGCGCAACATTCTGGATCAGCGGGTTGCCGCGGCGCGGCGCGCCGCCCCGCAATTCCGGCTGCTCATCGCCGGCATGATGACCGACGAATCCGTGCGGCGCCGGGTCATCGGGATCTGGGAGGAGAAGGTGCGCGCGCCCCTCCTTGCCACGGTCCGGCGCTTCCAGGATCGCGGCCAGCTGCGCTCCGACCTGCCGCCCGACGTCCTCGCGCGCGCCATCATCTCGGTCAACCTCGGCTACATCATCGCGCGCGCGCTCATCGCGCCCGATGCGGCCTGGGACGACCGGGCGGAGATCGACGCGACCGTGGATGTTCTCGTGCGCGGCGCCGCCGGCGCCATAGCGAGAGACTCGGACCCCTCGGGTAAGCCCTAGGGGTTTGGGCGCCGGTTCAGGCGGCGCGCTGCTCCTGCGCGGTCGCCTCCGCCTGCCGAACCTGGCCGAGCTGCGCCTGCGCCATGAGCGCGAGGTGATTGTCGCCGGCCGCGCTCCAGAGGCGGCTCCAGAAGTCGACGGCTCGCTCGAGCTGCGAGCCGGCAAGCCGGCTCTGCAGCGCGATGAGCTGGTCCACCGTGCGCACCTCGGCGAACTCGCGCAGCGAGCGCGTCTGGTCGTCGATCGCAGATTGCAGTGAGTCGAGCTGTTGCTGCTGCAGCCGCCGGGCGCTTTCGAGCGCGGTGTTCATCATGTCGGCCGCGTTTTTCAGCCCCGAGCAATACATCTCGAAGAACTGGGTTTGCATCCTTGGCTCCTTCCCGCGTCGTTGCCCTTGCACTTTGGAAGCAGGGAACTATAGGGCGGCGCGGCAGCCACGCAGGTTCGCATAGCGGGATTCGCGGGAAGCGCTACAAGCTTTCCGGGCTCGCTAGAAGCGATAGGCGACGCCCGCGCTGCCGTACACGTTGGAGCTACGCTCCGCGAGCGGGCTTTCGGAGGCCTCGTCGTAGAGCTTGCGGTACTCGAGGCTGCCGACGAGAAGCCAGTGGCGGGTGATGTCGTAGCCGGCGAGAAAGCCCGCGCTCACGAAAAGGAGCCCCGAGCTGGGCGCGCCATACCGCGATTGCACCGCGCTCTCGCTTCCCCAGGTGGCCTGGCCGTAGACGGCGCCTTCGAGGCCGAAGCGCGAGAATACGCCCACGTTCACGCGCAGGTCCGCTTGCCCGCCCAGGTCGGCATCCAGATGCTGGCGCGCGCGGATGAGAAAGTTGACCGGCACGCGGCCGAAGTCGCGGTCCCATTCCAGATGCAGGCCGACGGAGGCGCCGAACTTGATGTCGGGCTCGTTGCGCGCCTCGAGGAACGGCGACTCGCTCTTCTTGCGGCCGGGTTCGTACGCGACCTGTGCGCCTGCCCAGAACTTTGGCGCGAGCTCATCCTGCACGCCGCCTTCCAATATTCCCTGGGTGGTGCGGGCGAACCAAGGTTTTCCGTAGTAGCGAAGCTGCGGAATGATGTCGGTGACTTGCGAGGCCGAGCCGTCGTACGCCGGCCGCGAGCGCATCGCGGCGCCGATGATCGTGGGTCGGTCCTGAGCGGCGCAGAGGGCGGGAATCAGTCCCGCCAGCACGACGGCGAGGCGCCTCATTCGGGCTTGTGACAGACCGCTTCGACGTTGTGCCCGTCCGGATCGAACACGAACGCGCCGTAGTAGTCCGGGTGGTACTTCGCGCGGATGCCCGGCGCGCCGTTGTCGCGTCCGCCCGCCGCGAGCGCGGCACGGTGAAAGGCGCGCACCTGCTCGCGGCTCTCGGCGGCGAAGGCGATGTGGATCGGGCCCGGCGGGATGCCGTGCACCCCGATCCAGAACTCGGGCTTGCCGTCCCTGCCGAGCATCGCCCAGCCTTCGCCCTCCAGCACCGTCTGGATACCGAGAGGCGCAAGCGCGCGGCGAAAGAACGTCCCGCTACGACCGAAATCGCGCACCGCGAGCCCGATGTGATCTAGGATCATGCCCGTCTCCCTGTCCACCGCGATTCTGCAGCGATGCGAAGGCGATTTCCAGCTCTCATGCTCCTCGCGCTCTACTGGGGCCTCGCGCGAGCTCAGCCCGCCGCGCCGGGCGTGCGCTACGAGCCCTCGCCGATGCCGGTGGTGCAGGCGATGACCGAGCTTGCCGCGGTGAAGGCGGGCGACCTCGTCTACGACCTGGGATGCGGCGACGGCCGCATCGTGATCGCGGCGGCCAGGCTCGGCGCGCGCGCGGTTTGCGTCGACATCGATCCGGTGCGCATCGCCGACGCGCAGGAGAACGCGCGCAGCGCCGGCGTCGCCGAGCGCATCGAGTTCCGCACCGAGGATCTGTTCGGCGTGGACCTGGGCGCGGCGACGGTGGTCATGCTCTTTCTCTCGCCCGAGTTCAACATGAAGCTGAAGCCGCGCCTGCAGGCGCTGAAGCCTGGGACGCGCATCGTCTCGCACTGGCACACCATGGGGGACTGGAAGCCGCAGAAGAAACTCTCCGTCTCGCCCGACTTTCGCGAGCACCCGGTGTATCTGTGGATCGTCGGGCAGCCCGCGCGGTGAGGCGCGAGCGGCGGCGCTAGCGGCTTTCCAGCCGGGCGATCTTCGTCTCGAGCTCGCTCGATTCGCGCGCGAGGTCTTCGAGCCGCTCGACCTCGCTCGCGCGCTGGCGCTGGCTGGGGATGCCTTCCTTGAGCGCCGCCTTGCTGCGCGCGATCTGCTTCTGGACATCGCTGAGCTGGCGGTTCAGGTCCCAGAGCTCGCGGCCGCGCTGGTAGCCGGACTGGAAGCCCGCGGCGAGCGTGGCAGGGCACACGCCGGCGCTGCCATGGCCGCTGCGGCCCTCGGCAAAACCGCGCTCGTAGGTGCAAAAGCTCTTGAGGCCAACGTTCCGCCCGGCGACATAGCGCTCGGCGTCGGGCGAGACGCCGTGCTCGGCGCAGGCGCGCCGATGCGCGCCCAGGCGCTCGAGCGGCTGCCCGCGCGCGCCGTCCTCCAGGCCGATCGCATACCAGTTGGCGCTCGCGCACTGGGTGCGGTCCATGCTGGCGCAGCCGGCGAGGACGGCAACGAGGGCGAAAAGCGCAGGGCGCATGAAGGGGATCATGGATTTTTTTTCAACATGCGCAAAACCTCCGCAGTGGTACGGACGCGGGCCATGCGAGGGAAGATGCGCTGCATAAATTGCGCATGATTATCCTGCTCCGGTGAGGTGCAGGCATCGGAAATAATCAACAGGTTGTAATCGAAATCGCGGGCGGCGAAGGCGGTCGCGGCGATGCCGACGTCGGTCGAGCCGCCGCAGAGCAGCAACGTGTCCACGTCTCTCGAGCGCAGCGCGAGGTCGAGGTAGGTGCCGTGGAACGCGCTCCAGCGATGCTTCGGCACGATGTAGTCCGACGCTTGCGGCGCGAGCTCGGCGACGACGCGGGCCTCGCGGGTGCCGCCCACGATGGCGGGCTTGTAGCTATCGGCGGTGAGCGGCCGCAGCCGGTTGTCGGTGTCGCGCAGCGTGCGGGCGACGGTGGCGTGATCGGCGCGGTGATCGGCGTTGGCGTAGGCCACCATCGCGCCTGCGGCACGCGCCGCGGCAAGGAGCGCCGCGGCATTCGCGATCACCGGACGGTAGCGGCTGCGCGCCGCGTCGTCGCGGTTCGCGTGCCCTTCGAGGAAATCGAACAGCAGCAGGCAGATGCTCATCGCGCTCCGCCGAGCACGATCTGGGCCCAGAGCTTCTTCCATTTCTCGTTCTCGTCGAGGATCAGCGCCGGGTCGACGAACTTGAGCGGCAGCTTCTGGGCACGGTCCTCCACCTGCAGGTTGGCCGGCACGTAGCCGCCTTTTTGCAGGATCGCCTGGCCTTCCGGCGAAAGCAGGAAGTCGGCGAACAGCGCCGCGGCGTGCGGATGCGGCGGTTTTGCGACGATGCCGATGCCGTTCGCGCGCCCGATGGCCGGTGCGATCGCGAACCATTCCACCGGCGCGCCGCGCTGCTTCATCTTCTCCGCGCCGTGGCTGTAGGTCGTCAGCGCGAGCGGGATTTCGCCGGAGGCGACGAGGCCGGCGAGCAGCGTATGCCCCTTGCGCACCGACAGGCCGTTGCCGCGCACGATGGTGCGGAAGAGCTCGAGCCCCGCCTGCTCGCCGAGGTCCTTGACGATCATGGCGAACCAGTCCTCGTCCTCGGCCTCGATGCCCAGGCGGCCTTTCCAGCGGGGATGCGCGAGCTCGGCGAAGGACTTCGGCAGCTCTTCCTTCTTGACCAGCCTGGTGTTGTACGACTGGACGAACATGTTGATGCGCGTGCCCACCCAGTGGCCGTGCGGGCGCAGGGCCTGCGGCATGAGCTGGGGCAGGTGCGGCGAATAGAGCGGCTGCAGGCCTTTTTCGCGGTACAGGGCCTCGAGCTGCGGGCCGTTGGTCTCGACCGCGTCGGCTTCGTGGCGGCCGGCGCGCGCTTCGGTGACCGCGCGCTGCAGCACTTTCTCGGAGTTGGCGCGCCAGCTCGAGAGCTTGACTCCGTACTTGCGCTCGAAAGCGGCGGCGAGCGCCGTGAGGTCTTCGGGCACGAGCGAGGTGTAGATCAGGAGCTCGCCCTCTTTCTTCGCCCCCTGGAGCAGGAACCGCTCGCGGTCCGGCTTGTCGTACTGCACGACCTGGGCAGGAGCGCTTCCCGAAATGAAAACCGATAGTGCGACCAGCAGAGGCAAGCCGTTCATGCGGAAATTATAGAATCGGGCCATGCGCAGGCTCATCCTAATCCCCGCTCTGGCGTTCAGCTCCGCCGCGTTCGCCCAGGCGTACAAATCCGACGAGCACTCGTTCCAGGTGGTGCAAGTGGTGAAGGGCCTCGAGCAGCCCTGGTCGCTTGCGTTTCTTCCCGACGGGCGCATGCTGGTGACGGAGAAGGCGGGCCGGCTGCGCGTGGTGAGCAAGGGCAGGCTCGAGCCGCAGCCGATCGCCGGCCTGCCGCAGGTCACGGTGCACGGGCAGGGCGGCCTGCACGACGTGGTGCCGCACCCCCAGTTCGAGAAAAACCAGCTCGTGTACCTCGCCTACGCGGCGCGCGGCGACGACGGGGTCGGTACCGAGCTCGCGCGCGGACGGCTCGCCGGCAACCGCCTCGAGAACGTGGAGGTCCTCTTCCGGCAGAGCCCGAAGGGCCGTTCGGGGAACCACTTCGGCGGCCGCATCGTCTTCGACCGCGCGGGCTACCTCTATCTCACGCTGGGCGACCGCGGCGAGATGCCGCGCGCGCAGAAGCCCGACGATCACGCGGGCTCGCTGATCCGCCTGCACGACGACGGCCGCGTGCCGCAGGACAATCCGTTCGTCGGCAAGGCCCCCTGGAAGCCGGAGAAATTCGACCTCGGCCACCGCAACCAGCAGGGCGCGGCGCTGCACCCCGACACCGGCGTGCTCTGGACGCACGAGCACGGCCCGCAGGGCGGCGACGAGGTGAACATCATCCGCGCCGGCGCCAACTACGGCTGGCCGGTCATCACGTACGGCGTCAACTACGGCATCGGCACCAAGATCGGCGAGGGTACCGCCAAGCCCGGCATGGAGCAGCCGATCCACTACTGGGTGCCGTCGATCGCACCTTCGGGAATGGCTTTCTACACCGGCGATCGTTTCCCGCGCTGGAAGGGCAATCTCTTTGTCGGCGCGCTGCGCGACCAGATGCTCGTGCGCCTGCAGCTCGACGGCACGAAAGTGGTGAAGGAGGAGCGTCTCCTGAAGAACGTGCTCGGCCGCATCCGCGACGTGCGCGCCGGTCCGGACGGGTTCATCTACCTGCTCACCGACGAGCGCGACGGGATCCTCGCCCGCCTCGAGCCGCAGTAGCTTCACATTACTTTACGCGGGCGAAAGAAGCGCCTTACAAGAAGGCGCCAGACTCCCATGGACAAACCAACCGAAGGGAATTCCATGGAAACGCAACAGCAGGATCAGAGGCGGCGCAGATTCTTTCGCCGCGCGGGACTATTTGGCCTTCTCGGCGCAGCGGCGGCGGGAATCGGCTGGAAGGCCTACGCGCACGGCGGCTGGCGCCGCGGCGAGCCGCTCAGCGACGCGCAGCTCGAGCGCATGCTGCGGCACCTCTACGTCGAGATCGATGCGACCGAGGAGCAGAAACAGCGCCTCGCGCCGATCGTGAAGGAAGCGGCGCGGGACCTGGCGCCGCTGCGCGAGAAGTTCCACGCGACGCGCGCCCAGGCGATCGAGCTCCTGACCCAGGATCGGATCGATCCCGCCGCCATCGAATCGCTGCGCGCGGAGAAGCTGCGGCTTGCCGAGGACGCGTCGCGCCGCCTCACGCGCGCCCTGACCGAGGCTGCCGAGGTGCTGACGCCGGCGCAGCGCAAGGAGCTCGCGCTGCGCTTCGAGCGTCACCGCCACCGGTGGGGCTGACGGTATAGTCGGGGCGTGCCCGAGCGGGTCCTGCTGATCGAAGACGATGCCCGCCTCGCCGAGATGGTGTCCGAATACCTCGGCGCTGCGGGGTTTGACGTCTCGCACGTCGCGAGCGGCACGGCTGCGCTCGAACGCCTGGCGCAGCGGCCGTACGACGCGCTGGTGCTCGATCTCACGCTGCCGGACATCGACGGTCTGGAAGTCTGCCGGCAAGTGCGCACGAAGTGGAACACGCCGGTCCTCATGCTGACGGCGCGAGGCGAGCCGATGGACCGCGTCGTGGGCCTCGAGCTCGGCGCCGACGACTACCTTCCCAAGCCGTTCGAGCCGCGTGAGCTGCTCGCGCGGCTCAAGGCAATCTTGAGAAGAGGAAGGATCACGGGGCGCTCGGACCTGCTGAGATTCGGTAGGCTGGAGATCGACCGGGATGCGCGCGCGGTGCGCGTCGACGGCGCCGAGCGGACATTAACCGCGCTGCAATACGCGCTGCTCGTGGCGCTCGCGGAGAATGCTGGGCGTGTGCTGTCGCGCGACGCGCTGATGGATCTCGTCAAGGGCCAGCCGCTCGAGGCCTTCGACCGCTCGATCGACGTGCACGTCTCGCGCATCCGCGCCGCGATCGAGGACGATCCGAAGAAGCCGCGCCGCCTCATCACAGTGCGCGGCGCGGGCTACGTCTTCGCCAAGCAGCAGTCGTGAAAAAAATCGGGGTCAGAGCCCTATTTCCTGCGACGCGCAGCTGCGGAAATAGGGCTCTGACCCCGATTT
>Ga0247825_10001963_pt1 | contig 13576 bp, 12 predicted proteins | sample 13C_Vanillin_Day_FD_194413 | JGI IMG/M metagenome (GOLD analysis project Ga0247825, IMG submission 194413) | Soil microbial communities from agricultural site in Penn Yan, New York, United States - 13C_Vanillin_Day48 | ecosystem: Environmental > Terrestrial > Soil > Agricultural land | place...
GCATGTCGTTCATCGTCCGCGCCAGCGCCGCGATCTCGTCCCGGGGTGCGGGCACCGGAATCCGTTCACCAAGTTCAGTACTCGAGATCGTGGCGACTTGGGTGCGGATGTGTTCGACCGACCGTAGGGAGCGCCGTACCAGTTTGTAGGTCACCATCGCGGCGACGAGGGCAATGACCGGACCGCCGAGGGCGAGAAGCCCACCCACCGTGGCGAGGGTGACTTCCACCGGTTCCTCACTTGCCGCGACCAGGACGGTGTACTCACCTCCGACGCCGCGGGCGCCCTGCACGGTGATCCGCAGATCCGCACCATGCTCGGGCCGCCCGGTCAGCCCCGGCACCGGCGGACCGCCGGCAGGTGGCCGCACATCGGTCGCCGGGGCGCCGGGGTCGGTGTCCGATGTCCGCACCACCTGCCCGGCGGAGTCGACGACCTGAACGAGCGCGATGCGCTGATTGGTGTCGAATAGCTGACTGTCGAGGTCCGCGGGTTGGTCCGACCGCAGGCTGGTGGTGATGTCCTCGGCTCGGGCGGTCGCGGCGTCGTCGAGTCCCGAGAGCAGGGACCGGTCCAGTACGAACAGCAGCGCCGTCGCCCCGAGCGCCAGGGCGATCGTCACGACCGCACCGGCGACCAGCGCGGATCGGATCGCCAGCCCCCACAGCGACGGTCTGAGCCACTCGGGTACGGATCTCATGCGGCCATCATCCGCCATCCGGCCCCTCTCGGACGGGAAGGACAACCGCCGGAACGGCGGACACCAGAAAAGTCGGCGCTGTCATGACAGGGGTGCTCGGCCCGGACGGGTCAGCGTCCTGGAGCACCCGCTGCGGTCGAGGTGCTATCCGGTTCATATGGCGGGCCGGTTGCCCGCAGGCCGTCGATCACCAGCGGCAGAATCGACACCAGCACGACAGCGAGCAGGATTACTTCGATATGGCCGCGTACCAACGCGATTCCGCCGAGCAGGTAGCCGAGCACCGGCACCCCGACTCCCCAGGCAATGCCGCCGATGACGTTGTTAACGGCGAAGGTGCGGTACGGCATCCCGGCCGCGCCGGCCATCACCGGCGCGATCGTGCGGGCAACGGGAACGAAGCGGGCCAACAGGATCGTGCGCGACCCGTAGCGATCGAAGAACCGCCGCGACTGCTCGAGTTGTTTCGGACCGATCCGCTTGGCGCTGCGATGAAACACCGCGTCCCCGGCCCGCCTACCGATCAGAAACCCGAGTTGGTCACCGACGATCACAGCGGCCGGGACGGTGAGCAGCAGCAACCACAACGGCGCGAACGGATGCGCCCGGGCGGCGAAGACACCAGCCGTGAACAGCAACGAGTCACCCGGCAGAAAGAAGCCCACGAGCAGACCGGTTTCGATGACCACCGCGGCGAGGACACCGAGCAACCCCAAGGTGCCCAGCAGCGTCGAAGCGTCCCGTAACCCAAGTCCGAGCGCCACATTCATGCCGCGTGTCCCATCGTCGTCGGGTTGGCGAGACCCGAGTGAGGGGTGACCTCGTCCTGGCTCGTCGCCCACCGGACACGCGTCCGGTCCATCCAGCTCGTGTAGAGCGCCCCGCCGATTACCGCGGCGAGGCCACCGAGGAGCACGCCGCCGATCACGTCACTGAGCCAGTGTTCACCGAGGTACAGGCGCGTCACCGACACCACCACGGTCGCCGCCGCGGCCAAAATCAGCAACAGGGCGCGACGGGTCGGCGACAGGGCGTACCCGAACATCACGGCGGCCATCGTGAACAACGCCATCGCCCCGGTCGCATGCCCGGACGGAAACGAATGGTCCGTCTCGAGCAACACCTGGGACACGATCGGGGGGCGAGCACGCCCGACAACGGATTTCGTCACTGTGGAGGTCAGTGCCGCCGCACCGACGGTCCCGATGAGAATAAGCGCGGGGATCGGTGAGCGGGCCCGCCGGGACAGCACCGCACCGATCACGACCGCTGCGATGATGGTGCCGGCGGGCCCGCCGGCGTCGGTCACCGCGATGGCCGGCCCGGTCACCCAGTCCGACCTATGCTCGGTGAACCAGTCCAAGACCGCCGGATCCACACCGGTCAACCAGCCCGCGGCAGCCCTGACCTGATAGGCCAGCGCGCCGAATGCCACCGCCAATCCAGCGCACTGCACGGAGATCACCGCCGCGGCAGGACTGCGGCGACCACCCTGCAGGCTCCGCCAGACCGACGCACCCAGGAACATCGCCGCACCCCCGACCAGCACGACCAGGGCGAGCGTGGTGGCACCGCTCTGATGTAGGTCGGCAACCGCCTCATGGGCCCGCCCGACCAGGTTGGCATGGATCGGTGCACCCTGCGCCGACGCCAATGACACCGGGGCTTGTACTGCTTCTCTCACACCCGCAGTATCGGAGTCGGCAGCTGTGGAGCCGCTGAGAGCGGGACGGCGATCACACCGGCAAGCCCGGGAAGGGGGATCTTCGACACGAGGAAGCGCAGGTCCCGGGTGCATCCTCTTGAGAGGAGAACACTGCTCGGACGTCTGAGCGCGATCGGAGTCCTGCCGGACGGGCCGGGGTTAAGAATGTGGCGCCTGGTGACAGCGGGGTTCGGGTATGCCGTTACCTCGCCCGCAGCGGCCGCCACGAGAGCGCCGGGGATCAGATACACCGTCCACGGCCGGTCGCATGTCCTCAGGCCCGCGGACTCGTCCACGTCAGCTCTCAGCCAATCCTCAGCGCGGGAGACGTACCGTCGAAGCGGGTTTCCTTATGACGGATACGGAGTCACCATGGTCAATCCAGCATCCGAGCCTGCGCCGGACGAGAGGACCACCAGGACCGAGCCCCCAGCAGATGGAACCGCCGGCCTTTCGGCCCGGTCGAGGCCCACCAGTAACGCCGGCTGGGCGGTGGTGTCGGTGCTGTTCTTCTGGCCGCTGGCATTCTCTGCTTTTCACCACGCATTCGAGGTCTACCCCAGATGGGCGGACGGTGATATCGACGGCGCCGAATACGCCTCCCGCCGGGTGCGCAAGCTCGGGCAACTGTCGCTGTGGATCTTCGGTGGCTTGCTGCTGCTGGCGATAGTCCTCTACTCGATCGCCGCGATTGTTCTGATCGCACACGGCGGCGAGGGAGGCGACTGGCACCACCGCATGCGCGACTGACCCGGGAGAAATACTCTGCAGTGACTGATGGACTGACGCGCGCCCTGCGAGCCGGGGAAGCGAGGGTGCCCACGCTCCCCCGACGACACACCCGATCAGGACACAGAAAGTCCGTCTGCACTACCCGCTCTCAGCGTTTCCACAGCACCCGCGCACCATACTGGAAGGGTGTCCGGCACTGTGCCCCTCGTTCGGGAGATGGTCACCGAGGTCGTGACCGAGACCGCGACGATGGAGATCGCTCTCACGGTCCTCGGGATCGCGCTTGCGGTGTTCGTCGCCGGTATGGTCGTCACCGGGTCCGGGCAGGCGAGCGGGCTGCGCACCGCGGCGTTGGCCCTGGCGGTGGGCATTGTCTGCGTTCACATCCGCGACGGTGGTTGGCTCACCGGCGCCGACCGCTCCATCCCGTCCGTTCTGGCGGCACACCACAGAGCAGCACTCGATCACCTTGCGACCGTGGGCATCGCACTCGGCACCCCGGCGGGCGCGATCGCCGCAGCCGCGGTGGCCGGGATCGCCCTGATCCGGTGCGGCCGGCCGGTGCCGGTTGCCTCGATCATGCTGGGTGCAGTGATGGCCGCCGTGTTCGCGGCCGCCGCCCTCGACACCGTGCTCGGGCCGGGCTGGGCAGTTGCTGGCATGCGGCACGCAGTCGACACCGAAAACGCGGTGCTGTCGAACCTCACCGGGACCGCCACGATGCTGGGTATGGCGGCGGCGATCGCCGGTATCGGCCGCAGCCGCACCCTCCGGGCGCTGTTGGCCACCGGGGTGGTCATCGCCGTCGTTGCTCTCGCCGGTGCATGCCTGTATGTCGGGATGCCCCTGACCGAGGTGGTGGCGGGAGTGCTGGTCGCGGCGATCTGCCTGACCGTGGGGCACACCGTGCTGGCAGCGTTCGCCTGCCGGGTGCCACCCAGCACTCTCGGAGCGGTTTCCAAGCCCGGGTTCGTACCGGCTGCTGGATGATCCACCGGAAGGGGTCCGCGCTCACCACACTCGTCGAGTTGCGGCAACTGACCGCGCGGCAGGTGATGATGGTGCCATGCCGATCGTCGGTCGGCTCGCGAGATTTTCGAGCCGATGATGGCCGCCTCCGGGTCCGCCGGGCGCTGTCAGGATGCCGGAGGTGAGGCATGAGGTTCTCCGGTCTCGCCACACCGGGGTGGCTGATGTTCGCCGCCGTGGTGGCCGCACTGTCGATCGGCTACCTGTGGGTACTGCGCCTGCGGCGCAAACACACTCTGCGGTTCACCAATCTGGAACTACTCGAGACCGTCGCACCGACCCGGCCCAGTTGGTCGCGGCACGTACCACCAGCTTTGCTACTGGTGGGACTGCTGCTGCTGACCGTCGCCATGGCCGGACCCCTGGCGCAGACCAGAGTTCCGCGCAACCGTGCCACGGTGATCCTCGCAATCGACGTGTCACTGTCGATGCGCGCAACAGACGTACCACCCTCGCGGCTGGCCGCAGCCCAGGCCGGCGCAAAAACGTTCGCGGACAACCTCACCCCCGGCATCAACCTCGGACTGGAGGCGTTCGCGGGGACGGCGTCGATGCTGGTCTCACCGATCACCGACCACACCGCAACCGACAACGCCCTCGACCATCTGCAACTCGCCGAACGGACCGCGACCGGAGAAGCGATCTTCACCGCCCTGAACGCGATCGACACCCTCGCCGGCGTACTCGGCGGAGGCAGCACACCGCCACCCGCCCGGATCGTCCTCGAATCCGACGGCAAGCAGACCGCGCCCACCGACCTGAACGATCCGCGCGGCGCGTTTACCGCCGCCCGCCTGGCAAAGGAGCACAACGTCCCCATCTCCACCATCTCCTTCGGCACCACTGCCGGCACGATCGAGCTCAACGGAAGCCACGTCCCCGTCCCCGTCGACGACGAGTCTCTGCGGCAGATCGCGGAGTTGTCCGGCGGTTCGTTCTTCACCGCGACCAGCGCGGACGAGCTTCAAGCCAGCTACCAGAATCTGCAACAGCAGATCGGCTATGAAACCCACCTCGGCGACGCCGGCCGACCATGGCTGATCCTCGGATCCATCGTGATCGCGGTGGCGGCCGGCACCGCACTCGTTCTCAACCAACGCCTACCCTGAACACGCGGACCGCTGCGAGCACACGCCCACGGCACCGTGGTCGGCGACCGGATACCAGGGCACTCCCGCGTCTAACGGTCGTCACTCGGGCGCGAAGGACGATCCATCCGATTCAGGAGACCGCCCTCATTCTCCGTACACGGCGGACCGCCTCCACCGGGGACCACGTGCCCCTGCGCGAGCGAACCAGCGGATAACACCCCAGACCGAGAAGTGCCGCGGTGAAGTGTCCGATCGCCGTGAAGTTCAGGTCTACGAGAAGCGGGACGGCGAAGAACACCAGCACTGCTGCGACATAGGGGTACCGCCACGGCGGGGCAATGCGGTAGGTCAGCACCGCGATCACTCCGGCCAGTCCGTAACTGACACCGATATCGAGCGTGTCGACCGCCGACGCGGGGGCGTGGCCATGGCGAATTGCCCAGTACAGCGCCCCCTCGCTGATGTATGTCGCGCCGACGTGCGCGATCACCACCACCCACAACCACCGAAGCGTCCCCAGCCAGCGCTCCGCCGGGACGTGGAAGACGTTGAACGAAATGAAGTAGGTGATCCATCCGCCGCCGGCGAGCCAGAAGGCACTCGAGATCAGTACCCGAACGGGATCCTCGGCAAGATGATGCAAGTTGGTCGATCGATCGCCCAGAACCTGGGCGAGGGCATCCGGCGGCAGGTTCCTCATCACCACCGATGTCACCAGCAGTATCGCCAGCCAGATGTACGTCCCGGGTGCCCGCCGAACATACGTCCACGCTGCCCGCGGAAAGGATCGAAGACGTGAGGAGATGGCGACGTCCATCGACTCAGTGTGCACCGGATCGCCCTCGGGACGCTGAACCGGAGTGATAGATCTGTGCCGGTCACACGTCAGACGCCTCCGACACATCGGAGGCAGCACCCTCGGGTCTCCTTGCCGGCCGATGACCAACTCCGGCATCCGCAGCGCGCACAGGGCGCGATCCCCACCTCGACCAACCCGGCTGGATACCGCCACAGAATCGGCACGGCGACTACGGATCCGATAATCCACGTGCACAACGGTATCCGATTCTCGATCTACAGGTGGTCCGTCATCGTCTCGGTGAGCCTGGCTGGGGTCGGACAAGGGCGGGCGCTTCTCGGACGGTGCAGCTTCTCTCACGTCGATACGTTCGCGGCTGCGCGCGTCGCATCGAACTTGTTGCTCCCGATGGCGTTCGAATGAGGCTTGTTCCAGAATCAACCGATCAATCGCCCGATCCGCTCTTGGTCGACCCACTCACCGCGACGACATCGATGAACCCCAAAAACCTCACTGGCGGTATCTCGGTTCAATGCGGATCGGGCGCAGGGCGGACTGCGGTCGTCGTCGCGTCCGCGGACGCCGCTCCCCCTCCCAGCGCGGCGAGCGAGACGATCACCACGATCGTTGCGGGGACTTGCCGTGAACCCCTCGTGGTCGTTGTACTCGCGTTCATGATGGTCAGTCCCTATATCCGGTACAGCCATGAATCCGTCGGATAAGGCACCTCGACCGATGTCGTTGGCATATTCGTGACCGTCACGTGGATGCCCGGGATCCGCTGCGGTGGTTCGGGGGCAGATCGAGGCTCGGTCCATCTTCATCGTAGGCCGCGCCGTCAACGACGGATCCGAACTCTCAGGAACTCCACAGGTCGCCGTCAGGGCGGGCCCGTCATGCTCGAGCCGCGCACGGGCCGGGGCGGTGGATCTGTGGCAACGGGTAGAACGGTGGTAGCAAGATTTCAGGACTTCCGCAGGGGCACACGTTGACCGATCTGTCGTTGCTGTCGGGGCCGGTTCCACTCGTGGTCGCCGCCACGGGTGCGGCGGGCGGGGTGTGGTTACTGACCGGGCGGGCGGGGTGGTTTCGGCGCCGGGCGATACCGCTGTGCGCCGCGGCGGCGGGAGTACTGACCGGCTGCCTCTGGTTCTGGGTGGAGCGAGTGTGGCGTCCACTTCCCGACCCGATACCCCTCACCGTCTACCTGTGGACGGTTCTCGCCCTGTGGGCGGTGACGTTGCTGGTCCCCCGCTTCCTGGCCGCCCCCCGCCGTGTGTGGGCGGCTGCAGTGTCGGTCGTTGCCGTCCTCGCCGTGGTCGTGGCCTGCGCCGTACAGATCAACCTGTTCTTCGCTGCCTATCCCACGGTCGGTGCAGCCATGGGGTTCGAGCATGTAACTCGCATCGACTTCCAGGCAGTTCCCCCGCCGACACCGACACCGATCGTGAGCCGACCCCTCGAATCCATTTGGGCGGCGCCGGCGGACATGCCACGGTCGGGCAAGGTGACCTCGGTGAACATCCCCGGGGACCGTTCCGGGTTCCACGCTCGGCGCGCCGAAATCTATCTTCCTCCCGCCTATTTCACCGATCCGCGACCGCAGTTGCCGGTTCTCGTCCTGCTGGCCGGTCAACCCGGCCAACCGAAGGACTGGCTCACCGGAGGCAGGCTGGGCACCATCATGGACAACTTCGCTCACCACCACGGCGGGCTCGGACCCGTCGTGGTGGTCGCCGACGCGACCGGGTCGACCTGGGGCAACCCGCTTTGCGTCGATTCGCCACTCGGCCACGCCGCAACCTACCTCGCCGAGGACGTGCCCGCCTGGACCAAGGCTCATCTTCAGGTCGACTCCGATCCAGCTGCGTGGGCGATCGGCGGCTTGTCCTTGGGCGGAACCTGCGCGCTGCAGATGGCCACCAATTACCCCCAGACGTATCCGACGTTCCTGGACCTCTCCGGGGACCCGGAGCCCACCCTCGGCGATCATCAACGCACCCTGGACGCCGCGTTCGGTGGCAACCAGACCGCGTTCACTCGGGTCAATCCCCTCGATCTGCTCGCCGAACATCGCTATCCCGGCTCGGCCGGTGTCTTCGTGGTCGGTAACCGCGACGACGAACTCAAACCGTCGATCCGCAAAGCCTGTGACACCGCCCGGCAGGCAGGGATGGACGTGTCCTACACGGAGGTTCGCGGCGGCCATGACTTCGCCGTGTGGTCCTCAGCACTCGCCGCCGAGATGGACTGGCTGGCCACTCGGCTGGGGCTTACGTCCTGACCGTCCGTGGATCGGATGCCGGCGGCGACCCTGACCGGGACTGCAGAGTGAGGAATTGGCGTCGATCCACGGCCGCATTGTAGGGGTGTGCGATGAACGTCGACCATGTGCGACGCGGGCTCCACAGGCGGCACTGAGGGCCCCACGCGGGCCACCGTATCGGTTGCGGCGGAACACGCCCGAGTCGAATCCCATCGGACGCATTTCACGCTGACCAATTCTCAGCCCAGTCCAATTCTCAGCGTTCTTTCAGCAACAAAGTCCTACACTTGCCCAGCTCGCGTGGGCACTACACAGCCGCGCCGTCCTCCGCCGCGCCCTCTGGTGCAAGCGGATGAGGCGAGCCGGACCCGCGCGCGCCCGGGGCATGCGCACTTCACCCTTCCGAGGGGAAATGCTCCGATGCCCGATATCGGGCATTGTTCCGATAGGACCGAATTCCGTTGCCTACCAATAATATGGACAACCTGCAGGCGCGTCGCGGTGCCAGCATCGGTCGCAGGAAACTAGGCTGTGAACTTCTGATCAATACCGAGATTCTCTGCGCCCCTGTGGTTACGCTTCGCATACTTCTTCATTTCTGTTTTGAAGCACTCTGAATGGGGTCGGCATGAGGGACATCAGCACACGCTCTGGATACAGATCATTCACCCGCGCAGCCGCAGTCGCAGGAATTGCCGTGCTCGCCATAGTCATGGGCAACGGCACCGCCTCGGCCGGCGTCGACAATTCCAGCTCTGTCGTCGACGCGAGAGGCAATCGGATCGAAGTCCTGCAGGGCGATACCCAGTATCAGGCGGTCCCGCCGTTGGACGGCGTTCCCACCAGCGTCGAGTTCTTCCACAACGGATATGCCGGGGTGGACATCACCGGCCCGAACGCGGCAGAGTTCAAGGGCACCAAGCTCACCGTCGGCTACCAGATCGGTTACCCGATCGCCCTGAGCGGCGCGACCATTGTTCTCAATTCACCCGGGCTGGGGTTTGTGATCGGCTCGAGCAACGGCATCAACCTGGGACTCGTCCCGGACCTAACCCTGGGACTGAACGCGGGCACCAACATCGGACTCGCCGGCGACATCATCCCGTCGCAGGAACTCGACATCGACCTGGCACCGGGCGGCATCACCACCGTCCCGCTGCTGGAGAACCAGTCATTCGACGGACCGGCGGCCTCGGTGCGGATGCAGGGAATCCATGGTTCCATCTCCGGTGCGCTCGGTGCGGTCACCATCCGGCCATACGCCACCGCTGTGACTTCCAGCGGTGACACCGTCACGACCTACGGCATGCCGCAGAAGCTCAATTAGCCCCTCGCCGTCCGAACCAGTGGCCTGGCGACCACACCAGAACAACAACCGCAGGCCGACGCGACCGATAGTCGCGTCGGCCTGCTGTTGCGTGAGCGGCCCGACCCGGGTGTGAAGTCACAGCGGCCAGGCTAAGTCGCCAGTGTGAGCGGCGGTTTCACCGATTGTTGACACGGCGTTGAACTACAGCCGTTCCTCCGAGGGCCGCAAGCAAGAGAAGCAACACCGTCAGCACATTGATCATCGATGTCTCCGTTGGCAGGTTGGTTCGACCAGGAAGATCGGCTGCCCGTCAACCTACACCGCTGTGGCGCTGGAGCATTCGTGTTTGTTTGAGCACCACGAAGCCGGTTACACCGACAGGTTGCTCCCGCCCGATGATATGACGTGAGTGCTGAGAAATCGCTGAGAGAAGACCTGTCCGTGGTTCGACAGGGAATGACGACGCATTTCGGCTGCCTAGGCTGTCACGGCAGACGAATCGGATGCCGCACAGCCCGACAGCCGTTCCCCGTCGACGCACGACAGAACCCCGGTCTGTTACTTCGCGACACCCCGGAACGACACCGCAAGCAGCCGGTGCATCACACCCGACCCCGGTGAGGACATCGCGCCGACGGGTCGAGTGGCCTAAGGTGCACCTCAGGCACCAGCCGGTAGGCGCGGTGCGATCGGCTCGCCCGCGTCCACCGGCCATGTCCCAGAACAGGAAGGCTGGCAGCTCGGTCGCGGCGCGCGATGGTGCACCCCGCGCTGGCACAACGGATTGCGATATCGACTGGTGTAATGATCACCCTGAACCCGGGGTTCAGGGGCACCACAATGCGGTACGTGGAGTATGACCTTGCCCCGCTGAGAGAATGCTGAGAACTGAGACGTGTCTGAGAAGACCGGATTCGGTCACGGTGCGCCCGTTGCATGTGAGTAGAATTCAGCGGGTGCTGTAGTTCGCTGCAACCGATACGGCGGCACGACGGCCCCCGCCCACTGCCCCCCAGATGCGGTGGCGGGGGCCCCTCGCGCTTCGCGGTGGCTGGTGTTGGGGCGCACCGACTCCCCCGAGCGCGGTGGAGAATCCGATCTGGGGAATGCCCGATTTGGGCGCGCCGGCGACGCCGGCCTCATCGGCGGCCGGTCGGAAATCATCCTTTTGGTGCACTCAGATATACGGCATCAGAACAGAGCTGCCAGTCAGTTCGCAACGATGACGGTGGGTTGAAACCCCGCGCGCGGATGGCGTCGGCGCCAGGAACGCCGACCTGGACCACGTTGTCGGCGGCCGATACCGGCGGGCCCGTCCGCGAGGCCGGCGAGGAAGCGGATCGTGAAGCGTTGACGATGCGGACCCGGCTGCGGCGCGATGCGGCCCGCATCGTCGATGCTCGTTCATGCCGTTCTCGCGCTGGAGCCGTAGCGGACTCTCAGCGCGGTTTCAGTAACGTGCCCCTACGATCAGGCGCTGTGAGCGAGACCATGAGATCCGCCGGCGAAACCCAGCGTGTGATGCTGAGCAAGGTCCCCGAGATCACGGTGTGGTTCTGGATCATCAAGATCCTGTGCACGACCGTGGGCGAGAGCTTCGCCGACTGGATCAACATGACCTTGGGCCTCGGTCTGAACACCACCGCTCTCATCTTCACGGTCGTACTTGTCGCGGTTCTGGGATGGCAGCTGCGCCTGACCCGGTACGTGCCGTTCGTCTACTGGCTGGCAGTCGTCGTGCTCAGCGTGACCGGCACGCTCTACACCGACATCCTCACCGATGACCTGGGCGTTCCGCTCGCAGTGAGCACGATCGTCTTCGCGGCGGCGCTGGCCGTGGTGTTCGGTGTGTGGTTCGCCCGCGAGCGGACACTGTCGATCCACAGCATCGTCACGACGCCGCGAGAGGTGTTCTACTGGCTCGCAGTTCTGGTCACCTTCGCCCTGGGCACGGCGGTCGGTGACTGGGTCCTCGAGCTCACCGGCTGGGGACCCGGCATCTCGGTGCTCCTGCCGGCCGGCCTGATCGTCTTGATCGTGATCGGCTGGCGACTCGGTGCGAACGCCGTGCTCTCCTTCTGGCTGGCGTACATCCTGACGCGCCCGCTGGGTGCGAACCTCGGCGACTGGCTCGCCGCCCCGTCGACCGATCACGGACTCGGCTTGGGTACGGCCCTGACCAGCGCGATCTTCCTCATCGCGATCCTGGCCACGGTTCTCTACCTCACGCTCACCCGCAGCGACGTCGCCGGGCAGCACGAACGGATCATCACGACCTTGACCACGACTCCGGGCCGCGAACGGCTCATGCTCGGGTACTACGGCGCGGTCGCTGTCGTCACCGGCGCATTGCTCATCTGGGCATCCGGGCAGCCGCACGCGACCGCGGCGAGCGAGGAGGAAACCGGCGCGGCGTCAACGGGCGCGACACTCACCCCGGGGGAGGTGAGCGTGCATTTTCCGGCGGCAGAGGTCGCGAAATTCCGTGCCATCGCCCAGGACACGCTCACGAAAGTCGAGGCCGGCGACCAGACCGACGCCACGGCCCGGATCAAAGACCTCGAGACCGCGTGGGACGACGACGAGGCGACCCTGCGCCCCCTGGACGAAACCGCCTGGATCGTCGTAGATGGTCGGATCGACAACGTCCTCGAGGCGTTGCGGACCAGCACACCCGACCCCACGGCCGAGACACACACTCTCACCGCATTATTGACCGACCTTCACTGAGACACCAGATGCCGTGGCGTGCTCCCTCCCGCCGCCAGACGACAGAAAAGCCATCCCCGGCGTTCACGCGGGTAGTCGGCGCCGGTCTCAGCATGCTCACAAGGAACAGGTGGCACACGCATCCCATGCGATTCCACCACGGCGTTGAGCGAGGCCCGTGAAGTCACCCTCTACCGCGGTGGGATTGTCAGCGAACTGAACCGCTACCGGAGCGGCCCAGATGCCGTCCGGTCGCACCGCGACGCCCACCCATCCCGAATACTTCTACGACCGCACCGGGTAACAGTGGTTCGCCGACCTTCGCGCGAAGGTGGCTACTGCCCAGGCTCACTCAGTCCTCACGCCCGCGCGGCGACTGGAAACACAAAACCCCGCAAGATAACCCATTTGTCCCATTCGTCGCGCGAGAATCGGGGCGCACCCCCAGAAGCGACAGACACTGTTCAGCCGCGGTTCACCTCCGGCTATCGACCAGACTTGTTTCGGCCCTATGGTTCTCGTGCACCCTTGAAGCGGTCGCAGTCGGCGCCGCCCTCCCAACAAAAGGAACAATCACGCATGAAGATGACCAAGTTGATGGCTGTCGCGGCCATGACCATCGCGTCGATGGGCATCGTGGCCGGCACCGCCTACGCCGATCCCGCCCCCACCCCCGGTGTCGGATGGAACGTCACCAGCAACGGGAACCAGGTCATCGTCGATACCGCGGCCGGTTCGCTGAGCAACGAGAACAATCACCTCGTAATACGTGACGCTGCAGGAGCACTCGTCGATTCGGTGCCGCTGGCGATAGCCGTCGACGGCGTCAGCCACCCGGTCGCCGCCCAGATCGACGGACACACCGCAACCCTCACCACCGACACCAGCCCGGCCGCCGCTACCCCGGTCAGCCTCCCACTCCAGCAGGTCGACCTGCCTGCCGCCGTCGCAAGCGTCAAGGACAACATCACCCTCACCGCGGCGGTCGGCGGATTCCTCGGTGCCGCCAGCGGTTTGGTCGGCGGCTGCCTCCTCGGCGCCATCGCCGGCGGTGTCGTTTCCGCACCCGCCGCGCTGCTCTTCGGAGCAGGACCGGTGGCGGGTTGCATCGGCGGGGCGTTGCTCGTCGGCGCGGGAGCGTCGCTCGCCGGCACCGCAATCGGCGGTCTCGGCGCGATGGCAGCCAACGCACAGCCGTTCATGACCTTGCTGAACCAGCCGCCCGCCGCCAAGAAG
>Ga0247825_10001964_pt1 | contig 13567 bp, 13 predicted proteins | sample 13C_Vanillin_Day_FD_194413 | JGI IMG/M metagenome (GOLD analysis project Ga0247825, IMG submission 194413) | Soil microbial communities from agricultural site in Penn Yan, New York, United States - 13C_Vanillin_Day48 | ecosystem: Environmental > Terrestrial > Soil > Agricultural land | place...
GACGAATTCCCATGCCGCTCACCCGTTCAATTCGTGACCATACATAAGCGATGTTGCCCATCAGTTTCCACAAGACACCGCATCGTTGTCCAAGCCGCTGTGGAACTGTTGCAGGAATGCCGCACCGATTGCGCCCATTTCGTGGACCCTCGGGACCCGGCTCTGCGTCACGCTAGGCCCAAGCCGTTAAGGGAGGGTTTACCATACCGATCGTTTAATGGGTTCGACGGCTTTTTGCGGAGTTGCCGCGAAGACCCTGATTCTTGGGAAGTTTTTCGGTCTCGCATGGCGATTGCCCCGATACGACACGATTTGGCGCCCAATTTCGCCGCACCAGCCGCGTATCACCGTCCGCAAGGGACGAAACGAGTGGAGAGAGCGATGATCGACAAGAACACGAGGGTCGAAGCCCCGAAGCCGACCCCGAGCCAGCGGCAGACGTCGCCGGAAACCCCGCGCGACAATGCCGGACTGCAATACCGCTACGGCACCATTGGCATCGAGGCCGTGGCCGCCGCGGCCCGCTATTGCGGCCCCGCCAAGAAGGCCACCGAGCCTGCGACGCGCATCGACCAGCGATTCGAGCAGGCGGGTTGACCGCGCGCTAGCGCCGTTCCCTTACCCATCCGCCGATCGAAACGGCCGCGGGCAACTGCGGCCGTTTTCATTTTGCCGTCACGTCGCGGGCGCTTATCGCAAAGCACTTGTCACCAGCGTGCAAGCTCCGGCCTTTTTTGTTGCGGCAGAGCCGCGATCTGTCCAAGAGTGCGTTTTGGGGGCGATATTCATCAGGTGCATTGAAGCGGACGGCCTCAACTGCGGCTTCCACGCCGTCCCGGCCGGGGCAGGAAACTGGATCTCGCATGCTTGCTGTGTACGTGCCGCACGGTTCTTCGCTTGAGCGCCGCGTCGTGGTGTCGGGCGAGGAAGTCCCCGACAACGCGATCTGGTTCGATCTGGTCAATCCCGCGCCGGGCGAGGACAAGCTGATCGAAGGCCGGCTCGGTATTGCCGTGCCGACCCGCGAGGAGATGCTGGAGATCGAGGTTTCGAGCCGGCTCTACACGGAGCATCATGCGCGCTTCATGACCGCGACGCTGATGTGCAACTCCGACACGGTGGTGCCGAAGACCACCGCCGTCACCTTCATTCTCGCCAAGCACTGCCTCGTCACCGTGCGCTATGACGAGCCGCGGCCGTTCCTCCTCGTCGGCAACAAGCTCACGCGCACCTGTCCACAGTCGGCGACCGGCGAAACCGTGCTGATGGAATTGCTCGACGCGGTGATCGACCGGGAAGCCGATCTCCTGGAGCGTATCGGCCTCGACGTCGACCAGGTGTCGCATGACATTTTCGATCCGGGCAGCCGGGGTGCCGCGGGCAACACCTATATTGACACGCTCAAGGTCATCGGCAGCAAGGGCGACCTCACCTCGAAGGTCCGCGAAAGCCTGGTGTCGCTCGGCCGGTTGCTGTTGTTCCTCGCCAACGAGGCGGAGGGCATGCGCTGGAGCAAGGACGTGCGGCTGCAGTTGCAGGCGATGCAGCGCGACGTTCTCTCGCTCTCCGACCACGCGACCTATCTCGCCAACAAGATCACCTTCCTGCTCGATGCGCTGCTGGGCGTCGTCACCCTCGAACAGAACAACGTCATCAAGATATTCTCGATCGCCGCGGTGGTGCTGCTGCCGCCGACCCTGGTCGCCACCGTCTACGGCATGAATTTCAAGGGCATGCCGGAACTGGAATGGCAGTACGGCTACCCGATGGCGCTGATGCTGATGCTGATCGCGGCGGTCGTGCCGTACTACGTTTTCAAATGGAAGAAGTGGCTGTAGGCGGCAGCGCGCCGCGGTCACCGCCCATTTACCTTTCGTTAACCTGGCAAATTTGCGACCACAGCGCGTTCACGCGCGTCTTTTGTGCGCCAACAGCGCGTTCACGCGCGTCTTAGTGCAAAACGAATAACGCGAAGCAACAAACTGTCACGAGAATCAGCTATACTGATTCCTGCATGACGGTTCGTATTGTCGCGATCCGATGAAAAGACCTCGATATCCCGATACCGGATATCCTTGTCTCACCTCGCTCGCCCTGCCGTCTGCCGAACGTCCCCTGACATCCCGCACCACTGCAGCGACCCCGCGCCGGGCCACTACGCCGTGGCTTGGGGCCGCACATCAATCTTTCTCCGGGTCCGGCAAAAGGAGTCCCCGCCTTGGGCAAGCACGCCAGCAGCAAGCACTTCACCAAAAAGCAGCGCCGCCATGTCCGCGCGTTCGGCACGGCTGAAATCATCCAGCTTCAGGCCTCGAAGTTCGAGGACGAGCGTGCGCTTCCGCCGATCCGGGCGCTGAGCCCGACGCAGGCGGTCTACCTCGATGCGCTGCGCAGTTGTCCCCAGGTGATCGTGCTGGGGCCCGCCGGCACCGGAAAGACCTGGATGGCCGCGACCTATGCCGCCGATCTCTTCCGCAACCGGCAGATCGACAAGATCATTCTCACCCGCCCGAACGTTCCGTGCGGGCGCTCGCTCGGCTATTTCCCCGGCACGCTGGAGGCCAAGTTCGCGCCCTGGGCCGCGCCGGTGATCGAGGCGATCAAGGAGCGTATCGGCGTTGCCGCCTACGAGATCGCGCTCAAGCACGGCGACATCGAGCTGGTGCCGTTCGAGGTGATGCGCGGCCGCTCCTGGAAGAACGCGTTCGTGCTGCTCGACGAGGCACAGAACACCACGCCGGCCGAGATCAAGACCTTCCTGACGCGCATCGGCAACGACTGCACCGTGGTCATCAATGGCGATGTCAGCCAGTGCGATCTTGCCGACGCGAGCGGGCTACGCACGGTGATCCACCTGATCAAGTCACAGATGCTTGCGGTGCCGGTGATCGAGTTCGGCAAGGAGGACATCGTTCGTTCCGGCGTCTGCGCCATGTGGGTGCGGGCGTTCGACGAGGCAAAGCTTTAGCGAAGCCTGAGGCATCGGCAGTCTTCACGCTCCCTCCATGCTGTCGCATAGGGTGCAGCCCGGGTGGTGCGCTCCCTCCCCCTGAAAGGGGGAGGGTCGGGGTGGGGGTCCCTTTGGGCGAAGACGCGTGTTGGAAAAACTACGCGCGCTCTGCAACCGGCAGCGCGCCGATATGAATCCCGCATTCGGTCTTGCCGCGGCCGCGCCAGCGGCCGGCGCGCGGTGCTTCGCCCGGCGCGCTTGCGCTCGTGCACGGCATGCAGCCGACCGACGTGAAGCCGTGATGCTCGAGCGGATGGCGGTGCAGGCCCGCCTCGCCGAACGCGGCGGCCAACTCGGCAGGGCTCGCCTGCGCGAGCGGATTGAACTTCAACCGCGAGCCTTCGACCTCGACCGGCGGCAGCGCGCTGCGGTTGCCGCCCTGGAAGCGTTTGCGGCCGTTGATCCAGCCATCGAAGCCGGAGAGCTCGGCTGCAAGCGGCGCGACCTTGCGCAGGTTGCAGCAGGCGTCGGGGTTGCGCGACCACAGGTCCGCGTCGGGATCCTGCTCCGCGACCGCGCTGTTTTCCGGCCTGATGGTGCGGACGTCGGTGAGGCCGAGCCGCGCCGCCAGCGTGTCACGGTAGGCGAGCGTTTCGGGAAACAGCCAGCCGGTGTCGAGGAACAGCACCGGCAGCGAGCGGTCCACGTCGGCGACGTTCTTGAGCAGCATCGCGGATTCCGTGCCGAACGACGACACCACCGCAAGCCTGCCGCGCGGCACCGAATGCACTGCGGCGTCGATGATCTCGGCGGGGGATGCCGCGTCGAGCGCGCGGTTGAGCGCCGAGGTCACGATCCGCAGCAGGCCCGCTTCGGTCGCGGGCGCGATGTTGCCGATGCCGTGGTGGGAGCAGGGATGCATAAGCCGCAAAACCAATGCGAAGAACCAGCGCGAAACGGGAAACCTGAAGCGTCCGACCTATATGCGAAGCGGTGTCTGCGCCGTAAAGAGAACGGGATTGCAAAGATGCGCGCTTTGGAGTGCGAGCGTCCTTCCCTCGCGCGCCGCATAGAAGGCCTGCGCTGCGCTTCTCTGTTCGGCGGGTTTTTGCGAATTTTTTGCTACGGCCGCCGCGCCAGAACCAGCGCGCCGTTCTCCAGTCCGAACAGGACCGCAGGATGGCCCGCGACGTCCGTCATCAGCGCGAAGTCGGTTATGGCCGGGGAGGGTAGAGCGAAGCTGCCGATTTCGCGGACGCTCGGCGCGAACGCGATCAGCCGGAGTCTCCGCCGGTCGAACGAGGGGATCGCAAGGTCGACGCGCTTGTCGCCGTCGAAGTCGGCGACCGCGCTCATGCGCAAGGCCCGCGAGCCGCTCACATGGTTGCACACATCGCCAAGCTCCAGCGTCTTGTGCAGCGCGCCGTTGCGCCAGCTCCAGAGCTCGAGCCTCCCGACCGCATGCGGCATCCGCACCAGCGCGATGTTGGCCTCGCCGTCGCCGTTGAAATCGGCGATGCCTGCGGGATTGAGCCAGCGATGCGGCGCGCCGATCGGCGGCGTCTCGGCGACGATCTCATACCGGCCGTTGCGCTCGCCGATCACGGCCAATGCTGAGCCGCGGGCCAGGTAGGATTTAACCGCCAGGATCTTGTCCGAGCCGCCAAGCTGCGCGATGCGCGGCCGCAGGTCCTCGAACACCGCGTCGTCGGGAAGCCTGACCACGTCGCGCCGTCCGTCGCGCCGCTCGACGACGAGGCTTTCAGCCTCGATTGCGTCGCCCAGCACGCCGTGGTCGTAACGTTTGGTCGGATCGGCGAGCCAGGCGCGGGCGATTTCGCGCGGGCCCTCGGCGATGGTGGCGTCGGGCAGCGCGTTCGGCGGCAGCGGCCGCTGCGAGGGGCCCGCTGTCGCGACCAGCCGGTAGCGGTTGCCGTCGGCGTGAATGCGGAACCAGCCGGCGCCGATCAGCACCGCCGGCCCGTCGGGCAGCGTCTCGATGACCTTGATCGGGCCCGCCGCGGGGATCGTCTGAAGCACCCAGTCCGCGGCGAGGGCCGGGCTGGCAAAGGCTGCGACAACAATCGCGACGAGGGCGCGGATCACACGTGCTGGCCGCCGTTGATGTGGATCTCCGCGCCGTTCACATAGGACGAGGTTTCGGTGCAGAGCACATAGATGATCTTGGCGACCTCGTCGGTGGTGCCGAGCCGGTGCAGCGGGATATGCGGGATGATGGTCTCGGTGCCGGGCGAAAGAATCGCGGTGTCGATCTCGCCCGGCGCGATCGCGTTGACGCGGATGCCCAGCGGGCCGAAGTCGGCGGCCATCTCGCGGGTGAGCGCTGCCAGGGCTGCCTTCGATGTGCCGTAGGCGGAACCCGCGAACGGATGCACGCGCGAGCCTGCGATCGAGGTGACATTCACCACCGATCCTTTGGTTGCCTTCAACTCCTCGACCAGGCCGCGCGCCAGCATGATCGGCGCCAGGAAATTGACCTGAAACACGTGCTGCCAGACTTCGAGGGTCGTATCGAGCGACGACAGCCGCTTGCCGCCTTCGGCCTTGGGCGAGATCGCGGCGTTGTTGACCAGCGCGTGCAATTCGCCGTCGGTGAGCCGCTGCTTGATCTCGTCGATGGCGTGCCGCGTGTTGTCCGGATCGGCGAGGTCGACCTGGATGTGATCCTCGGGGCCCATCTCCCACGGGCAGTTTTCTGGAAACGGATGGCGCGAGCAGGTGATGACGCGCCAGCCCGCCGCGGAGAAGCGCTTCACCGTCGCATGCCCGATGCCGCGGCTTGCTCCAGTGAGCAGCAGCGTGCGGCGGGGGGTGTTGGTTTGCGGCGCGGTTGTCATGGCGATGTGCGGGACACTAGCTCACGGATAGAGCCGCGTCTTGCTCCAGGGGCCGCCCGGTGTCTCGCGGCGGAACTCGACGCGCTCGTGCAGGCGGAACGGCCGATCCTCCCAGAACTCGATGCTCATTGGAATGACTCGAAAGCCCGACCAGTGCGGCGGCCGCGGCACCGTGCCGATCGCGTATTTGGCGGTGTAGCGCGCGATCGCCTTTTCGAAGGCGAGGCGGCTTTCCAGCGGGGCGGATTGCTTGCTGGCCCAGGCGCCGATCTGGGCAAGCCTCGCGCGGCTCGCAAAATAGGTATCGGCCTCGGTTTCGGAAACCTGCTCGACCGGCCCGCGCAACCGCACCTGCCGCCGCAGCGACTTCCAGTGGAACAGGAGCGCCGCCTTGGGCGTGGCGTTGAGCTCCCGGCCCTTCTGGCTTTCCATGTTGGTGTAGAAAACCGCGCCATGGTCGTCGAAGCCCTTGAGCAGCACCATCCGCACGTCCGGCAGGCCGTCGGCATCGACGGTCGCGACCGACATGGCGTTCGGATCGTTCGGTTCGGACTTGGTGGCCTGCTCCAGCCATTCCGCGAAAAGCCGCAACGGCTCGTCGGACGCGGTGAAATCACCAACCGTTAACCCCGCCGTGCGATCTATCGGAGCTGCATCGGACATGTGTGTGCTGGAGTATCCTATGGCCGGCCCGGTGGCAGAACGCTCGTACCGGCTGCCCCTATATAGTGGAACCACGGTGCCAAGCCTACGTCTGGGGGCAACCCAGGCGGCGACCCGGGCGGCAACTTGGGCAGCGCTCGTGGCATGCGGGCTGGTGGCCTCCGGCTGCGCGGTATCCGGCGGCCTGGGCAACATGTTCGCCAAGGGCCAGAAGGCGGACGCGCCGGTGCAGGCCAATGCTCAGGCCAGCGTACAAACCGGCGCCCAAATCGGCACTCCAGCCGGCGCGCAAGCGACCGCCCTCGCCAGCGAAGAGGTGACCGGCTCGGCCCAGACGCCGACGCTGCGGGCCTCGGCTGCGGCCGCGACCAGCGGCCTGCCGTCCGACACCGACCTGGTGTTCGCCCGCATGGCCATCGTCGAGGTGCTCAAGCGCAACAGCAAGGAAGTGAGCGCCCCCTGGGAGAACCCGAGCAGCGGCGCGCGCGGCACGGTGACGCCGATCGCCAGTGCCTATGCCCGCGACGGCATGACCTGCCACGATTTCCTCGCGAGCTACGTCCGCCGCGGCAGCCCGGAAAGCTGGTTGCAAGGCCAGGCCTGCCGCGCCAACAAGCGGGAAGCCTGGGAGGTCAAAAGCCTCCGGCCCTGGACCCGCTCTTAGTAAAATCCCGTTCCTGAGACGCATTCTGAGCGTTGTTGCGTCCTGACGGAATCGACACCACATAGAGGCAGGATTTAGGCTGGAACGGCCGCGTTGCCGCGCGGCTTTGGGACTTTTCTGGAGCTTTCAGGATGCGCGACCCCTACGACGTCCTGGGGGTGCAGAAGAATGCGAGCCCGGCGTCGATCAAAAGCGCCTTTCGGAAGCTCGCCAAGAAACTGCATCCGGACGCCAACAAGAACGATCAGAAGTCAGCGGCGAAGTTCGCCGAGTTGAACGCTGCCTACGAGATCGTCGGCGACGAGGACAAGCGCAAGGCATTCGACCGCGGCGAGATCGACGCCGAAGGCAAGCCGCGCTTTCAGGGCTTCCCCGGCGGCGGCCGCGGGCCATGGGGCCAGCCCGGGGGGCAGGCTGGGGGTCATGCCGGCGGCGCGCAGGACGGGCATTTCGAAAGCTTCACCTGGGGACCCGGCAGCTTCCAGCGGCACAGCGGTGGTCCGCGCGGCGGCTTCGGCGGCGGCGGCTTCGACGACATCCTGAAGGAGATGTTCGGCGGTGCAGCCGGTGCGGGCCCGCGGAGTGGCCGGCGCACGCAATTCGAGCCGGGTGATTTCGGCGGCGGCGCGGCGGGCCAGGATGTTTCCGGCACGGTGACGATCACGCTCGAGGAGGTCGCGACCGGCACCACCCGCCGCGTGCATCTGCCGAGCGGCAAGGAGATCGAAGCGAAAGTGCCCGCGGGTCTTTCCGACGGGCAGACCATCCGGCTGAAGGGGCAGGGGCTCCCCGGCCCCGGCGGATCGGCGGGCGACGCGCTGATCACCGTCAATATTGCGCCGCATGCCACGTTCGAGCGCGACGGCGCGAACCTGCGGCTCGAACTGCCGGTGACGCTCTACGAGGCGGTGCTCGGCGGGCGGGTGCGGGTGCCGACGCTCGACGGCGCGGTCGAGCTTTCGATTCCGCGCGGCACCAGTTCGGGCCGCACCATGCGCGTGAAGGGCAAGGGCCTGCCTTCAAAGGACGGCGCCGGCGATCTCTACGCGACCGTGCGTATCGTGCTTCCCGACGAGCCCGATCCCGAGCTCGAGGCGCTGATGAAGAAGTGGCGCGACGGCAAGCCCTACGATCCGCGGCGCGACAAGAGCTGAGTGGACGAGCTGCGCTGCGGCCCGCGATCGATCTGCTCGTAGGCCGCGCCGGCGATCGCCTTCAGCCGCTCGCGATCCTTCGGGCCGCTCAGCGCCCAGCCGTAATTGCCTTCGACCCAGTGCACCGAGCCGAAGTTGTTCTTGTCGTCGTAGCGGAATGCGCTGCGCGGCGCTTCGAGCTTGGAGCAATAGATGGTGAAGCGCTCGCCGTTCGCACCTTCATACATGAACAGCGCCGCCGGGCTGCTCAATCCGGGCAATAGCCTTCCACCGAGCAGCTTCAGGCCGAACGAATTCAAGTCCGGCGCCCGCAGCGTGGTGCCGAGCCGCCGCGACAGCCAGGGCATCAGATGGGATTCCTCGGCCTTCACCTCGATCGGATGCCGCACCTCGCCGATGTAAAGACGATGCGCGCCGAGCGCGTCGCTGGTGAACACCTGAATCTGGTCCGGCGCCGCGGCCGATGCGCCGCGCGCCATCCAGCCGGCGAAACCGCCGACGATAAAGGCCGCGACTGCCGCCGCCGCCGCGACCGCGCCCCAGGAGCGGCGGGTGCGCAGGATGGTCTGCAGCTTCAGCCGGTCCGGAACCGGCTCGTCGGCCACGTGGCCGAAGCGGGTCCGGATCACCTCGGCCTGTTCGCGCCAGGCGGCGACGCGGGCGGCGTCGTCCGGATGATTGGCCAGCCATGCCTCCACCGCGTCACGGCGTCCGGCCGGCAATTCGCCGTCGACGTGCAGGTGAAGCTCGTACTCCGTCACAGGGGTCTGTTCGACCATCGTGGTACCTTTCTTTTTATTTGATGCGGCGGAGCGCCGGGCGCTCGCCATCGAGATAAGCTTTGATCTGCACGCGCGCTCGCGCCAGACGCGACATCACTGTGCCGATCGGCACGCCTTGGATCTCTGCAACCTCGCGATAGGTCAGGCCCTCGAGCACGACCAGCAGCAGCGCGGTGCGCTGCTCGTCGACCAGCAGCGCCAGCGCCCGCTCGATATCGCGTCCGCCGGCCTCGGGCCCCGCCGCGTCGGCCGCGTCGTGATCCTCGATCGGCGTCAGCGTCGGCCGCCGCGCCAGCGACCGCAGGCGATTGCGGTTGAGATTGGTCAAAATCGTGTAGAGCCAGCTCCGGACGTCGCCGCCGTGGAACAGATGCTCGGAGCGCAGCGCCCGCACCAGCGTGTCCTGCACCAGGTCGTCGGCGGTCTCGACGTCGCGCGTCAGCGCGCGGGCGTAGCGCCGCAGGGCGGGAATGGCCGCCTCGACATCGTGGTGGAACGTGCTCAAACCGTGCTCCGCAATGACCGTGATTTCGCCCGGAACAACACCGCCGGCCGGCCACATATTCCATTCAATGCAGGTGAATTGAAGCTGAAGGCGATTTGCGCGCCGGCCCTGCCGCGCGATTCGCATATTAACGCTGGCGCGGGAGGTTGGGCAGCCGTGCTTGAAGGCCCCGGAGCCCTATGTCATACGGACCCGTTGTTCATGCATGGCCTTTTCCGAAAGCTTCGCTTCCGCCGCGACTAACGTTTAGTGTGGCTCTTTTGGGATCGCGCCCCGCGGACGCCGGCAAGGTGGGCAGATCATGGCGGAATTCGCAGGTCTGATGCGCGGCAAGCGCGGCCTGATTCTGGGCGTCGCCAACAACCGGTCGCTTGCCTGGGGCATCGCCAGGTCCTGCCGCGCGCAGGGCGCCGAGATCGGCCTCACCTATCAGGGCGACGCGCTGAAGAAGCGCGTGGAGCCTCTGGCGCAGGAGATCGGCGCAATCGTGTTCGGTCACTGTGACGTGCAGGACGCGGCGAGCATCGACGCGGTGTTCTCGGCCGCCGGGAAGGCCTGGGGCACGCTCGATTTCGTGGTGCACGCGATTGCGTTTTCCGACAAGCACGAGCTCGACGGCCGTTACGTCGACACCACGCCGGACAACTTCAGCAAGACGCTGGCGATCTCGTGCTACTCGTTCGTCGCCGTCGCCCAGCGCGCCGAGAAGCTGATGCCGAACGGCGGCTCGCTGCTCACGCTCACCTACTATGGCGCCGAGAAATGGATCCCGCACTACAACGTGATGGGCGTGGCGAAAGCGGCGCTGGAAACCTCGGTGCGCTATCTCGCGGCCGATCTCGGTGGCAAGAAGATCCGCGTCAACGCCATCTCGTCCGGCCCGATCAAGACGCTCGCGGCCTCGGGCATCGGCGACTTCCGCTATATCCTGGGCTGGACCGAGCACAACGCGCCGCTGCGGCGCACGGTGACGACCGAGGAGGTGGGCGACGCCGCGGTGTATCTTCTGTCCGACATGTCGCGCGGTGTCACGGCGGAAATCCTGCACGTCGATGCGGGCTATAATATCGTCGGCATGAAGCACCCCGACGCCCCCGACATCGATATTACCATGGGCAAGGAATAGGCGGCGCACCGGTCATGCCGCAGCCCATCCTGTATTTTGTCCGCCACGGCGAGACGGACTGGAATCGTGAGCGAAGGCTTCAGGGCCAGCACGACATCCCGCTCAATGCGCTCGGCCGGACACAAGCGGTGCGCTGCGGAGCGCTGATGCGCGAGCTTCTCGCGAAGGGCAATCTTCCGGTACCGGACTACGACTACGTGTCGAGCCCGCTCGGGCGCGCCCGCGAGACGATGGAGCTGATGCGCGGCGCGATGGGGCTTGAGCCGGCGAGCTACCGGACCGATGCGCGGCTGATGGAAATGTCGTTCGGCCGCTGGGAGGGCTTCACCTATGCCGACCTGCAGACGCGGGAGGCGGAAGCGCTCGCTGCACGCGAGCGCGACAAATGGGATTTCGTCCTGCCCGGCGGTGAAAGCTATGCCCAGCTCGAGAAGCGGGTGCAGGTCTGGTACGAGAGCATCGCGCGCGCGACCGTGGCGTCGGCGCATGGCGGCGTGTGCCGCGCATTGATGGCGCTGCTCGAGGTGGTGCAGCCGTCCGAAGCGTCGATGGGTGATATCGGGCAGGGCGTGGTCTATGTGTTCGACGGCAACACGATGACGCGCCACGAGTGATTGTTTGCGGCATGAGCCGGCTCGGCAAAAAAAGCGGCCCGCCGGTCGGTTCTATTTCGGACAGCACCTCGCGCACGTGCCTTTGGAAAAGTCTTCGTGTTTGCAGCACCATTGGTTGGAGCCGCACGTCACTGCGGCCGTTCGTGTGTTGCCGATCGCTGTTGCGTTTTCGGGCCGGCACATCGGATTGGATGGGTTGGCTTCGCTGACGCGCCCGCAGGAGGCGCTCGACGACAGGCTGGCCATGATCCAGCCGTGCGCCTTCGTGCCGTCGCCGGCCAACGATTGGCCGTTTGAAAAGAGAGCCGCGGCCAAAGCGCAAACGGCGATCAGTCTCGCACCGATTCTTCTTGCCATTTTCATTCCCCCCGTTCTTGAGAAACTGAAAATCGACCGAGTCAACGCAACGTCGGACAACGATATGAAATGCGACCGCTCCGGTGAAGTGCAACGCAACGATCGAAAAGGTCAACGGCATTGACCCGTGCTGCAACCTGCCTTCGATATCCGAAAATTCTTCGCCGAATCGAATGCGCGGTTTCTGTGGTTCGGTGCGAAGCGGAGCTACCTGAATATGAGTTGCTTGAGCGTCTCACAAATCATGCCGCCCACGATGAGGCCAACAGCGGATGCGCAGGCCAACGTCAACGCATTCCAGAACACTCCGCTTTCGAGCCAATGGATCACGAGCCAGTAGATCGTGCTTAAGACGGGAAAGAAGAACGTGACAAACACCCAGGAACAGCGCCCGGCTGGCCTTCCAGGCATAAACGTAGTGATAAGCGAGAACCGTCGCATAAACGTGCGCAACCGCAAGAAGCGCGAAGCCGATCCAATAAAATGTCAGTGCCGCACCGTCCAATATTGCGGAGATCTGTCGTTTCACAGGACGTTTCCCCCTGCAGAGCGGATATCCTCCGCATGACGACGTCGACAAAAAAACATGCCAAATGCAGGCGACGACCGCCTTTGACGGTCTCGACCTGCAATCGGAACCGCTTCTGTTATCGCGTGCCCGGCTTCTTGTATGTGTCGATGCCTTTTTGCACGGCCTTGTCCCCGGTCGGATTCAAATTGCGTGGGGGAGGCGGCGGAGCGTTGGTGCGCATCGGCGGTGGCGCAGGTTTGTACCCCGGGTTGCTCGCGGTCGACCGTATCGGTTGGCCGACCGGATTTGGCTTCGGCGCGGGGTTGGCTCGAACGGTCCCAGGGTCCCGTCGGCCATCGTAGACTTGGCCGCGTTGCTTCTCCCCTTCATTGGCCTTTTGCAATTTGTTGCGCCGCCGAAGGCTTGGTCTGCGCAAAAGAAGCTTGCGAGAGCAGGACAGTCGCTATCAGCGCACCCCAAAGTGTCATTCCCAACCTGAAATGTTCTTTTCATTATCTATTTCCTCCCGGGGAATGCCCACAGCCATGGTTCGCACTCGGCGACGGCGCGTCAATCATCCTGCGATGCATGCGCTCGTCGGGCGTCCGATCGCGCCGGCCCGGGATTAATTCAAGCCGCGAGAAAGCCAACCGTTTCTCAATTGTTGCAGTGCAAGCGCTGCTTTCGATTGATTGCAGCCGGAATGCGGGATTTGATCGGTATCCATGACGATGTGAAAAGGAGGCTCGCGATGTCACGTCTTGTATGTCTTTCGATTGTCCTGCTTTCGTCGCTGGCCTCATGGAGCGCTCACGCTGATCCTTGGAGCGGAAACGCATCGAGCAGTTTAACGGCGCCAAATTTTACGCCAGCCGGTTTTTCGACTGGCGATGATGTCGGTATGCGGACGGTCATGGGTGACAGCGGAAGCATCAGGATTCCGCGCGCGGTCCATTCGAAGCCACATTTGATTCGTGTCGCAGGACGATGCGGATCGTCCAATCAGTACTGCAGCAATCCGACTCCCTACTGCTGCGGCACCGGGCCTTACTATTGTGCGAAAGACGTCAAGGGTTGCACGAGGTAGTTCGCGAATCTCCGGGGTGACGTAGGCGACCGTCGTGCGGCGGACGTATTTCTCGAGGTCAATCCGGCCGGCCAGTACCTTTGGGTTGAAACCGTCACCAGGATACCCATCACCGCCGCGCTCGCCGAGTTGATTGGCAGCACCTGCTGCTGAACGGGGCCCCGCGTGACTTTTTTCCGCTCGGGTCGCGAATGCAGCGGGCTGCCGTCGCTTCCTTGGCAAAAGCGAGATCGTGTCGCGCGGATCACGCCAAATCCCGCGCTCAAAAGCAAAACGGCCGGACTTACGTCCAGCCG
>Ga0247825_10001965_pt1 | contig 13565 bp, 12 predicted proteins | sample 13C_Vanillin_Day_FD_194413 | JGI IMG/M metagenome (GOLD analysis project Ga0247825, IMG submission 194413) | Soil microbial communities from agricultural site in Penn Yan, New York, United States - 13C_Vanillin_Day48 | ecosystem: Environmental > Terrestrial > Soil > Agricultural land | place...
TCTTCGCCACCGAGGCGGAGCCGGCAAGCAATGCGCCGGGCAGGGCGCGCCGCGCCGGGGGATGCCAGGAATATGCGGCAGTGTGCAGCAGCGCGGAGGTAGGTCCCTCGGCGAGGCCCAGCACCAATCGACTCACGAGCAGGACTGCGAACGTCGCGGTGATGACCATGGGCAACATCACCACCGCCCATCCCAGCGCGAGCAGGACGAGCGCCCACCGCAGAGTCAACCACCGGTTGAGAGCGCCGGCGAAGAACCCACCGATAGTGAAGGTGAGGAAGAACAGGCTGCCGACGAGTCCGATTTGGGACGAACGCAGCCCCAATTCCTCCGCCAACGGCTGGGCGATGATGCCCAAGACCACCTTGTCGCCGTAGTTGACGATGTAGAGCAGAACGAGCAGGGAGGTCAGGCCCCATGCGGTACGGCGGGATTCGGCGCCGGGCTCGATCACCCGCACCGCGGCTTTCTTGAAGGTTCCGGTACTCATTTCTACTGGTCCTCTCGGGTTGCGATCGCTCGGTGGGCTTTGCAATCACTGCCGGGAAACGCTGTGGTTGACAACGCCCGACGGGACATCGGATCGGCGTGATTGAGGTAGAGAGTTGTTTTCGTGGCTGCCGGTGTAGCGGCAGGTCATTGCCCGGGCCGAGGCCCGGGCATGGGGACGGTCACCGGTCCGCGGTTGGGACGGGTTCGGTGACCGCGAACTCCTCGCGTAGGTCTGCGGTGTGTTGTCCGAGGACAGGAATACCACCCATCACTGCTTCCCGACCCTCGACGACGACCGGCGGGAGGAGGCTGCGGACCGGACCGCCGGCCGATTCGACGGTGCGCCAGCGGTCGCGTGCCACCAATTGCGGATGGTGCGCGAACTCGCCCATCGTGCGTAGCCTGGCGTTCGCGATCCCGATCTCCTCGAGTGCCGCGGTGACCTCGTCGGCGTCGTACTGCGCGAGTGCCTCTTCGATGAGTTGGGTCAGCTGCGCGTTGTGTGCGACGCGCTCGGAATTGGTCACGAATCGTTCGTCGGATGCCAACGCCGGATTCACCAGGACCCGTTCGCAGAACACCGCCCACTCGCGGTCGTTCTGCACTCCGATGAAAACTGTTGCGTTGCCGCCGGTTCGGTACGGTCCGTAGGGTGCGATCGAGAAGTGCCGAGGACCTGTCCGCGGCAGGGGGGCGCCGGCGTATTCGCTGTAGAGGTAGGGCTGGCTCATCCATTCGCCCAGTGCATCGATCATCGCGACTTCGAGTGCGGTTCCGTCTCCGGTGCGTTGGCGCTCGTAGAGGGCTGTGAGAATGCCGCTGAAGGCGTACATCCCCGTGGCGATGTCCGCGATGGAGATGCCGACCTTGACCGGGTCCTCTGCGGTGCCCGTCACCGACAACAGCCCGGTCTCACACTGGACGAGCAGGTCGTAGGCCTTCTTGCCGCTGTACGGTCCGCCCGGCCCATATCCCGAGATCGAGCAGGCAATCAGGTCTGGATGATCCGCTCGAAGAGTGTCGGCGTCGAGCCCGAGACGCGCGGCCGCGCCGGGTGCCAAGTTCTGAACGAAGATATCGGCGTGCGCGATCATGCGTGTGACCATTGCGAGGTCCTCGGGCTGCTTCACGTCGAGCGCGGCGCTCTGTTTGCCCCGGTTCAACCAGGCAAAGTAGCTCGATGTGCCGTGGACGGCCGTGTCGTAGTGCCGTGCGAAATCACCCGCTCCGGGACGTTCGATCTTGATGACGCGGGCCCCGAGATCGGCCAGTTGACGCGTCGCGAACGGCGCGGCCACCGCCTGCTCGAGGGATACCACGGTGAGGTCCGCGAGGGCATTCACGACGTCACCGACCCTTGTCCGGCGGACTGGCAGTGAGACCGCCGTGCTTATCGCAGGCATACCGGGTAAGGCTCCGGGGTGTGGGAGATCGCATCGTCATGCGCTGATCACGCCCGCCAGCAGCAGGTCGTCGATCGCAGTGGAGTCGAGACCGCTGTCGACGAGGACTTCGCGGGTCTGGGCACCGACCGTCGGCGCCGGCCGCGGATGCGCTGGCGGGGTCATGCTGAAACGCGGTCCGGGCATCGGCTGCGGAATGCCGGACTCGTCACGGGTGAAGGTGCGCCGTGCCACATTGTGCGGGTGCTCGAGCGCCTCGCGCATCGAGAGTACGGGCGTGACACATGCTTGCTGGCCATCGAATAGCCGGGCCCATACGTCGCGCGGGCGGGTGAGGAACAGTTCTTCGAGGCGTTTGTGCATCAGTGGCCACACCTCGACATCGTTCTGCCTCGCGAACTCGGGGTCGTCGACGAGTCCGAGAACACGGAGCAGGTTGGCGTAGAACTGTGGTTCGACGCAGCCCACGGCCAGATGCTCGTCGTCGGCACAGCGATACACCCGGTACCAGGGTGCGCCGCCATCGAGACGGTTCACTCCACGCTGATCCTGCCAGCGGCCCTGGCCGAGGAAACCGTAGGTCATGGCCATCAGCAGGGCGCTACCGTCGACCATGGCTGCATCCACGACCTGGCCGGTGCCGCTCATCTTCGCCTGTACGAGGCCGCTCACCACACCGAAGGCGAGAAGCATTCCACCGCCGCCGAAGTCGCCGATCAGGTTGAGCGGCACGACGGGGTCGCCGTCCGCGGGCCCGATCGCGTGCAGTGCGCCGCTGAGTGCGATGTAGTTGATGTCGTGTCCGGGGGCCTGTGCGAGGGGGCCGTCCTGTCCCCAGCCGGTCATGCGTCCGTACACGAGTGCCGGATTGGCTGCGAGCAGGGCATCGGGTCCCACACCGAGGCGTTCCGCGACGCCGGGTCGGTACCCCTCGATGGTGGCGTCGCAGCGTGCGGCGAGGGTCGTGACGAGTTCGACGCCGCGCGGTTGCTTGAGGTCGATCACGATCGATCGGCGGTTTCGGTTGAGTACTGGGTGGCCTGGCTGGCCCGGGCGGTCGATGCGGATGACGTCGGCGCCGAGGTCGGCGAGCATCATGCCCGCGAACGGTGTCGGGCCGATACCGCCGATCTCGAGAATGCGTATTCCTGTCAGGGGTCCTGGGGTCTGCATGTGTGTCACACTCCTTGCCAGACAGGCTGGCGTTTCTCGGCGAAGGCGCGCGCGCCTTCCTTGGCGTCCGCTGATTCGAAGGCGGTCTTTGCGATGGCCCGCTGCAGCTCGTAGGCCTCGTCCGGTGCCCACTGCGGCGCGCGTTGCATGATCTCCTTGCTTGCCTTCAGCGCGAGGGGTCCGTTGGCGGCAATCTTGTGCGCAAGCCGCAACGCGGCGTCGAGTGCGTCGCCTGGGGCGGTCACGTGGTTGACCAGGCCGGCGGTGTGCGCCGTGGTGGCGTCCATCAGGTCGCCGGTGAGAATGAGTTCCATGGCAAGCTGGTACGGAATACGCTGCGGCAGCCGCAGAAGCGCTCCCCCCACCGCGACCAGTCCGCGTTTGACTTCCGGTACCCCGAATTTGGCGTTGTCGGCGGCGACGACCATGTCGCAGGCGAGGACGAGTTCGCAGCCCCCGGCGACCGCTGCGCCTTCCACCGCGGCGATTGTCGGTGTCTTCGGTGGTTGCCCGGTGAAGCCGGCGAAACCGCGGACCGGGAGAGATGCGCGTTCGCCGTTGAGGAAGGCTTTGAGGTCCATTCCGGAGCAGAAGGTGCCACCCGACCCGGTGAGGACGGTGACGCGGACGTCGGCGCGTGCATCGATCTCGTCGACTGCGGCCGCGACATCGGCGGCGAGTGCAGCGTTGGCGGCGTTGCGTACTTCGGGGCGGTTGAGGGTGATGACGGCAACGCCGTCAGCGACGTCGAGGGTGACGATGTCGGACATTGAAAGGGTCTCCTGTCAGCGGGGTGCCATGCGGATGGCGCCGTCGAGGCGGACCACCTCGCCGTTGAGGTAGCCGTTGGTGAGCATCGTCGCGGCCATATCGGCGTACTCGGCCGGATGGCCGAGCCGGGGCGGGTTGGGTACCGCGGCCGCGAGGCTCGACTTGACGTCCTCGGACAAGCGCGCCAGGAGTGGGGTGTCGAAGGTGCCGGGTGCGATGGTGTTGACGCGGATTCGGAAGTCGGCGAGATCGCGGGCCGCGCACAGGGTCATTCCGACAATCGCGGCCTTCGATGCGGTGTAGGCGATCTGGCCGATCTGGCCCTCGAACGCGGCGACGGAGGCGGTCATCACGATCGCGCCGCGCTCGCCGTCGACCTCGTCGTTGCCGGCCATTCGTGCGGATGCGAGGCGGAGGGCGTTGAAGGTTCCGAACAGGTTCAGCTTCGTGACCTGTTGGAATTCGTGGAGCGGGAAAGGTTCACGACTGCGGCTGAGCAGGCGCTTGGGGAGACCCCGACCCGGGCAGTGAACGAGGGCACGGACCTGGCCGAGCTCCTCGGCGGCGTCGAATACCCGGGTCATGTCGTCCTCGGATGTGACGTCCGCGCTCACGTAGTGCACGTGAGGGTCATCGTGCCCCGCCTGTTCCGGCGGAGCGATGTCGGCGGCGACGACGGTCGCGCCGGCGCAGGCGAGTCGGCGTACGGTGGCCGCTCCCAGGCCGCTCGCGCCGCCGGTCACTACACATACGGAGTTTTCGATCTTCATGTTCTGATTCTCTTTCGGTGTGTTACGCGATCGATTTGCTGATGACGGTCTTGAGTACTTCGCTTGTGCCGCCGTAGATTCGGGTCACCCGGGCGTCGGCGTACAGCCGGGCGATCGGATACTCGAGGATGTAGCCGTAGCCGCCGTGCAACTGCAGGCACTTGTCGACGACTCGTCCCTGGACCTCGGTGCAGAACAGTTTCGCCGCGGCGGCGTCGGACGGTGAGAGTTCGCGCGCGTCGTGCAGTTCGATGCACTGGTCGACCAGTGCCTGCGCGGCGAGCACCTCGGTCTGGCACTCGGCCAGGACGAATTTCGTGTTCTGAAAGCCGGCCAATTGTTGGCCGAACACGGTGCGACCCTCGACGTAGGCTTTGGTCATTCGCACTGCTGCGTCCGCGGCGGCGGCCGCTCCGATTGCGATGGACAGTCGTTCCTGAGCGAGGTTGTGGGTCAGGTACTCGAACGCGCGCCCCTCCTCACCGAGGAGGTGAGCGGCGGGGACGACGACGTCGGTGAAGGCCAGCTCGACGGTATCCTGTGCACGCACGCCGAGCTTGTCCAGGTGACGGCCGACGGTGAAGCCGGCGCTCTGTGCGTCAACGAGCAGGATCGACAGGCCGGACCGGCGATCGGTCTCGGTCGGCGGCGACGTCCGGCACACCACGAGGACGAGTCCCGCGTTCGCGCCACCGGTGATGAATGTCTTTGCGCCGTTGAGTATGTAGTGGTCGCCCTGCAGTCGCGCGGTGGTACGTATATTCGCGAGGTCGGAGCCGGTTCCCGGTTCGGTCATGGCAATCGACGTCATGCATTCGCCGCTGACGATTCCCGGCATCCAGGTGTCGAGCTGCTCCGTGGTCGCGTACTCGAGCAGGTAGGGCAAGACGATGTCGGTATGCACCCTCAGCGCACCGAACGTGATGGCCGCCCGTGCTGTCTCCTCGGCGACGATGGCGCTGAACTTCAGACTGTCGACGCCACCGCCGCCCCACTTCTCGGGCGCTTGGATACCGGGGACGCCGAGTTCGCCGAGTCGGCGGTAGAAGCTCTTCGGAGGCGCGCCCTCGGCCTCCCACTCGGCATAGTGTGGAGCGACCTCGTGCTCGATGAACGAGCGGATGGTCTGGCGAAACGCTTCGTGTTCGTCGCCGTAGATTTTGCGTCGCACTAGGTTTTCCTTGTCATGTAGGCGAGCTGGTCGTGAGGTCGTCAAGGACCGCGCGCCGGATGCTGGAGCGGCTGATCTTGCCTGTCGGGGTGCGGGGGAATTCGTCCCAGAACAGGATGTCGCGCGGAATTTTGAACCGTGCGAGGTGGGAGCGGCTGTGCTCGAGTAGTCGTGCAACGGCAGTCTCGTCGCCGGGCTCTCCGGCCACCAGTTGCACCACCGCCATCACCTTCTGACCCCACTCGGGGTCCGGTACGCCGATGACGGCGACGTCGGCGATCGTCGGTTCGGAGCTGAGCGCTGCTTCCACTTCGGCGGGGTAGATGTTCACGCCGCCGGAGATGATCAGGTCGGTGCGACGGTCGCGCATGAAGAGATACCCGTCAACGTCGAGGTAGCCGATGTCCCCGGCGGAGTAGAACTCACCGCGCCATTGAGCCGCGGTCTCTGCTTCCTTGCCGCGGTATCGAAAGGGAGTTCCGCCCTTGACGAAGATCTCCCCTGTCTGTCCGGTGGGTTGTTCGTCGCCGGCGGGGGTGAAAATCTTGATGCCGATCCCGGCTGCCGGTTTCCCGACCGATCCCGGGCGCTGTAGCCACTGGTGCGAGTCGATGACCGTGGCGATGCCGGTCTCGGAGGAACCGTAGTACTCGTATACGACCGGGCCGAACCAGTCGATGATCGCTTTCTTGGTGTGGGCCGGACACGGAGCACCGGAGTGCATCACCGCCTGCAGGCTGGATACGTCGTAACGGTCGCGCTTCGCAGAGTCGATGGTGAGAAGACGGTGGAACATCAGTGGCACCATGAATGACGTCGTGATTCGATGTTGCCCAATGAGTTCGAGGGTCCGTACCGGGTCGAACCGGCCGGCGAGCACGACGGTGTGCCCGAGGTGCAGGGCGCCGATCGCGTTCATGTTGGGTGCGGAGTGATAGAGCGGAGCGACGACGAGGTGGGCACCGGCACCGGCCGGGATACCGAAGCGTTCGGCCCGCCCGCGCGAGACAGCTCTGCTGACGGCATCCGGCGTCGCCTCCGGCAGGGGGCGGCGGATGCCTTTCGGTTTGCCGGTTGTTCCGGAGCTGTAGAGCTGCAGCATCCCGGCGCTCCGGTGGGCGGGTGCGCTCACCGGCTGGTGGGCGCTCAGCGCGACGAGATCCTGCGCACCCGGGACGGCGCCGAACACCAGCATGCTGGCCTGGGCCATACCCGCGAGGCTCCGCGCACTCTGGACCTCGGGCGCGAATGCGAGAGTTGTCACGACCGCCTCGGCGCCGCAATCGGTGAGGATGTACGCCACCTCTTCGGGCGTGAGGTGCCAGTTGATGGGCGTGAGGTACAGCCCGATCTGGTCGGTGGCGAGCTGCAGTGCCACCATTTCCCGGCTGTTGCCCAGCACGGCCGCCACGGTCTGACCGCGGACGAGATCGAGCTCGCCTAACGCGCGCGATAGTTGATTGACTTGTGCGCCGAGGGCCCCGTACGACACCTCGGTGTTGTCGTCGTCGAGGACCAGCGCGATCTTGTCGGGAAACGCTGTCGCGTAGTCGTAAAAGCCGAGTGGCTGTTCGGCATTCGGTGTGGGACGAACTTCGGTGTTCATGATCTCCCTCCTTTGGGCGAGCTCACGCGGCCCGAGTGGACAGAACGAGTGTGGCGGCTTCGGTGAAGAAGTGACCGACTCCTTGCACGACGCTGACTTCGACATCCGATACCTGCGCGTAGGCCTGTTTGCGGAGCTGACGAACCGATTCCTGAATTGCGAACATGCCGTACATGCCGGTGTGCGTGTAGCACAGTCCGCCGCCGTTCGTATTTGTCGGCAGGCTGCCGCCGGGGGACGTGTTCCCTTCTGCGATGAAGGCGCCGGCCTCCCCTCGGCCGACGAACCCGAGCGCCTCGAGTCCATAGATCGGCACGTGCGCGAATGCGTCGTAGAGCATGAGGTGGTCGATGTCGTCGCGGTCGATGCCGGCCTCACGGAAGGCGGCGCGGGATGAGCGCTCGAACGCCTCCGCCCTGGTCAGGTCGGGCATTTGCGAGACCAGCGGACTGTCCGCCGCCTGACCTGAACCGAGCAGGTACACGGGCTGCTGTCGCAGGTCTCGGGCCCTCTCGGCGCTCGTCACGACCAGGGCCCCGCCGCCGTCGGTGACGACACAACACTCGAGCTTGTGGAACGGGTAGGCGATCATTCGGGAGTCCAGCACGTCCTGCACGGTGAATCGCGAGTTCCTGCTCGCGCGCGGATTCCCGTGTGCCCATTCGCTCTGCCGGGCAGGCACAGCTGCGAGGTGTTCGGCGGTCGTTCCCGTCTCGTGCATGTAGCGCAAGAAGGGGAGGGTGAACAACGTCGGTGGTCCGTAGACACCGAACGGTGCCTCGAATTGACCGAATATCGAGTCGGCGGTGTGGCCACGCGGTGCACGCCCGACCGCTGAACGACGGGACTCGCCGTGCAGGACCAGGACTGTCTGTGCATGCCCGGCAGCGATCGCTTCCGCCGCGTGCGCCACGTGGACAAGGAACGAACAGCCGCCGACGGAGGTCCCATCGAACCAGTTCGGGCGGATGCCGAGCTGGTGGGCGATGTCGACGGGCGAATGCACTGCACTGGTTACACCGTCGACGTCGCCGAGGGTCAAACCTGCGTCGTCGAGTGCGCGCAGCGCCGCATCTATGTGAAGGTCCCCTTCCGACATGTGCGGCAGCGCACCGAGTTCGGTCTCGGCGGCGCCCACGACAGCGACGGAACCCGGCTTCATGCTGCGCTCCCAACCGGCTGGAACATCGGCAGTGTGCGGCCGTTGCGGGCCTCGAAGGTCACCTCGAGCGGCAGGTCGAGGGGTAAAGCTTCGGGTTCGGCTGCAACCTTGCGCAGGTTTGTCATCATCCGGGGCCCTTCCTCGAGCTGCACGATCGCGATGACGTAGGGCGCCTCGTCCTCGAACCCGGGTGCGGGCACATGATTGATCACATACGAGTGCAGGCTGGCGCGACCACTCGCTCGTACCCAGTCGATACGCCGAGATCCGCAGGATGGACAGGCCAAACGCGGATAGAAATTGGCGGCACTGCAGTGTGCGCACCGTTGAATCATCAGCTCATGTCGATCCAGAGCATCCCAGTAGGGCTGGGTGACCGGAGTCGGGATCGGTGTGTCCTTCACGGGCATGGGTGAACCTCGTTTGTGGTGAATGGCGCGGCGCCAGCGTGAGTCGTGGCGCCGGAGAATTACCTGCTCAACTGACCAGATTGGTACTGTTTGATCGATCATGGTCTACCTTTTGGTATCGTGTCAAGCAGTTCGGGCAGTTTAGGCGTCCGATAGTGTCGACAGTCAGGAGTGGACGAGAGTTCGTCCATCCCGCAGGAAACGAGGATCATGCTGGACATTCGTGAGCGCTGGACCACTCGCCAGGTCGCGTTGCTGAACGACCTCGAAAGTTTGTTTCTGGCAGAAGGATTCCGTCATCTGACGATCAGCGAAATGGCGAGTCGGACTCATTCATCGCGGCGCACGCTGTATACCGTGGCGGCCAGCAAGGAAGAGCTCGTTCTGGTCGTGGTGGACCGCTTCTACAACCGCATGGGAAAGGAAGCCCGCAGCCGGGCGTCGAAGGTCGACGACGTGCACGACAAGATCCAGGCGTACCTGTCCGCCTCGGTCGACCGAAACATGAACATCAGTCCCACATTCCTCAGGGACGTCGAGGAGTATCTACCGACCCGCCATCTCTACGACCGACATCAAGACATGGCCGTCAGTGCCCTCGAAGAAATGATCCGCACCGCAATGGACACCGGTGAACTGCGTAGTGGCTCCCCGGCCCTCATCGCGGAGATCATCGACGCGGTGATCAAACGTCTACGCGACCCCGAAATACTGGCCAAGATCGGCGCATCCAAGAGCGATGTCATGAAAGCATTTGCCCAACTATGCCGCGAGGGCATCGTGTAAGACTTCTGACACGCGCCGCCTCCGGCCCGGCCGACAACCTGATGCTGCACGCCGCCCCGCAGCACGCACGACCCGACGGTCCGGGAGCGATGGTCCATGTCTCGGTTCTTCTGTTACCTGTGTGGTTGGTGTGAATCGGTATTGCGTGCGCATCCGACAGCGGTGGTAGCGGGATCAGGGTGCATTCGAACCTGATGAAACCGACTGAAGACCCTTCCCGACCGCCGTCGACGGGACCACAATTTCTGTCATGGACGTCACTGAAGAACAGCGCATCGACGCGGTGCGCGCACATCTGATCCAGCGGTACCAGTTCCTCGATGCCGACCGGGTCGACACTGCGATTCAGGCCGCCCACCATCGATTCGACGGATGCCAGATCCGGGGCTTCGTGCCCCTGCTCGTCGAACGCGCCGCCACCCCGCGCCCTCGACGAATCCCTGACCATCACACGGCCCGCGCCGTGACCACCGCGCCCGACACACCAGCCAGCGGAGGGCGACGAGAACACCGCCGGCAGTCACGAGGGGTCTGCCGGCGGCACACAACGCACCGCGTGTATGGATCGCACCCGCTCTCGCCCGCGCGGAAGGACATAGCGTGCCCAGGCCACCAACCCCAGCGTAGGCCCAAGCCCCCGCCACAAATGGGTCAGTCGAACACGGGAATCGGCCGCCCAGGATGAAACCGGAAACAGCGGAAGCCCGCATGCTGCTGTCGGCGATCGAGCACGCCCAGAACATGGTCGCACTCGCCGACTACGACACCGGACGCCTGCGCTACCTCAACCCCGCCGGAATGCAGCTGATGGGACTGACCGACGAGGCCGCCGTCGCCGCCCGCTGGGCACCGGAATTCTTCACCGACGTCGGATTCATCCAGGCCCCCGAGATGGAATCAGCCCTGCTCGAACAGGGCCGGTGGGAGGGCCGGTCGGAGTTCCGGCACTTCCTGACCGGTGAACCGATCCCGGTGACCCTGTCCACCTACGTGATCGAACACACCGAGGACCAGCGCCCGGCGGTGATCGCCTGCATCGCCCAGGACCTGCGCACCGCCCAGGAGCACGAACAGCGCCTGCACACCGCGTTGGAGGCAGCCGCGTACCGGGTCCGCGAACAACGCGCCCTCGCCGACCTGAGTCAGCTCGCCGTCGACGGCGACCTCGACCACGTCCTCGTCGCCGCGGCGGACGCAGCCGCCGCGTTGGTCGGAGTCAACTGCGCCTCGGTGGCCCGGGCCGAGGAGCCGGGCGCGGTGTTGCGGGTGCTCGCCTACCGTGGTCAACCACCCGTCCCGGACACCTTCGCCCCCGGTACCGATTCGCAGCCCGGATACGCGGCCGCCACCGATCAGATCATCATCTGCCCCGACCGGTACGGCGAGCACCGGTTCTCCACCGAAGCCATGAATTCCCGGGGGCTACGGAGCGGAGTCTGCGTTCCCATCGGCGCCGAGACGGTGTGGGGAGTGCTCACCGCACACAGTGCCCGCCCCCGCGACTACTCCGACCGGGAGGTGATGTTCCTGCGCTCGGTCACCGCCGTACTGGCCGCGGCGATCCGGCGCATCGAGGCAGAAGACGCACTGCGGCATCTGAGCCTGCACGATTCACTGACCGGGCTACCCAACCGTGCCCTGGCGCACCAGCAAATCGACGCCGCCCTGGACACCGCACGCGGAAGCGAGCGCACGGTTGCGGCGTTGCTGATCGACCTCGACGAGTTCAAGAGCCTCAACGACCGGCTCGGCCACGCGGTTGGGGATGATGCCCTCATCCGGTTGGCCGAACAACTACAGTCGGTCATACGTCCCACCGACACCGTAGCCCGGATCGGTGGCGACGAATTCCTCATCGTCTGTCCCGACACCGCCTCCGTCGAGGAGGCCATCACCCTCGCCACCCGCGTCACCGAACTGCAGATCGGGGCCGACTCGGCCGGCCACGAACTTCGGTTCACCGCCAGCGTCGGTGTCGCAGTTGCCGGACCGGAGGAAACCCGGGAGGCCTTGATCCGTCGCGCCGACGCCGCCATGTACCACGCCAAAGCCACCGGAAGCGGATATGCCCTCGCCCCCTGACTCGAACTCCGCTCGCCGCCGCCTCGTCGTCGTCGGGCGTGTGGACGAGGTCGAGCCCCTGCTTGCGGAGCGCGATGATGTCGGGGTTGCCGCCGAGCACGACGTCGGTACCACGACCGGCCATGTTGGTCGCCACGGTGACGGTGGTCACCACAGAGCGCAATGACAAGCTCCTCGAGGAGGCGATCAGCACTCTCAGTCTCGAGCCCGAGGTCACCGCCGTCGACTGGCAGGTTTGTAACGCGGAATGATGCCCGACCTCGCGAACCTCGCGCCCGGACTCGATCGGCAACGACCTGAATTCGTCAGCGCTGCAGCGTCTGGAATCAGCGGATCCCGAAACCCGCACTTTCGCAAGTGGCGCGCGTCGGGCGTGAGCGCAAATGCATTGCCACAGAACATTACTACGCACTGTACTGGTATCCCTGTGCATTCGACTCGTGCATATTCGTCGAGGCAAGTGGAATGGGAAGGGGCAGCAACTACATCGGTCGAGGGGTCATTCAACCGATCATGATGGTGCGCCCATCGAGTCGTCGAGCACGGGTCGGCTCCATGTCTGCTGCGGACCTTCGCCTTTCGCGACGAGGCCCAGCTCGCGCAGCTTTGCGATCGTCATCATGGTGTTGAACATGGGATTCGGATTCGCACCCGATACGCCAAGCGACTGGGAGCGCGCAATGAAGGCATCGACGAACGCCGGAAGGTCGTCGATGCCACCGCTGAGCAGTGCCTGTGCGGCGCCGTCGAGCGCCGAAGCCTGATCGAGCAGCGTCGACAGACGCTCGGCTGCGGTCGGGCGATCGAACACCTCGAACGCATGGCCTTCGGTGACTATGCCGACAGCATCGGTCTCGACCAGCGTCAGCGCCTGGGCGAGCGCGGCGAAGATGTTCATCTGGTTGGCGTCGTGCATCGCGCCGCACGGGCCGTTAGGTTCGTCGGACAGGTGCAGCAAGCGCGCCTCGGGAAGGTGGACGACGACCTGGCCGGCGCAGTGGCCGTGGGTGCGGATGACCTGAACGGCACCGTCGCCGAACGACCAACCCGACATGTGTTGAGAGCCGATGACGAGATGATCGAGCGGGAGTTCCTCGTAGGTCCGGGTGAGGTCGGTGATGGGAACGTAGGGCTGGTACATGGCGAGGAGTCGGAGAGCTGCCGCAGACGAATCCTCGAAGCCCGGTACCAAGCCGGACACGCGATCCAGGCTCGTTGTCCAGTAGGCGAGCCCGTGATCGTGGTACTGGCTCGCGTCGTGCGCGCTCACGAAATGGTGCACGTTCGAGCGGTCGAGCCCGTCGCCGAGGTCTGTGATGATGTCGTTGTTCCCGACATGGTCGGGGTGACCGTGGGTGGTGAGCAGCAGGATCTTCGACCACGGAGCGAGGTCGTCGGCAGCGGATCGGATCGCGTCGCGGATAACGGTTGTTACCCCGCTGTCGACGAGCACCAGGAGATCTCCGGCTCGGTGAACGATCACGTTGCCCACGTCTGGCTGGCGAGCAGCCATATCGAGCTCTTGACCCACAATCATGCGTGTCCGAACGTCGATCTCGATCTGTTCGCCGAGTGCCACACGTTCGTTCTAACACGCCACTCGACTGTGTGCGGCGGTTCACGACATCTCCGCCTGGTCCTTGCAGACCGGCCTTTGGGTGTTACGGGACAGGAGCTTGACTGATGACCCCCGCCTGCAGACCAGCTTGACCCGCAAGCCGGAGCAGGCCGGCGTGCAC
>Ga0247825_10001966_pt1 | contig 13562 bp, 13 predicted proteins | sample 13C_Vanillin_Day_FD_194413 | JGI IMG/M metagenome (GOLD analysis project Ga0247825, IMG submission 194413) | Soil microbial communities from agricultural site in Penn Yan, New York, United States - 13C_Vanillin_Day48 | ecosystem: Environmental > Terrestrial > Soil > Agricultural land | place...
CAGCAGGACCGTTCGACCCGACTGACTACCACGGCCGCAACGTCGTCGAACGGTCCTGCTGTCACCTGAAGCAATGACGAAGACTGAGGAAATAGCCAGGGTTTCGTCCATTTGGGTGAATCGACTCACTCAGCAATGCCGCACCAGTTCATCGCTGTCAGCGCTAGGCTGCGTGTCGCAGCGAGTATTTCGTCGATTGAGCACGACTCGTTCACCTTGTGCGCATCCGCAAGATGACCGGGTCCGTAGTTGACGACAGGAATGTCGACTTGCGAGATCCATGTGGCATCGCAAGCGGCGGCAAACGCCTCCAGGATCGCCGGGTGACCGGTTGTACGTTGATGAGCACCCTCCAGCGCATGGACAATGTCGTGATCAGCCGGAGTTTGGTATCCCGGGAAATCGACATGCCACGTGACGACAGGTGGGTGATCGGCGAGCCACGGGTCGATTGAAGTCGAACGCGCGATGTACCTTTCGATCTCGTCACGGACGGCACCCGCTTCCTCCTTGGGTGGATACCAGACCAGGAAATCGATCTCGCAGTACTCGGCGAAGACGAAGGGGATGTCGATGTCATTGCCGCGGCCATGGATGGTGCCCGGCATGACAACGAACTGTCCTGGCTTGAAGAGGGACTGCTGCTTGCTAAGTCCCCACTGCTCTTCAATCCGGTAGAGCACTTGCAAGACGAGATAGCCCTTGTCGATTGCATTCACTCCCGCGCGCGCACCGGCTCCACCTGCCCTGATAAGTTCACGTCGGAGCCCTGGATGGCCGGCGAGACCCTCGACCCGGACTCGACCCCACAGGAGTCCTGCGGCGGCAGGATTGATCGCCAGAGGCCCGTCGAAGTTGGCCGATGGCTCGACAACAATCGCCGCGTCGGCGGTGTACCCAGCTCCGATCAAGCATCCCGTGCCCACCTCGTGTTCTCCGAGTTCTTCACCTGCGACGGCGTGTACCACCAAATCGCCAGCCAATCGAACGCCTGCACGCTGGAGCGCTTCGACTGCGTAGAACGACGCGATGACACCGCCCTTCATATCGCTCGCTCCTCGCCCATAGATGCGTCCGTCGCGCTCGGTCGCGGAGAACGGGTCGTGTTCCCACAGGTCGCGGCCGCCGGCCGGTACGACATCCACGTGGCCGTTCAGCAGCAGCGAACGACCATCCCCTGAACCCGACACCACGCCTGCGAAGTTTTCGCGCTTCTTCACGCTCCCGAGCATCTCCGCCTTGTCGAAGAGGTGCCCAAACTGTTCCCTCAGAAGAAGGTTCGCTTCAGACTCATGCCCCAGGTAGTCCTGCTCGCGAATTCCGGGATAGTTCGGGTTGACGCTGGGTACCTCGATCAGTCCGCGCACTGCCTTAACGATTTCGCTGCGTGCGTTGTCGATCTCGGCGAGAACACGACCGGATGCTTCTTCTGACATCGCTTGATCCCTTCATCTTTTCGAGAACCATTTTCAACTATTTGCTGAATGCTCACCTGCCGGTTGCCAATTCGACGTGATCTCAGTAACGCTACGTGGCCCGTAGGTTCCGCCCCGGACGTCTGTGACTCTGGACAATGGAAGCGGATTGCAGCCCTCAGTTTTGCCGTCGCCGACTAAATGGTCAAGTGTCTGGTCCATAATTTCCGGGGCACCTCCGAAAAACGCTGTCCACGCCGCGTATCGGCCTCACCGGGTTGAAATGTGCCGCGACCACTAGGGGTTCGCCCGGGTGCGGGGCCAAACTGCGGCGAGTCCAGGACTCTCGAAGATGCCTGCTGCAGCGAGTCCTCCTCGACGGAACAGCTAACGCACAATCGCTTCCGTCGAGTTCTTCTATCGTCCAGCACGAATCCCTTTGCTCTTCCAATCCCAGGTCGGGAACAGGGACTCCAAGACGTGGACTCACCTTCCGAGGACATGCCAGGAGTAAGTCCTTTGCCTGTACCGAACCTACGAGGGCTAGGGCATGAGTCACGGTGGAACTCGAATTGTTTGCCGCTGTGCGTCTCCTCAGAGTATGGAGCGGGTCACCCCTCACTCACCTGCGAGCGCATCCGGGTCGCTGTAGAGACAACCTCGACGAATGGGCGGAGCGAACTCTGTTCCGCATCCGGTTTTTCTGAGTTCAGGTGCTTGTGCAGGCTTGTGAGCGCGGCGGCGACGTGTGGTCCGCCGTCGAGGAGGAATCTGATCAATCCGTGCCGTGCGCAGTTGGCCACGACCGGGATGAGCGTCGTTTCGGCGTCCTCGCGGCATCCTGCGGCCCATTGACACGCCACTAGCATTCGGGCGGCGTGGAGTGACGCGAGCTCACGCCCGGTTCCTTCGAGTCTCCGCACCCATTCGCCTGCCCATTCGCAGGCGGCCCGGATCTGCTCGGCATCCCCGCGTAGCAGGATGAATATGGCTGTTTCGTCCTCGAGTTGTGCGATGATCTGCTCTACTCCGTCGGATGCATTTGGATGGGTATCGCGCTGGGCCGCGGTGAATCCGGGACGCGGCGGCAGGCCGAGCCGGATCCGCTCATTGTCGACAGACGCTCTCAGCCGAGGGAGCGAGAACGCGTCAGCGGTCCGGGCACCTTCGTCCAACTGATGGGTCGCCCCGGTGTCATCGCCTCGGACGCACATGATCCGCGCGCGCAGACAGTAGTACCGAATCATGAAGTCCGTCGGGCCGCCCATTGCGGCTGCGTCGAACGTCTCGTTCAGCAGTTCCTCTGCGGCGGTGACCTGGTCCTGCTCGTACAGCATCTCAGCGAGAAGCACACGGGCGAGCCGCCCGTGCTGTGACTGCGTATTACCAGCATCACGCACAAGTTGAAACGCACTGCGGTACATCTCGGTGGCCCCGGTGATGTCCAGCTGCTCAGCCTTCGCCATCCCCGCAACACAATAACCAATAGCCACCGAATAGGTTCCGGTAGTCCGGCTGTGGAACGGCGCCGCCCAGCTCTGCCTGCGACACGCATCGCCGAACCGGAATTCGTAACAGTCTACGAACGCATCAAAGAGAGCGGCCATCGACACGACGAACGGAGAATGATCGGCCGCGTGCGTCAAACATTCGGCCACGAGGTCCTTCACCCCGGTCACCCGGTCCGCGGTAACGTCGATGTCCGCCTGCAAAACATCGGCCTCCACCCGCAATTGGTGAGCCTGGTTGGCGGGTAGGTCGAGCAGCCCGAGTAGGTCCTGCGCACGCTGACGCGCCTCGACGGCGATGGTGATGCGCTGTAGTTCGGCGTTTGCCCACCCGATAGTGAGTTGCAGACGCGGACTCGCAGCCACTAGGTGAGCAGGCAGCTTCCCGATCAAGCCCAAGATGGTCGACATCTGTGACCGGTCGAGCAGGTAGAGGATGTCGTGCTCGAGCATGCCGACGGCCACACCCGGGTCACCGGCGGCGAGGATGTGGTCGAGGGCTTCGCCCAGCAGGTGCTGTTCACGGAACCAGGCGAACGCCGTGCGGTGCAGCTCGGCGGTCCGGCCCGGGTAGTCCCGCTCGAGCCGGCGTCGCAGGATCTGCGCGAAGAGGTGGTGGTAGCAGTACCACCGCCGGTCGTCGCGTGTTCGGCCGAGGAAGAGGTCGCGGGCGGTGACTTGCTCGAGTCGCGCCTGCCCGTCGGGAACGCCGGCGAGCGCGGACGCCAGTTCACCGCACACCCGGGCGGGGACGGCAGTGACGAGCACGAAGTAGAGCATCTCGGGCTCGAGAGCGTCAAGCACGTTCTCCGCGAGGTACTCACCAAGAGTGTCGGTTCCGGCCCGGAAGTCCCGGAGCAGGACCTCGGGACTTCCCGATTCCCGCAGTGACAGCGACGCCAGTTGCAGGGCGGCGATCCACCCGTCCGTCGACGCCCGTAGTTCTTCGACCTCCGAGTCCGTCAACGGTACGCGAACACGGTCGGCGAAGAATTTCCTCGATTCGCCGAGGTCGAAACTTAGCGATTCCGAGGTGATCTCGTGGAGTTCGTCGCGGACCTGCATCCGGCTGATCGGGAGGCCCGATCTGCTGCGGCTCGCCACAACGATCCGCAGATGATGACAGCCGTTGTCGAGGAGGAACTCCAGGGCCGCGATCGTCTTGCGTGCCGTCACGCGATGCCAGTCGTCGATCACGACTACGAGAGGGGCACCGCTGTCGTGGATCCGATTGATCAGCGAGGTGAGGACGAACCGTTCGACCACGTCGCCGTGCTCTTCCAGGGACTGCCGCAGATCGGTGGCGATCTCGGCGCGCACTTGCTCGATCGCCTCGACGAGGTGCGACAGGAACCACGCTACGTTGTCGTCGTCCCGGTCAACAGCCAGCCAGGCGACAGCGATCCCGTCGCCGACCAGTTCATCACGCCACTGCGCGACCAGACTGCTCTTCCCGAACCCCGCAGGTGCGTGGACGAGCGTCAACCGGCTCTCTTGCGCCGCTCGCAGCGCGTCGAGGAGGCGGTGCCTGCGGATCAGCTTGCGGGTGGTCGTGGGCGGGTGGAATTTGGTGATAGGTGTTGGCGGAGTTCGCAGAGGGGGCTTTGCGTCACGGGATCGCATCACGGGCCGCCTCCCGGCGACCTCGACCTTGGCGCTAGCCGCGCTCGAGTTCTCAGCTGCGGATTGGTAGTTTCTCGCGGGGGCCCGATCTGGCGGTATGGGCATCTCCTCGACGGATAAGGCATGGCGCTGCTCGACCGATTGGAGAACGTTGCCGAATTCGGAAGCCGTAGAGGGACGCTCCTGGACGGTACGCGACATTGCGTATTCAATGACCCCGCAGACTTCGTCAGGTATGCCCTCGCCGCGCAGGTCCGGAACCGGTTGGTTCGAGATTCGTAGGAACTGCGCAACCAGCTCCTCACCGCTGCGACGCTCAAAGGCGGCGTGGCCGGTCAATGCACAAAACAACGTCGCACCGAGGCTGTACACGTCTGAGGCGACGGTCGATGGCCGCCCTTCGAGCACTTCGGGCGCTGTGAATGCGGGCGAGCCCGTGATCGATCCAGCTGCGGTCTCGAAACCGCCCGCGATCCGCGCGATCCCGAAGTCGGTGAGTTGCGGCTCGTTGTAGTCGGTGAGCAGGATATTCGCGGGCTTGACGTCACGGTGCAGGGTGCCGCCCCGGTGGGCGGTCTCGAGAGCCCCGGCGATCTTGATGCCGAGCCGCAACACCTGCGCCCACCCGATCGGTCCCGTCCTGCGGATCTGCGCATCCAGCGATCCGTGCGCGTGGTACGGCATCACCAGGAAGGGATGCCCCCTACGAGTGACTCCAACCTGGTAGAGGTCAACGATGTTCGGGTGTCCGGACATCCGGCCCATCGCACGCTGCTCGCGCACGAAGCGGGCGAGGTTCTCGGGATCGAGGTCCGAGGTGAGGACCTTGACGGCGACCGTGCGGTCCAACTCTTCCTGGAGGCAGCGGTAGACGACCCCGAACCCCCCGCGTCCAATTTCGTCGGCCTCATCGAAGCCGGCGGCGGCCAAATCCACCGCGATGTCCGGCTCGCGCTGCGTAACCCACGGTTCGTCCGCCATAGGCCTGCACCACCTCGACACGCTCCCCTACAGGATAGTCTCCCGCCAGAGCCTCCGACGGCGGACTCATCGGACTGTGCTCATCGACGACGTAGCAACCTACCGGTCAGTCGGTACCGACTATGCGGCGTGACCGCCCGTGCGTCCTCGCGGCTCCGGTTGAGAGAAACAGTGTCGCGACCGCAGTGCGATCCACAGCCGTGCGCATGCCCGGCACGTGGAACTCACTGGGAACCATGACCCATATACGACCTGCACGGCCGTTTCCACCGGCTATCGCATGGCGACGAAGACATAACACTTGCTGACGAGCGGCCACGTCACGTCGAGTGGATTAACACACATCGCGAGGCATGGTGGATATTGACGAGATACAACCGTCGAATTGCAGTTCGGGCGAGCTGAATCGAAACCGCTCCCGCCCCTTGCGCTCACCTGCTCGACTTGCTGGTACGAAGGAACGCACAAGGAGAGCTCACACAGGTGATACCTCGCAGGCTTACGTCGGGATCGCGCCGGTTCGACGTCGTCGACCGTGACCAAACCGGCCTCCGGTTGGTCACCTCTGTTCCGTCCGGCCTCGCCACGTACCCCGTCGCCGGCGACCCGGCAAGACGGGTTCACGTCGAGTAAATCTGAATTCCCTAACCGGTCCGACCATTCAGTTTTATTCTGGATCAGGACGAACCACAGGAGAGCGCCCCACCCGCAGGTAGACACTGTCGGGAACGAGAGAGGGGTGCTTATAGACCCACCAGGTGCAAGCGTTCACGCTGCTCCCATCGTTCGGCCAGGTAGGCGGATCGATCACCCGCGTCGGATATCCGAGTCTGTCAATCGGGATGAGCTCATTGAGCAGACAACAATGGACGCAGTACGAACAGATCCCACGCGTGTTCCATGCCCAATCGTGCGGTTCGGTCGTTACGGCAAAATCGTAGGGCGGGCCAGCCAGCGGGCTTCCGTCGGTGATGGACCGATCGACAGATCGCCCTCCGGAACCACAAGGGGCGAAACGGAATCCGATTCGGTCTTCCTCCTCGATCAGCTCGATGTCTCCCTGCCGGGATGAACCTGCCAGATGGGCGTGGAAGCCATCCACGATGGCGATCATGAGCTGGTGAGCTGACTCGGACCATGGCTGGTGCGACAGCGAATAGCGGGCGTGGACGGGATACCACTCGTCCATCAGGAAGTTCCACAGATCGCCGAGCGAAGACTCGCCGACCATCCTCACGGCGATGTCGATGAGTCCGGAGAGGCGATCCACGGCGCGGTCGTGAATCCCGAGCCAGACTATTCGCGCGGCCTCGATGGCGTTGACGGCCCCGGAGTCCCTACTTCGACACAATTCAGCCGCACAGTCGACTGCGCGAAGAAATTGAGGCCACTCCGCCGCGATACCGTCCATGGCGGTCTCGCCGATGAGTCCTGTGAGGCGCTCGAGCTCCCGGTCGACATCACGAGTTGGGACCCCATGCGACTTGATCCACTCGACAACCGTTGTCGGCCAACGCTCGTAGACGTCGCGCAACTCTTCGGCCTCGAGCACCGAGACCTCGACGAGTGTCGCCGCAGACTCGAATTCTCTGGCCTCGAGCTTCTCGACCGATACACGAAATGTCCCCTTCGCCAGATCTTCCCACGATCCGATCCGGGCATCTCGCCCCAGTGACGGCTCGAACGCCACTACCTGCGCCGGTTGCTCGACCCTAGTCACGTGGCCACCCGAAGGCCAGCACCTGCGAAAGAATGAGGACCTTTGCGGCGACCTCAGCGATCATCTTCATATTCAAGTTAGCTTCTCCTATCCGGACCACGACGCTTCTCGACAAAGTCAACCAACAAGTTGGACATTCCTCCCCTGGGTTGGACGGACACGCTGCGCAGCCCTGAGGCCGCGGCGCTCACCGCGGCCTCAGGGCTACCTCGTCACGCACCCAGCACCTGACCCACACTGGAAGCGCAGCGAACACGATGCCTTCCACCGCAACATCCCATGAGATCAGCGGACATCGCACACACCCGACACCGATCTCACGTCCTTTCGAAGTAGCGTCGCCGCTCCCAATCCGTGACCGCCTGCGTGAGGAACGCACGTTGTTCTCCGCGTCCGACAGTGAGCAGGTGTAAATACACCTCGGGGCCGAGGCCTTCCTTGGCCGCGTCGCTGGACGCGAACAGAGCGATCGCCTCGTCGATGGAGGTAGGTAGCTGAGGCAGATCGTCTCGCGTGTAACCGTCACCGTCGACGAGGTCTGGCATCGGTAAGTCTCGCTCGATCCCGTGTACACCCGCGGCTATCGCCCCTGCAATCGCGATGTACGGATTCACGTCAGCGCCGGGGATGCGGTTCTCTACTCTGCGCTGAGGCCCGTCGCCGACTGTGCGAAATGACATGGTCCGGTTGTCATCGCCGCACGCCACTGTCGTCGGTGCGAAAGAATGCGGCTGAAAGCGCCGGTATGAATTGATATTGGGTGCATACAGCAGACACATTTTGCGGGACTCACCTACAAGACCCGCCAGAAAACTGTCAAAGATTGGTTGGTCACCCAACGGTGTATTCCCGTCGAGCGACCACAGGCTGGTATGGATATGACACGAACTACCAACACTTGCAGCGTCCCACTTAGCCATAAACGTCGCGGCCCGCCCCAGGCGTGCAGCGATCGCCTTTACCCCAAACTTGTAGATGAAGTGCCGGTCGGCCATCTCCAAGGCGTCGGTGTGAGTGAGATTGATCTCTTGCTGCCCCAAGCCGTACTCGCTCGACACACCTTCGATCTCGATTCCGGCTTTCCCCATCTGCTCGACGACGGCGTCGATGAAGGGCTCGACGCTTATCGACGCTATAGGGTCATAGGCAGCCTGGTACCGCGAGGCAGGTGTGAGCCGCTGATAATTTGCTTCCCAGCTGTCCTCGTAGCCTTCTTCAAACAGAAAGAATTCCAACTCCGAGGCCACTTGCACAGTCGCACCTCTGGCAGCGAGTCGCGCAATCTGGCGTTTCAGGATCTGGCGCGGTGCGATCTCCAGCGTCGAACCGTCGGCGAGGATGGGATCGCAGATGACGAATGCGGTGTCCGGGAGCCACGGCAGGACTCGCAGGGTGCTCAAGTCAGGTTTCAGAAGGCAGTCCGGAGCCCCGTTGCTGAGTCCCCCGACCGCCTCGAGGTTCGGGTCGGTGTTCTGCTCGATGTCGAGCTGCCAGATCATCAGAGGAATTCTGAATGCCGAGGGCTCGTCCACGTGCCTGAGAAATCTTCGCGCGGGCACATACTCGCCCAGTGGCCGCCCGGCGTTGTCTGCCGTAGCCAGAAAGACTTTTGTGATGGTTCCTGAATCGACCGCAGCGGCCAGCTCGGAAAGAGACCACACCCCCACCGGACGCCCTGTGGAGTTATTCCTTGTGGAATTCACGATGCCCACAGCGGGGTCCTCGATCTGAATGGACATGAGTGGCTCCTAGATATGTAGCGGTAAGAATGAGTTCTTTTTTTGGAAGTCTTCGGTGACTGCCACCGGATCAGCGCCCGACATGGCTGTGCGCCACCGGTGCGGCCTCGCCATTGGCCGCCGTGGAATTGGGAGACCCCGGGGTCGAGGGAGCTGCGATCTCCAGCAATTGCTTTCCGAAGTTCTTCCCATCAAAGAGTCGGTTGAGAGCGTCCACCGCGTTCTCGATTGTTCCGTGCTGAATGTCGTCCAGCCAAGTAATTTCGCCATTGCGAACCCAGGTGGAGAGTCGTTCGGTGGCTTCGCTGAATCGGTCGGAGAAGTCGGTGACGATGAATCCGTGCATACTCGCGCTACGAACCGTGATCGTGGATAGGTTCTTCGGTCCGTACCGGGTTGCTTCGTTCGAATATCCACTCGAGATTCCTCCGCACAGAACGACCCGCCCACGCTGCGCGATGTTCGCGATCCCCGCCTCGAGGATCGGTCCGGCGACGTTGTCATAGAAGACGTCTACCCCGCGCGGAGCAAGCGTGGCGATCCGCTGCTCGACATCCTCGCTCTTATAATCGATGGTGGCATCGAACTTGGCGACGTCCGTGAGCCATTGCGCTTTGTCTGGACCGCCTGTAATTCCGATTACGGTTGCACCCGCGATTTTCGCGAGTTGCCCCGCAACAGACCCCGTCGCTCCCGCTGCCCCGCTCACCACCACAACGTCCCCCGGCTTGGGCCGGCCCAATTCGAGCATCCCGAAGTATGCGGTCAGACCGGTAGTGCCGAGTACACCGGTGGCGGCTGTCGGAGCAACTCCTTCCGGAATCGCTCTGGCCGCAGGAAGGTCAGAATCCGCACCGTGTATGTGTTCGAGAGAGCCCACCGAATGAACCTCAGCACGGGCAAGAACGTACTCCTGCCAACCAAAACTCCCGTGGACCATTGTTCCTACTGGCAAATCGGGCGAAGCGCTGTCGACCACCTCCCCGATACCGTGACCCCTCATCACGTCACCCAGTGCAACGGGAGGGGCGTACGACGGCCCATCGTTCATCCAGCCCCTCATGGCCGGATCAAACGCAAGCCAGACTACTCGAACAAGCACCTCACCAGGCCCGGGCGACGGAACCGGCACGCTGTCAAGCGTGAAGTCATCTGTGGTCACAGTCCAGGTCGGGCGAGCGGTCAGTAGCATCCGACGATTCAAGATATCTGTCATGAGGGTCACAGTACGAGATAAATGCCCTAAACACTAGTCCTATAGACCGTTAAATCTCGGTTGACTCCGCTCTGGTCGGCCACCTGGTGTTTTTCGTCGCCGAGGCGCTCGCCCATCTCCACCTCAAGAAGTCTTGGACCGGCGGAGCTGGTATTTGAAGCCAAGCTCGCCGTTCACGGGTCGGCATCGAACGCGTAGCGTGGAACGTGCTCGCTCCACAGCGCAAAGACAGCGCACCTGACCTGCCGATTCACCCTTCGCGTCACGGTCAACATTCATCGAAGTAGCGAGTGGTAGCGGTCAGCCACTCTGACCGCGAGTCCCTGCGTGAACTTGCGCCAGATCCAGCGCCGACCACGACATGTCTTGTCGGGCTGGGGCGCAGCCCCGTTAGTACCGCAACGACAGTGCCGTCCCAGTACTAGAGCGCATCCGAGCACCGTCGGCATCGGTGTCGAGCGTGGTGCCGGCGTAGCTGGCGGTTACGTCGTGAGGTGGAAGTACGACTCGCGGGACACGATGTCGAACCGGGAAACCCTCCCGCCGCGGCACATCGCGGCCCCGGACTTGCTCGACCGGGACTTCACCGCGCCTGCACCAAATCAGAAGTGGGTGGCGGACCTGACGCGGATCCCGACGGGTGAGGGGGTGTTGTGGCTGGCGAGTGTGCGTGACGCGTTCTCGAACAAGGTGGTCGGCTGGCGCACCGGGCCGAGAGCGGATGTCGGTCTGGCGCTCTCCGCGCTCGGATACGCCCTGTTCTCTCGCGATGGCCGGGGCGGGGAGCTGATTTTCGTAGCGTCAAGGGCTGTCAATATACCGCGCTACGGTTCACGGAGCGGCTCGTCGATGCGGGCATCGCCCCGTTCAACGCTAGCGTCGGGGACAGTTTCGATAATGCGCTCGCGGAGAATCTGTGGTCGACGTTGAAGATCGAGTTGATCTACTGGACTGCAACTACTTTCGCGACTAGGGCGGAGTCGGCGTTGTTCCGCGCTATCGACGGCTGGTACAACGCTCGCAGGATCCGAGCCGGTCTCAAGGGTCTGTTCGGCGTTCTCTGAGTTTGCGATTTCTCGTGGCAAAACAGGCGTCACCGACAGGAGGCGAATTATTGATGAGGGCGCCGTGTGGCACTGCGCAACCGAAGTATAGATCCGCGAGTGCCAACGCAAATTGATCGACGCGATGCGGCAACCGGCTCGCTTCCCGCGACGAACTCGGATCACCTGCACCCCCCCAAGCGTATTCAATACTAGTTGGGCAGTATGCTTTGGATATGCGAGCTGCACTGTACCGTCAAACCGGTCCCGCCGAGGTTCTGAATGTCGAGGACCTCGAGCTTCCTGATCCAGACCCGGGCGAGGTGCGAGTGCGCCTCCACGTCTCGGGCGTCAACCCGGCCGACGCAAAACGCCGCGGCGGTTGGGCCCGCATCACGCTGGACTTGCCCTACCTCGTTCCCCACGACGACGGGGCCGGCGTGGTCGATGCTATCGGCGCCGTCGAGGACGAGCACCTCATCGGCAGACGTGTGTGGGTTTACGATGCCCGTGTAGGGCGCCAGCACGGTACCGCAGCAGAGTGGGTAACCGTACCTCGGTACCGAGTCGAACTACTTCCGGATCACGTCGATTTCGCTACGGGCGCCTCACTTGGCGCACCTGCGCGCACAGCCCACCGTTGCCTGTTCTCCGATGGGCCTATCGATGGTGCCGCGGTGCTGGTCGCCGGCGCGGCTGGCTCGGTGGGCCATTCGGCCGTTCAGCAGGCCCGTGCCGCTGGCGCGGCCCTCGTGATCGGGACGGTGGGCCGGCCGGAGCATCACGACGTCGCGAAGGCGGCAGGCTGCGGCGTCGTGCTCGACTACCGAGGCAATGAGCTCGTCGATACTATCCTTGACCTGACGGAGGGACGCGGTGTCGACCGCATCGTGGAGGTCGACCTCGCCGCGAACATGGACCTGGATTGCCGCGTCGGCGGACTCAACTCGACGATCTCCGTCTACGGGACCGACACCAATCACAAACCCGAGGTGCCGCTGTGGCGTCTCCTCAACCATAGTGTCAACCTGCGCAACATTCTTCTCTACAACCTTCCCTACGATGAACATCGACAGGCAGCGGACGACATCACACGCTGGGTTGGCGATGGAGCCCTCACCCCACGGATCGGCGCTCGGTTCAGCCTTGACGAAATTGTTTCGAGCCACCGGGCGATCGAGAATCGTGCGAGCGACGGCAACGTCGTCATAGATCTCCCGCTGGCCTAGGAGGCTGACGTGACGGCTCCATCCGACCACGAGCCCCCCTACGCGGACGACCTCGCCGTCGGCTCGACGATCGAGCTCGGTGACTACTTCATCACCCGTGACGACATCATCGACTACGCCCGGCGATGGGATCCGCTCCCGATGCCTTCAACGAGAAAGCTGCCGAGTCCTCTCATTTCGGCAGACTACTCGCGAGCGGCATGCACACCCTAGCGCTCATGCACGACCGACTCGCAGTGCTGGGCGCCTACCGGCACTGGCACCTAGTGTGTCGGTCCTGAGATGATCGCTGTAATTACCTATGATAGGGGGTGACGGCTTGGTGCCGAGCTTCTGTTGACCGGTGACGAGCGTGATCAGCTTCAGGCCTGTCCCGCGGATCGTCGAGGTTGGCTGTGCGGGCACGGATCGTGCTGGCGTGTGCCGAGCCGGGGGTGGTGTACGAGCGGCTGGCCGCCGATCTGGGCGTGACAACGATGACGGTGAGCAAGTGGCGCACACGGTTTGCGCAGTCGCGGGTCGACGGATTGCGCGACGAGCAGCGTCCGGGACGCCCGAAGGCCGATCTGGTGTTGACCGATGGCGAGCGGGAGCAGTTGACACGCTGGGCGCGGCGAGCGAAGACCTCGCAAGCGTTGGCATTGCGGTCGAAGATCGTGCTCGCGTGCGCCGCGGGTGCGTCGAACAATCAGGTCGCAGAGGATCTGCGGATCACGCCCAGCACCGTGGCCCGCTGGCGGCGGCGGTTCGTCGCCGACCCGCTCGAAGGTCTGGTCGACGAACCCCGCCCCGGACGGCCGCCATCGATCCTGCTCGACCAGGTCGAAGACGTGGTGATCACCACGCTGGAACAGACACCACCAAACGCGACGCACTGGTCGCGAACGTCGATGGCGAAACGAACCGGATTGTCGCGCATGGGCGTCCGGTTCGAGGCATGCCTCAGGATATCAAGTTAAAGCACGAATTTATGGCGTACGACACTAGTAGGACTTTGTTATGTGGGGAAGGTGTGGTGGCACAGTGGGCAGGTACCGATCCAACGGGCAAGTGCGCGTTGGAGTTCGCGGAGAACGGCGTAAAGCGTC
>Ga0247825_10001967_pt1 | contig 13561 bp, 15 predicted proteins | sample 13C_Vanillin_Day_FD_194413 | JGI IMG/M metagenome (GOLD analysis project Ga0247825, IMG submission 194413) | Soil microbial communities from agricultural site in Penn Yan, New York, United States - 13C_Vanillin_Day48 | ecosystem: Environmental > Terrestrial > Soil > Agricultural land | place...
ATCGCGTCGCTCGTGGAAGGGCAGATCCTGGTACTCGTAGCGAAGCACCGCGGGGTGGTGCTCGCAGAGCGCTCGAGTGCCGTCCGTCGAGCCATCGTCGAGCACGACGATGCCGTCCGCGAACCGGGCGGTGGCCTCCAGGCTCTCCTTTAGAAAGGCCTCGGCGTTCTTCACCCGGTAGGCGGCGATCAGCCTCGGCTTGGAGGAGCGGCGCTCGCGCCACTTCTCATAGAAGCGGCCCCGGTTGGCGAGCCCGCTGCGCATCTCGGGAGCCACGGTGCGGAACGTCGCGCTCCCCTCGTGGTGGATATAGACGTCTCCAGCGATGACGCAGTCCCAGCCCCGCTCCTGGGCTCTCAGTACGAGATCGTTGTCGTCGAAGCCCCCAGGGGAGAAGCGCTCGTCCAGCCCGCCGATCTCCGCGTAGCAGTCGCGGTGGAGCATCAGGCAGAAGCCGGAGAGGAAGAAGCTGGCGCCCCAGTTGCGCCGGAACGTCTCGCGGTGGCGCCGGGCGTGGGTGTCCAGCGTCGCGGAATGGAACGGCGGCGGGTTGGCGACCTGCTGAGGGCCGCCCGCGGAGTTCGTCACGGGCCCGACCAAGCCCGCCCGCCGCAACCCGGGTACGACCTTGGCTGCCTCATCCATGCACTCGCGCAGCCCAGCCAGCCACTCTGGAGTGACGACGACGTCGCTGTTGAGCAGGACGAGGTACTTGCCGCGAGCGCGCTCAAGCCCTGCGTTGATGCCCCGGCACCAGCCCTCGTTCCGGTCCATGAGGATGAGCTGGGCCACTCCGCCCATCTGCTCGGTCACCTCGCTCAGATAGCCATGGGTGCCATCCGTGGAGGCGTTGTCGACGATGAGGAGCTCGGTACGCGGCGGAAGGTTCCGGAGCAGCGACTCGACGCACCGAACAGTGAACTCGAGGGCGTTGTGGGTGACGACAATGACGGAGAAGTCCATGGTGCTCAAAGTTCGATGGCACGGTTGGCCAATAGGTCCAGCCCGATGACGTTGGACACGTAGTTCTCCAGCACCATGTACAGGAACACGCTGGGGCGGTGGACGGGGGGCACCACCTGGAAGGACACGACACCATTGACGTAGGCACCGCTATAGCGCCGAGCCTTCAGCGCCCCCCGAGGAGGCAGCGGCAGCGCCGGAGGCGTGACGAGGTTGGCCATACGGTCATCGACCCACCGGATGAAGTCGTTGTAGGTGCGAACCGCGAAGCCGTCACGCTGGTCGATGTCGTTGACCACCAGCACCAACGCCTCGCCCAGCGAGCGGTAGCGAGCCTCCATGTCCTCGGGGAACTTGGCGATAGCGTGAAACTCGAACTCCAGGCGACCTTCTGAGTGGACGAGGGCGCTGACTGCCAGCTTGATGCTCTCTTTTCCCAGCTCGACGGTGGGCGTGGCAGGGTGCTCCGAGTATCCGAAGGGCTGCACGTGATACTTCATGGTGGGCTCCCTCAGCCGAATTCGATGGCCACGGGTGCCATCCCGGGAAGGCTCTGTCGCCGACCGTTAGGGCACGACCCAGAGAATGTCGGAGACGTACTGGCGGCAGGAGGCATGGAACAAGGTAGGCATGGTCCCGCTGAACCCCGGCTCCAGCGCACAGCGGAAGGAGGCGATGCAGTCGTTGCCCACTTCCTCCACATCATCCTCGAACACCAGGCGCTCTCCTACGAGGTTGACGACATAGGAGCCCTGGGTGATGGGGTTGATGGCCACGAGCACGATGCCTCTCGGTAACTCCTGGCGCCCGACGGGTAGATCAGCCTTGGGAATCCGGCATGTGCCGTAGACCACCAACCCCGGGTCCTGCTGCGGTTCCTGGGTGACGGTGATGGCGATGCCCGGTCCCTTCAGGGGCGGCGTGCGCGCGGTCCGGCCAAAGGTCAGTGAGCGGATTCGCATCGTCGGCTCCTAGGCTCAGAATTCGATGGCACGATTGGCCACCAGGTCCAGGCCGACCACGTTGGAGACGTAGTTCTCCAGCACCAGGTACAGGAACACGCTGGGGCGGTGAACCGGGGGCACCGTCTGGAAGGACACGACGCCGTTCACGAATCCTCCTCTGTAGCCTTCGGACTTCAGCGAGCCTCTCGGAGGCAGTGGGAGCGCAGGCGGCGAAATGAGGTTCACAGTGCGATCATCGGCCCACCGGATGAAGTCATTATAGGTACGCACTGCGAAGCCGTCGTGCTGATCGATGTCGTTGACGACCAGCACCAGCGCCTCGCTCAGTTTGCGGTAGCGCATCGCAACATCCACTGGAAGCACGGCCTGGGCATGGAACTCGAGTTCCACCCGGCCCTCTGAATGAACGAGCGTGGTGACCGCCAGCTTGATGCTCTCTTTTCCCACCTCGATGGTGGGCATCGCCGGGTCACTTCTGTGCCCGAAGGGCTGCACTTCATACTTCATGGGTGACTCCCTCAGCCGAAGTAGTTCCAGTGTCGAGTGGTCATCGAGGAGGAGTCCAGGCTGAACCGCTTCAGCCGGGGCACGCAGTTCTCGCAGAACTTACCATCCGGCTGCACGCGCGGTTCGCCTGAGAAGAACATCGTGCACAGGTGACCAGCCCCGCCATACCTGTACCACTGGCCGGTGGTGAGGCCTGCGCTTGCTGGGGCAGCGCTCAGCGTCGCGCGGGTCTTGCAGTGCGGTCCCCGGCCTCCATATGGATCGGTATGCCAGAAAGGATTGTGCTCGTCAGACAGCGCATTGCCCGGCCCGTCCCACCGCGACTCCTTCTCCACCGTCTGGCCAACGCCATGGCCCACCTCGTGGGTGAACGTCTGGAGTACATCGGTGGAGCCATCAATGGTGCGCACGATGCAGAAGTTGGCGACGCTGTAGCCCATCACTGAGGATTCGGAGACCAGGATGGCGTCGAGGTCGAAGGTATTGGCGGGCGCAGCGGCGAGGTGAAGGGTGAGGCCAGGCACCGCGCTCAGATCCCAGCGCACCGTGCTGAGATGCCGGGTCGGTGCCCCCACCACGGAGAGCTTGTCCTTCACGTCGATCGCCAGCCGGCCGGGCCAACTCACCGTGGCGCGGTACACGAAGGCGCGTGGATCGCCAGGATCCGTGTGAAGTTGGTAGTCGAGGGAAGTAGAGCCAACAACGCTCCGGCTCGCCATCAACGGAAACCGCTCTTCATCCACGGAATAGACGTCTGGCACCACCAACAAGGCGACGTGGAAGGGCTTGTCAGCGAGCGCCGTGCTTCCCGTCGGCCTGAGGCCGACGATCCCGTTCGGCGGGTCTTGCATGAAGTGGAGGAACGGGCGACCAATCTTTGGCTGGATGGTGGCATCCACCCGCGCCATCTGTGTCGCGGTGGCCACGATCTGGATCTGCTGGAGCTCGACGAAGCCTTCCAGGAAGGCTGCCTCGTACCTCGCCCTCAATGAGTTGAAGAGGTTCTGGGCATCAGCCCCCATGTAATGGACGGTGTAGTAAATCTTCCGCCAGGTCTCGAACTCGTCCGTCTGGAGGAAGTTCGCGCGATCTCCCTTCTTGGCGACCTTGACGATGAACTTGTCCCCTCCGGACGGCGGGAAGGTGACGGTGTTCTCGAACTTGCCCGAGGCAGCCGTGATGGGCGTCTCGTTGAACTGGAGCCGGGGACGATTGGCCGGGCTCAGGTAGATGGTGTCGGTGTTGGCCGGGTTCGGCTCGATCCACCACTCCAGCACGTCTCCCGCGTTCACGTTGGGGACCGTGTTCGGAGTGACCTGGAGCTTGCGCGTGTTCCCGCGCTCTGGGTTGGGCGCCGATGCGGGGAGGTTGACGTATTGCTTGGTGGGCGGCATCGACGGCCTTTAGAGGACTTCGATCTTCTGCAGCTTCCACTCCTTCGGCTTCTCGTCCGGGTTGGGCGGGAGGATGGCGATGAGCGGAGGCTGGATCAGCGGCGCGGGCGGCGTGTTCTTGTCGTTGTGGAGCATCAGATCCAGGGCCCGCGCCACCCCCTTGCCCTCCACCTTCACGTCGAACGAGTAGCTGACGAACTCGGCCTTGCCCTTCGTCTTCCCAGAAGCCACGCCCTTGTTCGTCCCCGCCTCATCTCCGGTGCTGGTGGAGAACACGGACTCGGCGTGGCAGATCGGGTTGCCATCCACGGTGACGGACTTGGCGCCTTTGTCTGTATCGGAGGACTGGGCGATGTTGGGATAGGGGATCGGCACCGGCGGCGCGGGCGGCGCCGGCGTCAGACAGACGTCCGGGACCGCGATGGTGACGCCGTTGCTGTCCTTGTGGACCACGGTCCGCTGATTCACTCCCACTTGGGTGGCCATGACTCTGGGTCTCCCTTCACGCTCTGGCGAGCACGAGCGCGGTGCGCTGGCCCTCGTCGTTCCCCGCCCACAGCAGCGCCCGATCCGCTGGAGCATACCCCCGTTGGAACGAACGGCCGAGGACTGCCATCAACACTCCACCCGTGGCAGCGCCCACATCCCCCAGGCAGTCCGCCGGATGCCAGAGGCGACGCAGGCCCTGGAGTTCCCGGGTGAGCCTCACTCGCACTACGCCCCACTCCCGGAAGCGATAGCTCTCGCCGTTCAGATCGCAGATCACCCAGCTTGCCCCCTGGGGCAGTCCTGCGGCGCAGACGGTCTGGATGGCGGTGGCGAGCCCCTCGCCCGTGGCCTGCTCTCCCGAACCGAGGTGACGCTTCTCGACCGCCGTGGCGGCGGACACCACCGAGGCGATCGGTGCCGCGCCGCGCTTGAGCGCGTCCGAGTGCCGCTCCAGCAGCACCGCGGTCGCACACTCGCCGGGGATGAAGCCGTCTCGGTTCCGCGGGCTCTTCAGCCGCCCTGCCCTGTCCAGCCTCGCCAACTCCTCGGAGAACAGGTGCGAGTCCACCCCGGCCACGATGCAGGCCTGCCAACGGGGCTGGGCCGCCGCAGCCAGCGCGTCCTGCACGCACCGGAGCATGCCCGCGTTTCCACCATGGCTCACCGAGCTGTCCGCAGTGGCCAGTCCCGTGCGCGCCGCCAGGGTGGGCAGCAGCGTCTTGTGGAGCTCCGCGTGGGCCACGGACAGCGTGGGCGCAGGCAGGGACAGCACGAGCCGGATCCGCGTCAGATCCTTCCTCCCGAGCCTGGCATTGCGGATGAGATCCTCGATGGCGAGGGTGAGCAGGCGCACTGCCCAATCTGGGCCCCGCTCGGCGAGCACGGGTGAGGCCACCACCGGCTGCGGCTCTCCGTCCTCATGAGGAGCGCGGGCGCCGAAGGTGTCCACCTCCTGGAACCGGTTGATGCCAGCGCGGATGGCCGCGCAGCTGCCCACCACGCCCCAGCCCACCGAGGACACCATGCCCAGCCCCGTGATGACGAGGGAAGAGCTGCTCATGAATTCCTCACCTCGATGTACTCCAGGTGGAGCATGTCCTGCGGGGTGAGGCGGCGGTGCCCTCGCCACACCATCACCGCCTGCTCCTCGTCGGGCAGCAGCACCAGGGTGTCAAAGAGCACGGGCACCTCGTGACGCTTGCGGCCAATGCTGGTGAAGACGCGGGGCCGCGTCCCCGGAAGCCGGAAGCGCAGGCTCCCACTGGGAGTCAGGTGGGCGAGCTCCACCAGCTCGTTGCCCGCGAGGTGCGGAGAGGCCCTGAGCTGTGGGGGCGCCGCGTTGGAGTGGCGATCATCGAAGTCCACAGGGGGCAGCGGCGCGCGCTGCTTCTTCCAGGCCTCGTCATAGGTTCCCGCGAGGGCCGCCCGAGGCTGCCAGCTCCGGGCAATGAAGCCAAAGCCCGCGGGCGGAGGCCTGTCCTTGGGAGAGCGGATGAGGTGCTCCGGGTCCTCGATGTTGGGCAGGGAGATGTCCGCGGGCTTGAGCTCCGAGCGCTGGGCGCGAAAGCCCCTCCCCACAGGGTTGCGCGGCTCCATCTCATGGTGCAGGGGGTTGGGGGAGCTGCGATCCACTCCGCCGAAGGCGCGCTCGTAGGTGAGCGGCATCTTCGCGAAAGGCTCTGGCGAGGACATGCCGAGCCCTGTGCGCCAGTGGCGATCCCCGAAGACGGTGAGCACCCGGAACAGAGGCCCCAGCCGCAGCGCGACCTGGATCTGCGGCTCCGGGCGGCGAGGCGCATACGCGTGACCGAGCACCACCACGTCTGTGGCAGGCTTGTAGACGGCGAAGTCCGACTCCCAGCGCACGCTGGACTCGCCCGGTTTGCCGTAGAAGTCGTCAGCGTCCTGTACGGGGTGTTGCCGGTCAGCGGGCTCCAGCTGGGCGCCCTTGCCCACCGCGTAGGTGCACTTCACGACCGTCAGCAACACGTCTCGCCCCTCTCGATCCGAGACGACCGTGCGCGCGGCAGCGAAAGGCGTCCTGTTGACGAACTCCATCGAGGAACCAGGGGTGAGAGGCCAGCTCGGGGCGAGGGGTTGAACTATAGTCGCCCGCCGCCTTCTTCTCTATCCGGAGACCGCTGGAGCCATGCCCCCGATAAGGATGGACGTGCTGACGCAGCACTTCACGGAGGCGGCATTCCTCTGGTCCCAGTGGGAGCGCGCCCTGCTGTCCCCCGACTTCGAGCTCTCGGAGACAGCGGACCTCGAGGAGCGGCTCCTGGCCCACCTGGACGGATTGGTGTTGGGCGGAGAGCTCGTGGTGAGCGAGCTGCTGCTCCCAGCGCTGGAGACCAACGATGCCGGGCAGATCTCCGCCGCGGCGTTCGCGCTGCTCTCCGCGGATGGGAAGCGTGAGCTGGAGGAGACCCTGGCCGTCTTCGATGGGGGAGACGCCGTGCAGCGGCAGGGCGTGGGGCGTGCGCTGGGGCTCTGCGAGCGGGAAGGGCTGGAGGCGCTGCTGCACAAGCGGCTGACAGCGGACGATGGGGAGCTGCGGGTCGCGGCCTTCCGGGTGTTGGCGCTCCGAGGCGATGCGCCCGTGGAGACACGGGTGAAGTGGCTCTACCGGGATGATGCGGCGCAGGTGATCGCCGCGCTCGAGGACCCCAGGCCTCTGCCTCAGGACATCGTCCAGACGGTGCTGCCGCAGCTCCTGGTGGATCCACGCCCGGGGGTGCGCGAGGCGGCCATCACCGCGGGGCTCATCTCGGGCGCGCGCACGGCCTGGAAGGCGTGCCGCAAGGTGGCGGAGGAAGGGGGAGAGGGACGGCCGCGGTGCCTGATGGTGCTGGCGTTGGGAGGGGAGGTGCAGGATGTCGAGCGGCTTGCCAGCCTGTTGAGCCAGGCGGAGCTGCGAGCCGATGTGCTGTGGACCCTGGGGTTCACGGGGCAGAGCGTCGCTGCGGAGGCCTGCCTGGAGTATCTGGAGAACGAGGAGGTAGCGCCCCTGGCTGGCGAGGCGTTCTCGGCCATCACCGGCCTGAAGCTGGAGGGGAAGTACCGGAGGCCTCCACCGCCCGAGAAGGAGCCGCTCATCCCGCTCGAGGAAGAGGATCTCGACGCGAACCTGGTGCCTGGGCCCGAGGCGAGCCTCCCCTTGCCCCGCCCCGGGGCCGTCGAGGGTTGGTGGCAGAAGGCCCGGAAGGACTTCGAACGAGGCGCCCGCTACCTTCGAGGGAAGAAGGTGGGCGGCGCGGAAGATCTCCTGGAGGCGCTCCAGCACGAGCCCATGCGGCGCCATCCCGTGCACGCACTGGAGGTGGCCATCCGGAGCCGAGGTGCGCAGGGCCTTCAGCCCCGAGCCTTCACGCGCCGGCAACTCGCCGCGTGGGAGAAGGCGCGGGCTGAACGTGCGAGCGTCTCCCTGAGCCCGTTTGCGAAGCTCTTCGGGGGCTGACCCTATTAGATGGTGATCCACTCAAGGGCCTCTCTGTAAAGAACAGGAGTGCGCCGCTGCGTGCCTGCCAGCCTGTAACGAGGGCACCGAAAGTCTCGCGCACGCAGCCCTCAACGGCGTTCTCGGTACACATGGCCTCCAGGGAGCGAGGCTGGAAGGGGAGGATGTCCACCTCGGGCATGAGCGCTCCGTGGCGACGGGCCAGGGCCTGCATGGCGCGGGTGTGGCGGACCTCGTCCGCAGCCGCACGCCGTGCCGCCTTCACCAGTGCCTTCGGAGCACCGTGTGCCGTCAGCTCGTCTGCAAGCCGGAGGAAGGCTGGGACGGAAGCTGCCTCCAGCCAGGCCACGTGGGCATAGAGGGCGCTGCCAGTGGGAGCGCGGGCGCGGCGAGCAGCAGGCGGTACAGGGTGCGTCTCACCACGCGGTTCTTCGGTAACAGCCCACTCTTGCGAAAAAGCATGGAACTCCCTCGTGCGGTCGTTCCAACCCCCGGCCTGATTGGACCCTCTCGGCCTGTCCGCAGCCAGCAGGGAGTAGGCCTGCCACTCATGACATGGGACCCATGAATTTCCGTGCCGGGAACGCCGCTCATCTTCGTGGGCCCGATGTGGAGCGGGCTCTATGCTCTTCTCCATGCCCCTGCTCCCCCGCCTCCAACTCTTCGAGTTCCTCGACCAGCCGTGGCTGCCCGAGCCGTTGCGCCGTGGTGAGACCGACTACCTGCGCGTCGTGCTCGACCGCGTGCGGCCCTACGACAGCGTGGCGCCGCAGCTGGCGGAGTTGCTCCGCACGGCGGGCACGGACCAGGTCGTTGACCTCTGCTCCGGCGCGGGGGGCCCGTGGCGCACCCTGCTCCCGGCGCTGCGGGCGGTGCACGACCGAGCCGAGGTGGTGCTCACCGACCTCCATCCCACCCCGGCGCAGGAGCTGCCTCCCGGCGCGCATTACCGCGACACCCCTGTCGACGCCACTCACATCCCTGGGGAGTTGATGGGAGTGCGGACCCTGTTCGAAGGGCTGCACCACTTCCCTCCGGAGCAGGCCCGAGCCCTCCTCGCGGACGCCGCCGCGCGCAGGGTTCCCTTCGCCGCTTTCGAGCTCACCCAGCGCTCGCTGCCGTACATCCTCTTTCAGCTCCTGCTCATCGGCCCCCTCGTGTGGATCTTCACCCCGCTCATCCGCCCGCTGCGCTGGTGGCGCCTGGTCCTCACCTATCTGGTACCCATCCTCCCTCTGCTCATTCTCTGGGATGGCGTGGTGTCGTCGCTGCGGACCTATGCTCCCGAGGATCTCGAGAAGCTGACAGCGGGGCTCGGCGGCGACGGGTACCGCTGGAGTTACGGAGTCCACCGCGCGCAGGGGATGGCCATCACCTACCTCATCGGGCAGCCTGTGTAACTCTCGCTGGACGGCTTCATTGAGGGACCTGACGCTGGAGACCCGAGGATCCGCCGATCCGGCGTGAAGCCGCGCCCTTCCGGGCAGAGGCCCTGGCGCGTAGCAATCACGAGCCGGTGGACGCGCCGCGAGGCACTCGCGCTAACGGGCATGGGGCTCGTCGGCTCGGCGCTGCCCCTGGCCTGCCGCCACCCGATGGAGGCACGGAGAACGAACGACATGGACCAGCAGGCGATGAAGGACGACGTGGTGGACGTGGTGGTGGTAGGCGGCGGCCCGGCGGGCTTGAACGCGGCGCTCAACCTGGGACGTGGGCGCAAGAAGGTGCTGCTCTGCGACGCGGGCCCGCCTCGCAACGCGGCGGCGGTGGAGGTGCACGGCTTCGTCACCCGGGATGGAATTCCTCCCCAGGAGTTCCGGCGCATCGCAAGCGAGCAGCTCCGCCCCTATGACATCAAGGTGCGCGACGTCCGGGTCATGAACATCGAGCGCGAGGGCTCGGGATTCTGCGTGACGCTGGAAGGAGGCCGTGTGGTGGTGGCGCGACGGGTGCTGCTCGCGACGGGCATGGTGGACGTGATGCCGGACCTGCCGGGCTACCGCGAGCTGTGGGGCAAGGCCCTCTTCCAGTGCCCCTACTGTCACGGGTGGGAGGTGAAGGACCGCGCCTGGGGTGTGCTCGCAACCAGCGAGGCGCTGGTCGACTTCGGCATGTTCCTGACAGGCTGGTCCCGCGACATGGTGGTCTTCACCCAGGGTGCCGTCACGGTCTCCGCCGAGAAGCGTCTCCAGCTCGAGCGGGCCGGCGTGCGGCTGGAGGAGCGGCGCATCCGCCGCCTCGTGTCCGGTTCGGGGGAGCACCCGCTGGAGGCAGTGGAGCTGGAGGACGGGGCGCGGCTTCGCAGGGACGTCCTCTTCGCCCGTCCGCCCCAGCGTCAGGTGCCCGTGGTGGAGCGGCTGGGGCTCGCGGTGGATGAGCAGGGCTACCTCCGGGTGAGCCCGCAGGGGGAGACGTCCATCCCGGGTATCTACGCCGCGGGCGACCTCACGACGCCCATACAGGCTGCGGTCATGGCTGCCGCTGCGGGAGCAATGGCCGGGGGCGCGCTGAACCACGGATTGACCCTGGAGCTCGTCGGGGCCGCCCACCCAGTGATGCGGGGTTGAGCGTCACCGCGCCGTCCATTACGAAGACGTCATGCCGCCCGAGCCGCGTCCTCCAAGCCATGATGCCTCCGCGCCCTGGGGGCGGCGGGACTTCGAGTCGGGACGGTTCCCCCTCTGGGCGGGGCGCATCCAGCGCAGGCACCAGGGCAGGGGAGGAAGCGCCGCCACCCACGCGTACGCCGTGGTGATGCTCGTCACCCGGGGTGAGTCAAAGATACGGCACACGGGCGAGCTGGTGCTGCGCGCCGGAGACGTGCACCTCATCCCTCCGGGAGACGCGCACCGCGGCGGGCCGGCGGACGTGGAGGGCTGGGCACTCGCCTTCCATCCGGAGGTGCTCGGCGGAGGAGAGGAGGATGGCGCCTCGCGGCTCGGGCCGCTGCTCCGCGTGCGCCAGGGGTGTCATCCCGTGCTTCGGCCCACGCTGACGCAGCGCCGGCGCCTCGCGCGGTGGATGCGGCTGCTGGCGGAGGAGACCCAGCAGAGTGACCGGGGTAGCGAGGAGGCCCGCATCGCGCTGCTCCGGCTGGTGCTCATCGAGCTGGAGCGCATCTCGGCGCCCGCTCCCATGAGCGAGCCGCCGTCAGTGAGCCTGAGCCGCAAGGCGCTCACCTATATCGAAGCGCACTGCCTGGAGCCCTTGTCGCTCACGAAGGTGGCGCGAGAGCTGGGGCGCTCCTCCGCGCACGTGGCCTCGGTGGTGCGGCGAGAGACGGGCCGCACGGTGGGGGAGTGGATCCTGGAGTGCCGCATGGCCGAAGCCCGTCGCCGGCTGCGCGGCACGGACGAGCGCGTGGACATCATCGCCGAGCGCGTGGGCTATGCGGACGTGACACACTTCATCCGCCTGTTCCGCCGAGTCCACGGTGTCACTCCGGCCGCATGGAGGCGCCGGGTGACGGCCAAGGAGGCACAACCCGCAGGAAGGCCATGACGATTGCTGGGCTTGTCGGGATGGAGGCGGCGGGAATCGAACCCGCGCCGGTCGGTGCGAAAACCTCAGCAGAATCGCGCCCTTATCTCACAACCGCCCGGAATGATTCGGAGTCGTATCCCGCCGCGTCCCGTGTCATCCCGTCCTGTCCCACCCCGTTCCGCAGGCTCCTGCGACATACGTGCAACATGGCGGAGCCCGAAGCTGTGTAGCGGGGGCACAGCGCTCGGCTACCTACCAGATCTGCTGTGCTTGGTGCCAAGCTGGCTTGGTCCACTTTACGCAACGGCAAGCGCGGCCTACGCTTGCCGCCAATGATGGAGGCACATAATAGGCTGGGGCTCTATCTGGGGCGCCTCCTACTGGCCGCAGGTGCGTTCGCCGTGGCGTGCTCCAACGCCCGGCTCTACTACTTGGACAATGAGTTGCCCAGGCTGGAGGGCGATCCCAGGCTGGTGGTGGGCCCTGGACCCTGGCCGAATGTACCTGCGGTGCTCACGAGCATGGACAGTGTACCGGAGGACCTGGTGCTGTCGATGCTCAAAGCCTTGATGGACCTCCCCGGGGCGGCGGATTCCTGTGGTGCGGATGGTCTTCCGCTCCCCCATGCATCCGAGTATTGCGTCGGAGTCTATCGGACGCCGGAGGATTGGCGCGTGACGTGGCCCATCCAGAAGGTGAAGGATGCACACCGTTCATGCGTTCCTCCTTTCGGAGGGGTTGAAGACGCGGACTTCGGGCGAGGATTACCAGTGTTTGGCTACGCTCATAATCACCCGTGCGGACTCTTCGCGAGCAGTCGAGACCTGGGGAATTTTCCCACGACGAAACTACCCTCGGGAGACTGGGTTGTGGTGGGTTATGGAACAACTCCCAGCGGCGAGCCGGCACTTGATTCCTTCGGGGAACGGATTCCAGCCTGGGCCTGGCTCGCCACGGGGTATCGTGATGCGCCGCGCTTCTACAAGTGGAATCGCGCGGGCGAGGTCTTCAGGTGGAGTGAGGACACGAAACAGTGGGAATTTCAGGCGGTCTGTCAGCCGCAGTCATCCAGGAGCATTTTCCCTGACACCGCTCTTCCGCCGAAGTGCTCTCCTGAATTGAACATTTGGTATTAGGCCGTGGTTCCCTTGAGATGATCCATGCTGAAACTTCATCACCTCATTCTGCTCATCGCGCTCTCAGTGGATGGAGGGACCGCCCCACCTCTACCCAGCCCGGTAGAGCCAGATGCAGGGACTGCCGCTGCTGACTCAGCCCGTGCGCAGGAGCGGGATGGGGGGGCTGGCGAGCCCAGGCCTGCCATCCGGGAGGGCACTCCGTGGCCCGAGAAGCCGCAGTTGCTGGCCACACTAGACGGGCGCGCCATCATCGCGGCTCGTTCCGCGATACGGAATCTCATGGATCTCTTCGCGAAGAGCGATCCGCGATATGCGGGACATTGCAACTATTCGCCCAAAGCCATGGATGTCGTCATTTTCGAAGCGGAGGGTATGTATGTTGTTCGCATCAATCCCCGCTTGGATAGGTGTGGCCGGTTAGATCCCGGCTTCAACGATGTCATCGATCCTGAGTTGTATGCGATATCACCAGAAGGAAAGATCCTGATAGACTATCCATACAAGCATGAAGTTCCTCTTGTCCTCCCCAAGCCCCTCATCGTTGATGGTATCCGCTGGCCCGAGGAGACGCGGTTTCTGACCATGTTGGACGGGCGTGCCATCGTCGCGGCCCATGTCTCGGTGCAGGATCTCCTGGGCCGCTTCGCGCTAAAGGGCAAAAGATTTTCCGAACGTTGCGACGCCACGCCCAAGGCCATGGATGTCCTCATCTTCGAGGGGGAAGGCATGTATATCGTTCGCATCAATCCCCGTGTGGACAGGTGCGAAGGGTCGGACCCCAGCTTCAACGCGGGTCTCGGGTCTGCGCTCTATGCGGTATCACCAGATGGCAAGGTCCTGACGCGCGTCCCCAGCACACCGTAGCCCCGAGATGACAGGAGAACTCCCCATTCTCCCCCAGGGCAACGGGCTCTTCCTGCCACACCGGTAGCACGGGTAACTCACGTCCATTACGGCCCTCCGCTCCGGCGTGCGACATCCGTGCAACAAAGACGGAGCCAGCGTCCAACCATCCGTAACTGCGGAGTAAAAAGAGGGAGGCGGCGGGAATCGAACCCGCAGCAAGGCGGAAGCAAAACCCCAAGCAGGTCGCGCTGTTACCGGCTAACGCCTTGATCTCACACCGGATTGTTCCCCCGCTCCATCCCATCTCGTCCCGTC
>Ga0247825_10001968_pt1 | contig 13553 bp, 14 predicted proteins | sample 13C_Vanillin_Day_FD_194413 | JGI IMG/M metagenome (GOLD analysis project Ga0247825, IMG submission 194413) | Soil microbial communities from agricultural site in Penn Yan, New York, United States - 13C_Vanillin_Day48 | ecosystem: Environmental > Terrestrial > Soil > Agricultural land | place...
ATTAGGCTTAGGGAGGCTGCAGTGCGAACCCTTTTAGTGGTTTTCCTGGCACCGTTGTTTGCAATTGCCTGCGCGCACGGGCCGAAGAGCGCATCCGCTAACCTCGGCGGCACGTCATGGCAGCTCGTGAAATTCCAGGGCGGCGACGGCACGGTGCTCACGCCCGACGACAGGTCCAAGTACACGCTCCGCTTCGACGCCGACGGCGTCGTGAGCGCGCGCATCGATTGCAACCGCGCGCGCGGCGGCTGGAAGTCGGCGGGGCCGAGCCAGCTCGAGTTCGGCCCGATGGCCGCCACGCGCGCGCAGTGCCCGCCGGGGTCGCTGCACGATCAGATCGTCAGGCAGCTTCCGCACGTGCGGTCCTACGTGATGAAAAACGGCCACCTCTTCCTGTCGCTGATGGCGGACGGCGGCATCTACGAGTTCGAGCCCGCGCCTCGCTGAGTTGGGGTTTCACGAATCAGCGCGTCGGTCGTCGAGGGAGGCGTCGCCGGCGGCGTGAACCACTTGTCCTTCGGCACGACCTGCGGCTGCGGCGGATCCATCATGTAGTGCGGCGACATGATCTGCACGCCGTGCTCGTTGAAGACGTCCTGGATGTGGCCGTGCAGCCGGTGGAGGACTTCGGCGCGCAACACCGGGCGCTCGGCCGGGCTGTAGGCGATCAGCCGGTACTCGACGTAGAAGTCCGAGAGGCCCGTCTGGCGCACGATCGGCTCGGGCTTGGGGACGATTTCTTCGGTGCGCCGGGCCGCCTCCTTCAGCATCGCCTCCACCTGCCGCCAGGGCGTGGAGTAGCCGATGGTCACGACGGTATCGACCACGAATCCCGTCCCGGGAACCGCGCGCGAGTAGTTCTTGGTCGTCGAGGCGAGCACGGTGGCGTTGGAGATCGAGATCTCCTCTCCCAGGCCGCTGCGGATGCGCGTGGCGAACATGCCGAGCTCGGTCACCGTGCCCTCGTTCTCGCCGATGCGCACGTAATCGCCGCGCCGGAAAATCTTCGCATACATCAGGATGAGGCCGCTGAAGGCGAGGCCGACGACGCTCGCGCCGCCGAGCGATATCATGAGGCCGATGAGCACGGAAAGCCCTTTGAAAGCTTCGGTGCCTGCGCCCGGCAGGTAGGGGTACGCCATCGCCAGCGCGAACACCCAGACGACGAAGGAGAAGATGCGCCGCGTCGGCCCCGCCGTGTCGTGGTCCATCCAGGTGAGCTGCAGGCTGCCATGCTCTACGCGGTCGAAGAAGGTGCGTGCAAGACGGATGAGCAGGCGCGCGAGGAAGAAAATAACGACCGCGAACGCGAGGCCGGGCAGCGCGCCCAGGATCGCGAGCACGATCTGGCGCGCCATGTCGACCAGGTTGACCTGCAGGTCCTCGCCCCAGCGTCGCGTATAGGGGAACTGCTGCAGCACGAAGGCGAGCCACCAGACGCTCGCTGTGAGCGCGACCAGCCACCCGAGGAGCGACACGATGCGCCTTGCAAACACCTGTACGCTGCCGACGTTCAGCTTGCGCACCCGCTCGTCCGCAGCGACTGAGAGGTAACCGCTCAGCCGGCGGCTTCCCCACGCAAGCAGCCACAAGAGCGCGCCATAGATGACGGTTGCGCCCGCGGCGTAGGCTGCTGCCGTCGCGAGGTAGCGCAGCGAATGCTGCTCGCGACGCTCGTCGATCGCCCGCTTGAGGCGCTTGCCGGTCTCCTGGGCGACCAGCATCGTGGTCTCGCCGGCATTCGCGTCGATATCGATCCGCGTGACTATGAATGCGAGCTTTTCGCCCAGGAGCACGCGCGTGCCTGTGTCCGACTCCTCGAACGAGACCTGGGCGTAAGGATCCGCGTCCAGCGCACCCTCTATGCGCTCGATGGCCCCGCGCACCCGCTCCTCCGCGGAGTACCCGGCGATCGGCCCGCGCAACACGATGACGGTGCGGTTTGCGATCACCACCGGCGCGCTCTGACGCGCCGTTTCCTGGGCCAACGCGGCCAGGGGCAGGAGCAGCAGCAGGACCAGGCCGAGACGCCTCATGACGACCCCGATTATTCCAGTCCCGGCCGCGGCCGATATGGGACGTTGGTCCAATGCGCGCCGTGGGGAAAAGAGGCGTAAAGTCATGGCGGAGTCTCAGCCTGGGGGGCGAACAATGAAGCGCCGGATCCTGCTCTGGGCGCTGGCTATCGCGATCGTGGTGCCGGCGGCCTACTTTCTATTCGTGTTCAACTGGAGTTACGCCGACGGCGAGCGCGCCGGCTGGGTGCAGAAATTCTCGAGCAAGGGATGGTTCTGCAAGACCTGGGAAGGCGAGATGGCGATGGTCTCGCTGCCCGGCTCGACCCCCGAGAAGTTCTACTTCACCGTGTGGGACGACAAGGTCGCCGAGAAGCTCAACCAGGCGATGGGCAAGCGCGTGTCGCTGCAATACGAGCAGAAGGTAGGGATACCGACCAGCTGCTTCGGCGAGACGCGCTACTACGTCACCGACGTGCGCGTCATCGAAACGATTCCGCTCACGCCAGGGACGGTCGTGCCGCAGTCCGAGGCCTCGGCGAAGACCTTGCAGCCGGTGTCTGCGCCGCCCAAGACGCTGCCCTGATCACGAAATCGGGGCCTGACCCCGATTCTTGCGCGCGACCACGCGCCCGACGCGCCGGTCGCTCACTTCGACGACCTCGAGCTCCCAGTCGTTCCAGTCCACGCGCTCGCCCGCGAGCGGCAGGCGGCCCAGCAGCGCGAGCACCATCCCGGCCGCGGTGCCGAATTCGCCGGGCGGCAGCGCGCCGAAGCATTCCTCGAGCTCGTAGGCCGGGGTCGCGCCGTCGATCGAGAGCGAACCGTCCGGGCGCTTTTGCACGTAGGTCGGTTCCGTTGGATCGGGAAGGTTCCCGGCGATCGCTTCCAGCAGGTCGGTGCGCGTCACCACCCCGCGCAGCGCGCCGTATTCGTCCACCACCAGGGCGAGCTCGACGGGCCGGCTCTTGAAGAAATCGAGCGCCTGCAGCACCGAGGCGCTCCCGGGGACCGCTAGCGGCTCGCGCACGAGCGACTCCAGGTCAAGGCTGGCGCCCTCCATGCAGCGGGCAAGCACGTCCTCCTTGCGCACCACGCCGACGACCTGGTCGAGCGAGCCGCGCGCGACCGGGAATTCGCGGTGCGGGCTCGCGAGCAGCTTCGCCCGCACGTCTTTCTCGTGGAGGTCGACCCAGGCGAGCTCGGGCCGCGGGGTCATGATGGCGGTTACCGGGCGCTCCGCGAGGCGCAGTACGCCGCGCACCATGCGCTTTTCCTGCGGTACGAGCACGCCCTTCGGAGCCTCGCCGGCCGCCGCCGGCACGGGCGCGCCGCCCACCCGCTGCAAAACCGCGTGCACCACCCGTCGGCGCGGGGGCAGCGACTCGGCCCATTTGCGCTGGCCGCGCGCAGCGAGCTGGTTGAGCATTTCGATGAGCACGGAGAAGGCGATCGCGGCGTAGACATAGCTTTTCGGCACGTGCAGCCCCAGGCCGTCGACCATCAGCACCATCCCGATCATCAGCAGGAAGCCGAGGCACAGGATGACGAGCGAAGGACGCTTGGTGATGAACTCGGTGAGCGGCCTCGCCGCCACCAGCATCGCAAGCACCGCGATCACCACCGCCGCCATCATCACGTAGAGCTCGTCCACCATGCCGACCGCGGTGATCACCGAGTCGAGCGAGAACACCGCGTCGAGCACCACGATCTGCGCGACGGTCGGCCAGAACGCGGCCGAGGCGGCGCTTGCGTGGCGCTCGCCCTGCTGCAGTTCCAGCCGGTCGTGGATCTCGGTGGTCGCCTTGACGAGAAGGAACAGGCCCCCGCCGATCAGGATGAGGTCGCGCCAGGAGATGGTGAAGCGCCACAGGCTGAAGAGCGGCGCGGTGAGCGACATCACCCAGGTGATGCTCGCGAGCAGGGCGAGCCGCATGATGAGCGCAAGCGAGAGCCCGATGATGCGCGCGCGCTGGCGCTCCCTCGGCGGCAGCTTCTCGCTCAGGATCGCGAGGAAGATGAGGTTGTCGACCCCGAGCACGATCTCCAGCACGACCAGCGTCACGAGGCCGACCCAGACGGTCGGATCAGCGATCCATTCCATGCTCTAGCCGCCTGTCGTCAGTCGGCGATATCGGGTTCGAAAAAGAGCCACTGGACCTCGGGAAACTCCGCGCGCGTCGCCGCTTCGGTGCGGTTGATCGTCTCGACCAGCTCGCGCGCGGTATGTGCCCTGATTTTCGCCTTGACGGAGACCATCAGCGACGTGCCGAGCTGAAGGGTGAGGAGCCGGTAGATCCGCTCGACGCCCGGCTCCTTCAGCAGGAACTCGCGCAGGCGCGCCTCGGTCTCGGGCTCGGCGCTCTGGCCGATGAGCAGCGCCTTGATCTCGATGCCGATGCCGATGGCGACGACGACGAGCAGGGCGCCGATCGACATCGAGCCCAGCGCGTCCCAGGCGGGGTTTTCCGTGAAGATCGTCAATAGGACGGAAGCCAAAGCAAAAGCGAGGCCGAGCAGGGCGGCGAGGTCCTCGCCGAGGATCACCACCAGCTCGCTTTGCCGGCTTTCGCGGAACCAGCGCCAGAGGCTGCGTTCGCCGCGCACCTTGTTCACCTCGTGCAGGCAGGCGCGCAGCGAGACCGCCTCGGCCGCCAGGCCGAAGACCAGGATGCCGATCGCGACCCATGCGTACTTGAGCGGCTCGGGCTTGGTGAGCTTGTGCCACCCCTCGTAGAGCGAGAACAGGCCGCCGAGCGAGAACAGCACCAGCGCGACGATGAACGACCAGAAGAATACCGCCTTGCCCCAGCCGAGGGGATAGTCGGGCGAGGGCGGCCGCTTCGCCTGCCGCATGCCCCAGAGGAGCAGCCCCTGGTTGCCGCTATCGGCGAAGGAGTGGATCGCTTCTGCGAGCATCGCGCTGGAGCCGGTTGCGATGGCGGCGCCGGTCTTGGCCGCGGCAATCGCCAGGTTGGCACCGAGCGCGTAAAGTATGGTTCTGACCGAATCCGCCTGACCTCCCGCCATGAGACTTTCTCCAGAGCAGCTCCAGCAATTCGACCGCGAAGGGTACCTGTTTTTCCCCAGCCTCTTCACCGGCGAGGAGATCCGGGCGCTGAACGACGAAGTGCCTGCCCTGTACGCGCAGCGCCGGCCGGAGAACGTGCGCGAGAAGTCGGGCGACGCCGTGCGCACCAATTTCGCCGCGCACATGTACAGCTATCCCTTCGCCAAGCTCGCGCGCCATCCGCGCATGGTCGAGCCGATCCGCCAGCTCTTCGGCGAGGACGTATACATGCACCAGTTCAAGATCAACGGCAAGGCCGCGTTCGACGGCGACGTGTGGCAGTGGCACCAGGACTACGGCACCTGGCGCGCCGACGACCAGATGCCCGAGGCGCGGGCGATGAACGTGGCCATCTTCCTCGACGAGGTGAACGAGTTCAACGGCCCGCTCATGTTCATCCCGGGCAGCCACAAGCTCGGCGTGCTCGATGCCGACCACGATACGAGCACCACGAGCTACCCGTTGTGGGTTATTAATCAAGAAACAATAAAACTTCTTGTGGATCGCGGCGGAATCGTCGCCCCGAAAGGCCCGGCCGGGTCGATGATCCTGTTCCACGGCTGCCTGGTGCATGCTTCGAGCTCCAACCTTTCGCCCTGGAACCGCGTGAGCGTGTACCTGTCGCTCTGCGCGGTCTCGAACCACATCCGCCGCTTCAAGCGCCCCGGCTACATCGCGCACCGCGACTTCTCGGCCATCCGGCCGCTGCCCGACGACTGCCTGCTCAGGCACTACGAGGTTGCGCTTCCCTGGAAAGACGGCACGCCGCCGGAAGAACTCCAGTCGGCCCTGAAAGCCGCATGAACCTTTACGCGAAGCTGCAGGAAAGACGGGAGCGGCCGCTGCGCATCGGCGTCATCGGCGCGGGGAAGTTCGGCGCCATGTACATCGCGCAGGTGCCGCGCACGCCGGGCGTGCATCTCGTCGGCATCGCGGATCTCTCGCCCGACTCCGCGCGCAGGAACCTCGAGCGCGTGGGCTGGCCGAAGGAGCTGTACGAGGCAAGCTCCCTCGATGCCGCGATCAGGGAAAGGCGGACCCATCTCTCCGAGGACTGGGAGGCGCTGGTCGCGCATCCCGCCGTCGACATCGTGATCGAGTCGACCGGAAACCCGCCCGCCGCGGTGGAGCACGCCCTGGCTGCTTTCAGGAACGGAAAGCATCTCGTCATGGTCACGGTCGAGGCCGACGCGTTCTGCGGGCCGCTGCTCGCGCGCAAGGCCGCCGAAGCGGGCGTCGTCTACAGCCTCGCGTACGGCGACCAGCCGGCGCTCATCTGCGAGCTCGTCGACTGGGCGCGCACGGCAGGCTTTCCGGTCGTGGCGGCGGGGCGCGGCCACAAGTGGCTGCCCCACTATGCACAGTCGACGCCAGACACGGTATGGGGCTACTACGGCCTCACACCGGAGCAGGCGCAGGCCGGCGGCCTCAATCCGAAGATGTTCAATTCGTTCCTCGACGGCTCCAAGCCCGCCATCGAGACCACCGCGGTGTGCAATGCGACCGGGCTCACGCCGGCGCCCGACGGCCTCGCCTATCCGCCGGGCTCGGTGGACGAGATTCCGTCGTTGATGCGCCCGATTGCCGAGGGCGGCGTGCTTCATCACAAAGGGCAGGTGGAAGTCGTCTCCTCCCTGGAGAAGGACGGCAAGCCGATCGCCTACGACATCCGCTTCGGCGTATGGGTGGTGTTCGAGGGCGAGTCGGACTACATCCGCCGCTGCTTCATGGAGTACGGCGTGAAGACCGACGCGACGAACCGCTATGCCTGCATGTACAAGCGCTGGCACCTGATCGGCCTCGAGGTCGGCATCTCCGTCGCCTCGGTCGGCCTGCGCCGTGAGCCGACAGGCTGCGCCACCGGGTGGCGGGCCGACGCGGTCGCGGTGGCCAAGAAGAATCTCAATCCCGGAGAGCTGCTCGACGGCGAAGGCGGCTGCACGGTGGTCGGAAAGCTGATGCCGGCGCAAGCTTCGCTCGCGCAGGCTTGCCTGCCGCTCGGACTCGCGCACGGGTGGAAGATGCTGCGCCCGGTGCCTGCCGGGCAGCCGGTCCGCTGGAGCGACGTCGCGTTCGACGAGAACTCGACCGCGGTGCGCGTGCGGCGCGAGATGGAGCGCAGCTACGGCGTCGCGGCGCGCGACGCCGCCTAGCTCGATCAATCGGCGCTGATGCCCGCCGCGCGGATGACGCGGCCCCAGCGCTCGATCTCCTCGGGCACGAACTTCGCGAGGAATTCCGGGCTGCGGCGCTCGGGCGCGACGATCTCGAGACCGAGCTCCTCGAGGCGCTTGCGCACCGAAGGCGTGTCGAGCATGTCGCTCATCGCCTTGTTCAGCCGCCGCACGATGGGCTCCGGCGTTCCCTTCGGCAGGAAGAACGCGTTCCACACGCTCGCTTCCACGCCGGCGAGGCCCTGCTCGCCGCTCGTCGCAAGCTCCGCGACCACCGGCACGCGCTTCGCGGACATCACCGCGATGCCTTTCACCGTCTGCGCCTTGACCTGCACGGCGCCGGCCTGGATGGTGTCGCACATGTAGTCGATGCGCCCGGCGATGAGGTCCTGCATCGCCGGCCCGGCGCCGCGATACGGCACATGCGTTACATCGACGCCGATTGCCCTGTTGAGGAGCACGCAGGGCAGGTGCGTTCCCGAGCCCACGCCCGCGGAGCCGAACTGCATCCTGCCCTGGTTCGCTTTGGCATACGCGATGAACTCGCGCAGGCCGCTCGCCGGCAGATCCTTGCGCGCGATGAGAATGCGCGGCGACTCGGTGGCGAGGCCCACCGGAGCGAAATCGCCGGCCGCGTCGTACAGCGGCTTCTTGTAGAGAGACTGGTTATAGGCGTGCGTGCCGGTGTTTCCGATGAGGAAGGTATAGCCGTCCGGCGCCGCCCTTGCGACGCGCATGCCGCCCGCCATGCCGGCCGCCGCGCCGATGTTCTCCACCACGATCGCCTGCCCGAGGAGCTCGCCCATGTGCTGCGCCTGGATGCGCGCGCTCGAGTCGATGCCGCCGCCTGGGGCGAAGGGCACGACGAGCGTGATGGGGCGTGCCGGCCAGGCTTGCGCCATTGCGACGCCAGGAAGGCAGAGACCTGCCAGCAACAGCAGAGCGGGCGCGGCCTTCATCCTTCCTTGAAGACTTCTCTGGCACAACGGAACGCGACCACCGCCGCCGGCACGCCGCAGTAGATCGCCACCTGCAGGAACACTTCCTTGATCTCGTCCCGGGTGAGGCCGTTGTTGAGCGCGCCGCGGATGTGGAGCTTGAGCTCGTGCTCCTTGCCGAGCGCGCACAGCATCCCGAGATTCAGCACCGAGCGCGTCTTGCGCGGCAGCCCCGGCCGGTTCCAGATGTCGTTCCAGCAATAGCTGTTCAGGAGCTCGGTGAACTCCTCGGTGAACTCGTCGACCCCGGCCATCGCCTTGTCGACGTAGCCCGCGCCGAGCACCTCGCGGCGCGTCTTCAATCCGGCGTCGTAGCGCTGCTTGTGGTCCCGCTTGTCCATGGATCCTCCGTGTGAGGAGGCCGACTATACAATAGTGAATGGACATCAAGTCGCTGCACCACGTCGCGTATCGCTGCCGGGACGCGAAAGAGACCGCCGACTTCTACACCCGCGTGCTCGGCCTGGAATACGCCATGGCGCTTGCCGAGGACCGCGTCCCGAGCACCGGCGAGCCGCACCCGTACATGCACGTCTTCTTCCGCATGGACGACGGTTCGTACGTGGCGTTCTTCGAGCTGCCCGATTCCCCCGGGATGGGGCGCGACGCCAACACTCCCGCGTGGGTGCAGCACCTGGCGTTGCGCGTGGCGGACGAAGACACGCTGCTGAAGTGCAAGGCGCGCATCGAGTCGCACGGCGTCGAGGTGCTCGGTCCCGTCGAGCACGGCATGTGCCGGTCGATCTACTTCTTCGACCCCAACGGGCACCGCCTCGAGCTCGCGGTCGACACGATGACGCGCGAGATGCGCGAGCGCCTCGCTCGCGTGAGCGGGCCGATGCTCGAGGAGTGGTCGCGCACCAAGAAGGCGCCGCGCCACGCCGACTGGGTGCACAAGAAGTAGCTACTTCTTCCGCATCCGCACGATCCAGTCCTTCAACCCGGCGAGCAGCTCGGTCAGGAACTTGCGCGTGGTCTCGTCGGTGAGCCTGCCGTCGGCGAACTTCGAGGGCGCGTTGCCGATGAAGACTTCCGGCCGCGGCAGGGGATAGGCCCAGAGCTGCGACAGGATCCTGCGCAGGTCGTACTGCACCCGCGCCCCGCCGAGCGGCCCCGGGGTGGCAGAAAACATCGCCACCGGCTTGTCCTGGAACACCTGGTTGGGCGGGCGCGAGCCCCAGTCGATCGCGTTCTTGAGCGGCCCCGAGACCGAGAAGTTATATTCCGGGCTCGCGAGGAGCACGCCGTCGGCGGCCGTGATCTCGCCGCGCAGGCGCTTCACCGGCTCGGGCATGCCGGCGTCGAGCACGTCCTGGTTGAACATGGGAATGTCCGCGATGCTCGTGATCTGCAGCGTCATGCCCGCGGGCAGGAGCTCGCTGCACGCGCGCAGCGCCGCCATGTTGAGCGACGCCTTGCGCAGGCTGCCGCAGATTCCAAGGACCTTCAGATCGGCCATCGCCGCCCTCGCTTTTGCGAAAAGCGGCGAGTTTAGCCGAACGGCCGGATCTCCTCAGGCCTGCATCCTGAGCGCACCGCCGAGCGCCTTCCAGCCCGAATGGCCGCCTTTCATGTAGCGGGCGTCGAAACCCGCCTCGCGCAGGGTGATCGCCGTGCGGCAGCCGACGTGGAAGCCGTAGACGCAGTACACGACCACCGGCTCCGTCTTCGACAGCTCGCCCATCCATTCCTGCACCCGGTCCGGAGCCAGTCGACGTTGCGCATGAACGCGTCGACGTAGGCCCTGGGGTTGGCGCCGAAATCGATGTGATACGCGTGCTCGTACATGTCGAGCGCGAGGATCGGAACGCCACCGGCGAGCCCCTGGCTGTGCTCCGCGGCGAACTGGTTGACGAGCCGGCCGTCGCGCGGGACGTAGGCGAGCACGACCCACCCCGATCCGCCGCCCAGGGCGTAGCCCATCGCGATGAACTCGCTGCGCCAGCGCTCGGCCGAGCCGAAGTCGCGCGCCAGCGCCTGCGCGAGCGCCGGCTTCGGCTTGCCGTCGCCGCCGAGGCTCGCGAAGTAGAGCTCGTGCAGCAGCGTCGAGTTGAGCGCGACCAGCTCCTCGCGCTTGAGGCCGTTGATCACGTGGCCGGGCGTGCTTGCGAAATCCAGCGAGGCGAGCTGCTCGCTGATGGCGTTCAGCCGGCGCAGCGCGCCGCCGTAGTTGTTCTCGTAGTGGCTCTCGAGCAGCCTGGGCGAGAGCCCGAGCAGCAGCCAGGGGCGGCAGTGGATCTGCTTCAGCTGGTAGCGCATGCGTTTCTCCCCGAGGAAATCGAAATGAAAAGGCAATGCCGGTATGCTGCTCGAGCTCACTCGCGCCTCAGAGTGACCTGGCTCAGCAGCGAGGGCCGGTCGGTGCACGGTGCGCTGCGCACGGAGGCGGAGCGGTAGTCCGGCGCGAGCTGCACGGTCCAGTCGCCTTGCTGCCCGCGCACGCACAGGCGGCTCAGCCGTTCCGCCTTCTGCGGAGCCCGGACGGCGACCCCGCAGGCCTTCGTCATGGGCGCCGACAGTGCCACTTTTTCGCCCCGGGTGAGATCCGGATCGATCCTCCACAGGGAGCCGTGCAGCTCGCTCACGGCGAAGAAGGCCGCGTGCTCGGACGAATAGGCGAGGCCCGAGAAGCCCACATCCTTGTCTTGGTCCGCATCGAGGGCGAGGGCATGCTCGCTGACGGCGAGCGTCTCGGGATCGATTTTCCACACCGTCGGCAGCACGTTGCTCGTGACGAGCGCTTCGCCTTTGGGCCCGAGCGCCAGCGCCGGCAGGCAGGCGTATGCAACATCGGCCCACTGCCAGCCGGGAATCGGCACGGGACGCTTCTGCACCGTCTTGGCGTCATGGACAAATACGCCTTCTCGCGTCAGCCACCAGATGCGGCCATGCGCCGCGTCGACCTGGTAGCGGATGCTGGACCCGCTCACCGATACCGCCGGGCGCAGCGGCTGATCGGACGCGACACGCCCGTCGCAGCCGGCGAGGGCGACGAGCGAGGCAGCGAGAAGAGAGATGAATCCGGTTCCGTTGCTCATACACATACTCCTTCCCCGAAGGGACTCGGAGCAGCCTTGAGACGGATCGTCCTTGTGGACCGGGTGTCTGCGGGAACCCGGCTAGCGGCCCTGCCGTACTGCGGTTGCGGGCGGGCGGCTACTGGGAACGCAGGCTACGCCGCGCCGTTCCGGCTGTCAACCATAGAGGTGTTGTGATCATCACAGTTATGTGATATCTATTACACATGAATGGATTGAGCGCCCTGGTCCTGAGCCTGCCCACGCGCAATTCCACCGTGCGCATGCGGGTCTGGCGCGCGCTGAAGGAGAGCGGCTGCGGCGTGCTGCGCGACGGCGTCTACGTGCTGCCGGCCGGAAGCGGCAACGGCGTGCTGGCCGAGATCGAATCCGAGATCCGGTCCGCCGGCGGGTTTGCGATGACGCTGGAAATGAAACCCAGGACGCCCGAGCAATTTGCCGAGGTGCGCAAGCTCTTCGAGCGCAGCGCGGACTATGGCGCGCTGATGCAGAAGATCGACGCCGCCGCGGGCGCGCTGCTGCGCCTGGGATCGCGCAAGGCGCAGACCCAGCTGCGCCGGCTGCGCGGCGCCTTCGACAAGATCTCGAACATCGACTTCTTTCCCGGACAGGCGAAGCTGCAGGCGGCCGAGGCCATCGCGGCGCTCGAGCTCGGCTTCCAGGAAGCCTACGCGGACGGAGAGCCTCGTTCCTCGAAGCGCCGGCTGAAGGCGCTCGACCCCGCCCGCTACCAGAAACGGTTGTGGGCGACGCGGGAGGACCTGTGGGTAGACCGGCTCGCGAGCGCCTGGCTGATCAAGCGCTTCATCGACCGCAACGCCAGGTTCGTCTGGATCGCAAGGCCGAGCGAGCGCCCGCGCAACGCAATCGGCTTCGACTACAACGGCGCGCAGTTCACCCATGCGCGTAACCGCGTGACCTTCGAAGTGCTGCGCGGCAGCTTCGGCCTGGACCGCGATCCCGCGCTCATGGCGATCGGCGCTGCGGTGCATTTTCTCGACGTTGGAGGTATTCCGGCTCCGGATGCCAAGGGACTGGAAACGCTGCTGAAGGGAATCAAGGAGAAAGCCCGCGGCGACGACGAGCTGCTCGCGGAGGCGATGCGGGTGCTGGATTTCTTCTATTCGGCCTACAGTGGCAAAGCCTCAAGCGGGGGTGCCGGCAGACTCCCCGTATCACAGACGGGCGCATCCCGTCCAAGCTCTGCGCTTGCCCCGGCTTCGACGCCGGGAAAGGAGCGCGCATGAACAAGACCGTGGCTGCAATGAGCGGACTTCTGGCGGCAGGCGCCGCGCTGGGGCAGACGATCAACTTCGACACGGACGCGCCCGGGACGCTTCCCGCGAACTGGGAGCAGGGCGTCACCGGCAGGGGCAATCCGCGCTGGGCGGTGCGGCAGGACGCGTCGGCGCCGAGCGCGCCCAACGTGCTGCAGCAGTCCGGAAGCGGCACCTTCCCGTGGTGCGTGCTGCGCGGGAGCTCGATCGAGAACGGCTTCGTCGAGGTCAAGTTCAAGCCGCTCGAGGGCAGGGAAGATCAGGCCGGCGGCGTGGTGTGGCGCTGGAAGGACGGCGACAACTACTATGTCGCGCGCGCCAACGCGCTCGAGAATAACGTCTCCCTCTATTACACCGCAAACGGCCGGCGCAACACGCTGAAGTACGTCGACGCGCCCGTGCCGCGCAACGCGTGGCACACGCTGCGGGTCGAGTTCGCCGGGTCGCAGATCCGGGTCGCGCTCGACGGCAAGACGTATATCGACTTCAAGGATAGTCATATAGCGGGCGCGGGCGCGGTCGGCTTGTGGACCAAGGCGGACAGCGTGACCTCCTTCGACGACTTCGGCTACGGTACCGCGAAGTGATCCGCCTCGTCCTCGCCGGACGCGCGCTGCGCTCCTTCGCCGACGGCTTCATCGCCGTCGTGCTGCCGGCGTATCTGCTGGCGCTCGGCATGGCCCAGCTCGAGGTCGGCTTCCTCAGCACCGCGACGCTGCTCGGCTCGGCGCTGTCGACGCTCGCCATCGGCCGCTGGGGGCACCGCTTCTCCATCCGGCGCCTGCTCCTCGCGGCATCCCTGCTGATGAGCGCGACGGGGCTGGGCTTCGCGGGCCTGTCGTCGTTCTGGCCGCTGCTGCTCGTCGCGTTCGTCGGCACGCTCAACCCGAGCAGCGGCGACGCCAGCATCTTCATGCCGCTCGACCACACGATGCTCGCGAATGCCCCGGACCGTACGTCGGTGTTCGCACGCTACAGCTT
>Ga0247825_10001969_pt1 | contig 13552 bp, 17 predicted proteins | sample 13C_Vanillin_Day_FD_194413 | JGI IMG/M metagenome (GOLD analysis project Ga0247825, IMG submission 194413) | Soil microbial communities from agricultural site in Penn Yan, New York, United States - 13C_Vanillin_Day48 | ecosystem: Environmental > Terrestrial > Soil > Agricultural land | place...
GGGCACCATGGGCGGCGGCATGGCCCTCAACATCCGCAAGGGTGGCTACGACATGGTGGTGCACGACATCAACCGCGACGCCGCCAAACGCCACATCGATGCAGGCTGCACCTGGGCCGACTCGCCGAAAGAGCTGGGCGCCCAGTGCGACGTCGTCTTCACCTCGCTGCCGGGACCGCCAGAAGTCGAGGCGGTCGCTGCCGGCCCCAACGGCCTCATCGAGGGTATGAAGCAGGGCTCTGTCTGGTTCGACATGTCAACGAACTCGCCGACCGTCATGCGCCGCCTCAACGCCACATTCGCGGCGAAGGGTATCGACGTGCTCGACACGCCCGTGAGCGGCGGACCGGCCGGCGCTAACAGTGGCAAGCTGGCGATCTGGGCCGGAGGCAACCGCGAAACGTTCGACCAGCAGAAGGAGCTGCTCGACTGCATGGGTGATCAGGTCGCCTACATCGGCGCCATCGGTGCAGGGTCCGTCGCAAAGCTCGTGCACAATTGCGCCGGCTATGCCGTCCAGACCGCGCTGGCTGAGGTCTTCACGATGGGCGTCAAGGCAGGCGTTCCGCCATTGCCGCTCTGGGAAGCGATACGCCAGGGCGCGGGCGGCCGCCGCCGCACTTTCGACGGCCTTGCCGGCGCCTTCATGGCCAACCAGTTCGAGCCCGCTTCGTTCCAGCTCAAGCTGGCCCACAAAGACGTGAGGCTGGCTACGGAGCTTGCCAAGGAGATGGGCGTGCCCATGCGACTGTCCAACATGGCGCTGGAGGAGCTTACCGAGGCGATGAACCGGGGCTGGGCGACGAAGGACTCGCGCGTCGCGATGGTCCTCCAGAAGGAGCGCGCCGGCGTGCAGATCGAAGTGCCGGCCGACGAGCTGGCCGAGGCGGTCAAGCGTGCCGACGCGGGGCCGCCGCAGGCCTAGTTCGCCGGCTCTTCTGCTTCGTCGCCGGGGTTCTCGGCGTTGAGCCGGTAGCCCACGCCGGAGATCGTCGTGATCAGGGAGCGCTTGGCTTCCGGGCCTTCCAGCTTGGAGCGCAGGCGCGACACCCAGACGCGCAGCATCTGATTATCCTCGACGTACTCCGGACCCCAGACGTTGCGCAGGAGGTCCGTGCCCAGGATCACCTTGCCTGCCCGCTGCGCGAGATAGTTGAGGAGGTTCCACTCCGTGCGCGTCAGCGAAACAGGCTGCGAGTTTTTCATCACGAGACGGCTATCGAGGTCGATGACGATATCGCCCATGCGCAGCGTGCCCCGGTCTTCCTGTTGGTCCTGCGCAGTGCTGCGAAGCACGGCGCGGACTCGAGCCGCCAGCTCTTCGGGGTTGAACGGCTTGGTGAGGTAGTCATCGGCGCCGCGGTTGAGGCCGGAGATTTTCTGGCGGTCTGCCGCCTGGCCCGTCAGCAAAATCACCGGCACCGTGGACACCTTGCGGATCCACGCCAACACTTCGAGACCTGTCATGCCGGGCATCATGACGTCGAGCACAACGATGTCCGGGTCGATCGTCGTTAGCGCTTCGATGGCTTCTTCCCCGGTCGATGCGGTCTGCACCTCGAAGCCCTCGCTTTCGAGCTGCGTCGCGATGATCCGGAGAATGCTGGACTCGTCATCGACTGCTAAAACCAGTGGCATCCCTACCTCCCCCTCGTGGGCCTAACATCCATCAATGCGGGGGACGGAGCGAGTGTTACGGAAATTTCTCCGTGTACACGTGATTGCAATATTCGCCCTGTTGATCTTAATAATCAACGCCTGAAATTACTTAATGAACAATTCCTTGCTTGCGATACGAGCCCCTTCGGCAAGGACGCGGAACTTCGCATCGACAATCTCCGGGTGAATGCGTGGCGAGGCGCTCGCGCCCGTCCCGAAACCGCAATCGACGCCCGCGATTACGTTCTCGCGCCCAACCAGTCCTGCGTAGCGCACGATTCGGTCTGAGACATACTCCGGGTGCTCCACAAAGTTGGTCAGCGAGTCGATCACGCCGGGCATGAGCATCTTGCCTTCAGGCAGCTTGACGTCCTCCCAGACCTTCCACTCGTGGCTGTGGCGCGGGTTCGCCGCCTCAATCGAATAGCACTGCGCCTTCACCTGGAGGACGATGTCGACGATCTCTCGCAGTGCGACGTCGCCCGTATGCGGCGATTCGTTGTTACCCCAGCAAACGTGGAAGCGCACCTGTTCCTCCGGGATGCCGGCGAGCGCATGGTTCAGCGCCTCGGTGCGCATCTGCGTCATGCCGCGGAAATCATTGATGGTCTCGAAGTGCTGCCTGTCCCAGGCCATTGCCGCGTCGGGCGCGTCGATCTGGAGGATGAACCCCGCGGCGGCGATTGCTTCGTACTCGTCCTTGAGGACGCCGGCCAATGCGTACGTGTACTCCTCTTCGCTCTTGTAGTAGGCGTTGGGGATGCGCATCGCGATGATGCCCGGCGAGGGCGAAGGCATGAACGCCTCTTCGAAACTCACGTCTGCGAGGGCCGCCCTCAGGTTGGCGATGTCCGTCTCGTACGCACGGTCCCGCCAGGTCAGCGGTGCGATGCATAGCGGCCGGCGCTCCATGACGCCGAGTTGCACTGGATTCGCCTGTGAATCGCGCCACTTCGTGAATCCGGGGAACGGATCCTGCCGCCTATTCGGATTCACAAACCGTGGGCCCATGTTGGTGCCCTCGAAGCCGGCGATCCGGTCGGCGACGTAATCGGAGAACTGGGGCTTGGACAGTTCGCCGTCCGTCACGATGTCGATGCCCGCCTCCACCTGCGCGCGCACGCTCTCAGCCACGGCGCTTCGGACGCGCGTCTGAAAGGCCACCTCGTCGTACGGCTTGCCATTGAACTTGTCCGCGAGCATGGCGACAAGGTCTGGCGGTCGCACCAGACTGCCAACGTGGCTCGTGAGGATACGGTCGGTGCTGTGCTTCATGACGCCTCCGCCAGGCAGATGTGCGAAACAAATGGATGTAGGACCCGGCGGAATCCTATCAGACCAGGCCTTAGCACTCCCTTTCTGCGAGTGCTAAAATGACTTGTCATCAATCCCTGTTCGCGGGTAGACTCAAAACAGCACCCCAGTGGTAATCCACGGGAGGATAGGTTCGGCAGTGCCGCTTTACGACTACAAATGTTCCAGTTGCGGAAACCAGTACGAGAGGCGTGAGGGCTTCGACGCCCCGGCGCGCCAGCCCTGCCCCAATTGCGGCCAGGAAGCAAAGCGCGTCCTCCACCCGCCGCCAATCGTCTTCAAGGGCTCCGGCTTCTACATCACAGACAGCCGCAAGGGCGGCCAGGCCACAATTGCTGACAACTCCTTCATGGACACCGGCAAGAACGGCGACTCGGGCAAGAACGGTGACTCCGGCTCCAGCGGCAGCTCGGAATCAACGTCGTCTCCGGCGCCCGCGGCATCGTCCTCAGAAGACTAACGGCTGGCATCTTCCATCTAACGACCCGTCTTAGACGGGTCGTTTCACGTTAGGCTGTCGTCGATGCGACTCGTTGTACAAAGAGTGACCAGCGCGTCCGTGCGCGTCGAGGGCGAGGTTGTCGGCGCGATCGGCGCCGGCCTGCTCGTGCTCGTCGCCGTGCGCGAAGGTGACGATGCCGCGGTTGCTGGGCGTCTCGCCACGAAGACGGCGGAGTTGCGAATCTTCGAGGATGACGAAGGCCGCTTCAATCGCTCTCTGATCGAAACACACGGTGAGGCCCTCGTCGTCCCGCAGTTCACGCTCTACGGCGATGTCCGGCGCGGCCGCCGCCCCAGCTTCAACGACGCCGCCAGACCAGAGGTCGCCGAACCGCTGGTAGAGGCTTACGCAACCGCCCTCGAGACGCTCGGGCTCCGTGTCGCTCGCGGCCGCTTCGGCGCCCACATGCAGGTCGAGTCCGTGAACGACGGGCCCGTGACCACTCTCATCGACAGCGCCGATTTCGATCAGCCACGTCGCGACTGAACGCCTCGTCGAACGTAAGGTCGTTCGCATTGAGATGTAGGTTTCACGCATGCGCCACAGTCTTTGTTCGCGCTCAAGCGAAGCAAAGTAGCCTATGCCTAAAGGCAACGTCGCTCATGCCGATAAAGACAAGGCCATGATCACAGAACTCGCAAGCCTGGGTTACGCGTTATTCCTGCTGTGGATCGTCGCGGCGCTCTTCAGCTTCGCCCACGTGCTGATCTTCCCGCCCGGATTCCTGGAACTGTCCCGCATCCGCCGCCGCAACCGCTAGGACCACCGTCTCTCAGGGCGTATAGACGATGCTCTCGCCGTGCGTCGTCAGCTCCTGCAGGCGGTCCGCGACGGCGTAAACCGGCATGTCCGTGCAGTCGATGATCGGGCCAGGTAGGTCTTTCGCGTCCTTGAACAACCGCCAGACCCGCTCCACGCGTTCAGGTGACTGCCGCTCCGACTTGCTGGCGCGGTTTCGCTCCTGACAACCTTCGAGGCTCGCCATCAGCGTGACAACGTGCACCGGCGCCCGAGCGGGCTTTAGCGCTTCGAGGTACGCTTCGATTTCCGCGGTCGTGGGCACAACGTCGTCGATGATCACGGCGAAGCGTTCGGCGTAGAAGTTGCGCGCGATATCCGTCGCGTTACGCACGGCAATCTCGTGCTGGCGCTCGAAGCCGGGCTTCCCCGGGGCTTTGTAGCCCGTGGGCGTCACTATGTGCCGAAGGGCGTCCACTTCGACGTGCGCGACGCGATCGTAACGGTCGGCCAGGGCGAGGGCCACGGTCGACTTCCCCACTCCGTGCGGCCCAGTAAGAATGAGGATTTCAGCCACGCAGGGTCTCGATCTCCAGGCTTATGTCGAGTGCCCTCGCAGAGTGCGTCAGAGAGCCGGACGAGATGATGTCGACGCCGCTCTCCGCGATGGCGCGGACGTTGTCGATGGTCACGCCACCGGACGCCTCCGTGAGCGCCCTGCCCGCAATCATCTCGACGCAGCGGGCCATCTCCGGTGGGTCCATGTTGTCGAGGAGAATGATGTCCGCACCGGCATCTACCGCCTCGCGCGCCTCCTCGAAGCTCTCTACCTCAACCTCGATGCGCATCGTGTGGGACGCACCCTGTCGAGCAGACCGGATCACGTCGCCGAGCGATAGCCCTCTCGCACGCCCGGCTGCCAGGTGGTTGTCCTTGATCAGGACGCCGTCCGCAAGGTTGAAACGATGGTTGTGGCCGCCGCCCACGCGCACGGCGTAGCGCTCCAGCACTCGGAGGCCGGGTGTCGTCTTGCGGGTATCTACGATGCGCGAGTTCAGGCCCTCGACGGCATCGACAAGACGGCGCGTAAGGCTGGCCGTGCCGGAGAGGCGCTGGAGCATGTTCAGCGCAACGCGCTCACCCGAGAGGATGGGCGCCAGCGGCCCTTCTACCTCGGCGATAACGCTGCCGTACTCCAGTGGCGCGCCATCGCGCAATTTCGGCCGCACCGAAATACCGGCATCTACCGCCTCGAACGCGGCGACCACCAGCGGCATGCCGGCGAGCACGCCCGTGTCCTTCGCCAGAAAGGCACCGATCCCCCGCTGGTCCGCAGGTACCGTCGTCAGGGTCGTTACGTCCTGGAAAGCCCCGTCCTCTTCGAGGGCAGCGCGCACAATCCGGCGTACGAGGTCGAGGTCCAGTGCTTCAGTCACCTGTTCTCCTCTTTGGCCAGACCCGGGCTTACGCTTGGGAGCGATAGACTAGAACCCACTCTGACCGACTTAGGCATCTTTGCGGAAGGTGATGTGACGCCGCCAGGACTCTTGCGACTCGGGGAAGTCGGTACGGTAGTGAGCGCCGCGGCTTTCCGTGCGTACGAGGGCTGCCTCGGCGACCAGCCGGCCGACCGTAAGCAGGTTCGATAGCTCGTGCGCGGGCCGATCGGTCGCCTCCGGCGCCGAGCGCTCCCACAGCGCCAGCATCAGCGATGCTTCGGCGAGCCCGGCGCCATCGCGGACGATGCCCACCTTGTCCCACATCAGGGCTTGCAGGTTCGCCAGGCTTAGGCCTTGCTCGGCGAAGGGCAGCGCTCGTGCCGGCGCGCCGATACGAGGCATCCCAGCGCCCTCCGGGTTGTATATGGCAGACTTGCGGGCCTCGTTCAACGGGTCGGGAAGTAGCAGCGAGCCCATCGTCTCGCGCGTCGCGTCACGGCTGGGATCGAGGGTGCGTTCGATGACGCGCTTGGCGAACACCACCGTCTCTAGCAGCGAATTGCTGGCGAGCCGGTTGGCGCCATGGACGCCGGTGCAGGCGGTCTCACCGGCGGCGTAGAGGTTGCGGATGTTCGTCTCGCCCCAGGCGTTCGTCTTGACTCCGCCCATCATGTAGTGCGCGGCGGGCGACACGGGGATCGGTTCCTTCGTAATGTCGAGGCCGTTGTTGGCGCAGTACCTCGTAATCTGGGGAAAGCGCGCGACCACCTTGTCGGCAGGCAAGTGCGTCACGTCCAGAAAGACCTTGTCCGACTCCGTGCGCGTCATCTCCGCAACGATGGCCCGCGCCACGATGTCTCGTGGCGCCAGCTCAGCGCGGTGGTCGTAGTCCGGCATAAAGCGCTCGCCGAGCGTGTTGACGAGCTGGGCGCCCTCGCCACGCACAGCCTCGGAGATGAGGAAGACGGGCACGCCGGGCAGTCGCAGTGCGGTGGGGTGGAACTGGATGAACTCCATATCCATCACCTCGGCGCCGGCGCGGTAGCCAAGAGCTACGCCATCGGCTGTCGCAACCCGGGGGTTGGTGCTGAACCGGTAGAGCTGGCCGCAGCCGCCGGTCGCCAGCAGGATGTGGCTGGAGTCGTACTGTTCGGTGGCATTCGAGCGCGCGTCGAGGGCGATAACGCCCGTGGCGGTGCCGTCCTTGACGACGATATCGACGGCCTGGCTGTGCTCGAGGATTGTCACGCGGCTGTGGCGCGCCACCTCGCTCAGGGTGAGCTCGATGTGGGCACCGGTGGAGTCGCCGCCGGCGTGCAGGATTCGAGCCCGGCTGTGCGCGCCCTCCATGCCAAGGGCTACGGCGCCATCGACGCTGTCGAAGGGCACCCCGAAGCGCACGAGGTCTGCGATACGGTCGGCGGCTTCGGAGGTGAGGATGCGCGCCGCCTCTGGGTTTACGAGACCGGCGCCCGCCTCGATGGTGTCGTCGTAGTGCAGGCCGGCGCTGTCGTCCGAGCCAACGGCCGCGGCGATGCCACCCTGGGCGTACTTCGTGTTCGCCTCGTCGATGCTGCCCTTGGTAAGGACAAGGACGCTGCCGTGCTCCGCCGCCCTCAGCGCGGCGTACAGTCCCGCGATACCAGAACCGATGACGATGTAGTCGAAGTAACGCGCCATTTCCCTGCCTGTCTCGTAGTTAGTGTCACTATGACACTAACTACGGCAATCCTATACCCGAGCCTATGGCCTGTCAATCTTCATGCATTGACGCCTTCCATGCGTGTCCAGGGAGACCGCAGTACGATTACAGCCATGGACTGGTCTAAACCGGAAACGGAGGACGTGCGAGCGGCGTTACGTGCCGCGGCGCCTCAGCTCGCCGACAAGCCCCTCGCCTTTCTCGCCGAGGGCTGGGAGCTTTGGGCCTTCGAAGCCGGCGACCATGTGGTGCGCTTCCCGAAGAATGAAGCCAGCGTGACGTCGTTGCGCCTGGAGCGGGCGCTCCTGCCCGCGTTGGCAGAGCATCTGACGGTGGGTGTGCCGCGGATCGATGTCTGGGGCGACAGTGGACCCAACGACACACCGTTCGCAGGCCACACGAAGCTTCCCGGCATCCACGTCTGGCCGAACGGAGACGCGCCCGTCGGCAGGCCGGGACCAAGCTTTGGGCGCCAACTGGGGGACCTTCTCCGGGAACTGCACTCCTTCCCCATCGAACGCGCGCTCGACCTGGGGGTGCCGGTCCACGATGTCGCGGTGGAACGCGCGCAGCGGATCAAGCACTTCGAGGCAGTGATTCGGCGCGTCTTCCCTCTGGTTAGCTGTGAGGCACGCACCCACATCGAGACGGTCTATCGTGATGCGATTAACGACCCCGCCTACTACGCTTCGGAGCCCTGCTTCACGCACCGCGACATTGACGTCAATACGCTAATCGACGAAGAGGGGAACATAACCGGCCTCATCGACTTCGGGGGCTGCGTGATCGGGAGTCCCGCGATTGACTACTGGCTCCCGGTCCACGGCTTCGATCGCCTCGGCATCGGCGAGCAGTCGGCTGCGTGCATCGAAGCATCGGGGATCACCAGCAAAGAGCTGGACACGATGCGTCCCGAACTTGCCTACATCAACCTCCACTACCCCGTGCATGACATTCTTCACGGCCTCGAGACAGGACAGCCGGAGTTTGTAGAGGACGGAATCAAGCACCTGAACACGCTGCTGCCATCTTCCATACGCTGCTGAACCGGGCTGTAGTGCCGCTGCATGCTGCGGAGAAGCCGTCCTTCGCAGCGTGCTGCGGCACTACAACGCTCCCCGGAGCTAGCGATTCGCCTGTGGCCCCGCTAGGATGGCGCCATGAGCGCAGAAGATAAAGCACGCGAACTCGGTCTCAACATAAGCACGCCCAACGCACCTGCCGGCAGCTACGTGCCGACAGTACAGACGGGGAACCTGCTCTTCGTGGCAGGACAGATAGGCACACGGCCCGACGGGTCGCGGCCCACGGGCAAGCTGGGCGACGACGTTTCGGTTGAGGAAGGCTACGAGGCTGCGCGTTTGTGCGCCGTGGCACTCCTGGCGCAAGTGAAGGCTGCGCTGGGCAGCCTGGACCGCGTCAGCCGCATCGTGAAGGTCAACGGCTACGTCAACGCCACGCCGGACTTCATTCAGCCGCCGGCGGTGGTGAATGGCGCCTCAGACCTCCTGGTGGCAGTGTTCGGCGAGGCGGGCAAGCATGCTCGAGCAGCTGTCGGTGTCGCATCCCTGCCTGCCGGCGCGCCTGTCGAAGTCGAGATGGTCGTCGAGGTTGCGTGAGTCCTCACTTGCGGCATTTCGCGGCGGAAGTAACTCCCACTGAACTGCCAAGCTAAGCCGGTAATACCGCCGTTGCCTCGATCTCGATCATGATGTCCGGCGTGGCGAGGGCCTGGACGCCTACGAGCGTGCTGGCAGGAGGGTTCGTGGCGGGCAGATACTTCTGGCGGGCAGCGCCGAGGATGGGGCGGTCGCGGGCGGCCTGGTAGCCGACGATGAAGGTCGTCAGCTTGGTCACGTCGGCGAAGGTGGCGCCGGCGCTGGCGAGGCATGCTTCGAGGTTCTTGAACACCTGCTCTGCCTGCGCTCCGAGGTCGCCGGCGCCTACTACGTTGCCGGAGGCGTCGATCGCGACCTGGCCGGAGATGAAGACGACCTTGCCCGTGCCGACAACGACGTGCGTGTAGTAGGCGGGCTTGGAGACGGCGTCGGGGTTGATGTACTGGTGAGCCATGAGGAACCTCCTGGGCGACTTCGAATCTAGAACTTGATTGTTTGATTGTTTGAGAGGGCACAAGAGAGAGCTGTGTATGCATCCGACCTGGTGAGCGTCGCGCCAGCTTGAGATGGGCAAAACACTGCCGCATCATACATCGATGCCTTACGAACCCCATGCTTCCGGTTACACGCTGAGAGACGCGCGTCCTGATGAGGCTGACGCTGTCGGGGCGGTAGTAAGTGCCGCATACGCGCAATTCGAGCCGGATTACCCGCCTGAGAGCTGGGAGCGCTTCTTCCGCATGGTGGGCGAAGCCGGCGGTCACTTCGAGCATGCGCAGGTGATCATCGCCGAGCAGGACGGCACGATCGTGGGCACTGTGACTTTCTATCCGGACGGTTCGTTATCGGCGCAGGGAGAGTGGCCGGAGGGGTGGGCCGGCGTGCTGCGGCTTGCGGTGCTGCCCTCGCATCGCGGAAGTGGCCTCGCGCGGGCGCTAATGGACGAGGTGGTGCGTCGCTGCCGCGAGGCCGGTATCGGCAAGCTGGCGTTGCACACGACGGACTTCATGGCCGTCGCCAAGGCGATGTACGAGCGAATGGGATTCGCGCGTGACGAGAGCTTCGACTTCGTCCCGAGGTCTGGGATTCACGCCTACGGATACGTGCTGGACTTGAGCACGTATGCGTTGCGGGACGGCGACAACTGAACGACCGTCAAAAGGGTTGCTTCGTCGGAAGACTCCTCGCAGTGACAGTGGGGAGGATTGGCCGTAGGCCATAATCGGCGACGTGGAGGCCGGCGTCGCTAGTTCAGCTTGGGCATCTGGGATGGGTCGATGACCAGCTCGCTGAGGACCGCGCGGAAGTTCTCCACCATCTGACGATCATCCTTCTTCGACACCAGGGTTGCGGGCGTGATGCAGTCGCCGGTCTTGAGGGCGACGATGTGGGTGTCGTAGCCCTCGTTGAGGTCGACCTTGAGGATGTCGTAGTTGGTGGAGTCGTAGGTCGCCGTGCCGACGCTCTCAGCCTCAATATTGTTCTCTTTGTAGAACTTGAGCAGGTTTTCCGTGCTCCCGGTGATATCGACGGCGCCGGGCGGCTCGCAGCGCAGGATGTTCATGCTGGCCGAGAAGTCCTCGTTGTCCTCAAAGAAGACGTAGAACACGTGGGTGACGGACGGCTGATTGAAGAAATTCTCCACGACTCGTCTGATTGCGAGACCGCGGCTACCGGCGGGACGGCTCGTAGTGGCGTCCTGGAGGACGAGGTAGGTGGAGAACCACTCGGGCTCAATGCGGCCGCTGTAGGGTCCCGCGCTAAAGGCAATCGCCTTGTCGGACAGCTTCGCATCGCCGGTGAACTCATCGTCGTCATCGCCGCCGCAAGCGGCCCCGAAAATCAACAGCCCGACCGTCGCGAAGGCGATCAGGCCGCGAAATGTGTGTCGTCTCATGCACTCAGGCTATCGGACGTTGCAGGTAAGGTCGAGCTTGGGATGCCGTCCAGCCAGCGATTGACCTCGCCACGACTGCGCAGACGGATGAGGGTGCGGTTAGCGACGACTGGGTCGGCGAAGATCGCGGAATACTGCCGTCTGCGTTCGCTGAAGGTCTTGATCGACCACCAGACGATGGATTCCTTCGAGAGGAACATTCGCCAACGCTCCGGGTTGCCGTTCTCCCAGTGCGGTTCGCGCGTGATCAGGCCCCTAAGGGTGCGCCAGAGTACCTGACCGTGTACCTGCCACCGAGGCAGGTCCAACCACACGATGCTGTCGCAACGCTCGAGTATCGCCATGTCCTCAGGAGCCGTGAGGTTGCCGTCGAAGGTCCAGGCGTCTTGCGCAGCCGCCGTCCTCATCAATCGATGGCGCTCATCCCTCGGCGTCTCCACCCAGTCTTGCTGCCAGATGATGGCGTCGTTGCAGATGTAGGGGATGCCGAGCTTCGTCGCCAGGCTGGTTGCGACGTGTGTCTTGCCGGCGCCGCTGGTGCCTATGACGCTGATCCTGCGGCCGGGAGCCAGTGTGGTCATGGGAGCACAAGGTTAGCCGATGAGGGAGATTGCCTGTCTCCGGACCTCACCCAAAGATCAGCGAGACCCTGATGGTGCGATGAATCGCACCGCTACAAGGGGCGGACTGATCTCGCTTAGACCACCGTGAGCATGCGGTCGAGGGCGATCTCGGCGTAGCGGGGCAGTCTCTCTTCGTCCACTGTGACGCGGTTCACGGCACGGCCCGCAGCCAGCTCTTCCACTGTCCAGGCCTCCATGCATGGCTCGAATTAGAAGGGAGGGCTGTGGAAGGGACGTTTGTACGGACGTTTGGGATGAACACGCCGGTTGCTCTTCCTCGATGCAGGAGTCATGTTCGAATCCGATGGTGCTGAGCCGGGGGTACGCCACCAACCGGCGTACCTGAATACCGGGTCGTAGAGAAAGCTCCGGCTGAGCAAGCCAGCCAGAGCGGCAAAGACGGCGTAAGGCACCGCGCGAAGCCATTGGCCTTCCATTAGCAGAGCTGCTGAGAAGAAGCCAGTGGCGGCCATCAGAACAAGGGAGAGGGCACAGAGGAACCGCGAGAGGCGTGATCGAGAATACGACTGCGCAACGGGGGGCGGGACCTTGCGGTTTCGCCAGAAGAACTTGATCTCAATCACAACGAGAAACAAGCTGACCTTTGCCGCGTACTCCACGGCCGTCGAGTCGCCGATAGCCAATGAGACGGATCCGCCGGCAACAATCGCCAGAATGACCACCGGCAGCACTCGAAAAGCGCGATAGAGTTCCCGAATTAGCTTCAGCGGAATAGGCGGAGCGTCCTGCCAGGCGGGCTTTGGGATGTCACCCATAACCCGATCATCGGCGGCTTTGGCGAGTCGCTACACCACCGTGAGCATGCGGTCGAGGGCGATCTTTGCGTAGCGGGCAGTCTCTTCGTCCACGGCTACGCGGTTGACGACTCGGCCTGCTGCGAGTTCCTCCACCGTCCACGCCAGGTAGGCGGGGTGGATGCGGTACATGGTCGAGCAGGGGCACACGACAGGGTCCAGGCAGAAGACGGTCTTGTCCGGGTTCTCGTGGGCAAGGCGGCTGACGAGGTTGATCTCGGTGCCGATGGCGAACTTGCTGCCGGGCGCACCCTTCGCGACGGTCTGGGCGATGAACTCCGTCGAGCCGGTGGAGTCGGCGGCCTGCACGACTTCGTAGCGGCACTCCGGGTGGACGACGACGTGGATGTCCGGGTACTTCTGGCGTGCGGCCTCGATCTGGCCAACGGAGAAGCGCTGGTGGACAGAGCAGTGGCCCTGCCAGAGGAGGACCTGCGAGCGCTCCAGCTCCTCGAGGGTCATACCGCCGAGGGAGCCGTAGGGCTTGTTGTAGTTCCAGAGAGTCATGCGGTCCAGCGGCACGCCCATCTTGGCCCCGGTATTGCGACCGAGGTGCTGGTCGGGGAAGAAGAGCACCTTCTCACCGCGCTCGAACGCCCACTTTAGGACGGCGCCGGCGTTGCTCGATGTGCAGACAATACCGCCGTTTCGGCCACAGAAGGCCTTCAGAGACGCGGCAGAGTTCATGTAGGTGACCGGGATGATCTTGTCGGCGAAGCCCGCTTCGGTTAGCTCCTCCCAGGCGGCGTAGACATCGTCCGGGTCGGCCATGTCGGCCATCGAGCAGCCGGCAGCCATGTTGGGCAGCATCACCGTCTGGTGGTCGGCGCTGAGGATGTCGGCGGCTTCGGCCATGAAGTGCACGCCGGCGAAGACGATGTAGTCGGCCTCCGGGTGCTCAGCGGCCCACTGCGAGAGCTTGAAGGAGTCGCCACGGAAGTCGGCGAAGGCGATGATGTCTTCGCGCTGGTAGTGGTGGCCGAGGATGATCAGCTTCGAGCCGAGCTTCTTGCGGGCCTTGGCGACGCGCTCGGTGAGCTGTTCGGAGGTGAGATCCCAGTATTCCTTCGGAATGTCCTGCTGCCAGTAGGCAAACGAGGGCTCGCTGGAGAGAGGCAGAGTTTTTATGCCTGTATCGGTCTCGCAGGCGATGCCAGCCTGGCCGGTAACAGTGATTGGGATGGGCTCTTCTCGTGTTGAGGTCATGGCCTCGCCCCCTCTCGGGCTGAGTTAGTGTCATCATG
>Ga0247825_10001970_pt1 | contig 13551 bp, 12 predicted proteins | sample 13C_Vanillin_Day_FD_194413 | JGI IMG/M metagenome (GOLD analysis project Ga0247825, IMG submission 194413) | Soil microbial communities from agricultural site in Penn Yan, New York, United States - 13C_Vanillin_Day48 | ecosystem: Environmental > Terrestrial > Soil > Agricultural land | place...
CACCCCAGCCCGTCACCGCGGTGTCTGGCTGGACGGTGCGGTGACGGGCTGGGGTGAGCTAGCCGTGCCGGCGAAGCCGGGGTGCCAGGTCACGCTCGAACAACTCGAGGAAGCGCTTCTGATCGTGACCGGGAGCGTGGAAGACCAGGTGGTTCAGCCCTGCGTCGATGTAGGGCTTGATCGCCTCGACCACTTCGTCCGGGTCGGCGCCCACGATCCACCGCTTCGCGACCTGCTCGATGGGGAGCGCATCCGCGGCGGCCTCCATCTCGATCGGGTCGGTGATGTCATGTTTCTGCTCGGGTGTCAGGGACAGCGGCGCCCAGAATCGGGTGTTCTCCAGTGCCTGTGCGGGATCGGTGTCGTAGGAAATCTTGATCTCGATCAGACGATCGATGTCCTCGAGCTTCCGTTCGGCCTTCTGTGCGCCCTCGGCGACGGCTGGCATCAACTTGTCGTTGTAGAGCTCCATGCCTTTACCGGAGGTACAGATGAATCCGTCACCCGCGCGACCGGCGTAGCGGGCGACGACCGGACCGCCTGCCGCGATGTACACCGGAATGCCCTCTACGGGAACGTCATAGATCGAGGCCCCGGTGGTGCGGTAGTACTGACCTTCGAAGTCGACCCGGCCGCCCTTCCACAGTTCGCGCATGAGCTGCACGGATTCGCGTAGGCGGGCAAAGCGTTCCTTGAAATCGGGCCAATCGCCTTCGAACCCGGTCGCGATCTCGTTGAGCGCCTCACCGGTGCCGACCCCGAGCATCACCCGTCCGGGGTAGAGCAGTCCCATCGTGGCGAATGCCTGAGCGATGACTGCGGGGTTGTACCGGAATGTCGGTGTCAGAACCGAAGTGCCGAGCTGGATCCTCGTGGTCCGCTCACCGACGGCCGTCATCCACGCCAGGGAGAACGGGGCGTGGCCACCCTTGTGCCGCCACGGCTGGAAGTGGTCGCTCACCATGGCGCTGTCGAGTCCATGACTTTCGGCGAGCACTGAGAGTTCGACCAGTTCACGTGGGCCGAACTGTTCCGCCGACGCCTTGTACCCGAGCTTGAGTTCTGCGGTCATGTGCGTTCCTGCTTTTCTGTGTGTGTACGAAGTGGGTCGTCAGCCGTGGAAGTCCACCGCGGAGTACTCACGGAGTTTGTTCAGACTGTGTCGTCCGTCGATCATCCGGACCGTGCCGGACTTGGATCGCATGACGATCGACTGGGTGGTGGCTCCGCCGGCGGCGTATCGCACCCCGCGGAGCAGGTCACCGTCGGTGACACCCGTCGCGCAGAAGAACACGTTGTCTCCGGAAACGAGATCCTCTGTATGAAGCACCCTGTCGAGGTCGTGGCCCGCATCGATCGCTCGCCGGCGTTCGGCATCGTTGGTGGGGGCGAGCCGGCCCTGGATCGCGCCTCCCATGCATCGCAGTGCCGCGGCTGCGATCACGCCCTCGGGGGTGCCGCCGATCCCCAGCAGCATGTCCGGTGCCGAACGTGGATCCGCGGCTGCGATGGCACCGGCGACGTCTCCGTCCGCCAGCAGTTGGACCCTGGCTCCGGCGTCTCGCACGGTATTGATGAGGTCGCCGTGGCGGAGTCGGTCGAGTACGGCCACTGTCACGTCCGAGACCGACGACTTCTTCGCTCGTGCCACACGTCGGATGTTCTCGTGGACCGGCGCGGTGATGTCGATGACGTCGGCGGCATCGGGACCGACTGCGATCTTCTCCATGTAGAACACCGCAGACGGATCGAACATCGTTCCGCGCTCGGATACCGCGAGCACGGCGATGGCATTGGACATTCCCTTGGACATCATCGTCGTTCCGTCCACCGGGTCGACCGCGACATCGCACTCGGGACCGTCACCGGTGCCGACGCACTCGCCGTTGTAGAGCATGGGGGCGTTGTCCTTCTCGCCCTCGCCGATCACGACGACTCCGCACATGGTCACGGAGTTGATGAGCTGCCGGATTGCGTCGACTGCGGCGCCGTCGCCGCCGATCTTGTCGCCCCGTCCCACCCAGCGTCCAGCGGCCATCGCGGCTGCTTCCGTTACGCGGACCAGTTCGAGGGCGAGATTGCGGTCCGGCTTCTCCCGGCGGCTCACTGTCATCGGGCCGCTGCCTTCACCTGATCGAGTGCAGCGTCTGCCCTGCTCGTGGAGTGTCCACCGAACTGATTCCGCAGGGCGGAGACCGCTTTCATCGACGGTGAGGTCTCTTGCCTGCTGGCGAACCGGGCGAAAAGTGCAGCCGAGATGACCGGTACCGGAACGGCATTGCGGATGGCCTCTTCGACGGTCCACCGGCCTTCTCCGGAGTCTTGAGTCCAGCCGGAGATCCCGGACAGCTCGGGATCGTCTTTGAGGGCGCGCACGAGGAGGTCGAGGAGCCACGATCGCACCACGGTGCCGCGGCTCCAGGCCTCGATCACTGCCGGGACGTTCTCGACGAGTTCCGTGGCCTCGAGCAGCTCGAAGCCCTCAGCGTACGCCTGCATCAGGCCGTACTCGATCCCGTTGTGCACCATCTTTGAATAATGGCCTGCTCCAATGGGTCCCGCGTGTACGAAGCCTTCGCTGCGCGGGCCTTCGGGGCGGAGGGCGTCGAAGAGCGGCATCGCCCTGTCGACGTGTTCCTCGGATCCGCCCACCATCAACGCGTAGCCGTTCTCGAGACCCCAGATTCCGCCGGACACACCGCAGTCGATGTACCCGATCCCTCGCGCGTCGAGCGCCTTCGCGTGGTGGATGTCCTCGCTGAAGCGGGAGTTGCCTCCTTCGATGACCAGGTCGCCCGGAGAAAGCGCCTGTGACAGGTGCGTGATCGTCTCCTGCGTCGGCGCACCCGCCGGAACCATCACCCAGACGATGCGCGGTGGGGGAAGTGCCTCGACGAGCGCGTCGATGGACGAGACGTCGGAGCTGTTGACGTGCGGGTCGTAACCGAGAACTTCGGTGCCCGAACGGCGGAGCCGTTCGCGCATGTTGAAGCCCATCTTTCCCAGCCCGATAAGCCCGATCTGCATAGCGTGGAGCCTTTCCGAATCGACAGAGCACAACCGGTGGGGGAGGCCGAGCCCCGTGGGCACGCGTGCTCGACCCCCCGTGGGTGTGTCAGTTCTGGTTGTCCCCGAAGATGGCCTTCACCTCGAGGAAGTCCTCCAAACCGAACTTGCCGAATTCACGACCGTTGCCGGACTGCTTGTATCCACCGAACGGCGCATTGGCGGCCAGCGGGGCACCGTTGAGGTGCACCATTCCGGTCCGCATCCGCCGAGCGACCTTCCGAGCACGTTCGGGGTTTCCGGAAGACACCATGCCGGCGAGCCCGTATTGCGTGTCGTTGGCGATGCGCACCGCGTCGTCCTCGTCTTCGTAGCCGATGAACATCATCACAGGCCCGAAGATCTCCTCCTGCGCGATCGTCATGTCATTGGTGACGTCGGCGAAGACGGTGGGCTTGACGAAGTAACCCTCCTGCAGCCCGTCCGGGCGGCCGGTGCCACCGACGACGAGCGTGCCGCCCTCGTCGATGCCCTTCTGGATGAGTCCCTGGATCTTGTCGAACTGTGCCTGCGACACCACGGGACCGACGGTCGTGCCCTCCGCATCCGGAGCTCCGACGACGATGGTGGCCGCGGCCTTCTTCGCGATCTCCACAGCCTCGTCCATGCGATCCGCGGGGATGAGGATGCGGGATCCGGCGTTGCAGGACTGGCCCGAGTTCACCACCATGCCGGTGACGTCGCGAGTGATGACGTCTTCGAAGTCGGCGTCGTCGAGCACGATGTTGGCCGACTTGCCGCCGAGTTCCTGGGCGACGCGCTTGACCGTCGGGGCCGCGTTCTTGGCGACCTCGACGCCGGCCCGCGTCGACCCGGTGAACGAGACCATGTCGACTTCGGGGTGCGCGGACAGTGCCGTTCCCACGGTCAGGCCATCACCGTTGACGAGGTTGAAGACGCCTGCGGGAACACCGGCTTCGTCCAGGATCTCGGCGAAGATGATTGCGTTGAGGGGCGCGATCTCCGACGGTTTGAGCACCATCGTGCATCCGGCTGCGAGGGCGGGTGCCACCTTGGCGACGATCTGGTTGAGCGGCCAGTTCCATGGGGTGATGAAGGCGCAGACGCCGACCGGCTCGCGCACCACGGTCGTGGTGTCGATCTTTTCCTCGAACGTGAAGTTCTCGAGGGCGTCGAGCGTCGCCATGAAGTGCCCGAGACCTGCCGGTGCCTGAGCGGCCTCCGCGAGGCCGGTGGGCGCTCCCATCTCGCTGGTGACGGCGCCCGCGAGGTCCTTCATACGCCGCTTGTACACCTCGATGATCTTCTCCAGCAGGGCGATACGCTCGGCCGGGGTGGTCGACGCGAAGCTGTCGAACGCCGTGCGTGCGGCGGTGACTGCGAGGTCAACGTCCTGCTCGTTGCCCATCGCGATGGTGGCGATCGGCTTCTCCGTCGCCGGGTTGATCACCTCGAGCGTCTTCGAGCCGATCGGGTCTACCCAGGTGCCGCCGATGTAGAACTTCTGAGTGTGGTCCATCATTTTCCTCCGTCGAAGTGTTGGTGGTGCTGAAAAGTGCTGGGGCCAAGCGATTGATCTCGAAAATGTGCGATCGCCCCCGTCAGTTCGGCGATCTGAGATAGACCGTTTTGGTGGTGGTGAAAAATGTGCGGGCAGCCTTTCCCTGCTCACGATTCATGCTGCTCGAGGCCTTGACTCCGCCGAACGGGACGTGCGGCTCCACACTCGCCGTCTCCCGATTGACATGCACCAGGCCGGAATTGATCCGGCGCACGAACTGCATGGCTTTGGAGATGTTCGATGTGAACAGCGAGGCCGACAGGCCGAACACGGTGTCGTTCGCCGCGGCCAGCGCTTCGTCGAAATCCTCGACCTCGGTCAGGACGAGCACCGGGCCGAAGATCTCCTCCCGCACGAGTCGGCTGGACGGGGCCACACCGGTCAGCACCGTCGGTTCGAGGAAGCAACCCTCACCGTCTGCCTTGCCGCCGACAAGGATGTCCGCACCTTCCTCGTGTGCGAGCCGAAGATACTCGACCACGGTGTCGCGTTGCTCCGGTGAGGACATCGGCCCGATGTCGGTGGCCTCGTCGTACGGGTTGCCCACCACGAGTCGGTTGACCTGGGCGAGCAGCAGTTCGCGGAATTCCGTGGCCACCGGGCGCTGAACATACACGCGACTGGTGGCCGTGCACCGCTGTCCGGCGGCCAGCATGGCTCCGCGAACGACCTGCACGGCCGCGTCCTCGAGTTCGGCGTCCGCCAGCACGATGGCGGGGTTCTTGCCGCCGAGTTCGAGTTGCACCTTGACGTTGCGGTCTGCGACCGCCTCACGGAGGCGGACACCGACACCGTTGGATCCGGTGAAGGTCAACGCCGCCAAGCGGTGGTCCCCGGTCAACGAACCGGACAGGGAACGGCCCTTGCCGGTGATCAGATTGAGCACACCCGTCGGCAGACCCGCCTCGGCGAAAATCTCGGTGAGCAACACCGCGCTGCCTGAGGCCACTTCCGCCGGCTTCCACACCACGGAGTTGCCGAATGCGACTGCGGGAGCGATTTTCCACGTCGGAATCGCGAACGGAAAGTTCCACGGCGTGATGGCGCAGACGATCCCGAGGGGTTGCTCGACGGTGAGCAGTACGGTCTCGGGGTCTGCGCTCGGGTAGGTCTCGCCCGAGGGCTGCAGCAGATCGCCGGCGTAGTAGCGCAGGATCGCAGCGCTGCGCAGCACCTCGCCGCGGGCGTCGCGGATGGCCTTGCCCATGTCGGCGGTGAGCCGGCGAGCGGCCGTCTCGACCCTGGCCTCGAGCAGGTCGGCTGCTCGGCGCAGGACATTGGCGCGTTGGACGGCAGGTGTGGCCGCCCATCCCGGCTGTGCCTTCTCGGCCGCGTCGTAGGCGCGGCGGACGTGAGCGGGAGTCGCCGACGCGAAGGTGCCCGACAGGCGATCTGTCCCGTATGGCTCGAATCGTTTAAATGTCTGTTCCGAGGTGCACCACTCGCCATCGATGAAGAGCGTCGCGGCGTCGTCGAGGAGCGTTGCAGACACAGAGGTGTTGGACATGGTCACCTGACCTGGGGCATGGAAGGAGTCGAACGTGGGATTTCGGTTCTTTCACCTGCGGCGATGGAGCGCGACGACGTCGGAGTAGGTGTGTCGCGTCCGGGAATCCCGCCGGGGTGTCCGAGCCGGAGCGTCATCGCGGCGATCAGGCCGGCCGAGGCGCTCGGGGAATCGTGGGCCATGAGGTTGTCAGGGGCATTCGGCATGTGATGAGATTACCTCCCGAGTAGAAACGTTTACATTACAATATGTGCCCATGCCGGAACGGTCAAGGAGACTTCGAATGAGAAACGATCGAGGGCGCACTGTTCGCCCCCACGAGTACCTCGACACCGACGAAGGGCCGGCGTGGGAGGAGCGCAACTCCGCGGAATCCCCGGCCGCGTCCGGCCCTCTCCAGCGGCTGTCCGCCGCCGGCGTTGCAGTGTGGCTCGACGATTTGTCTCGTCACCGCCTGGCGTCGGGGAGCCTGGACGCACTCGTGCGGAACTGGTCCGTGTGCGGCGTGACCACCAACCCGTCGATCTTCGAGAACGCCCTGCGGTCGGGTGAGGCCGCCTACGGTGAGCAGCTCCGCGAGCTGGCGATCGCGGGGGCGGATGCCGCCGAGGCCGTACGAGCGTTGACCACCACCGACGTTCGCTGGGCCTGCGAGATTCTGCAGGAGACGTACGAACGATCCGGAGGTGCCGACGGATATGTCTCGATCGAGGTGGACCCCTACCTGTCGCGCAACGTGCCGGGCACCGTCGCAGAGGCCCGCGACCTTTTTCGCTCGATCGGCCGCCGCAACGTCCTGATCAAGATTCCGGCGACGGCCGAGTGCCTTCCCGCCATCACACAGACGCTCGCGGCCGGCATCGGCGTCAACGTGACGCTGATCTTCTCTCTCGAACGTTACGAAGGCGTCCAGGACGCGTTCCTCGCCGGTCTCGAGCAGGCCCGCGCGAACGGCCACGACCTGGCCGGAATCCAGTCGGTGGCATCATTTTTCATCTCCCGAGTAGACACGGAAGTAGACCAGCGCCTCGGCGAGGACCCTCGCGACTACTTGCGCGGGGCGGCAGCGATAGCAAACGCCAGGCTCGCCTACGAGAAGTTCGAGACGATGCTGCTCAGTCCTCGATGGCGCGCGCTCGAGGCCGACGGCGCCCACCCGCAGCGCCTCCTGTGGGCATCGACCGGTGTGAAGGAATTCGCGTACTTCGACACCCGGTACGTCACCGAGTTGATCGCCGCCCGAACAGTGAACACGATGCCAGAGGAGACGCTACGCGCCGTGGCCGATCACGGCGTCGTGGACGGCGACAGTATTTCCGGTACATACGACACCTCGCGCACGGTGCTCGACAAGCTCACGCTCGCCGGAGTCGATTACGACGACGTCGTCCGTGGGCTCGAAGCGGAGGGACTGCGGAAGTTCGAGGTCGCCTGGAACGAACTCACCTCGACCGTCGCGCTGCTTCTCGACGACGCCCGCGCGCAGATCGACCGGTCCCGTATCCCAGTACAGATGCCACCGTCGTTCCCTGTCACGGCGGTCCAGACTCGAGAAGTGTGAGGCGATGATGGAATTCCTTCAAACCCCGGTCGATCAGCGGCCGCAGTGGGCCGCGCTCGCGAAACACCGAGCACGCCTCGACGGAGTATCGCTTCGCCGACTCTTCACTGAAAATCCCGGTCGCGCTGCCGAGTTCACCCTCGGTGTCGACGGACTGCTATTGGATTACTCGAAGAACCTCGTCGACGCCGAGGTGATCGGCGAGTTGGTCGACCTCGCCTACGCCGCCGGTGTGGACCGGCGGATCGAGGCGATGTTCGCGGGGGAACGAATCAATACGACCGAAGATCGCGCCGTGGCACACGTGGCATTGCGCGCCGCACGCGGTGAGCGAATGGTGATCGACGGAGGTGACGTCGTCCCGGGGGTGCATCAGGTACTCGACGACATGGCGGCCTTCGCGACCCGGATCCGGTCGGGAGCGTGGCTGGGATACACGGGGAAGGCCATCAAGAACGTGGTGAACATCGGGATCGGCGGGTCGGATCTCGGTCCCGTGATGGCCGCCGAGGCGCTGTCGGCCTACTCGGATCCGGAACTGAACGTCCGTTTCGTCTCCAATGTCGACGGCTCGGACATCGTGTCGGCGGTCCGGGATCTCGACCAGAGCGAAACCCTGTACGTCGTCGTGTCCAAGACGTTCACGACTGTCGAGACACTGACCAATGCGCGCACCGCGCGCCGGTTCCTGGTGGACGCGCTCGGCAACGAGGATGCGGTCCGCAGACACTTCGTCGCCGTCTCCACCAATGCGGAACAGGTGCGTCGCTTCGGGATCGATAGCGAGAACATGTTCGGCTTCTGGGACTGGGTCGGCGGTAGGTACTCCGTCGAGTCGGCGGTCGGACTGTCGTTGATGATCGCGATCGGGCCGGAGAACTTCGCCTCGATGACCGACGGCTTCCGTGCGATGGACACTCATTTCCGCGAGGCGCCGTTCGCCCGCAACATGCCGGTGCTCCTCGCACTGATCGGACTCTGGTACAACAATTTTCACGACGCTCAGACTCATGCCGTCCTGCCGTACAGCAAGTACCTCGCACGCTTTCCGGCGTACTTGCAGCAGCTGGACATGGAGAGCAACGGCAAATCGGTGGACACCGAGGGACGGCCGGTCCGGGTCCGTACCGGCCCGGTCGTGTGGGGCGAACCCGGTACGAACGGGCAGCATGCCTTTTATCAGCTGCTGCACCAGGGCACCCATCTCGTCCCCTGCGACTTCATCGGCTTTCTTCGTCCCGTCGACGGTCCTGACGAACACCACGATCTGTTGATGGCGAACTTCTTCGCTCAGACCGAGGCGCTCGCCTTCGGCCGCAGCGCGGAGGAAGTGGCGGCTGCCGGGGTGCGGGCCGACCTCGTCGCGCACCGAAGTTTCGCGGGGGACAGACCGACGAACACGCTGCTGGCGGGCAGGCTGGACCCGTTCGTGCTCGGTCAGCTGGTGGCTTTGTACGAGCACAAGGTGTTCACCCAGGGGGTTCTGTGGGGGATAAACTCGTTCGATCAATGGGGTGTGGAGCTGGGCAAAGTGCTCGCCCACCGCATCGTCGACGAGCTCTCTCAGGACGAGCCGCCCGCGCTCGGTCACGATGAATCGACCAACTCCCTGGTCTCGCTGTACCGGAAGGCCGCGGCCCGGCGGGTGTAGTCACGGACCGGTGGAGACCGACACGTTGCCGCCGTGCGCTGAGGGAACAGGGCTGTCCACGGTGCGGTATGTGCAGGTCCCGGGCCTGGGGACGGCGTCCGCGACAGGCACGCGAGAATCCTCCAGAACACTTGACGCTCCATAACGGCTCTTGTAGATTAGAAACGAATCCAGTCGGCATTACAACAGGTGGGATGCCAGATTAGATCTCAAAAGTGGAAACGTTTCACACCGGCTAGCAATCCCGGTGGTCGTCGCGGGACTCACCCGAAGATCCAGCACGAGCCAACTGCGCTCAGTCTGCCTGGCCACCATTGTGGATGCTCTCGGAAACCGACTCGAAATGAAGGGAAGACCCGGATGGCCGACTTCGATCCGTCAGCGCCGAACGCGCGACGTTACCCGCGGGTGATCACCGAAGGCGAGATCAGCAGCATGCCGCGCCTACAGTTCAACACCGGCATCGACACCGCGATCTTCCTGTCACGGGAGCGCGACGACGCACGCTACTTCCGCCAGGGCTACTGCTACCAGGAGCCCGACCACGCCCCCTACAACTGGGAGCAGCCCAACTTCGACGAGACGCACTACTGCCTCGAGGGGCACATCAAGCTGAGGGTCAAGGATGCGAACGACCGAGAGGTCGTGCTCGAAGCCGGTCCGGGAGAGCACATCTACCTGCCGGCCGGCTACACCTACACCCTCGAGAACACCGGTGTGCGGACCGTCTTCTTCTGGACCAGCGGACCGTCTCCCCGCGTGGGACTCGTCGAGGTGCCGGATTACCACAAGACCCTCCAAGAACTGAGGAAGTGAGAGAGCAATGGCCGTGACCGCAAGCCAGACCGCCCCTCTGCGGGGCGACAAGAGGTGGGGTTACCTCGACAGGGCCAAGAGCATCCGTGTGGCGAGCGTGAATGCCGACGGGAGCATCTACCTGACTCCCCTGTGGTTCGTCGTCGACGAAAAGAGGATCTTCCTCCCGATCGACGCCGGTAGCCGCCACGGTGCGAACTCCCAGGCCGGCCGGAAGATCGCCGCGCTGGTGGATTCAGGCGACGAGTACGCCACCGTCAGCGGTGTACGCATCCTGGGAACGCTGGTCGAAGCCACCGACGAGGTTCTCGTGAAGAAGCTCCAGGACAAGGTGTTCGAGAAGTACTTCGGCACGGGTCACCCCTACGCCGAGCAGTACTTCGAGTTCGGCGAATTCGCCGACCGCCGCTACCTGGAATTGGTGCCGGACAAGATGATCGGCTGGGATTCACGCGAGACGACGATGCCGCAGGTTCCGGAAGCTCGCGTGCTGCCGGACTTTGTAGGAGACCGGCCGCTCCCCAAGAGCTGACCGATCCGTTCATCGCCGCAGATCACGGCGGACCGGCATCTCTCGTTCACTGACGGGCACGCCGGTCCGCCCGCTCCCGACAACGACGACCGCGGGCGACGGCTCGAGTTGCACACACACATTCTTTTGAAATTTGGAGTAGGTATGACTTCGACTAAGGACGGCGCCACCCGGGTGCTCGTGGTCGGCGAATCGTGGATCAAGCACACGGTGCACATCAAGGGCTTCGACGAATTCCGCACAGTCGAGTACGAGGAAGGCGGCGGCGTCTTCCTGGACTCGCTGGAGGCTTCCGGGCTCGACGTGACGTACATGCGCGCCCACGAGATCTCGGGGCGGTTCCCGAAGACACTGGAAGAGTTGCAGCAGTTCGACGTCGTGGTCCTCAGCGACATCGGAGCGAACTCCTTCCTGCTGGCCGACGAGACGTTCCTGCGATCCGAACGCAGCGTCAACCGGTTGTCGCTGCTCGCGGACTTCACCGAAGCCGGCGGAGGCCTGATCATGGTGGGCGGCTACATGTCGTTCACCGGGATCGACGGCAAGGCCCGCTACGGGATGAGCCCGCTGGCACCGGTCCTTCCGGTCACCATGCTCGACCACGACGACCGCATCGAAGTTCCCGAAGGCCTCGACGCCACGTTCGACGAGCCGAACCACGAGATCCTCGGCGGGACCCCCGCGGAATGGCCGATGCTTCTCGGCTACAACCGGGTCATCGCCAAGTCCGACGCGACGGTTGTCGCGCGCTTCGGTGAGGACCCGCTGCTGGTCGTCGGTACAGCCGGCGTCGGCCGCACGGTGGCCTTCGCGTCGGATCTGGCGCCCCATTGGGCGCCGCCGGAATTCGTGCAGTGGCAGCATTATCAGGCGCTGTGGACGTCGATCGTGAACTGGGCTGCGGGCCTCGACACGAGCCTTCCGTCGCCGGTGCACGCAATCGCTGCGGTAGATTGAGAATTTTATGAGCAATGGTCAGCCCCCGACGATGAAAGATGTGGCCCGGCACGCGGGCGTGTCCGTGAGCACGGTCAGCTATGTCTTGAACGACAGCGGACCGGTTGCGCCCGCACGTCGAGCCCGCGTGCTCGATGCTGTGCGGGTCCTCAACTACGCACCCAACGAGGCTGCGCGGGGGTTGAAGAGACGTTCGGCGCCCACGATCGGACTCGTGGTCCCCGAACTGTCGAACCAGTTCTTCGCGCTCCTCGCGGAGGGCGTCGAACAGGCGGCAGCTGCTCGTGGAGTGCTCGTCGTGTTGTGTGCCCCCGAAGCCATCGACGGAGGAGAGTCGCTCAATGGGCGGCTGCTGCGAAGTCAGAGGCTGAACGGGATCATCTACCTGTCGGGGGCGTCGACGTCACCGACGTCGCTTCTCGAACTCACGCGGCTCGGTCCGATCGTTTTGGTGGACGAGCAGGTCCCCGGATTCGACCTGCCGGCCATCGTGTCGGACAACCGCCGCGGTGCCCGGGAAGTTGCTCAACATGTGCTCGAAGCAGGCCATCGCAAGATCGCCGTCATCGGCGGTCCCGAGGGTCTGTGGACGGCCCAACAACGACTCGCCGGTTATCGGGAAGCGTTGGCAGCCGCCGGAATCGAACCCGATACGGTTCCGGTCTTCGGTGGTAGCTACCGGCAGGAGTCGGGTACGGAACTTGCGGCGAAGGCATTGTCCGGGCCGTCGTCGGAGCGCCCGACAGCGTTGTTGTGCGCGAACGACCTGATGGCCATCGGCGTGCTCGAATACTGCCGATCCGAGGGCATCCTGGTGCCCGAAGAACTCAGCGTCGTCGGATTCGACGACTTACCGCTGGTCTCGCTCCTCACGCCGAGATTGACCACAGTCCGCCAACCGGCTCGGGACATGGGTGTGCGAGCCGCGAACCTGCTGTTCGAACTCATCGACGACAAGGTCGACGTTCCCGCTCCCGAGCCGTTCCCGACCCTGCTACAGATAAGAGATTCCGTGGCTACACCCTTAGGCAGTTCATGAGTACGCCGCTGGACGTGGGTACCACCCGGGGGCGAGTGTTCGTCGTCGGAGCGATCAACGTCGACCTGGTCGTCGCCGCTGAGAGACTGCCCGGTCCGGGCGAGACCGTCGTGGGAACCCGCGTCGAACGGTACGGCGGCGGCAAAGGCGCCAACGCCGCGGTGGCGGCCGCGCGGGCAGGTGCGGAAGTGCATCTCGTCGGAGCGGTAGGCGCGGACGCCAACGGCACCGAAGCGCTGGACGAACTCACCGCCGAGGGCATCTGGGTGGACGGTGTCACCGTCCTCGAGGACGAAGCCACCGGGGTCGCGTTGATCGTCGTCGACCCGGGCGCCGAGAACCAGATCGCCGTCGGCGCGGGTGCCAATGCCGCACTGAGTGCCGAACACGTGACGCGCGCCCTCGCTTCCCACCTGAGACCGTCGGATTCGGTGCTGGTCAGCACGGAGATACCCGATGCCGCGGTGGAGGCTGCGGTGATCGCTGCCGCCTCGGCGGGTGCACGCTGTGTCCTGAATCCGGCCCCTCCCATTCCCGGTGTTGCCGATCTCCTCGGGTACGGGCCGATCCTGACGCCCAACGCGGGTGAGTGTCTCGAACTCGCCAAGATGCTGGATGACGACCACACCCATGCCCGCGAGGCCGCCGCCGCGATCATGGCACGCACCGGAGCACCGGTCGTCGTCACCCTGGGAGGTGACGGTGCCCTGGTACTCACGCCCGACGGGAACGTCGACCACGTTCGGCCACGGCCGGCCGTGGCCCGCGACACCACCGGCGCAGGCGATACCTTCAATGGCGTTCTGATCACCCGGCTGGCAGCGGGAGACGAACTCGACGACGCGGTCCGAGCCGCGAATGTTGCTGCCGCGCTGTCTGTTGCACACGTCGGGGCCCGCG
>Ga0247825_10001971_pt1 | contig 13551 bp, 20 predicted proteins | sample 13C_Vanillin_Day_FD_194413 | JGI IMG/M metagenome (GOLD analysis project Ga0247825, IMG submission 194413) | Soil microbial communities from agricultural site in Penn Yan, New York, United States - 13C_Vanillin_Day48 | ecosystem: Environmental > Terrestrial > Soil > Agricultural land | place...
GGAACTCACATGAAAGTCAGACCGCTTCACGACCGTCTCATCATTCAGCGCCTCGAGGAAGGCGAACAGACCATTGGCGGCATCATCGTGCCCGATTCCGCCAAGGAGAAGCCGCAGCGCGGCAAGGTGTTCGCCGTCGGGCAGGGCAAAGTCAGGGACGATGGCAGCCGCCAGCAACCCGACGTCAAGGACGGCGACACGATCCTGTTCGGCAAGTACTCGGGTCAGGAAATCAAGATCGAAGGCGAGGAGTACCTCATCTTGCGTGAGGACGAAGTGCTCGCAATCATCGACAGCAAGTAGGACTGGCAGACACACATGGCAAAACAGATCATCTACGGCGAGCACGCCCGCGGGGCCATCCTGCGCGGCATCAACCAGCTGGCGAACGCAGTCAAAGTCACCCTCGGCCCGAAGGGACGCAACGTCATCCTCGACAAAAAGTTCGGCTCCCCCACCATCACCAAGGATGGTGTCACGGTGGCCAGAGAGATCGACCTCAAGGACTCGCTCGAGAACATGGGCGCGCAGATGGTGCGCGAGGTCGCGAGCAAGACATCGGACACGGCCGGTGATGGCACCACGACAGCCACCGTGCTGGCGCAGGCGATCTATCGCGAAGGCGCGAAGAACGTGGTGGCGGGCGCCAACCCCATGGAACTGAAGCGCGGCATCGACAAGGCCGTCGAAGTCGTGGTGGCCGAGGTCAAGAAGATGTCGCGGCCGGTGTCGGGCAACATGGTCGCGCAGGTCGGCATGATCTCCGCCAACGGCGATCAGGCCATCGGCACGATCATCGCCGAGGCCATGGAGAAGGTCGGCAAGGACGGCGTGATCACGGTTGAAGAAGGTAAGACGCTCGAGACGTCGCTCGATATCGTCGAGGGCATGCAGTTCGATCGCGGCTATCTCTCGGCGTACTTCGTGACCGATCCCGAACGCATGGAGGTCGTGCTCGAGAACCCCGTGATCCTCATTCACGAAAAGAAGATTTCGGCGATGAAGGACCTCCTTCCCGTCCTGGAACAGGTCGCGCGGCTCCGCCAGCCGCTCCTTATCATCGCCGAGGACATCGAGGGCGAGGCGCTGGCCACGCTCGTCGTGAACAAGCTGCGGGGCACGTTGCAGGTCGCTGCGGTGAAGGCGCCCGGCTTCGGAGACCGCCGCAAGGCGACGCTGGACGACATCGCCATTCTCACGGGCGGTCGCGCGATCACCGAGGACCTCGGGATCAAGCTGGAGAGCATCACGCTCGAGGATCTCGGCAAGGCCAAGAAGATCACGATCGACAAGGACAACACGACGATTATCGAAGGCGCGGGTACCTCCTCCGCGATCGAGGGGCGCGTCAAGCAGATCCGCGCGCAGGTCGAGGATACGACCTCTGACTATGACCGGGAGAAGCTACAGGAGCGGCTTGCCAAGCTCGTCGGCGGTGTCGCGATCATCAAGGTCGGTGCGGCCACCGAAACCGAGATGAAGGAAAAGAAGGCGCGCGTCGAGGATGCGATGCACGCGACGAAGGCGGCCGTCGAGGAAGGCATCGTGGCTGGTGGCGGTGTCGCGCTCCTGCGCGCGGGCAAGGCGCTCGACGGTCTCGCCCTCACGGGCGACGAACTGGTCGGTCTTCAAATCGTCCGACGGGCGATCGAGGAGCCGATGCGACACATCGCGACCAACGCGGGCGCCGAGGGATCGATCGTCGTGGCAAAGGTCAGGGAGATGAAGCAGGACGAAGGCTTCAACGCGGCCACGGAGACCTACGAGGACCTGGTGAAGGCCGGCGTCATCGATCCGGCCAAGGTGGTGCGAAGCGCGCTGCAGAACGCCTCGTCAATCGCGTCGCTGCTGCTCACGACCGAAGCACTCATCTCGGAGATCCCGGATGAAAAGGCGGCCGCCTCCATGGCGCAGGGCAGTCCCGGCGGTATGGGCGGGATGTACTAGCCGACCATGAACCTGCCCGCCGCGATCAGCGTGCGGGCAGTTGAAGGTCAGGCAGGGGACGCGATGTAAACAGTCGCTGACAGGGCCGGGCGATCCACCGAGCCCATCGGTTCGCGCGGTTCACCCGTGCGCTGTCAGTGGCAATCCCGGTGTTGGCGTACATCTGCCGGTACAACTTCGAGAGCAAGACGAACGCGATTCGAGCCCGGATGCTCTCCGCCACCTGCGACCGCGCCCAGATGCGCCGCAGACTGTAGAAGTGGTCCCAGACGGCCTGCGTCCTCGCACGAATCTCGTCGGGGGACATCACGGGATGAGGCGCGTACACCTTGGGACGCTGATCCTGCGGGATCAACCAGTGCCGTGTCACCGGGATGTCTCCAATGCGGGCCGCGTTGTTACCCAGACTCTTTTCCCAGGCGGCGAAGTCGACTGTGCCTGGGTACGGAGTGAGCATCACGAACTGCGCAAATGCCACCCCCGCGCGATCGGCGATGTCGGCCGTGGCCGCAAACGTGGACGGGCGATCGCTCGGAAGCCCGAAGATAAATGACCCGAGCACACCCACGCCGTGATCACGGAAGGTGCGGAGGCGAGTCACCAGCGCTTCGCCAACGTCGTTGAAGCCCTTGTAGACGTCCTTGAGGCCTTCCGGCGTGACCGCTTCGACACCGACGAGTGCCCCCTTGATGTTGGCACGCCGCATCGCCTTCAGAAACGCCACGTCTTCCGCGGCCTCCATGGTGATCTGTGTGAAGAACACCATGTCCGACGGCAGCTGTGCCAGCCGATCCATGAGCTCGAATCGCTCTGCACGCAACGCCCTGAGCTGCTCCAGCCGCGCCACATTGCGCTGACGCTCCGCCATCGCGAGGTCAGCCAGGGTGACCGGGTAGAAGTTGTCGTCCGCCAGCGCCACGAAACGGAACCCGCGCCGGCGCAGCTCCAGAATCTCCTCGACGACGACATCCACGCGACGCTGTCGCGGCGTTTGGCCATCGGTACGCCACACAGAGCAGAACGAGCAATGCTTTGGACAACCGCGGACGGTTTGGACCGAGCCCCACATGTAGCGACCCTTCGGCAGCAGCTCCCATCGCGCAGGGACGAAGCTGTCGGCATCGACCCGGCCGGCCTCGTAGACCCGCTGCAGCGTGCCGCGCGCCGCATCGGCGAGCACGAGCGGCCACGCGACGTCGCCGTCCCCTCTGACGACGGCGTGTGCGCCGCCCAGATCGAGTGCCTCCTCGGGGTACAGCGTGGCGTGGATGCCGCCGAAGATCACGACCGCCCCTCGGGCTCTCGCGAGGGAGCCAACTTCGTATCCGCGAAGGGCGTTGCCGGTGTGAATACCGACTCCAACGACATCGCCGGGTCGAACGGCTTCGACGTCGAAGGGCTCGAGCGTTTCGTCGGTGATCTGCGGACGACCATACGACGCCGGAGTCGCCGACGCGAGGACGAACAGCCATCGCGGCGTGATCACCCCGACGCCAAATGAGATGTGACTTGGATTCACGAGATGAACGGTCGAGTCGCCCGCCACCACCCGTGGTGAGGGACGGACACGGGTCGAGGTGTCACCCGGCCTGAGGGAGGAGCGCCACTCGATGTGAGCCTCTGCTGCTGCCGCCGCCGCAAGATGGTCTGTCATCAGAGGGCGGCCGCCCCCGTCGGTTGAAGTCGCATCGGGCGAATGTAACCGGGCTGCGAAGCGCCCGATATGCAAAATTGGACATCTCGGTAAGCGTCTCCTGGGGAGGCTGCCGGGACGTGCGCCGCAGAGGTGGACAGCGCTCAGAAGACGGAAGGCAGTCGCCTGTGCTCAACCGGACAGACACGCGCCAGGCCATCTGTCATCGTCGTGAGGACGGAGACCTGACGCTCGTCGGCGGCCGGTCACTCAGCTGAGTGGGAAGGGACAATGCCCGATATTTCTTCCGAGCAACGTCGCGTCGAAGCTGAACTTGCACGCGAAATGGCGGAAGGCGAGCGAGAAAAACGCGAGCAGACCCGCAGCCGCGTCGAAGACGATCGCGCCAGCGCGGAATTGTCCCGCACGACGGCTGAACACGTCCGCGCGCTGGCCGAGGAAGTCCGGGAGGTCACTGAGCGCTCTCGGCGAGAGATCGAATCGGCCCGACAGGAGCGGGAAGCGCTTCGCGGCGTCGCCGAAGGAGCACGCCGGGCCGCCGAGGACGCCCGTCACGCGACAGTTGCGACGGTGGCGGCCACCGCCGACGCATTGAGCGCAGCCCTCGCACAGATGCAATTCCTCGAGGATGCTCGCAATACAATCCGACAGTTGAAGATCAAGCCTGACGACGCCCAGTAAGTACGCTTCACGTGCACATGTCGGCAGTCTCACCTGCCCTTCTCGCACTCGAACACGACGGTCTGGGCCAATAGATTCGGTCTGGCCGTCATGCCGGCCAGGATCCAGGCATCTGAACACGACCGCTCGTCCCCGTCTCTGTACGTCCCCGTCCACCACTCTTCTTGGGTGCGCGCGGCGTCTGGCAACCGGAAGCCCAGGAAGCCTTCGATTTGGTCGAACGTGAGAACGACGATGTCTGCGTACCGATTCGTCAGGTAGTTGTGGAGCGTCGCATGCTCGCGAGGCACGTCACCGGCTTTTCCCGGCACGGCATTGGTTTGGCGCTTCGCTGCAGGTGCGTCCGCTGTCGCAATGTCCCGCACGGCTGATTCCCATCGCTTGAGCCATTTCCACATCAGCCACTCATTCCAGTCGCACTTTTCGACACCCGTATCGTGCTTGGGACGAAACTGAGCAGATATCCCCTTCTGAACAGTCTGCGGACGGCCTTTGTCAAGAATTTCGAGAGGCACCAAAAGCGAATGGCGCTGGGTGCTGCATCGGTGGCGCTGCCCAGAATTGTTCAGTCAACAGGGATGATTGACGTCGGGCCTCGCTGACCGTCAGGATCCCAGTCGTGACGATGCCAACAATTGCTCTCGCATATCGTTCTCGGGCTGTTCGAGCCTTGGTCCTTCTACACGATGAACATCTTCGGCGTTTCCTCGCCGTTTGGAACCAGGCACAGGCCGCATCGGTCGTGCTCCCCAAGACTGACGATCCGGCGTACGCGTCGCTGGAGACTCTGCTCCGTCATGTCTTCAGCGCCGCCCGCGGTTACATAACGTGGATGTGCGAGGTACTTGAGTTACCAGATCCGCAGATCCGCATACCACCGGAGCCGACCGTGCTCGCCGCAGAAGCCAACAGCTACATGGAGCACGTGCTAGAGACGTGGCGAACGCCGCTACAGGACGTCGGCGATGATCGGCTCGAAACGCCGGAGTATCCGTCCAGATGGCAGACGCGGTACTGTATCGACGCGATGCTCGAGCACGCGGTCATGCATCCGATTCGCCATGCGTTTCAACTCGAAGAGCTGATGCGCCAGCGCTGAGCCGTCGAGCGTCAGGCTATTCACGGAGTCGAGGCAACCAATGAGATCAATCGCACGTCCGCTACTCGCGTTCTTGCTGTACAGCCTCGCGACGACAACGGCTGCGGCCGCCGATCTGCTGCTCGCCATCAACAAGGGCGACAACACGGTGGCGATCATCGATGCAGCGACACTCAAGGTGGTCGGCACGGCTCCCACCGGGCCTGACCCGCACGAAGTGGTCGCCTCTGCTGACGGCAAGCTGGCGTACATCACGAACTACTTCGCCGGCAATGGCGTCGCCAACAGCATTTCCGTGGTCGACCTCGTGAGCATGAAGGCGCTGCCTCCCATCGATCTCGGGCCGCTTGGCCGGCCGCATGGCATCACGCTCGCTGGCGGGAAGGTCTACTTTACGGCAGAAGGCGCGAAGGTCGTCGGTCGCTACGATCCGGCCACGCGAAGAGTGGACTGGGTGATTGGCACAGGGCAGGACCGCACGCACATGGTCATCGTGTCGAGCGATGAGAAGCGGCTCTTCACGACGAACGTCGCGTCCGCAACCGTGAGCATCCTCGAGCAGTTCACGGTGACGAGGCGCGGTGGTCCTCCTCCGGGCACCCCGCCGCCGGGAGCCGCCAGAGGGGCGGGCGGGCGCGGCGCAAATGGTGTCCCGCCAGCAGCAACCGATTGGCGCGTCGCTGTCGTGCCGGTTGGCATGGGCGCCGAAGGATTCGATCTGTCTCCGAACGGCCGGGAGTTGTGGGTCGCCAACGCACAAGGCGGGAGTGTCTCGATCGTCGACGTCGAGAAGAAGACAGCCGAGACGCTGAGCGTGCGGTTTCGCAGCGCCAATCGGCTGAAGTTCACCCCGGATGGGAAGTACGCGTTGATCTCCGATCTCGGTGGCACCGAAGTGATCGTGATGGATGCGGCGACGCGCCAGGAGATCAAGCGGATCGACGTCGGCGGAGGTGCGGCCGGCATTCAGATGTCCCCGGACGGCTCGCGAGCGTTCGCCGCGGTTGGCTCCCAGAACGGTGTGGCGATCATTGATCTGAAGACACTTCAGATGACCGGCCGTATCGCAACGGGTCCGGGCCCCGACGGCCTCGCCTGGGTCGCTGGACGTTGATAGCGGCACGCAGCGGCGCGACGACCTCCCAGCCGGTGTTGCCCTCGCGCTGCTGACGAAGATCAGCGGCGCTATGCCCATCCCAGCTGCTTCAAGCTGATTCCGTCGTTCCAGATCTTCGTCATGTGGCGGATGCGATCGCCGTCGAACTGCATGACGTACACGTAGTCGGCCTCGACACGCTTGCCGGTCGGCGGCACCGGTCCGCCCTGTCCGGTGTGCGTCGCCCGGAACACGCCGTAGCCCGCGACGTTCTTCCGCTCCTCGTCGACGGCGAACGACTTGATCTCGTATGTCGCGCCCGGGCACGGACCGTAGAGGTCCTTCATCCACTCGGTGTACTGCTGCAGCGTCTGAATGCCCGCGAGCGCGCCGGTCTGCGCGGAGAACGTCGCGTCGGGATGGCAGTACTGGCCGCAGCCCGCCCATCCCTTGCCGGTCTCACACGCGTCGAAGAACAATTGCGCCGTATTTCTGATTGCCATCGCGTTCCTTTCGTCGAGGCTTCTAGATGAAACACTTCTCGTCCACGTTCACCTGGGACTGGCAGAATCTACCGTACGTGGCCACGCGCCTCACACGCGGGCAGCGGATCTCATCGCCAGATTCAAGGAGCTTTAGCACGACCGGGTGTTCCGATCGCGCAGGCATGTGCGCTTCCTGTTGACTGCGCGATCAGCTCATATGTTCAATCGGCGGCCACAGGGGACGTCCGCTACGACGTCGGCTGTGTCAACCGCGAGCGAACGATGAGATGCGTCGAGTTGCGCAAAATACAGCTTGAGCAACGTGTCGCGCGCGGCGGTCGCGCCGGCCTTGTCGCCGGCTTTCTCCGCGGCGAGCACACCCTCCCATTTGCACCATTCGTCGGTGCGTGAGCACTGGTCGAAGTGCGCGCGCGCACCCGCGCTATCGCCCGATGCTACAGCGAGCAGTCCGCGACCGAAATGCATCGCCGACTGAATCGGCGCAATGCCCGGGCGTGGCGTTGGCTTCCATGTCGAGTTCCGCAGACGTTTTTTCACTGCCGCGACGTCTTCACCTGGGCCTCCGCGGCGACGCGAACCACCAGCGCCTGACGGCGCAGGAAGCGGGTGGCACCAGGCGGAAGCACGCCGCTGTCAATGGTCTCGATTGCGGCCGCGATTGGCACGAGCGCCTCACGGGCGCGACCGGACATCACGAGGACCTGTGCACGCCGCACAGCAATAAACGTGTGGTCGTCAGCTTGTAAACTCTCGATCTTCGCAGTGCCATCAAGGATCTGCAGGGCGTCGGCCGTCTTTCCCTGCGCAAGGGCCGCAGCGGACGCGGTGACGTCAAGACCGACCTTGTCTTGGCGTTGCGTGGCCCCGGCTTTGGCTTTCGACAGCGCGTCGCGCCCGCCCGCCCAATCTCCAGCATAGAACCGGGCGAAGGCGATGCCATCATGAGACGTCCAGAACTGCGGCGACAACTCGAGTGCCTTTTGAAATACCGCCTCCGATTCCTTGAAGCGACCGGCAGCGAGCAGCGCCTCGCCGAGCGAATCCTGGGGGTTGGGTTCCTGCGGCAGGATGCGCACGTATTCATTGAAGGCAGCGATCGCCTTCTCTGTGTCGCCCTGCGCCAACGCGGTATATCCCAGCATGTTCTGCGCGGGTCCGTAATTGCGCGGTGGATGGCGGCGTGCGAGACGCCGAGGAGTGCAGCCGCCTTCCGCTTTGACAAATGGATCGAGCCGAGTATCGCGTCTGCTCGTCGGTGTGTGCGCATCGCGCGCGGTCGATGCTGTCTGAGACACGCGCGCTGTATCAGCGTGGCATTGTCCGCGGGTGTATGAGGCGGAAGGAGTCTCGCGCGTGCGCCGACGTCAGCACAATCTTTTGACGAAATTTTCGACTGAGTCGTCACTGCGCCGTCATCGGCGGGCGCCGGGAGGAGGTTGTCGGCACCCTGAGCCGCAGGCGAGAGCTGACCTCACGCGATGCCACCCGACCCAGACGCCGAGACGCTATCGTCGGTAGACGCTAGCCGACGAGTAGGGAGTAATCTGTCGTTGACTGTCGTGCTCGGAGCGAAGCATGGAACGAGCGATACCGATCTTGCCAGCCGACAACTTGGCTGTTGCGAAAACCTTCTACGTGGATGGATTAGGTTTTCGAGTGGCGTTCGAGGCGTCTGAGGACGGGCGAACCGGACTTCTCGGTCTCGAGCGCGGAACGATCAGGCTGACGCTGGATAGCCCGATGGAGGGTCACGGTCGAAACGCCTGCGTGTCCCTCGAGGTGACTGATGCAGATTCCTACTATCGTGAGTGGAGCGCCAAGGTCGCAGTCCTGCGCCCACCGCGAGACGAGCATTGGGACGCGCGAACGTTCGATCTGTTGGACCCGTTCGGCAACACTATCTTTGTGATGGGACCAGTCTCCACGACCCGACAATCCTGAGTAACAGCGAAGGGACTTTCGCACTTGACCGTCGTACGAACAGGCAAGGGACTGAAAGCGGCACGCGCGAACAGGCGCACGATGACGTCTACTAGGGCGTTCCCTTCCAGTTGAGCATCAGCGTGATCGACGGCGGATCGATCGCGCCAGTTGCAGCGTTCATCAGGAACCGCTGGCCGTCGGGCGACACGACGTACTGCTGCCGCGTCAGGAAACTACTGTCTAACTCAGTTCGAAATAGGGGGACTGGGGTGCCGAGAACGAGCTTCCCGTTCGCGCCGACTGTAACGCGAATCGATGTCAATCGCTGATCGCCAGCAATGAAGAACAATTCCGACCCGTTTCTTGCCCAGCGCACATGCTGGCCGCCGCCCGCAGAGACCTGAATACGATCGCCGGGGCCGGGAAACGGCTGCAGGTAAATTTCGAAATGGCCCGCGTCGTTCGATTGATACGCGACCCACTTGCCGTCGGGTGAAAATTGGCCGTCGCGCTCAAAAGAGCTCGTCTGAACGAATGAGCGGGGTGTGCGATCGGCACCGAGCGGCACATACCAAAGGGCGGTCGACGAGCTCGTAGCGCGTGTCTACAGAAGAACACTTCCGTTCGGCGACACGTCCGACGGGTAAACCATCGTCGTCTCTCTCAGCAGGAGCTGTTCCGGCGTGCCGTCGGTCACCGATCGAGAGTAGATGTTCGAAATCATCGTTTGGTCAAAGATCTGCTGGCCGTCCCGTGACCAGACTGGATACCAGTCGGGGGCGAGCGCTGATGTGAATTTGCTTACAGCGCCTTGCATGTCGAGCAGCCACACGTCCCAGTTGGCACCGACGAGCCGGCTGAAAGCGATCCGACCGTCGGGCGACAGCGAAGGATTGGCCAGGCCTCTTTGATCCGGTGTACCAAGGGTCTCGAGACGCCGGCCAGAACGATCGAACCAGGCGAACTGCGTTTGACGGATGCTGTCCGTGCCGTACGCAATCGGTCCGGATGCTGACGCGGAGAGCGAGGCGAGGCTGATTCCTTGATTGACGGAGACGCTGTCGGCGACGCGAAAGGCTTCACCGTCGAGTGTCAGCCGTATGGCGTCGAAAGACTGCGCCAGCAGCTCTCCCTGCCGCGGAAACAGTAAATGACCCGATCGTGCGTAGACGGCGGCACCATCCGCATCGAGCAGCCGCTTCGTCTCGGTGCCATCGAGGCGAGCCACGCGTACCCCGCGGACTTGCGGCGCCTCTGGGGCTCTCGCGTAATAAAGGAAATGCAGCCCGTCTGGAAGGATGAACGGCGCTCGATGATCGTTCTGGCCTGGCTCTCTCTGAAGGCCCTCAGATACATGTCGGGTAGTGACATCATAAGGTGGCGATCATGTCCACCGTTCAAATCTTCCTCTCTGCCGTCAGCGCGGAGTTTCGCAGTTACCGCGACGCGCTGCGCCGCGACCTCGATCGGCCGAATGTCACGGTCAAAGTGCAGGAGGACTTCATTGCGACCGGCACGGAGACGCTCGACAAGCTGGACGCGTACATCCGACAGTGCGATTCAGCCATCCACCTGGTCGGCGACATGACCGGCGCGCTTGCGCAGCCGCCATCGGTGGCGCTCGTGCGGCAGCGCTATCCCGATTTCGGCGAGCGACTGACGGTGGTGAGCCGCTTCCTGAGCCTGACGCGCCTGCCCTTTCGTACACCCAGTGGGAAGCATGGCTCACGCTCTACCACCGCAAGATGTTGATCGTCGCCGTCCCGACCGAGGGCGCCGCGCGCGACGCGGGTTACCTCCTCGACCCGGCGCAGCACACGGCCCAGCAGGAACACCTGACGCGCCTGGCGAGCATCGAGCGGTATCCCGAAATCCGTTTCGGCAATGCCGATCGTCTGGCTGTCGACGTGATGCGGTCCGGACTTCATGACGTGCTGGCATCCGCCCGTGTGGCCACGAGACGTGTCAGAGCTCAACCGGCGCCCCGTGACAGCAACCGCCGATACTTGCGCGGTTACGCGTTCGACCCGCACCTGCCGATGACGCTCGAGCCCGGAACACAGAACGAAGTTGTGTTTCCGTCCGCTCCGAAGCGCTGTACCCCGGCCCTCGAGGCGACCTGATTGAGGTCATCGATCACGATCCGGCATCAGGCTGTTTCTACGAACCGGTCGACCTCGAGCACCCTGACGCCATCAAGCAGGACGGCCGCACCCCCTCCGAAGGGGATCCCGGGTTTCATCAGCAGTTCGTTTACGCTGTCGCCATGAGGACTGGTGTTCACGTGCCTGTCCCAGGAGACAGTGGCTCGTGAGGTGGCCGTGGCCATCCTCGATGGGATGTATCCGGCTCTCGTGCATGACGAGAGCCATCAGGTGATGGCGTTCAAAGAGGCCTTCGCTGACATCCTTGGGTTGCTCCAACACTTCGCGATGCCCGGAGTGCTTCGTCACGCCATCGGTCGGCGAGGCGCGCCTCGCTCGATGGCGGCTCTACTCGGCGAACTGGCGACGCGACTCGGGCGTGCGTCGGGCAACGGCGGGGCGCTGCGCGACGCCGTTGGCACGTACGACCAGGCGATGACTTGGACACGCCGAGTTCCGGACCCCACCGCCTTCACACGAGCGACCGACGTGGCCGAGCGCGGTGCGGTCGTGGTGGCCGCGATCTTCGATGCGTACGTCGCGGTTCTCGAACGGCGCGCCGAGCAGATGCCCCGCAGATGACGGTGACGCTTCGTGAGCTTCTTGCACGGACTGTCTTCTACAAAGTCCCCAACCACGGAAGTCACACGAGTGTCGACGTGCGCAGCCTCGAAGGGATGACACGGCCCGATCTCGTGGTCGCGATGACCGCAGACCGTGACTTCGCACGGACCCTCGGCCTGGACATGCCGGCGGCGTCACTCGCGGAGGGACTGCGGGAGAAGACGCAGGGCCGCCTCCTGGTTCCCCAGCCCGATCCATTCACGGACCGAGCGCCAGGCATTTCGTCGTCCGACTCGAAGTTCCTCGAGCGGACCCACGTGACCGCGCTCTACGTGGATCTCATCATCCCGTAGCGACCTCACTGGTAGACGATGCGGTCTTCGTACGAGGCTTGGGGTCGACCCACTGTCCCTTGTCAAGTTTTTCGCCGAGGCGAAGAAAATGCGTCAGAGTGACGCAAGTCATTTATCATCAATTAGTTGAATGCTGGCGGAGAGGGTGGATTCGAACCCGACAGCATCTTTTGGATTCTGTAAGTTACAGACCCACAATGCCAGGGTTGCCGTGAATGCCAGCGTTGCCGTGTCGCCTTGCACGCTGTTGCACGCACGGCCGAGCCCGAGTCTTCGTTGCGCGACGTCGAAATTTTTCAGCTCGAATTCGACCCAGGCACCCACTCCGCACCGACAGAGCGCTCTCATTGCCGGGTTCGCAAGTGGCCTTTGACAGCTCGACGGCGTGCCGCGTGTATTCAATGTAGATACATGGCCACCGTGACGCAGATTGCAAGGTGGGGCAATAGCCTGGGGCTCCGCCTACCCAAGTCAGTGGCGCTCGAGGCTCAGGTCGGCGAGGGCGACACGGTGGACGTGTCGGTCAAGAACGGCGCGATCGTGGTCCGTCCTAATCGTCCAACCCATTCCCTGAAGCAGCTCGTTGCGAAGATTATGCCTCGGAACCGCCACAACGAGAGCGACTGGGGACACCGGTCGGCGACGAGGTGTGGTAACCGGCGCATACGTACCAGACGCCGGCGATCTGGTCTGGTTGACGTCTGATCCACAGGCTGGTCATGAGCAGCGCGGTCGGCGTCCTGCTCTGATCCTCTCGCCACGCAGCTACAACTCGAAAGCGCGTCTCGCCATTGCATGCCCGATCACCAGCCACGTGAAGGGCTACCCTTTCGAGGTGTCGTTGCCGCCGGGGGGCAAGATTTCAGGGGTTGTCCTCGCCGATCACGTCAAGAACCTCGATTGGCAAGCGCGGCGACTCGCATTCGAGACGAAGGCTCCAGCCGACCTCGTTACCGACGTGCGCGAGCGGCTCCGTGTGCTGGTCGGGCTGTAGCACGCTGACCTTCGGCAGTGTCCGTGACGGCACTGTAACTTGATGGGACCGGCACAGTAGCTCCGGTGAGCGCGGGCAGGAACGCGGCCAGCGCTCGCTTTTCAGCATCTGTGAGCTTGAGCAACCGCAATTCCGGATCGAGGCCGGAATTGCGATTCCCGCCTCGGTCGTAATACTCGACGACGTACTCGAGTGTGCCAAGACTGCCGTCGTGCATGTACGGCGCCGTGCGGCTAACCTCACGCAGGGTGGGTGTCTTGAACGCGCCGCGGTCGGCCTCGAGCGACGTCACAGCTGCTCGTCCTCCGTCATGAAGGCGCCCGTCACGCCAGGCAATGCCCGTGTTGTGAAAGCGTTCGTCGCTGAACGTGGGCCCCACGTGGCAGGCGGTGCAGTTGCCCTTGCCGCGAAAGATCGTGGCAGTCGAACTCGTCCTTCTACCGGACACACAGTTGATGGAGTTCATCTGCTCGAGAACGAAAGGGACACGCGGAAGCGATGAGCAGCTCTCCCTTCACTCACCGAGATGGGAAATTCGCCACTCCTCTGGCACTGCCGGTCAGTTCGAGGACATGGAGCCCTGTATTTGC
>Ga0247825_10001973_pt1 | contig 13542 bp, 12 predicted proteins | sample 13C_Vanillin_Day_FD_194413 | JGI IMG/M metagenome (GOLD analysis project Ga0247825, IMG submission 194413) | Soil microbial communities from agricultural site in Penn Yan, New York, United States - 13C_Vanillin_Day48 | ecosystem: Environmental > Terrestrial > Soil > Agricultural land | place...
GGCATGAGCAGACGGCGGTCGCGCCTCTGTTTCGGTATTCCCGAAAACAGCTCCCGCATCCTCTGGGTAGGGTGGGCCACAAATCAGCCCGCCCTATAGACCGAGTCGTGTGGTACGTGAAGTATAACATCCTGGTTAATTGCCAGGAACATAAAAAGAACATACTATGCACAAATGTTCCAGCCGGCCTCGATGCGACTCAGGGTAGGAGTCGCCAACGTCGCCGACGCCGCCGGCGGGCACCGGCGCAGGCACAGCTCGAGGCATTGTCGAGGAGGGCCCCATGTCATTCTTCCAGTCGGCCAACCGCCAGGCGGCAAAGCCGCACATGCATGCCGTGGGCGACCACTGTCCCTTGTGCGAGCAGCCGATCGCGCAGGACGTCGTGCGCCGGATCGAGACCAAGCGGCGCGAGCAGTATCAGGCCACCCTGGAGCAGGCCCGGGCCGAGGCGCTCGCGGCAGCCGAGCAGAAGGTCCAGGCGGCGCGTGCGGAAGCCAAGCTCGCGGCCGAGGCGGCGACGGCGGCCAGGCTCGCCGAATTCCAGACCAAGCTTGCCCAGATGGAGCAGGCGCGCGCCGCCGCCCAGGGCGAGATCGCATCCCTGAAGGCGGCGCAGGAGGCGGCCGTCGCGCAGCGCGTCGCCGAGATCGAGGTGAGCCTGCAGCGCAAGGCCGAGGACCTGCAGCGGGAGAAGGATGCCGCCGTCCTCGCCGAGCGCACCAAGGCGTTCGAGGACCAGCAGAAGCTGCAGGGCAAGCTGCAGGACCTGCAGCGCCAGCTCGAGAAGAAATCGGCGCACGAGCTCGGCGAAGGCTCGGAGGTCGACCTGTTCGAGCAGCTCCGCGCCGCCTTCGAGGGCGACCGCATCGCCCGCGTCGGCAAGGGCGTCAACGGCGCCGACGTCATCCACGAGGTGATCCACAACGGCCGCGTGTGCGGCAAGATCGTCTACGACGCCAAGAACCGCAACGCCTGGCAGAACGAGTTCGCCACCAAGCTGCGCGCCGACAAGATCGCGCAGGCGGCCGACCACGCCATCCTCTCGAGCAACAAGTTCCCCAAGGACACCGCCCACGTGCACTACCAGGACGGCGTCATCATCGCGAGCCCCGCGCGTGTGGTGGCGATCGTCCAGCTGCTGCGCGACCAGGTCGTGCGCATGCACGAGCTGCGCATCTCCAAGGAGGGCCGCGAGCAGAAGTCGGTCGAGCTCTACGCCTTCATCACCTCCGAGCACTGCAAGGCCCTGCTCGACCAGGTCGAGACCCAGGCCGGCCGCATGCTGGAGCTCGACAGCAAGGAGCAGGAGGCGCACCGCCGCCTGTGGGACCAGCGCAAGAAACTCATCAACTCCGTGCAGAAGGCGAGGAGCGACCTCGTGTTCGAGATCGACCGCATCATCGGCACCGCCGGCAACGGCCCCGACGCCGAGGAAGACGCGGCCTGATTCCCGCCGACCGTGACAAACCTAGGTCATGAGCGCGCGCCGCCAGAAATCCAGCATGTCGGCGCGGAAGAGGGCCGCGTCGTCGCCCTTGCTGCCGATGCTGGCGCCCTTGGCGCCGTAGCCGGCCTTGAGGCCGTAGACCATCAGGTCGCGGTCGACCAGCTCCGGCCTCGGCTTCTCCTCCAGCGGATGGATGAAGGCGCCGTCGTCGGCGATGTAGGAGGTCGGCGCGCCGGGCGAGACGGACGCCTCGGCGATGCGCTGGATCGCCGTGCCGCGGTCGAAGCTGTGCGCGGCGCCGGCAAACAGCCGCATCGTCGCCTTGCCTCCCGTCAACCGGATCGCCTGCACGTGGCCCTGCACCTGCTGGGGCGAGCACCACTCGTCGCGGTCGCCCATCAGCACGCGCACTTCCGTGTCGCCGACCCGCGGGTCCAGGAACTGCTGGCCGCTCCAGGGATAGGCCGCGAGCACGGCCTGCATCCCCCGCCCCGCCCCGACCACCGCGTCGGCGAACCGCCGTGTCGCCGCCGTCAGCACCGCCGAGCCGCCGCGGCTGTGTCCCTGCGCGCCGATCCGCTTCGTATCGATGTCACTGCGCGCGCTCAGCACCTTCCACGCGGCCAGCACGTCAAGAGCGCTGGCGGCGAAAGAGAACTGTGTCTGGTTGGCGACCGTGGAGCCGACGCCGCGCGCGGAGAATGCGTCGAGCACGAAAGCGGCAATGCCGATGCCGTTCAGGGCTTCCGCGTGCGCCAGATTGGCGGACGTTACGCCGAGGCTGCCGGGAGTGACGATGACCAGCGGCACCGGGCTCCCGGACGAAGTGCGCGGCGGCAGGAACAGCTTGCCGTCGATGGTGACGCGCGCCATCTCCCCCGGCCGGCTGATGGCCTGGTAGTAGTTGACCGGATTGGCCGAGGGTATGTCGAGGTTCACGCCAACGCTGCCGTTGGCGAGCACGACCTCCCGGTCGCGGAAACGTGCCGGTGCTGCCTGCTGGGTCATGCGTTGCTCCTGTCGTGCGCGCCGGCGGTCTCGGCAAGCTTGTAGTCCTTGAAGCGCTCGCGCAGGGTCAGCTTGTGGATCTTGCCCGTCGCCGTCATCGGCATCTGCTCGATGAACACGACGTCGTCAGGCAGCCACCAGCTCGCGACCTTGTCGCGCATGTGCTCCTTGAGCGCCGCGCCGTCGAGCGTGCTTCCCTGCCTGCGCACGACCACCAGCAGCGGCCGCTCCTGCCACCTGGGATGCGCCACGCCGATCACGGCCGCCTGCAGCACGTCGGGATGCCCGCAGGCCACGCCCTCGAGCGCGATCGTGCTGATCCACTCCCCGCCCGACTTGATGACGTCCTTGGAGCGGTCGGTGAGCGCGATGTGCCCGTGCTTGTCGATGGTGGCGACGTCGCCGGTCCTGAGCCAGCCGTCCTCGTCGAGCGCGCTGCCGCCCTCGCCCTTGAAGTAGGCGCTGGATGCGAACGGCGCCTTGATGCGCAGGTGCCCGAACGCCTTGCCGTCCTGCGGCAACTCGCGGCCATTGTCGTCGACGATGCGGTACCTGGTGGCGTAGTTGGCGCGACCCGACTTCATGCGCCGGTCGATGCGCTGCTCGAACGGCAGGTCGGCGGAGCCCGGACGCATGGTGGCATGGCTGCCGCCCAGCGCCTCCGTCATGCCCCAGGCCTGCGCCAGCTCCACGCCCCAGTCGCGCTCGAGCTTCTCCACCAGCGCGCGGGGCGGCGCCGAGCCCGACGACAGCGTGAGGCGCAGCGTGGAGAACTTCTTGCCCGTGCGCGCGAGCCAGTCGGTGAGGATGATCCACATGGTCGGCACGCCGCAGGTCACCGTCACGCGCTCGCCTTCGAGCAGCTCGTAGAGCATCTCGGGCTCGTAGTTGCGCCCCGGCAGGATCAGGCGCGAGCCCGTCATCGGCGCCAGGTAGGGGAACTGCCAGGCGTTGCCGTGGAACATCGGCGCCATCGGCATCAGCGTCTCCGCCGAGCCGTTCCTGGCGCCCATGCCGACGAAGCCCGAGAACAGCATCGCCACCAGCATCGAGGAACGATGCGAGTAGACGACGCCCTTGGGGTTGCCGGTCGTGCCCGAGGTGTAGCAGATGCTCGATGCCGTGCGCTCGTCGAGCTGCGGCCAGGCGAAGTCGTCGCTCTCGGCGGCGAGCAGCTCCTCGTAGCAGAGCAGGTTCTTGATGGCCGACCTCGCCGGCATCCCCGCGCGGTCGGCCATCATGACGAAGTGCCGGATCGTGGTCAGCCGCGGCGCCAGCTCCTCCACGATCGGCAGCGTCGCCGCATCGACGAACAGCGCGATGTCCTCGGCGTGGTTGATGATGTAGGCGAGCTGCTCGGCATAGAGCCGCGGGTTGACCGTGTGCAGCACGGCGCCGAAGCCGGATGTCCCGTAGAACATCTCGAAGTGGCGGTGCGTGTTCCAGGCCAGCGTGCCGACCCGGTCGCCCGGCGCGATGCCGAGCCGCATCAGCGCCTTGGCGAGCTGCTTGGTGCGCGCGTGCGCGCGGGCATAGTCGTAGCGGAAGAGCGTGCCCTCCACCGTGCGCGCCACGATCTCGGTGTCGCCGTGATAGAGTGCGGCATGCTCGATCAGCCCCGAGAGCAGCAGGGGCATGTCCATCTGCAGTCCCAGCATCCAATCCCCCCTGCTATTGTTCTTGAAAGAAACGCCGTCCCAGTGTCCTGATCGCGAAATTCGTCTGAGCGCGCGGCGGGTTCGGAACGAATTTCGCGATCTGAAGGACACTGGCAATTTCATGATACCAGTGTGATTCAGATCGAGAAGTCCGCTCCCGGACCCAGCCGAGCGCGATGCGGCGGACTTCTCGATCATCACACTGGAGGAAGGACAATGCCACAACAGCTACCGGCGGTCAGCCTGGTCGCGGTGCCGGGTCGGCGCAAGGCCACCATCGAGATGGCGCGCGAGATCGAGCGGCGCGGCTTTGCCGGCATCTATGCGCCGAGCGTCTTCTCCAACATGTCGCTGTGCGAGGCGCTGGCGCACGCCACGACACGCATCCCCTTCGGCACCTCGATCGCGCCGATCTATGCGCGCACCGTCGGCGACTTCGCCCAGAGCGCCGCCTTCCTGCACGAGGTGTCGGGCGGCCGCTTCCGCTTCGGCATCGGGGTCAGCCACGCGCCCATGCACGTGCGCATGGGCGTGACGCCCGGCAAGCCGCTGGCCGACGTCCGCAGCTTCGTTGCAAAGCTGCGCGCGCACGAGGACGCCGGGCCCATGCCGCCCATCATCCTCGCCACCCTGCGCACCAGGATGATCGCGCTCGCCGGCGAGATCGCCGACGGCATGGTGTTCGCCAACGGCGCCCGCTCGCACATGGCCGCATCGCTTGCGGCGCTGCCTGGGGCCAAGCGCGCCGATCCCGCCTTCTTCATCGCCAACATGATCCCGACCTGCATCAGCGACGACATCGAGGCCGCCAAGGCCGTCAACCGCAAGACGCTGACCCGCTACGCGCTGCTCCCCAACTACCGCAACTACTGGAAGGAGGCGGGCTACGTCGAGGAGATGGAGGCGGTGGAGAGGGCGGCGGCCGAGAAGCGCCTCGACGACGTGCCGCAATACCTCTCCGACAGGTGGCTCGCCGACTGCACCCTGTTCGGGCCGGCGGCGCGCGTACGCGAGGGGCTGGCGGCCTGGTACGCCGCCGGCATCACCACCCCCATCATCGTGCCGTCATCGGCCGGCGGCAATCAGATGAAGGCGTTCGAGGAGCTGTTCGCCGCCCTGGCGTAGTGCGCCGCGCGCCCGCAGTGACGGTCCCTTGCAGCTCGAGCACGACGGCGGCGTTGCGCCTGCGCTGCAGTGGCCGATGTGACCGCGCGGCTATTGCTGGTACATTTCGTTGCGGCCCTATTGGGTCGCCAGGCGCAACGGGGATAGTGCGATCATGTTGACTGTCGATGATGTTGCCGCGGTTCCCTTGTTTTCGACCCTCCCGAGACAGGAGCAGGAGCGGCTGGCCCGGACCTCCGCCGACCTCAACCTCAGTCCGGGGGAGTTCGCTGTCCCCGAGGGTGGGGAGCGCGCTTTGTTTGCCGTCCTCAGCGGCAAGATCGAGGTGGTCAAGACCATCGACGGCGTCGAGCGCAGGCTCGGCTGGCGCATGCCCGGCACCATCTTCGGCGAGGTGCCCATCGCGCTCGGCACGCCGTTCCCGGGCGGATACCGCGCTGTGGAGCCGTCGCGCGTGATGCGGGTGGATATCCAGCAGTACTACGCCGTCGCGGCCGTCTCGAAGGACATCTCGCTCAAGGTCAGCGCCCTGGCGCGCGAGCGCATCGGCGGGCTCCAGAGCATCACCGACGAGCCGCCCAAGCCGCGCGCGACGATCGTCGGCAATCGCTGGGACAGCGCGTGCAGCGACCTGCGCCGGTTCCTGGCGCGCAACCAGATCTCGTTCAATTGGCTGACGCCGGATGCTCAGGAATTGGGGACGCATTGGCCCGGACCTCGCCCCCAGGACAGCGATTGCCCGGTGCTTCGCTTCGCCGACGGCGAGACGATCGTGCGACCTCAGGTCCGCGACATTGCCAATCGCCTCGGCCTGCAGACCAGTCCGCGGTCGAGCGAATACGACGTGGCGATCGTCGGTGGCGGGCCGGCCGGTCTTGCGGCGGCGGTCTATGGTGCATCGGAAGGACTGCGCACTATCGTCGTCGAGCGCGAGGCTCCTGGCGGGCAGGCCGGTACGTCCTCGCGCATCGAGAACTACCTGGGGTTTCCCAGCGGCGTCTCCGGCGACGAGCTTGCAAGCCGCGCCCTGCAGCAGGCCAGGCGGCTCGGGGCTGAAATCCTGGTCACGCGCTCGGTGGTCGGTCTCAATCCCGCGGCGCGCGAGGTGCTGCTCGACGAGGGCGACGTCGTGAAGGCAAAGACCCTCATTCTCGCCACCGGCGTGGCATGGCGGCGCCTCGCCATCGACGGGCTCGATCGGCTCATCGGCAAGGGCGTGTACTACGGCGCATCGCGCAGCGAGGCGAGCTCGACCCATGGGCACGACGTCCACCTCATCGGCGCCGGAAACTCGGCGGGCCAGGCGGCGTTGGCCTTTGCCACGCATGCACGCAAGGTGACGCTCGTTGTCCGAGGCGAGTCCCTGGAAAGCAGCATGTCCCATTACCTGATCGAGCAGCTCCGCACCAAGTCCAACATCGAGGTGCTGCCGGGGGCACAGGTGCAGGCGGTCCACGGCGACACGCACCTGACGGCCATCGACATTCACGACAAGGCAAGCAAGCAGGCGCGCCGGCACGATTGCGGCGGCTTGTTCATCTTCATTGGCGCCGACGCGGAGACGGAATGGCTGCCGGCGGATATCGCCCTCAATCCGCGCGGATACGTCATGACGGGTGACGACCTGAAGAAGGCCGGCCGCTGGTCGCACGGTCGCGATCCCTATCTGCTCGAGACCAGCGTGCCGGGCGTCTTCGCCTGCGGCGACGTGCGGCTGAGCCCGGTCAAGCGTGTCGCCTCGGCTGTCGGCGAGGGCAGCATGGCAATCGCCTTCGTGCATCAGTATCTGGCCCAGGCAGGCCAGTCGTAGTCCAAGCGGAGGCCGGGATCGGGCTATCCCGCTACCGCCAGCGGTTGTTGCTGACGCTGCGCCAGGCCTCCAGGTTCGCCTGCGCCAGGAACAGGGCGACGAACAGCAGGAAGATGCCGGTCGGTATCGCGTAGTAGGCGACGCCGGCTGCCACGGCCAGTCCGAGGCCGGCAACGATCTTCACCGACCACGTCGGCCCCAGGATGGCGCCGAGCCAGGCATCGAGCGTGTGCCCGCCGTCGAGCGGGTAGGCGGGCAGCAGGTTGAAGCACATCAGGAAGAAATTGGCCGAGGACAGCACGGCGAGCGGCAGCGCCAGCATCGGCCGGCCGATGCCCGCCGCGTCGTCGACGAGCGCGCCGAGGCCGAGCCACAGCCCCAGGTTCACGGCCGGGCCGGCGAGGTAGATCACCGTGCGCGCGAACACGGAGGACGGCAGCGAGCGCTCGAAATGCGCAACCCCGCCGAGCCCCGTCAGGTCGATGTGCGACACGCGCGCATCGAACAGGCGGCCGGCGAACGCGTGGCCGAGCTCGTGCAGCAGGATCGACAGGATCAGGCCGATGACGATGATGAATCCCGCCGACATCGCCTGCATGTTGCCGCTGGTGAAATAGGGATAGGTGAAGATCAGCAGCACCAGCACGAACATCATGTCGAGGTAGATTTCGATGCCGGCGATGCGGCCGAGCTCCAGGCGGTTGAACATGGCTGCTCTCAGGTTGGGTGGTGGTGCGCCGGGCTTGCCTTCACTGAGCCGCGGCGTCGGCCTGCGGCCGGTGCCGTCCCTTGATCTGGGTGCGATGCATGATGCGCCGCGACGTCGCTTCGAAGGGGTCGCGGCGATGCATGGTGGAGCGGTTGTCCCACAGCAGCAGGTCGCCGACGCGCCATTTGTGCACGTATCTGAGCTCCGGGCTGGCGATGTGCGCCCACAGGGCATCGAGCAGGGCATCCGACTCCGCCGGCGAGAGCCCCTCTACATAGGAATTTCGCCGCCGTCCGAGGTAAAGCATTGGCGCGCCCGTGGCCGGATGGCGGCAGACCGCGGGATGCCAGGCGCCGGGAGCCTTGTGCGGGTCGTCGGTCGGTTGCACGCCCTGGCGCAGGTAGCCGGCGCTGTTATAGGTGCCGTCGTGCTTGATGCGCCGCCCCTCCACCCTTGCCTTCAAGTCCTGGGGCAGCGTCTCCCACGCCGCCTGCATGCCGCAAAGCCAGGTGTCGCCGCCGCTCGCCGGGATCTCGAGGGCGTACAGCATGGAGGCATCGGGCGGCATCTCCAGATAGCTCATGTCGGTATGCCATACGGCCTCGCCGGCCCCCAGCGAGCCGATCGGCCGGCCCGTCTCGTCGAGCACGTTGGAGACGACGTAGACGTCGGGATAGCCGGGCGGGCTCTGGCGCCCGTGCTCGTTGACCGGCGGGGGATCGAGCTCGCCGAACCTGCGGCTGAAGCTCAGCAGATCGTCGTCGCCGAGCTGCTGTCCGCGGAACAGCAGCGCGGAATGGAGATGCCAGGCCCGCTCGATCTGCGCGAACTCGGCCTCGCCCAGAGCCGCAAGGTCGACGCCCGATATTTCCGCGCCCACGGCCGGCGTCAACGGAGAAACCGACAAGGCCATCGCAGCCTCACCCCTTGCCCTTGTTGCGGGCGCCCAGCGTCCTGAGGCGCAGCGCATTGAGGCGGATGAAGCCCTCGGCGTCCTTCTGGTCGTAGGCGCCCTTGTCGTCCTCGAAGGTGACGAGGCTCGTCGAGTAGAGCGACTTGTCGCTCGCGCGGCCCGTGACGATGACGTTGCCCTTGTAGAGCTTGAGGCGCACCTCGCCTTCCACGTGCTCCTGGCTCTTGTCGATCGCGGCCTGCAGCATCTCGCGCTCGGGCGCGAACCAGAAGCCGTTGTAGATGAGCTCGGCGTAGCGCGGCATCAGCTCGTCCTTGAGGTGGCCGGCGCCGCGGTCGAGCGTGATCGACTCGATGGCGCGATGGGCGGCGAGCAGGATCGTGCCGCCCGGCGTCTCGTAGACGCCGCGCGACTTCATGCCGACGAACCGGTTCTCGACCAGGTCGACGCGGCCGATGCCGTTGTCGCGGCCGAGCTCGTTGAGGCGCGTGAACAGGGTGGCCGGCGACATCTTCTTGCCGTCGAGGCTCACGGCATCGCCCTTGGCAAAGCCGATCGTGATGTCGGTTGCCTTGTCGGGCGCCTCCATCGGCGAGATGGTGCGCTGGTAGACGTAGGGCGGCGGCTCGACCGCGGGGTCCTCCAGCACCTTCCCTTCGGAGGAGGAGTGCAGCATGTTGGCATCGACCGAGAACGGCGCTTCCCCGCGCTTGTCCTTGGCGACGGGGATCTGGTGCGTCTCCGCGAACGCGATCAGCTCCTCGCGGCTCCTGAAGGCCCACTCCCGCCACGGCGCGATGATCCTGATCGAGGGCTCGAGCGCATAATAGGTGAGCTCGAAACGTACCTGGTCGTTGCCCTTGCCGGTGGCGCCGTGGGCCACCGCATCTGCGCCGGTCTTGCGCGCGATCTCGATCTGCTTCTTGGCGATCAGCGGCCGCGCGATCGAGGTGCCGAGCAGGTAGACGCCCTCGTACAGGGCATTGGCGCGGAACATCGGGAACACGTAGTCGGCGATGAACTCCTCGCGCAGGTCCTCGATGAAGATGTTGCCCTGCTTGATGCCGAGCAGCTCCGCCTTGCGCCGCGCCGGCTCCAGCTCCTCGCCCTGGCCCAGGTCGGCGGTGAAGGTGACGACCTCGGCGCCGTAGGTTTCCTGCAGCCATTTCAGGATGATCGACGTGTCGAGGCCGCCCGAGTAGGCGAGCACGACCTTCTTCACTTTGCCTTTGGCGCTCCTGGCGGCCATCGCATGCCTCTTGCGGCGTGGGGAGATTTGCGGCGCACTATAGGCGAGATCGGCGTGCCGGCAAGCCGCGCGCCATCAGAGGTTCATTCCGAGAAGGACGCGACGGCCATGAACGGACGAACAGCGAAAATCGAGTTCTGGTACGACTTTGCGTCGACCTACTCCTACCTCTCCGCCATGCGCATCGAGGCGCTGGCCGGGGCGGCGGGCGTTGCCGTCGAATGGAGGCCGTTCCTGCTCGGGCCGATCTTTGCCGCCCAGGGCTGGACCTCGTCGCCCTTCAATCTCTATCCGGCCAAGGGGCGCAACATGGTGCGCGACATCGAGCGCCTCGCTGCCGCGCGCGGCCTGAGCTTCGTGCTGCCGGCAAAATTTCCGCAGAACAGCCTGATGGCCGCGCGGCTCGCGCTGGTGGGGGCTGAGGAGGATTGGATCGCGCCGTTCACGCGGGCCGTCTATGCGGCCGAGTTTGCCGATGGCGCCGACATCTCCGACCGCGTCCGCATGGGCGCCATCCTTCAGAGCTTGAACCTTGATTCCGAGCGCATTTTCTCGCGCATCGAGCGGCCCGACCTCAAGGACCGTCTCAAGCAGCAGACCGGGCGCGCGCAGGGGCACGGCATCTTCGGGGCTCCCTCTTTTGTGGTCGGCGCGGAGCTGTTCTGGGGCGACGACCGCCTCGAGCAGGCGCTGGAGTGGGCACGGCGAGGTTGAAAAACGTTCATTGGGCATTCATCCGCACTGGCGCCTAACCAGGAGGCATCAACACTCGGAGATGACTGCCGTGCGCAATCTTCTGCTGAAGTCTTTCGGAATATCGGCCGCCGCCGCGGCCCTCGCCGTGTTCGGCTACTCAGCCCAGGTGCAGGCCCAGGCGGCCAAGAAGGAGGAACCCAAGGCCGCCGCCAAGAAGGAGCCCGCAAAGAAGCCGCCGCCGGCGTGCACGACCCTCAAGACCGAGGCGGCGTGCAAGGGACGTGACGACTGCGTGTGGACCCCCGAGGGCGTCGACGCGAAGACCAAGAAGAAGACCAAGGCCGCGTGCAAGGCCAAGCCGAAGGACAAGAAGGCCGATCCCAAGAAGAAGTAGCCCGACACGATCTGCAATCAGAATTGAGGCCGCCAGTCCTCCCGGACGCGCGGCCTCATGTTTATTAGTTCATCGGCGGGATTGTGAGGGCGCCCGGTCGGGTCCAGACTGCGGCCGCCAGGCAGAAAAGGGGACGCGGATGAATAGACTCGCGCGCATGACGTTCGTGATCGCAGCGGGGGCCCTTCTTCTGGGCATCCAGGGTGCTCCGGCACGAGCTGAGAAGTGCATGAAGGTGGGCGGCTGGGGCACGGGGGCGCTCGAGGGCTTCGCCACCTTCATGGCCGAGGCTGCCATGAAGAACGCGGCCAAAGCCAAGCTCGGCGACGCCGTGAAGATCGGCGCGGTCTCCAAGAAGTGCGAGGTCAAGACCCTGCTCTACGAGTGCACGGCCTTCGCCCGCGCCTGCAGGTAGATCGGGGCGGCGCCTCGCCTGAGATCGCCGGTTATCTCCGACGCTCGAGCCGGCTCCATCCCGCGAGCCGCCGCGCGGCCTCGGCCATGTCGGCGGTGGTGCCGGCATAGCAGAAGCGTACGTAGCCGGCGCCGCGCTCGGCGTCGAAGTCGATCCCCGGCGTGGCGGCGACGCCGATGTCGGCCAGCATCTGCTTGCTGAAGGCGAGGCTGTCGGCCGTGAAGTCGCTGACGTCGACATAAAGATAGAAGGCGCCGTCCGCGGGCAGGATGCGCGCGAGGCCGGCCTTGGGCAGCGCATCGAGCAGCAACGCCCGGTTCTCTGCGTAGACCCGCTTGTTGGCCTCGAGTTCCTCGATGCCGTCGAAGGCACCGATGGCCGCCACCTGCGCAACCGTCGGCGGCGAGATGTAGAGGTTCTGCGCCAGGCGCTCGATCGGGCGCACCAGCGCCTGCGGCACCACCAGCCAGCCCACGCGCCAGCCCGTCATCGAGAAGTACTTGGAGAAGCTGTTGATGACGACGGCCTCGCTGCTGTGGGCGAGCGCCGTCTGCTCGCTCATGCCGTAGGTGAGGCCGTGGTAGATCTCGTCGGAGACGAACCACACGCCGTTGCGCCGGCATATCTCGGCGATCTCGGCGAGGCGCCCGGGCTCCAGCATGGTGCCCGTGGGGTTGGCCGGGCTGGCGATGACGAGGCCCTTGATGGCCTCCTGCCGGGCCGCCTCCTCGATCTGGCTCGCGGTCGGCATCCAGCGTCCGGCGGCATCGGTCACGATCGGGACCGGCTTCTGCCCGAGCGCGGTCAGGATGTGGCGATAGCAGGGATAGCCTGGTGCGGGCAGGGCCACCCGCGCGCCATGGTCGAACAGCGCCAGGAAGGCCAGCACGAACCCGGCCGACGAGCCCGTCGTCACCACCACCCGCTCCGGGGCGATGTCGACGCCGTAGCGCTCGCGGTAGTGGCGGGCGATGCGCTGGCGCAGCGCCGGCAGCCCCAGGGCGACCGTGTAGCCCAGCGTCTCGCGGTCGAGCGCCCGCTTCACCGCCTCGATCGCGGCGCGCGGCGCGGGCGTGCCCGGCTGGCCCACCTCCATGTGGATGACCTTGTCGCCCTGCGCCTCGCGCGCCGCCGCGGCCTCCATGACGTCCATGACGATGAACGAGGGCACCGCGCTGCGCTCGGAAGGCTCCAACGCGAGCATGGCGCGTGCAGCACCGGCTCCGGGTGGCTCGGCAGATGCGGGTCGCGTCGTATCGGTCACTGCAGCCTTCATGCCACACTCCGTTGCCGCGAGCCCTCAAACCGCCATGGTTGCGCCCTACCCGGCGGCATCGGCGCTTGTGCGGGCGCGGTCCACCGGCACGGCCCCGTGCCGTCGCGGCAATGTAATTGGCGCGTCAACGGCATGCGGCTTATAGTTGGGGCGGCTCGAGTTGCCTAGAACCATGGCAGTGGCCAAGGTTTGCATGTACCCGGCAAGTGCGCTCACAGGGCTAGAACGCGGGTCTCGCACCGTGCAAGCAGATAGGGATCGGGACTTGCGCACGATTGCGCTCCCTCACCAGCCGAAACCGCGAATGACGCCCCCAAAAGAGCAAGGGCGCGTCTCGCGATGGAGGGCCGCCTCGGTCGCCGCCATCTATACCGTGGCCGCCTCGCTTGCGGCGATCTCTCCCGCGGCGGCGCAGAACCTGCCGCTCATCCGCGACACCGAGATCGAAAACCTGCTCAGGGACTACTCGGCGCCGATTTTCAAGGCGGCCGGCCTCGGCGCGCAGAACATAGCCATGCGCATCATCAAGCACGACAGCTTCAACGCCTTCGTGGTCGACGGGCGCAACGTGTTCATGAATACCGGCGCGCTCATGCAGGCCCGGACACCGAACGAGGTGATCGGCGTCATCGCCCACGAGACCGGCCACATCACCGGCGGCCACATGGCGGCCCTGCGCGGCCGGATCGCCCGCGATGCCACCAAGAGCCTGCTGCTGACCATCCTCGGCATCGGCCTGATGGTGGGCGGCGCCGCGGCCGGCGGCGACACGGCACGCGAGGTGGCCGGTGCCGGCGGCGGCCTGGCCATGGGCGGCAGCGACGTCCTGATGCGCTCGC
>Ga0247825_10001974_pt1 | contig 13529 bp, 16 predicted proteins | sample 13C_Vanillin_Day_FD_194413 | JGI IMG/M metagenome (GOLD analysis project Ga0247825, IMG submission 194413) | Soil microbial communities from agricultural site in Penn Yan, New York, United States - 13C_Vanillin_Day48 | ecosystem: Environmental > Terrestrial > Soil > Agricultural land | place...
GGGCGGGCGTGATGCCCTTGACCACGGCCTCCTGCCGCTCGCGCTTGACTTCCTCTTCCTCGCCCGGGGCCTTCGGCTCCTCCGGCCGCTCGACCATCTCGTAGCTCGAAGGCACGTGCTCCATCTCGTTCAGCTCGTCGTGGCGCAGGCGCTGCACCTTGTAGTGGGGGGTCTCGAGGTGCGGGTTGGGCACCATGACGATGTTGACCTTCAGGCGGCCTTCGAGCTTCTGGATCTCGCTTCTTTTCTCGTTCAGCAGGAACGAGGCCACGTCGACCGGCACCTGCGCGTGGACCGCGCCGGTGTTCTCCTTCATCGCCTCTTCCTGCATGATGCGCAGCACGTGCAGCGCGGTCGACTCGGTGCCGCGGATGAACCCGGTACCGCTGCAGCGCGGGCAGTTGATGTGCGCGGTTTCCTCCAGCGACGGCTGCAGCCGCTGGCGCGAGAGCTCCATCAGGCCGAAGCGCGAGATCTTCCCGATCTGCACCCGGGCGCGGTCGTAGCGCAGCGCCTCGCGCAGGCGGTTCTCGACCTCGCGCTGGTTGCGCTGCGACTCCATGTCGATGAAATCAATGACGATCAGGCCCCCCAGGTCGCGCAGCCGGAGCTGGCGGGCGACCTCGTCGGACGCCTCGAGGTTGGTGCGGTAGGCGGTCTCTTCGATGTCCCCGCCGCGGGTCGCGCGGGCTGAATTGACATCGATCGCCACGAGCGCCTCGGTGTGGTCGATGACGATGGCGCCGCCGGAGGGCAGGGCCACCTGGCGCGAGTAGGCGCTTTCGATCTGGTGCTCGATCTGGAAGCGGGAAAAGAGCGGCACGTCGTCGCGGTAGAACTTCACCTTGTTGACGTTGCCCGGCATCACCGTCTGCATGAACGCCTTGGCCTGCTCGAAGATCTCCTCGGTGTCGATCAGGATCTCGCCGATGTCGGGCTGGAAGTAATCGCGGATCGCGCGGATGACCAGGCTCGACTCGAGGTAGATGAGGAAGGGCTTCTTCGACTGGTCGGCGGACGCGCCTTCGACCGCACCCCAGAGCTGCATCAGGTACTTGAGGTCCCAGTCGAGCTCCTCCAGCGAGCGGCCGATCGCCGCGGTACGGGCGATGACGCTCATGCCGTCGGGCAGCTGGAGCTGGTCCAGCGTGTCGCGAAGCTCGTTCCGGTCCTCGCCCTCGACGCGGCGGGAGACCCCGCCGCCCCTCGGGTTGTTGGGCATCAGAACGAGATACCTTCCCGCCAGGGAAATAAAGGTCGTGAGCGCCGCGCCTTTGGTGCCGCGCTCGTCCTTCTCGACCTGGATGATGATCTCCTGGCCCTCGCGCAGCGCGTCCTGGATGCGGGCGCGGCCTACGTCGATGCCTTCCTTGAAATAGCTGCGGGCGACTTCCTTGAAGGGCAGGAACCCGTGCCGCTCCTCGCCGTAGTCGATGAAAGCGGCCTCGAGGCTGGGCTCGATCCGGGTGATGATTCCTTTATAGATGTTGCTCTTGCGTTGTTCCCTCGAGGCGGACTCAATATCGAGGTCGACGAGCTTCTGCCCTTCGACGATCGCGACCCGCAACTCTTCCTGCTGGGTCGCATTGAACAGCATGCGCTTCACTTGTTGTTCTCCTGCGCGCGCAGAGGCGCCGATCCGGCGTCGGTGCTAGTACCACGAGTTGGTCGTGCCTCAAAAGAAGGAAGGAGGCGGGAATGCCTGCGCGCGCTTCTAGTAGTATCGCTACTTCCGGTGAGCGAAATTAACCAGCGCTTCAGGTCCGGCTAGGGCCGAACAGTGGGCGTGTGGCAGGCAAGGCTCGCGCGGATTCGATCCTCCGGCGCGGCCGGGATGCCTGTGCCCCGCAACTCGAAGCGACCTTGAGATCATAGGCAAAATGAAAGACTTACGCAAGGAAGCGGCAAAAGAGCGGGGTCTCGCCGAGGCATAGGTCACCTTGCCGACGTTTTCCGGCATGACGGTCTGCATGAACGCGCCCGTTTGGGCGTAAAGAACCCCTCATGGTCCCAGGATCATGCGCAAATGAATGACTTGCGAGCCGCTCGGGCCACCTGGCTGGAAATCGGCGAGGAGCATGTGGCGCAGCGCATCGACAATTTCCTGCTGCGGCACCTGAAAGGGGTGCCGAAAAGCCACGTCTACCGGGTTTTGCGAAGCGGCCAGGTCAGGGTCAACAGCGGGCGCGTCAAGCCTGAGTACCGCCTGCAGGCCGGAGACCGGGTGCGCGTTCCACCCATCCGGGTCTCCCAGGAAGAGAAGCCAAAGGCAAAACCGGCGGAATTCCCGGTCGTGTACGAGGACGCGGCGCTCCTCGTGCTCGACAAGCCTGCCGGCGTGGCGGTGCACGGGGGCAGCGGGGTGAGCTTCGGGGTGATCGAATCCCTGCGCGCATCGCGGCCGCAGGCGAAATTCCTGGAGCTCGCGCATCGGCTGGACCGGGACACCTCGGGACTGCTCGTCGTGGCGAAAAAGCGCACCGCCCTGGTCGAGCTGCACCGCATGCTGCGCGAAGGAGAAGTCGCGAAGGAATACCTGACCGTGACGCGGGGGCAATGGGAGGGCGCGGGCCGGGAGCTGCGCGAGTCGCTCCACAAATATGTAGACGCCAAAGGCGAGCGCCGTGTCGCCGTCCACGAAGAGGGGAAGGAAGCGCTGACGCGCGTGCGGGTGGCCAAGACCTCTGCCGCCTTCAGCCTGCTCCAAGTCAGCCTGGTGACAGGCCGGACGCACCAGATCCGGGTGCACCTTGCGCACGCCGGCCACCCGGTGCTCGGCGACGCGAAATACGGTGACTTCGAGCTCAACCGGCGCCTCGAGAAGGCGGGCGTGCGACGGCTCTTCCTGCACGCGGGCCGGCTCGCCTTCGCGCACCCGCTGACGCGGGAAAAGATCGAGCTCAAGGCGCCGATGCCCGCGGAGATCAGGACGTTCGTCGATGAACACTTCGGATGAACACTGCGAAAACGGGGACAGACCACGTTTTCTTCTCGGACAGAACAACGGAAAACGTGGTCTGTCCCTGATTCTGGGGTGATATGAAATACCGGCTGATCGTTTTCGACTGGGACGGCACGGTGATCGACTCGCCCGCCGCCATCGTCGAATGCATGCAGGAGGCGAGCCGCGAGCTCGGCCTGCCGGTGCCCGAGCGGGAGCGCGCGAGCCATGTCATCGGCCTCGGGCTGCACGAGGCGATGAGGATCGTGGCCCCCGAGCTGCCGGGCGAGCGCTATCCGGAATACATCGCGTCGTACCGGCGCCATTTCCTCGCGCGCGAGGACACGATGCGCCTTTTCTCCGGCATGGAAGAGCTGCTGCTGCGTCTTTCGAAGGAAAGGCTTCTTTCCATAGCGACCGGAAAGAGCCGCCGCGGCCTCGAGCGCTCGCTCGAGGCCACCGGGGTGCGCGGCGTCTTCACGGCGTCGCGCTGCGCCGACGAGACCACGCCGAAGCCCCACCCGGCGATGCTGCTCGAGCTGATGCAGGAGCTCGACGCGCAGCCCGGCGGCGTGCTCATGGTCGGCGATACCTCGCACGACATGGAAATGGCGCGCGCGGCCGGGGTCGACGGCCTTGCGGTGACCTACGGAGCGCATAGCGAAGACACTCTGCGCGCGTGCGGACCGCGCGGCTGCGTCGCGAGCGTCGAGGCCCTGGAGCGATGGCTGAAAGACAACGGATAATCTGCGCGTCGCACACGCTCGCGGACTCGGCGCGCGGCGTGCGCTTCGAAGTCGAGTACTTCGGCGAGCCGACGCCCGCGTTCGCGGTGCGCTACGCGGGCGAGGTACACGCCTACCTCAACCGCTGCGCCCATGTCGCGATGGAGCTCGACTGGCAGGAAGGGGTATTCTTCGATGCGGCGGGGCGCGATTTGCTATGCTCGACTCACGGCGCCACGTACGACGCGCGCAGCGGCCGCTGCCTGGGGGGTCCCTGCAACGGCAGAGCGCTGGTGAAGCTGCGCGTCGAGGAACGCGACGGTCAGGTCTACTTCATGGGGTTCACCGATGAATCAAGGTGACGAAAAGTCCGGCAACGGCATCTGGGAGCGCGAGCTCGTAACCCGCCTCGCGAGCGCCGCGCTGAAAGAGCAGCGGCGCGCGCGGCTGTGGGGCATCTTCTTCAAGCTCCTCACGTTCGCGTACGTGACGCTGATCCTCATCATGACGGTCGACTGGCAGGCGCGCACCGACCTCGGCGGCGGCAGGAAGCACACCGCGATGGTCGAGCTGAACGGCGTCATCGCGCCCGGCACCGACGCGAGCGCCGAGAAGGTGATGAGCGCGCTGCAGGCGGCGTTCAAGGACAAGAACACGCAGGGCGTGGTGGTGCGCATCAACAGCCCCGGCGGCAGCCCGGTGCAGGCGCAGACCATCTACGACGAGATGCGGCGGCTGCGCAAGAAGTATCCCGACACCCCGCTGTACGCGGTAGTCGAGGACATCTGCGCCTCCGGCGGCTACTTCGTCGCCGTGGGCGCCGACCGCATCTACGTCGGCAAGGCGAGCATCGTCGGCTCGATCGGCGTCATCATGAACGGCTTCGGCTTCACCGGGCTCATGGACAAGCTCGGCGTCGAGCGGCGCCTCATCACCGCCGGCGACAACAAGGGCATGCTCGATCCGTTCTCGCCGATGGAAGAGAAGGACAAGCAGCACGTCGTGGCGATGATGAAGGACATCCACGAGCAGTTCATCGGCGTGGTGCGCGAAGGCCGCGGCAAGCGGCTGAAGGAGGCGCCCGAGCTCTTCAGCGGGCTCATCTGGACCGGGCAGAAGAGCGTCGAGCTCGGGCTCGCCGACGGCATCGGCAGCCTGGAGTACGTCGCGCGCGAGGTGGTGAAGGCCGAGGAGATCGTCGACTTCACGCAGAAGGAGAACCTGGCCGAGAAGTTCGCCAAGCGCTTCGGCGCCGGCGCCACGAGCGCGCTGATGGAATTCGTCCTGCGCGCTTCAGCGGGCGGAGTAATCCGCTAGAAGCAGGAACACGGCAGGGCGCCGGCCGATGGGCGTCGCGCTTCTTCGCCAGCCCGAAACAGGGCGGGTGGAAATGCTTTCGGTGGGCAACGTCAGGTCGGCGGCGACGCAGAGCCGCGTCTGCGCGCTGCACGACTCGAGCAGCGCCGCGAGGAGCGCGTCGCTGCGGTAGGGCGTCTCGATGAAGATTTCGGTCTCGCGCTCTTTCCTCGAGCGCGCCTCGAGCTCGCGAATGCGGCGCGCGCGTTGCGGTCCTTCACGGGGGAGGTAACCACAGAAGGCGAAGCGCTGGCCCTCGAGCCCGGAGGCCATGAGCGCGAGCGCGATCGAGGAAGGCCCCACGAGCGGGACGACGCGGAAACCTTCGCGGTGCGCGGCCTCTACGAGCGAGGCGCCGGGATCGGCGATCGCCGGGCAGCCGGATTCGGAGAGAAGGCCGAGCGGGCGCCCTTCGCGCAGCGGCTGCAGCAGCGCCTGCGGGCTTTCTCCGATCTCCTGGATGCGCAGCTCGCGGATCGCCACGGGCATCTTGACTTCGGACAGAAAGGCGCGCGCGCTCTTCGCGTTTTCCACCGCGAAATCCGTGAGCGATCGAACAATCTGAATCGCCGGCGCGGGCAATGCCGCTTCCAACGTACTGCCTAAAGGCGTGGGAATCGCGTAAAGGATCAAGCGAGGATCAAACGGCCGGCAGCCCCGCGCGCTCGAGCATCTCGGTGAGCGCGATGAGCGGCAGCCCGATGAGCGAGCTCGGGTCGTCGGTCTCGATGCGCCGAATCAACGCGATGCCCAGGCCTTCTGCCTTGGCGCTCGCCGAGCAGTCGTAGGGCTGCTCGCGCCGGAGATATTCCTCGATACGGCGCTCATCGAGGGTACGGAAGTGGACCCTGCAGGGCACGACCCGCGACTCGAGCTTCCCGCTTCTCGCATCGAGCAACGCCACGGCGGTGTGAAAATCGATCGCTTTGCCGCTCAGCCTGCGAAGCTGGCGCACCGCGGTCTCGTGATCGCCCGGCTTGCCGAAACGCTCGTCGCCTATCGCGGCCACCTGGTCCGAGCCGATAATCAGCGCGTCGCGGAACTGCCTTTCGACCGCTTGCACCTTGAGCAGCGAAAGGCGCAGCGCCGTCTCGGCCGGGGTTTCATCCAAAAGAGCCTTCTCGTCCACCCGCGGCGCGCAGACTTCGAAGGCGAGCCCGAGCCGCTCCAGGAGCGCCTTGCGGTACCTGGAAGTGGAGGCGAGCACGAGCTGCCGCGGCGGTGTCCCCATCGCGCCATCCATTTGTTTCAATGCCTTGTTTTGACGTAAAAAGATGCTATTATCCGCCCCCTTTATGCCGCAGCCGCAGCCGGTCATCGACGGTTTCGAGTTCGCGTCGGCCGGTGCAAGCCTGCAGGGCGTTTGGCCGATCGGAGAGTTTCCCCGCCTGCGCGACCTGCTGGCGGCGCACGAAGGCGAAGTGGCCTATGAGCTGCAAGGCGTGCGCGATGCCCGCGGCCGTTTGGGGTTGCGTCTTACGGTGCGCGGCAAGCTCGATTTGCGCTGCCAGCGTTGCCTGGAGGGACTGCCGTTCGAAGTGCGTTCCGATGAAGTGCTGGTCCTCGCCGGGACGCAGGCCGAGATCGACGCCGAGCCGGCCGACGTGCACAGCCCCGACCGCGTCGTCGCGGGCAAGGAGATGCCGGTGCGCGATCTCGTCGAGGACGAGCTGATCCTCGCGCTGCCGTACGCGGCGCGGCACGAAGGCTGTAGGGCGGGCTCGTCGCAGGACGCCGCCGGGAAGACCTTGCCGTTCGCCGGGCTGCGCGAGCTGATGCGCGGCAAGCATTGAGCGCGTTCACCAACACCAAGCAAGAGAGGAGTCGACATGGCAGTCCATCAGAACAAGGTGTCGCCGTCGCGGCGCAACATGCGCCGTTCGCACGACCGGCTGTCCAAGCCCGCGCTCGCCGTCGAGCCGACCACCGGTGAGCGCCACCTGCGCCACCACGTCAGCCCGACGGGCTTCTACCGCGGCAAGAAGGTCATCCAGACCAAAGACGAGTAATCCTGGTCACGGTTGCGGTCGACTGCATGGGGGGCGACCACGGCCCCCATGTGACGGTTCCCGCCGCGCTCGCTTTCCAGGCGCGGCATCCTGACGTCGAGATCGTCCTCGTGGGACGCGCCGATGCGCTCGGGCAGGCGCTCGAGGCGCGCGGCGCGGCTGCGCGCGCACGCTTGCGCGTGCAGCCGGCCGCCGAGGTCGTCGGCATGGACGAGCCCCCGGCGCAGGCGCTGCGCTACAAGAAGGACTCGTCGATGCGCGTGGCGATCAACCTCGTGAAGGCGGGCGAAGCGCATGCCTGCGTAAGCGCGGGCAATACCGGCGCGCTCATGGCAATCTCGCGCTTCGTGCTCAAGACCCTTCCGGGCGTGGACCGGCCCGCCATCGCAGCCGTGCTGCCGAACATGAAGGGCGGCTATACCTACGTGCTCGACCTCGGCGCGAACGTCGACTGCACGCCCGAGCAGCTGATGCAGTTCGGCGTGATGGGGGCGATGCTCGCCGCCGCCGTGGACCACAAGGAACGGCCCTCGGTGGGGCTGCTCAACATCGGGGTGGAAGACATCAAGGGCAACGACACGGTGAAGCGCGCCGCCGAGCTGCTGCGCGAAAGCGGCGTGAACTTCTACGGCAACGTCGAGGGCGACGACGTCTACAAGGGCACCACCGACGTGGTGGTGTGCGACGGCTTCGTCGGCAACGTGCTGCTCAAGGCTTCGGAGGGCGTGGCGACCATGATCGTCGGCTTCCTGCGCCAGGAGTTCACGCGCACGCCGTGGAACCTGCTCGCCGCATGGATGGCGAAGCCCGTGCGCAAGGCGCTGCGCGCGCGCATGGACCCGGGCAAGTACAACGGCGCGAGCCTGCTCGGGCTGAAGGGCATCGTCATCAAGAGCCACGGCTCGGCCGACGCCTACGCGTTCGGCCAGGCGCTGAGCCGCGCGGTGGAGGAGGTCGAGAACAACGTGCCCGAGCGCATCGTCGCACAGATACACAAATGATCTATTCGAGGATCGTCGGCAGCGGCAGCTACCTGCCTCCCCGGGCGGTGGACAACGAAGAGTTCGCGCGGCGCCTGGAGACGAGCGACGCCTGGATCCGCGAGCGCACCGGCATCGCGCGCCGCCACATCGCCGACGAGAACCAGACCTCGAGCGATCTGGCGCTGGAAGCGTCGAAGTGCGCCCTGAGCGCCGCCAACCTGAAGCCCCAGGACATCGATCTCATCGTCGTGGCGACCTCGACGCCCGATTACATCTTCCCGAGCACCGCGTGCCTGCTGCAGGCGAAGCTCGGCATCAAGGGCTGCGCCGCGTTCGACGTGCAGGCGGTGTGCACGGGGTTCATCTATGCGCTCGCCACGGCCGATGGTTTCATAAAAAACCAGACTGCAAGGAAAGCTTTGGTCGTCGGAGCCGAGGTGTTCTCGCGCATCCTCGACTGGAACGACCGCGGCACGTGTGTGCTTTTCGGCGACGGTGCCGGCGCTGTGGTTTTGGTTTCCTCCGAAAAACCTGGAATTCATGCCAGCCGCCTGCACGCCGACGGCAGCCAGGTGCAGATGCTGTCGGTTCCCGGGAACGTCTCGCGCGGCAAGGTCATCGGCTCGCCGTTCCTGCAGATGAACGGGCAGGGCGTGTTCAAGTTCGCGGTGCGCGTGCTGGAGGAGTCGGCGCGCGAGACGGTGGCCGCGGCCGGGATGCAGCTCGCCGATATCGACTGGCTCATCCCGCACCAGGCGAACGTGCGGATCCTGGAGGCGACCGCGCGCAAGCTCGAGCTTCCGCGCGAGAAGCACGTGGTGACGGTCGATCACCACGGCAACACCTCGGCGGCTTCCGTGCCGCTCGCGCTCGATGAATTCATCAGGAAAGGAGCCATCCGCGCGGGCGAGCGGCTCCTTCTCCAGGGCGTGGGCGGCGGCTTCACCTGGGGCTCCTCGGTGGTGACGCTATGAAGCTCGCGATGGTGTTTCCGGGGCAGGGTTCGCAGGCCGTGGGCATGCTCAAGGGCTACGCGGGCCTGCCCGAAATAAGCCTCGTTCGCGACGAAGCCGCCGAGGTGCTCGGCCAGGATTTCGTGAAGCTCCTCGACGAGGGGCCGGCGGAGAAGCTCAACCTTACGGTGAACACGCAGCCCGCGATGGTCACGGCCGGCTACGCGGCCTACCGCGCCTGGCGCGCGCTCGGCGGCGCGCAGCCCGAAGTGCTCGCCGGGCACAGCCTCGGCGAATACACCGCGCTCGTCGCCGCCGGGGCCATCGCCTTCAACGACTGCCTGCCGCTCGTGCGCTTCCGCGCGCAGTCGATGCAGGAGGCGGTGCCGGAGGGAAAGGGCGCCATGGCGGCGATCCTGATGCTCGACGACGAAAAGGTGCGCGCGGCGTGCGCGCAGGCGGGCGGCGAGGTGCAGGCGGTGAACTTCAACGCGCCCGGCCAGGTGGTGATCGCGGGCGAGAAGGCGGCGGTGGAGCGCGCCATCGAGGCCTGCAAGGCGATGGGCGCCAGGCGCGCGATGCCGCTTCCGGTAAGCGCGCCGTTTCACTCGTCGCTCATGAAGCCGGCCGCCGAGAAACTGATGGGTTATCTCCAGAAAACAAATATCGCGGCGCCTCGGATTGCGGTGGTGAACAACGTCGACGTGGCGATCGTCAGCGAGCCCGAAAAAATCAGGGATGCGCTGGTGCGCCAGGCGGCCGCGCCCGTGCGCTGGGTCGAGACCATCCGCAGGATGCGCGAGCTGGGCGTGACGCACGTGATCGAATGCGGGCCCGGCAAGGTGCTCGCGGGCATGACCAAGCGCATTGCGCCCGAGCTGCAGTCGCTTGCGCTTGCCGATCGCGCAACGCTCGAGGAGGCGCTCAAATGCTAGAAGGAAGGCTGGCGCTGGTGACCGGCGCCTCGCGCGGCATCGGGCACGCCATCGCCGAGCAGCTTGTCAAGGACGGGGCCAAGGTGCTCGGCACGTCGACCTCGGAGGCGGGCGCAGGCAAGGTCCCCGGCATCGGCATGGTGCTGGATGTCCGCGATTCAGCGCAAACCGAATCTGTAATGAATGAAATCCAGAAGCAGCACGGCGAGATCGCAATCCTGGTGAACAACGCCGGCATCACGCGCGACAACCTGGCGCTGAGGATGAAGGACGCCGAGTTCGACGAGGTGATCGACACCAACCTGCGCGCGGTGTTCCGGCTCTCGCGCGCGGTGATGCGCGGCATGATGAAGGCGCGCTGGGGCCGCATCATCAACATCACCTCGGTGGTCGGCGCCTCGGGCAACCCGGGACAGGCGAACTACGCCGCCGCCAAGGCGGCGGTGGCGGGAATGACGCGCTCGCTCGCGCGCGAGCTCGGCTCGCGCAACATCACGGTGAACTGCGTGGCGCCCGGCTTCATCGACACCGACATGACGCGCGCGCTGACCGACGAGCAGAAGAAGGCGCTCATCGGCCAGATCCCGCTCGGGCGCCTGGGCACGCCGCAGGACGTGGCGGCCGCGGTCGCGTACCTCGCGTCGCCCGCCGGCGGCTACGTGACGGGCGCGGTCCTGCACGTCAACGGCGGCATGTATATGTCGTAAAATACGCCCCCTCTTGGGGAAGGAGCAGCGGATGGAAAACATCGAACAACGCGTGAAGAAAATCATTGCCGAGCAGCTCGGCGTGAACGAGGCCGAGATCAAGAACGACTCCTCGTTCGTCGACGACCTCGGCGCCGACTCGCTCGACACCGTGGAGCTCGTCATGGCGCTCGAGGAGGAGTTCGAGACCGAGATCCCCGACGAGGAAGCCGAGAAGATCACCACCGTGCAGCAGGCGGTCGATTACATCAAGGCGCACTCGAAGGCATAAGCGCCAGGCCTCAGTGACGCGCCGCAGAGTCGTGGTAACGGGGCTGGGGATCATCAGCCCGATCGGCAACACCGTCTCCGAAGCCTGGGACCGCGCGCTCGCAGGAACCCCGGGCATCACCCGCATCACGCGCTTCGACCCCTCGCGTCTCGCGAGCCAGATCGCCGGCGAGGTGAAGGGATTCGACGTCAGCGCGTACATGCAGCCGAAGGAGGCGCGGCGCATGGACCTCTTCATCCAGTACGGCATGGCCGCGGGGCTGCAGGCCTGGCGCGAGGCCGCGCTCGAGGTCACGGCGCACAACGCCGAGCGCGTCGGCGTCAACTTCGGCTCCGGGATGGGCGGCCTGCCGCTGATCGAGTCGATGCACGACGAGCTGAAGGCGAACGGCCCGCGGCGCATCTCGCCCTTCTTCATCCCCGGCAGCATCATCAACATGACCGCGGGGCTGCTGTCGATCGAGGTCGGCGCCAAGGGCCCGAACCTCGCCATGGTGACGGCCTGCACGACCTCCACGCACTGCATCGGCGAGGCGGCGAAGTCGATCCGCTACGGCGAGGCCGACGTGATGATCGCCGGCGGCTCGGAAGCGACGGTGACCGAGCTCGCGATCGGCGGCTTCGCCTCGGCGCGCGCGCTCTCGACGCGCAACGACGACCCGGCGGGCGCGAGCCGGCCCTGGGACAAGGAGCGCGACGGCTTCGTGCTCGGCGAGGGCGCGGGCGCGGTCGTGCTGGAGGAGTACGAGCACGCAAAAGCGCGCGGCGCGAAGATCTACTGCGAGCTGGTGGGCTACGGCGTATCCGCCGATGCGCACCACATGACCGCGCCGCCCGAGGACGGCGACGGCGGCTGGCGTGCCATGAGGAACGCCCTGAAGGACGCCGGCCTGGAGCCCGGCGCGATCGACTACATCAATGCCCACGGCACGTCCACCCCGCTCGGCGATCTCGCCGAGACCCTGGCGGTGAAGCGGCTGCTGGGTGAGCGCTCGCCCAAGGTCGCGGTGAACTCCACCAAGTCCATGACCGGGCACCTGCTGGGGGCGGCCGGCGCGGTCGAGGCGGTGTTCAGCATCCTCGCGCTGCGCGACCAGGTGTCGCCGCCGACGATCAACCTGCGCAACCCCGACCCGCAGTGCGACCTCGACTACGTGCCGAACCAGAAGCGCAGCATGCCGATCCGCGTGGCGCTGTCGAACTCGTTCGGCTTCGGCGGCACCAACGGTACCCTCATCTTCAAACCGCTTTGAGCCGCTCTGCGGCGATTCCCGTGGGCAACCGCAGTCTAGAGCTGGAGCTCGCCCCGTCCGCCCTCCTCGCGGCCGCGCTCGTCGTGCTGCATGCGCTCGCCGCAGCCTGCCTGGCGGCGCTGCTGCCGGGGGCCTGGGGCCTCGCCGCCGCGGCGGCGCTCCTCGGGCTCGGCGCGGCGCTCGCGTGGCGCGGCGCCCTGCTGCGCGCGGCGTCCTCGGTGCGCGCGCTGGGTGTGGCCGGGCAAAGGCTCGAGGTGCGGCTCGCGAGCGGCGAGCGCTTCGCCGCCGAGCTGGCCGAGCGCCGCTACGTAGGCCGGTACATGGTCGTCCTGCCCCTTCGGCGGCCCGTGCGGCGCGCCGTCCTCGTCAGCCGGGACATGCTCGATGCGGAATCGTTCCGGCAGCTGCGGATCTGGGCCCTGTGGGGCAAACTGCCTGGCGTGGCGACAAAGCAACTGCCTGCCTAGCCAAGCGACCCCTGGCGCGTCGAACTATTTCAATCGGTCTGTGTCTGTGGCACATAGGCTTATAAAACGGGGTGGGGAGCCCCGCCGGGTGCGGTTAGGCTGCAGGCGTGTCTGACCGCGAGATCGACCGGCAGCTGGTAGAGCGGGCGCAGCGCGGCGACAAGCGAGCGTTCGAGCTGCTGGTGGAGAAGTACCAGCGCAAGCTCGCGCGGTTGCTCTCGCGCTTCATCCGCGACCCGGCCGAGGTCGAGGACGTGACGCAGGAGGCATTCATCAAGGCGTACCGCGCGCTCCCCGCATTCCGTGGCGACAGTGCTTTTTATACTTGGCTGTATCGCATCGGCATCAATACGGCCAAGAATTACCTGATGGCGATGGGCCGGCGGGCGCCCACCTCCACCGAAGTGGAAGCCGATGAGGCCGAAGGGTTCGAAGAGGGCGAGCAACTGCGAGACATCAACACGCCGGAGAGCGTGCTGCTGTCCAACGAGATCGCGGAAACGGTGAACTCGACGATCGAAGCGCTGCCTGAGGAATTGCGTACCGCGATCCAGCTGCGCGAGATCGAAGGGATGAGCTACGAGGACATCGCGCAAGTCATGAACTGCCCGATCGGCACCGTCCGCTCGCGCATCTTCAGGGCGCGCGAGGCGATCGCGGCGCAGCTGAGGCCGCTGCTGGACACGGGGAAAGACAAGAGGTGGTAGGGGTATGAAAGACCGGATTTCGGCATTGATGGACGGCGAGCTGGACGACAAATCGGCGGCGGCGGCGATCGAGGCGCTCGAGAGCGACGCAGAGGCGTGCGACACCTGGCGCACCTACCACGTCATCAGCGACGCCCTGGGCAAGAGCCGCATGCTTTCCGAAGGCTTCAGCGAGCGGGTGGGAGCCGCGCTCGCAAAGGAGCCCACGGTGCTCGCGCCTAGG
>Ga0247825_10001976_pt1 | contig 13524 bp, 10 predicted proteins | sample 13C_Vanillin_Day_FD_194413 | JGI IMG/M metagenome (GOLD analysis project Ga0247825, IMG submission 194413) | Soil microbial communities from agricultural site in Penn Yan, New York, United States - 13C_Vanillin_Day48 | ecosystem: Environmental > Terrestrial > Soil > Agricultural land | place...
TCGCCCATGTTTGCGTTGGCCGCCATCGAGACGACGCGCGTCGGCAAATGCGTGGCCGAATCGATGCCCAGGGTCATGGTGCCGCCGGCGGGCATCGCGATGTCCACCAGGCGTTCGCCAGCCCTGGCGCGGAGGTTCGACAGCGTGAGGTCAGCGTCGACGATCGTTCTGAGGAACGTGACCGGATGGTGCAGCAGCTCGCTGCGGCGATCGCGTGCGGCAGCGGCGCCGGCGCGGGTGATGGTCCCGTTGGCAGCGACGTTGTAGGCGGCGTCGCCGTCGAGTCCCTGCGTCTGCCGCTGCACCAGATCGCCGGCGAAGAGAAACTGCGCTTCGCGAACCTGCTGCACGCGCGTCCGCCCGTTCACGAGGTCGATTCGCCGGGTGTACTCGTTGACCTTCCATACCGGCAGCTCGTCATCCGGAGTGCGGTTCTGCCCCGCATTTGGCGCGGTGCCCGCGCCTTGAATGCTCAGCGCCTTCACGTCCCGGATCCGGCCGGCGCCGCCCATCGCCTCGACGGCATCGTCGATGACCTGCTGTTCCGGACTCGCCGGAGCACACGCGCTCAAGAGGAGCGCGATAAGGCCCGACGCCATTCGTCTGTTCATAACGCCTCGCTGCGGCGCCCTGGAAAGGGCGCCCTACGTCTCATCGAGAAAATTCTGGACTTCGCGGAACATCTGCCCGCGATTTCGCTCGAGCATCAGATGATGCGTCCCTTCGCCGATGATGACCAGCCGTTTTCGCGAAGAGCCGGTTAACCGCGCCAGGAGCGCCTGCGCCATGTAGGCCGGCGTGTCGACGTCCCAATCGCCCACCACCATCAGCACGGGCGCGCGGATAGCCGAGGGATCGTAATAGCGCGTATCCGCTTCCCAGTAGTGGAGGCCGTCGACGAGCAATCCGTTGGGCGCGCGCACGGACGGCGGGTTTTTCCGTGCGCCGATCGGATCCGCGGCCATGTTGGCCTCCCAGAACGATTCGAGCACGCCTGGCGGAATCAAATCGTTCTGCCGATCCGGAGCGACGCCGGTCAGCCACCGTTGCTTCGCCGCCTCCAGCGTGACCGTACGATAGGCGCCCATCGGGCCGTCGACGCGCAATCCGCCTGGAGTCCGCCGGAGCCAGAGCGGTGCATACATCACGAGCCGTTCCACCTTGTCCGGATTGGTCGCCGCGTAGGCCCCGGCGATGACCGTTCCCCAGGACCACCCCATCACGTCAAGCCGCGGCACGCCACGCCGCTGGCGAATGTGATCGACCACGGCCCCGAAATCCGTGACGCCATCGTCTGTGGTGACGACCGGCGCGTTCTCGGTGGCCGGCCGCTCCATCTCCGGGGGGCGAGACGATCGGCCGAAGCCGCGGACATCCATCGAGTACACGTCGTAGCCGCGGCCGGCGATGGAGTCCATCCAGGATGCGCCGGCAATCTTCAAATCGAACATCGTGTCCGACGGGTATGTGGCGCCGTGAACGAACAACAGCGTCCGGTCCGACCGGAAGGTGCTCAACTCCTCGGGCCGTGTGTTGCGGACGTGGATGCGAACGTCTGGATCGGACGCGACGGTATAGCTTTCTGTAACCAGCCTCACAGTCAGTTCGGGAGAATCGCCACTGCCCGAAGCGGAGCACCTGTGCCACCGGCGATCTTCATCGGCAGCGCGACGATGAACGCACCGCGTGGCGGCAGACGATCGAGTGACGCCAGATTCTCGAAGGCGGGCAGGTTTGCCTCGTACAGAATCCGGTGCGACTCGAAGAGCGTTGACTGACCGTAGTCGATGCTGGCGGTGTCGATCCCGACGGCGCGAACGTCTTTGGCGACGAGCCATTTCGCGGCATCCGGATGGAGCCCGGGAAAGTGCAGTTTCGGCACCGCGCCCGCTCCGCGCTCGGCCGTGCCGAGATAGCGCGCCGCATCAGGCCAGCGGCTCGAGAATCCGGTCCGCAGCAGAACGATTGAGTCGGCCGTGATCGCACCGTGTTCGGTCTCGGCGCGCGCCAGGTCGTCAACGGTCACTTGATAGTCTGCGCTCCCCTCGCTTTGCTTCGAGACGTCAACCACCACCGCCGGTCCGAAGAACCGCTGCAGCGGAATCTGATCGACGCTTTGCCTGCCCTGAGCGAAATGCACCGGCGCATCCAGATGGGTTCCGCCGTGCTCGGAGGTGAAGAAGCTGTTGGACGAGTAGTAGAAGCCCGCCGGCGTGATGCCGTCGGCGTCCTTCTGCAGCCTGAATTGCTCGGCCGTCGGCCAGAAAATGCTTTGCGCGTCGTAGGCGTGCGACAGATCGACGAGCTGACCGGCCCGGAACGGCAGGGGTGACGACGCGGTCGGCGTTTCGCGGCTGCAGCCGGCGCCGACTGTCGCAAGCAGCAGCCAAACAGGTAGGCTTTTCATCGGGTGAATCGTAGCTGAGGAGGACTCATGTCTGTCAGCCGGATCGCGATCGTTGCGCTGGTAGTGTTGACCGCCGGACAGCCGACCGCTCAGCAACCGGCCGTTGTCTTCGAACACGTCACGCGCATCTCGATGGACCGGCTGCCGGCGGCGGCCACGGACGCCGATGCCACGGTTCTAATCCAGAACGGCGTGGTCACCGGGATCGGTTCCGGCACCGCGCTCAGCAGCAAAATCCCTGCGGGCGCCCTCCGCATCGACGGCCGCGGGAAATTCCTGATGCCCGCGCTCGCCGAAATGCACGCGCACATCCCCACGGATCCTGCGGAAGCCGAACGGGTGCTCTTCATGTACGTCGCGAACGGCATCGGCACAATCCGCAGCATGCTCGGCGACCCGTCGCACTTCCGCCTGCGCGAGCGCGTGATGCGCGGCGAGATCATCGGCCCGACGATGATCCTGTCTGGGCCCTCGTTCAATGGACAGACCGCCGGGATGCCAGCAGCTGCCGCATCGCGCGTCATGGAGCAGAAGAAGGCCGGGTACGACTTCCTCAAGATTCACCCTGGTATTCCGCTGACGGCCTTCAACGCGCTGGCGGCGGCCGCGGACAAAGCCGCGATCCGGTTCGCAGGGCACGTGCCGGCGGAGGTCGGCCTGCAGCGCGCGGCGCAAGCGAAGTTCTGGACGATCGACCATCTCGATGGCTACGTTGAGGCGCTGGCCGGACCTCGCGCACCGGCCTCGCAGAACTTTGGCGTCAACCTGATGGCACACGTCGAGGAGGCGCGCATCGCGTCTCTTGCGAAAGAAACGACGGCCGCCGGAGTCTGGAACGTGCCCACCCAGATTCTGCTGGAGAATTGGTACGGGCCGGATTCACCGGAGGCGATGCTGCGGCGTCCTGAAATGCAGTACGTGCGCCCCGCCGAGAGCGCGCAGTGGGTCGCCATCAAGAGAGACAACCTCGCCGATGTTTCGGCGAAGGACCGGGCGCGGTTTGTCAGCATTCGTCGGCGCCTGATCAAGGCGCTACAGGACGCCGGCGGCCTGCTGCTGCTCGGATCGGACGCACCGCAGGTCTGGAACGTACCCGGGTTTTCAATTCACCGGGAACTCGCGTCGTACGTCGACTCCGGCCTCACACCGTTTCAGGCGCTCGCCACCGGCACGCGAAACGTCGACGCTCACCTCGGCACGACTGCACTGCAGACGCTGCCCCGGGCGAGAGCGAATCTGGTGCTGCTGGATGGCAACCCGCTGGAGAACATCGCCAACACGACGCGCATCGCGGGGGTGATGGTTGGCGGGAGATGGATCCCGAAAGCGGAAATAGACCGCCGTCTGGCAGAAATGAGGCCGCGGTAATTCAGGAGGCAGAATTCACAACGCAGACCGTTCGAGCCTGAATTCTGCATTCTGCATTCTGAATTCGGGCGGCTCTCGTATAATTCCGCCCGCGAGGAGCATTCATGAAGTCGATGTACAAGGCAGGTTTGACCGTTGGCGCCGTGGTGATCACGGCGGCCCTCTTCACCAGTGAATCGCTGTCGGGGCAGCAGGGCGGGGGTGCCGGCCAGGCGCCAGGAGCCGGCAGGGGCCAGGGACGGGGCGGCCAGGCGCCCGGCGGGCCGGGAGGTCCGGGCGGTGGGCGTGGTGCGGTTCAGCAGAACCTCCCCGCTTCTCCAACGGCCGTCACCTTGCCGACGATGACGGAGATCACCGGCCCGGGACCGATGTACGACTCCGCGCCATCGCAGCCAGCGGGCAAAGGCCTCGACTTCTATAAGTACCAATTGAAGGAATACTTCATCAGCGGTACGGCCAACGGGCAGCCGTACAAGACGCGCATGGTCGTCCGCATGCCCGCCGACCGCAGCCGCTTCAGCGGGCTGGTGCTCGTCGAGTCGATGCACGGCAGCGGCGCGGCGCACATGTTCGAGTACACGTCGATGTACACGATGGCCTCCGGGCACGCCGCCGTCGAGGTCGTCACTACCCCGAACACGCCGGGCGAGCTGACGAAGCTGAACGAAGCGCGCTACAAGGAGATGGCGATCGTCGCCGGGCAGAACACCGACATCCTCGCCCAGGCCGGCGCGCTGATTAAGAGTGGCAGCCCGCTTGGCGGCGCGGTGCCGCGCAAGATGGTCCTCGCCGGCACCTCGCAGACCGCCGGCATCCTGATCAACTATCTGCCGGGGCACGTCGTCTATCGCACGCCGAAGATGGAGCGCATCTACGACGGCTTCATGCCGACGTCGAACGGCTCGAATATCACCCAGGACGTCGACGTTCCGATCGTGCATGTGCCAACGATGCACGAGGTGAGCGGCCAGACGATCACCTGGCGGCAGGACAGCGACGAGGCCGGGAAGCAATATCGCCTCTACGAATTCTCCGGCATGGCCCACGTGGACACGCGCGACGCCGCGCGCATGATGCCGAACCCCTGCGCGCAGCCGCTCAGCACATACCCGTTGCAAGCCTACATGTCCGTGGCCCTCAACCATCTCTTCAACTGGGTGGACAAGGGTGTGCCGGCGCCGCGCGCCGACCGCATCTGGCTCGATCGCAACGAGGCTGACGGATCGACGATGGCGCTCGACGAGGCCGGCAACCCGCGCGGCGGCATCCGCAGCCCGTATGTGGACGTTCCGGTCGTGAAGTACCGGATCCGCCCGACCGTTGCGAACCCGTTCCCCGCCAATCCGAGCGCGTGGATGAAGGCCAACGGCAACGAAAAGGGCGGCGCGCTGATGTGCAACCTCAGCGCCGCGCAGCTGGCGCTGTCGAAGGACGAGCTGAAGAAGCGGTACAAGAACAAGAAGAACTACGCGAGCATGGTCGAGCGGCGCGTCAACGAGCTCGAGAAGGCCGGCTGGTCGCTGCCGGTCTATCGCGAGCTGATTCTCAGCGACGCTGCGAAGGTTGATTTCTAGGGAGACGAAGCGACACACCGAGGCAGTGAGGCACCGAGGATGAACGTGAAAGGCTTACTCGGTGGCCTCGGTGCCTCGGTGTGTCGTTTTCCGCGAGTCTATCCACGGCTCATCTGTCTTGCGGTGATCGCGTTCAGCACGATCACCGTCCTTGGCCAGACCGCAGCGCCTGCAAAACCCTACACCGCACCACGGACGCCCTGGGGCGATCCTGACCTGCAGGGCATGTGGCCGGGCAACGTCAGCGCGCCGCTGCAGCGTCCGGCCAACTTCGGCGATCGCGCCACGCTGACCGACGAGGAGTTCGCGCAGCGTGAGGCGCAGGCGCGCGCGCAGGCAGCGGCGGACTCACAGCAGTTCGTGCCGCCGTCGCCTCCGGCTACGGCGGGCCAGGCGGGCGGACGCGGCGGTCGTGGCGGCGGCATCGGGCCGCCGGATCACTGGCTCGAGCGCGGCACTCCCATCAGGCAGACGTCGCTGATCGTCGATCCGCCCAACGGGCGGCTGCCGGCGCTGGCGGCCGGAGCCGACGCGCGGCGAAAAGCCGCGCGCGGTGGCCGCGGACTGCCCGGTGAATGGCGCGGCACGGCGGATTCGTACGACGACCTGAACATCTATTACCGCTGTGTCACGCGCGGCCTGCTCGGTTCGGTCATCCCCGTCATCTACGGCAACGGCAACGAGATCGTGCAGGCGCCCGGCTACGTGGTGTTTCGCAACGAGATGATCCACGAGAGCCGCGTGATCCCGCTCGACGGCCGGCCGCACGTGCCGGCCGCAATCCGGATGTACATGGGCGACTCGCGCGGGCGCTGGGACGGCGACACGCTGGTAGTCGAGACGACGAACTTCACCGACCAGGTCGCCATCGGCTCGAACGGCGCGGGCTATCCCGGCGACCCCGGCTATCACAGCCTGGCACTGCGCATCACCGAGCGCTTCACGCGCACGGGCGCGGACACCCTGGTCTATGAGGCCACCGTTGACGATCCGCAGACCTGGGTGAGGCCCTGGACGCTGCGCATTCCGTTGATGCGCGGCCAGGATTCGCACCTGTTCGAGTACGCCTGCCACGAAGGCAATTACGCTATGCGCAACATCCTGAGCGCCGCGCGCACCGAGGACCAGTAGTGGTGCGTTTCAACTGGAAGAGTACTCCCAGCAACCAGGTTCGAAAGCAGATTCGCGGCCGCGACAACGGAGCGGCCGGTAAGGCATCGCGAAGGACATACCCCTAATGCACTCTTCTGAGACCGTCACTCCCCCATCCTCCTGGCTGTTCATCAAAGACAATCAGTCCATCTGGGTCGAGCGGCCGCACGGGCGCCTGCTGGTCGTCGCCGGCCCGGGCTCGGCGCACGAGGAGCGCGACTTCATCAGCGACGAAGCGCTCGATCAGTTCCAGATCGCGCTCGCTGAGAAGCTGGCCGACGATGGCTGGTTTCTGTGGGGCGTGAACCGCGAACGCCGCCAGACGGATCGCCGTCAGACCGCTCGCGGAACGACGGAGCGCCGAGTGCCGCGGCGTTAGTTACTCCCACCCGCCGTTGCGCTTCTCCACGGGCAGAATTCGCATGAACGCTTCGACGGCGTGGATCTGGCCATCGTAGACTTTGAACGTTTCCCACACCGTCAGCTGATCGCCGCCTTCCTTTTGCACGCCCCACGCCATGCGCAGCCAGACGATGCCCATTCGCTCGTCCACGGCGATGACACGGGTCTGCGGATCACCGAGGCGCTCGAAGATCGCGAGCGACTGGGTCGAGATGTTCTGGCAGCCCGGGGCGAACTTGCAATCCGGCCCGGCCATCACCTGGCCGTTCTCGAAGCGATAGGCATTCGGCGCAAACGGTGCGTTCACGGCCGCAAAGGTCTTCGCCGCACTCAGTCCTTCCGGGTATTTCAGCGCCGCCTTGATCGCCTCGTCTCGTGTCGCGAGCTGTCCGGGGCGCGGTGCGTAGTTCGTCACCGCGCTCGGTGCGCTCAGGCCGTCGATGTTGAAGATGAGCCCTTCCTTCGCGTTGCGTGTAGCCACCAGCTCGATTTCGGTGAGCCGGTCGGCAACCACCTTCACGCGCACCACCAGCATGACGGGTGCCCCGCTCTCCTCCACCACGACATGGGCGCCGGCCACGCCGGCGCGCTCGTCGATGATGTCCTGGCGAAAGCCGCGCAGGCGCGTCACCGAGGTGACGAGGCCGACGTTCTTGAGCGGCTTCTCGACGGCATCCTCCGTCACGCGCAGGGTGTCGGCGACTGGAAGTCCGCTCACGTCGTGCTTCACCAGCGCATAGAGGAGCTGCGTCACCGTGCCACGCAGGCATTCACGGTCACAGGTGGCCGCGGGCCGCTGTGCCGCGTTGACGGTTGTGACCCACGTCGATAGGATCACCACCAGTCCGACAATTGTTCGTATCTTCATCTCTGAACCCTGCCTGGATGAGGAATGCGCCGCGCACAATCGGGCGATAGAGAACCGGGAGTATGCCACACGGGTACGCCTCATCAGACCGTCAGGATGAGAGATAGCGCCCGGGTTGTCGTAGAATCCTCGCCCCAGTGCTATCGACTCGCGTGACGAAGCTACGCCTGGCGACCACCGCCCTCTTCACGCTGGCCGTCCTCCACTGTGCGTCTGCAGCTCAGGCACAGGACGTGAACCGCCTGGTGTTGGTGCTGTATTCGTACGAACGTGAATTCGCACCGCACCGCGCGTTCAGCGAACTGTTCCTCCCGGATCTGAGCCGCGCGTCCGGCCAACCCGTCGATTACGTCGAGGTGTCGTTGCAGGCGGCTCGTGTCAGCCAGACCGCACCGGCCGACACGATGGTCACGCACGTGCAGGCGATGCTCGCGGGTCGTCAGCCAGACCTGGTTGTGCCGATCGGGGGGCCGGCAGCGGTCTTTGCGCAGCGGAACCGGCACCAGCTCTTCCCCTCGGCTCCAATGTTGCTGGCGGGCGTCGACCGGCGTTTCGTGACAGACCTCAGCGAAAATGACGCCGCAGTCGCAGTGGACCATGAGCCCGGGCGCCTCGTTGAAAACATCCTGACTGTCCTGCCCGACACCAAGACCATCTTCGTCATCGTCGGGGCCTCTCACCTGGCGAAGGCCTGGCACGCCGAGATGAAAGCGGAATTTCGACGATTCGAGAGCAGAGTGACGTTCTCGTGGGCGAACGAGCTCTCCTTCAAGCAGATGCTCACTCGCAGTGCGAGACTGCCACCGCACTCGGCAATCCTGTTCGCGATCCTGTCGGTCGATGCCGAGGGTGTGCCGCACATCGAGGATCGCGCGTTGACCGACCTGCATCGAGTGGCCAATGCGCCAATCTTCGGCGTGCGCAGCACTCAACTCGGCCGCGGCATCGTCGGCGGGCGACTGTTGTCCATGGAAGACCTGAGCCGCAACACGACCAGGGTTGCGCTTCGCTTGCTGGACAACGCGTCCGACGGCCCTATCAGTACGGCGACGCAGACACTGGCCGCTCCCGCGTTCGATTGGCGCGAGCTGCGCCGTTGGGGCATCGACGAGGCGCGCCTGCCACCCGGAAGCACAATCAGGTTTCGAGAGCCCACTGCATGGGAGCGGTACAAGCGCCCGATCGTGGTGTTCGTTGCCATCGCAGGGATCCAGGCGCTGCTGGTCGCGTGGCTGGTGGCGAATCTGACCAGACAACGTCGTGGCCAACGGTCGCTGCGTGCAAACGAAGCGCGCTTCCGCCAGCTGTCGGACACAGCGCCGGTGATGCTCTGGACGTCCGGTCCAGACCGCGGGTGTACCCACGTCAATCGTGCGCGGCTGGAATTCACCGGGCGGCCGCTCGAATCGGAACTGGGCAACGGATGGAGCGACGCGGTCCATGCCGATGATGTCGCGGGCTGGGTGGAAACCTACACACAAGCATTCGAGCGCCGCGAGCCCTCCCGGACAAAGTACCGCCTTCGCCGACATGACGGCGAGTACCGATGGATCCTGGATACCGCTGTGCCGCGGGTTCTTGCCGATGGCACCTTTGCGGGCTACGTCGGCTCGGGAATCGACGTGACGGATCTCGAGCTCGCGAAGTCTTCCCTTTCGAACTTGAGCCGGCGCCTGATGCACGAGCACGAGGAGGAACGGGCGATGGTCGCCCGGGCACTCACCGACGATCTCTGCCAGCAGTTAACCCTGCTCATGATTCGCCTGCGCGAGTTCAGTCAGGCGCCTGCAGGCGGCGACGACGGGCAGATTCGCATGGGTGTCGAGGAGGTGGGGCGCCAGCTCGCCACACTCTCGGGTGAGATCTTCGCGATGTCGGATCACTTGCGGAGCTCGAAACTGGATATTCTGGGCCTCGCCGTGGCCACCAGGCTCCGCTGCCGCGAGCTGTCCGCCATCCACGGTGTGACGATCGACGCGCACGATGAAGGCGTGCCTCCGAACTTGCCGGAGAACATCTCGCTGGTCCTGTTCAGGGTCATCGAAGAGGCTCTGCACAACGCGCTCAGACATGCCGCGGCGCGGCGCGTAACCGTGTCCCTTCACGGTGGTCCCGGCGAAATCCAGCTCGAGGTCGCGGACGATGGCGTCGGTTTCGATCCGCAGACAGTCACGACGGATCGCTCTCTCGGCTTGGCTGAAATGCGGGAGAGACTGAACCTGGTCGATGGCGAGTGCACGATCGAGTCAAGGCCCGGTGCCGGAACGCGGGTGCGGGTGCGGGTGCCAGTGCGCGCGGACGTTCACCTGGCCGCCGTTTGAGATGCGCGCACGTGTGTTGGTCGCCGTCGCCCTACTGACGGCAGGCCTCTCCTTTTCCGGCGGCGCCCAGGCGCCGCGAACCGCTCGGAGCGACGCCGACTGGCCGGCGTACCGCCGCGATCTTGCCGGGACCGGGTATTCGCCGCTGAGCCAGATCAATCCCAAGAACGTGGCGACTCTCGCGCCGGCCTGGACGTTTCGTATCCAGAGCAATGCGCCCGCCGCCGGGGGACGCGGCGCGGCAGCGGTTGCAAACGTCAATTCCCAGGCGACGCCGATCGTCATCGACGGTGTGATGTATTTCCCCGGCCGCGACCGCGTGGAGGCGCTGGAGGCGGACACCGGCAAAGAGATCTGGCAGGCGCCAGTCACCGGTGGTGCGCCTTCGAGGCGCGGCGTCGCGTACTGGCCCGGTGAAGGCAGCACGCCACCACGGATCTTCTTCATGGCAGGCCGGCGCTTGATCGCGCTCGACGCGAAGACCGGCGCGGCCGCCTCTGCCTTCGGACAAAACGGAGAGATTGATATTGGAGTTCCGTACAACTCGGTGCCCGGCATCTTCAGGAACGTGATCGTCGTCGGTGCCAACACGCCGCCGGGTGCGAGCGGCGGCATTGGCAATGCCCGCGCGTTCGATGCACGCACGGGCGTCAAGCTGTGGGAGTTCAGCTCCGTGCCTCAGCCTGGAGCCGTCGGGCACGACACCTGGGACGGCGACAGCTGGAAGGGTCGACTTGGCGTGAATGCCTGGCCGTTTTACTTCACCTTCGACGAGTCGCGCGGTCTGGTGTACCTGCCTCTCGCGTCACCGATTCCAGGCGCCTTCGGCGGCGACCGGAAGGGCGCGAACCTGTTCGGAAACTCGGTCGTGGCGGTCGATGTTCAGACTGGACAGTACAAATGGCACTTCCAGACCATCCATCACGATCTGTGGGATCACGATCCACCAGCGCCGCCCGGATTGTTCGACGTCGTGCAGAACGGACGCCGGATTCCTGCGCTTGGACTCACAACGAAGTCGGGCTACCTCTACATCCTGAACCGTGAGACTGGCCGGCCGATCTTCGGAGTGGAAGAGCGTCCGGTGCCCAAGAGCGACGTCCCGGGCGAGTGGGCGTTTCCAACGCAGCCGGTCCCGGTGAAGCCGCCGGCACTCGCACGAGTGTCGTACACCGCCGCGGATCTTGTAACTGCCGCCGATACCAACGCCGAACACGCGACAGCGTGCGCCGAGTTGATCGCTCAGATCGGCGGTGTATACAACGCCGGACCGTTCACGCCATGGCGGTACAAGGCGGAGGGCGGCGCACCTGGAGTCACGGTCGGATTCCCTGGCGGACTTGGCGGCGCAAACTGGGGCGGCATCGCCTTCGATCCCAACTCGCGATTCATTTTCGTCGCGACACAGGACGTCGGCGCACTGGGATCGGTGGAAAAGACAAAAGAGGGATCGCCGGTCCGGTACGACAAGACAACTCCGGGGCGAAGCACATTCGACGTCAGAATGGGCGACACAAACTGGCCGTGCCAGAAGCCACCGTGGGGGCGTCTGACGGCAATCAACACGTCGACCGGAGACATCGCCTGGCAGATTCCGCTGGGAATCACCGACCAGCTTTCAACCGACAAACAGAACACCGGCCGGCCCGCCCTGGCAGGTCCTATCGCGACGGCAAGTGGACTCGTGTTCATCGCCTCGACGGACGACAACCGCTTCCGCGCCCTGGACGTGAAAAACGGGAGACAGCTGTGGGTCACGAGGCTGGAGAAGCGGGGCAACGCTGACCCCATCACCTATCTGGGCCGGAATGGCAAGCAGTACGTTGCCGTGGTGGCCACCGATACCCTGATGGTCTATTCGCTACCCTGACCTTACAACCATCGCCCGCGGACGCTGCACCTTACTTCTTCTCGGCCGGGTACGACGTAGCGGGTCCCATGCCCCACACCTGGATCACGGCCGGCTCCTTCTTGGCGCCGTCGTAGTGCACCTGCTTGGCTTTGTGGATCACGTAGCTTCCAGCGGGGGCCGGAACCGTGCTGTCCGGGTCGAACTTCTCGCCCGTACCCAGCCACCAGGTCCCGGAGATCACGACGAAGAACCGGTCGTTCTGGTGATAGTGCGGCCGGCTCATGTTGCCCGGCAGCCATCGCAGGCGGATCACGTACGGCCCCGGCTTCTCGGGATCGCCGAAGAGGACGGCGGTCTCGTTGGTCCCGGCCGCGTTCCTGACCCACTTGATGTTCTCGGGGGTGATGAACTCCACGGCCTTGCTGTCGATTTGAGCGGCGGACCCGATCATGGCTCCGAGCGTCATGCTGCAGAGCGTAAGGGCGGCGGCGCGCGTCACTCTGGTCATGGTCCCTCGTCTTCGTAGGGCACCGCTTGAGCGGTGCCGTGTTCAGGTGGTGGCGGGAAGCGGCACGGACCCGCGCTTGGCGGCGCGGCGGCGCGCGAAACGCTCGCGTATCGCTTCGATGTACACGTAGTACACCGGCGTGATGTAGAGCGTCAGCAGCTGCGACACGAGCAGGCCGCCGACCACCGCCAGCCCCAGCGGACGACGGGACTCCGCGCCCGCGCCAAGCGCGAGCGCAATCGGCAGCGTCCCGACGAGCGCCGCCATGGTCGTCATCATGATCGGCCGGAAGCGGACGAGGCAGGCTTCGTGGATCGCTTCGACCGCGGTCTTTCCCTGCCGCTGCGCGTCGACGGCGAAGTCCACCATCATGATTCCGTTTTTCTTCACCAGCCCAACGAGCATGATCACGCCGACGAACGCATACAGATTCAGATCGACGTCAAAGATCATCAGGGTGAGCAGCGCGCCGAGGCCGGCGGCGGGCAGGCCGGACAGGATCGTCAATGGGTGCGTAAAACTCTCGTAGAGCACGCCCAGCACGATGTAGATGACGACGATGGCCATCAACAGGACGAGACCAAGCCCGCGCAGCGATTCCTGAAACGCCTGCGCCGCTCCCTGGAACGTCAACGTGACCGTCGCCGGAACCGTTTCCGCCGCGGCGGCCTGAATGCGGGCGACCGCGTCGCCCAGCGCGACTCCTGGCGCGAGGTTGAAGGAGATGTTCACCGATGGCAGCTGCCCGAAGTGGTTTACCTGGAACGGCCCGACGGTCGTCTGCAGGCGGGCCACCGATTCGAGCGGAATCAACCGCCCGCTATTCGACCGCACGTGCAGCAAGGACATCGCCGACGGGTCGCTCTGGAACTCGGGCGCCACGCGAAGGATGACGGGGTACTGGTTGCTCGGCGCGAAGATCTGCGTCACCTGCCGTTGCGCGTAGGCGTTGCGAAGCGCGTCCTCGACCTGGTTTGCCGAGAGGCCGAGCGCCGACACCTTGTCGCGGTCCATTTCCACCGACACCTGCGGCGTGTTGAGCCGCAGATCGCTGTTGACGTCGAGCAGCCCC
>Ga0247825_10001977_pt1 | contig 13523 bp, 13 predicted proteins | sample 13C_Vanillin_Day_FD_194413 | JGI IMG/M metagenome (GOLD analysis project Ga0247825, IMG submission 194413) | Soil microbial communities from agricultural site in Penn Yan, New York, United States - 13C_Vanillin_Day48 | ecosystem: Environmental > Terrestrial > Soil > Agricultural land | place...
TCACGCGTCACGCTCTTCCAACTTCTGCCATACTGTTCCCGGCGTCACCGCCCTAGGGGGAATTCATGAAACCAGGTCTCGCAGGCGTTGCAGTCCTCATGGTCATATTCGCGGCGGGCGCGCAGGCGCAGCCCGCCCGCAAGGGCGAGGGCGCCTACCCGGCGCGGCCGATCCGGCTGCTCGTGCCCCAGGCGCCGGGCGGCAGCAACGACATCATGGCCCGCTATATGGGCGGGCAGCTCGCCACGCGCCTGGGCCAGCAGGTGGTCGTGGACAACCGCCCCGGCGCGGAAGGCACCATCGCCACCGATGTCGTCGCGCGCGCGAGCCCCGACGGCTACACGCTGCTCATGACCTCGGCCGCGTTCGCCATGAATCCGGCCGTGCTCTCGAAGCTGCCCTACGATCCGGTCAAGGATTTCGACTGGGCGGCGCTGCTCGGCCGCGCGCCGGTGGTCGTCATCGCGGGGCCGTCGCTACCGGTCAACTCGTTGAAGGAGCTGATCGCGCTGGGACGCGCCAAGCCCAACTACATCACGATGGCGCAACCGGGCGGGTTCGGGCATTTCGTGGCGGCGATGTTCCGCGGACACGCGAAGATCGATGCCACCATCGCGCTCTACAAGGGCGGCGCGCCGGCGCTGGTGGACGTCATCGGCGGGCACACGCACATGTCGGTGGCGACCATCGTCACCGCGACACCGGCCCTGAAGAGCGGCCGGCTGAAGCCGCTCGCCGTCACGGGCGCAAAGCGCGCGCCGACGCTGCCCGATGTGCCGACGATGGCCGAAGCAGGCCTGCCGAGCTACGACGCCTCGATCTGGTGGGCATTCGGCACGCCCGCGCGGGTGCCGGCCGCGGTGCTGAGCAAGCTCAACAAGGAAGTGAACGCGATCCTCGCGACGCCGGAAACCGCGAAGCGCTTTGCCGCCGAGGGCGCCGAACCGGAGCTCAGGACGCCTGCCGAGCTGCGCCAGATGGTCAGGACCGATATCGGGAAGTGGGAGAAGGTGGCGCGGGATGCGGGGATGAAGAAGCAGTAGCCCGTCGGGCGGATCCTGCTCATCCTGTTTGTTGGTTCCTGCAGTCGGTATTGTATTTCACGATCTGACGCGGCGGCGCGCCGCTTGAAGTTTTGCGCCCGCTTCACTCGCCCGCCGGTTGCACCCGAATAATGAAACTGCGCCAGCTCATCACCTTTTGCGAAGTAGTCGACCAGGGCCTCAAGCTCTCCGCCGCGGCGCAGTCACTGCACCGGTCCCAGCCCAGCATCACGCGCCAGATCCAGGAGCTGGAGGGAGAGATCAAGGCGCCGCTCTTCGTCCGCAAGCGGAACCGCATTCTCGAGCTGACGCCGCAGGGCCGTGAGATTCTCGCGAGTGCGCGCCGCGTGCTTCAGGAAGTGCACAACATGCGCAGCGCGGGAGAAGAGCGCTCGCATGCGGTCCAGGGCGACTTCACGGTCGCCACGACACACACGCAGGCGCGCTACGTGTTGCCGCGGGTCATCCGCCGGTTCAAGGCCCAGTACCCGGCGGTGCGGCTGAGCCTGCGACAGGGCACCCCCGTCCAGTGCTGCGAGCTGGTTGCGCGCGGCGCCGCGGATATCGCGATCTGCACCGAAATGCGCGAGGACCTGCCCGACGTAGTGGCCATACCGTGCTATCGGTTGAACCGGAGCGTGGTCGTCCCGCCGAGGCACCCGCTGCTGCGCGAGCGGCCGGTCACGCTGGAGGCGATCGCCCGCTATCCCGTCATCACCTATGACGAGGGCTTCAGCGGCCGTTGGCTCGTGGACAGTGCGTTCGCCCGGCAGGGCCTGAAACCGAGCGTCGTGCTGAGCGCCATCGACGCGGACGTGAGCAAGGCGTACGTGGAGATGGGACTGGGCATCGCCATTCTCGCTACCATCGCGTTCGACGACCGGCGCGACGCGCATCTGCGCCGCATCGATGCCCGGCATCTCTTCGCGCCCAGCACCTTGCGGGTCGTACTGCGCAGCAACAGTTACCTGCGGTCCTACATGCGAGTCTTTATCTCGCTGTTCGCGCCCAGGCTGCGACCCGCCGCGATCAATTCGGCGCTTAAAGGCGAGGGGATCTCGCGCCGGAGGCTGCCCGGGCTATAACGCATCCAGTATGCGTAAAACAAATAGCAGTCAGTCGTATTTTGCAATTCATATAATAGTGCAGGAGTGCTACTCTCTGCTCGCGCGTGCTGCAATCGCCGCGTGAAGAAAAAGCGAAGAGGCACCATGTACGGCCAGATCAATCACCGCTATCCCAAGCCCCCACGGTCGCTCGTCGAGCAATTCGAGGGCATCTGGACTTCGACGCTCGCGGATACCATGAACCGCCACGGGGTGATGATGCCGGAGATCCGCCCCATCTTCGAGGGCATCCACGTGCTCGGCGTCGCCTTTACCGTGCTGAACTATCCCGACGACAACATCACCACGCACAAGGCGCTGACCATGCTGCAGCCGGGCGACGTGTTGGTGATCGACGAGGGGCGCGAGAACAATACGGGCGCGTTCGGGCACAACATGTCGCTGCAGGCCCGCAATCGCGGCATTGCCGGTCTCGTGAGCAACGGCTGCGTGCGCGATATCCGTCTCCTGCGCGAGGAAAGGTTCCCGGCGTTCTGCCGCGGCGTGTGCCCGCGCTCGGCGCAGAAGAACACCCCCGGCGCCATCAACGTTCCCGTCCAGGTGGGCGGTCTCGTCGTGAGTCCTGGCGACATTGTCGTGGGAGACGACGACGGCGTGGCGGTGGTGCCGCTCGCCATTGCCGAGGAAGTCGCCCGCAAGGCGCGCGAGCGCATGCAGATGGAATACCAGCAGGCGAAGGACATCAAGGACGGCAAGAAGCCCCTGGAGATCATCTACGGCGACTCGTGGGTCGACGCCGCCCTCAAGGGCAAGGTGCAGGAGAACCGATGAGCCAGACCGGACCCTTCGAGGTCGCTGTCGAGCGCTGCGACGTCCTCATCGCGGGCAGCGGTGCGGCCGGCATGCGCGCGGCGATCGCCGCGCACGACGCCGGGGCGCGCGTGGTAATGCTCGCCAAGGGGCCGCGCCGTGCCAACCACACGCGAATGTCAGGCGGACGCTACAACGTCGTGACGGGCCTCAATCCCCCCGACAGCAACGACGCCTTCTTCCGGGACACGCTCGAGTCCGGCGCCGACATCAACAACCATGAGCTCACCCGCATCCTGGTCGATGAAGCGCTCGCCCGCGCCTACGACCTGGAAGAATACGGGCTGGCCTGGGACCGCACCGGCGAGCGCCAGTACTACATGTCGATGACCGGCGGCGGCACGTTTGTGAGAACGATCGGCTCGGTTGACGAGGGCATCGGCATCACCGAGGTCATGTTGCACCAGATGCACAAGCGCGGCATCCGCATCTGCGACTTTCACATGCTGGCCGACGTGATGCGCGACGAGCGCGGGAGCGTCGCGGGCGGCCTGGTGATGGACCTGGCCAAGGGCGTCTGGCGCTACTTCTGCTCTCCGACGGTCGTCATTGCCACGGGCGGCACGTCCCAGCTCTACGCCACCAGCTCCGGGCCCGCGATCAATACCGGCGACGGCATCGCGATCGCGCTGCGCGCCGGCGCCGAACTGGTGGACATCGAGTTCATGCAGTTCATCCCGATTTCCTTCGTCTATCCGCCGAGCGCGCGCGGCTACACGCTGACGGAGCCCGCCCACTACGGCATGCGCCATTTCGACCCGAACGCGGAGGCGGCGCATCTCCTGAACAACCGGGGCGAGCGCTTCGTGCTCAAGCATGATCCCGTGCGCAAGGAGGGGAGCACGCGCGACGTGCTGGCGCGCGCCATCATGCTCGAGATACTCGAAGGCCGCGGCACGCCCGAGGGCGGCGTGCTGATGATTCCGGATCCGCAGGTCTTCGAGTCGTTCCTGCGTGAGCGGCCGATTTACGTGAAGCGGCTGCTCGAGAACTACGGCGAGGGGCAGGCACGGCTGCAAGCGCCGATCCAGGTGATGCCGAGTGCGCTCTACACGCTGGGCGGCGTGCGTGTGGATGGCTGGTGCCGTACCGGCGTTCCGGGACTGCTGGCCGCGGGCGAGGCCGCCGGCGGGGTGCACGGCGCGAACCGGCTCGGAGGGAGCTCGATGCCCGATATCCAGGTGTTCGGGCGTCGCGCGGGCATCGCGGCCGCGGAGGACGCGAAGGTTCAACGCCCGTCCGAGGCGGCCGGGCTCGCGCAGGCGCGCGCCCGGGCGGAAGCCCTGAGCCGGCCGCTCGGTAGGGCGGACGGCATACGCCCATCCGAGCTCAAGCGCGCCGTCCAGAAGCTCATGTGGGACCACGTCGGGCTCGTCCGCAATGGCGAGAAGCTGCAGGAAACGCTGCGCGCTTTCGCCGATCTGCGCCGGGATGCGCTGCCGAGAATGAAAGTCACCGACCGCTCGCGCGTCCTCAACCGCGAATGGATGGAATCCATCGAGCTGGAGAACATGCTGGACCTGGCCGAAGCCATGGCTGCCGCTTCACTCGAGCGCAGGGAAACGCGCGGCGCCTTCTATCGCACGGACTATCCCGAGACCGATCCCGAATGGACGGCCAACCTGCGCGTCCGGCTCGACTCGGGGAAGCTGGCCGTGCATCGGCAGCCCATCGTGCGTCTCGCGGGGCCGGCTTCACCATCATTGAAGGAGGCGGCGGCGGGCTGAGCCGCTGTAAGAGCGATCATGAGCGAAATGCAAAACGTCACCGTTACAGCCGAAATACGGCGCTACGATCCGGGGCAGGATGCGGCGCCGCGCTACGAGCGCTTTCAGGTCACTGGCCCCGAGAACATGCGCGTGCTCGACGTGGTGCGCTCGATCTACGAGAGCCAGGCACCCGATCTCGCCTATCAGTTCGCCTGCCGCATCGGGCGCTGCGGCACGTGCGCCATGCGCGTCAACGGCCGCCCGGTGCTCGCCTGCCAGGAGCGATGCAAGCCGGAGATGCGGATCGAGCCGCTGACGCCTTTTCCCGTGCTGCGCGACCTGGTGGTGGACCGGAGCGAGATCGAGGGACGGCTCGAGCAGCTTGCGCTCGCACCCGTGCGGGACGCCGCGCACCCGGGCGCACCGGAGCCCATCGGCGCCGAGCTGGCCGCCAAGCTGTGCCGGATGGATTCGTGCCTGCTCTGCATGGTGTGCGTCTCGGCCTGCCCCGCGGTGGATCAGCGGGCGTTCGACGGCCCGGCGTTCATGCTGAAGCTGCGGCACCTCGCGGAGCATCCGGCCGATCGTGGCAACCGGCTGGGGCAGGCGCTGGAGCACGGCATGCTGGAATGCTTCAATTGCGACGTCTGTACGCAGGTGTGCCCGGCCGACCTCAGCCCCGCGCAGGCCATCCGGGATTTCCGCAAGGATCTGTTTCTGGGGGGCGGGCGGTCATGAGCAGCGCGCTGCCGCTTCCCCGTAACACCACGCGCCAGGCCGATGTCGCGCTCCAGGGCGAGATCGCCCGGATGCTGCACCGGTTCACGGGCACGGTCATCGTGATCTTCGTGCTGGTGCACGTCATCGCGCAAGCCGTCCTTCATGCGCCTGCGCTCGCCGCGCTGAAGGCGCAGGCGTCGTGGCTTCCGGTGGTGCAGTCGCAGCACTGGGTTCATGCCGTGCTGTATTTCAGCATCGTGTTCCACACGCTGTATGGATTTAAGCTGCTGCTGACCGAAATCGGCTTCGCGCTCGATTACCGCAAAGCGCTGTGGTCGATTGTCTCGGTCAGCTCGGCTTTCGCATTGAGGGAGTTGCTACGCTATGCCGGCGTCTAGCCGTACGGTCTACGGCCGGCCGCTCCCCGCCACGCCGGTATGGATGTGGATCCTGCAGCGCGCGTCCGGCCTTCTGCTCGGACCGCTTGTCGCGCTGCATGTGTGGTTGCCGGGATGGGCAGCCAATCGCGCGTTGAGCGCCGTGCTCCTCGCTGTCGTCCTCGCGCACGGCTATTCGGGCGTGCGCCGGCTCGCCGCGTCGCAGCCGGGACTGACGCTGTTCGTTGCCCTGGCGCTGTTGTGGTGCGTGGTCGTCGGCATTGCGGGCACATTAGTCGTCGTGGCGCCCTGAAGGCGCGCATGAGCACCAATCCACATGCGGCGCGAGGGGAGAACGAGCGGCGAATATTTCAGCGCGACCGCACGCCGCACATCTTTCGGCCCATTGTTTTTCGCGGCCTGACGCTGCGTAACCGCATCATGGTGTCGCCGATGTGCCAGTACTCGGCGCAGGACGGCACAGCGGGCGCCTGGCACTTCCAGCACATGGCCTCCCGCGCCGTCGGTGGTGCGGCTGTCGTGTTCACCGAATCCGTGGCGGTCGAGCCGCGCGGGCTCATCACTTCGCATTGCCTGGGCCTCTGGAATGAGGCGCAACGCGACGCCTTTCGCCCCATTACCGAATTCGTAAGGACTCAGGGGGCGGCGTCCGGGATACAGCTCAACCATGCAGGCCGCAAGGCTTCCGTCACGCGGCCATGGGAGGGATCGAAGCCGCTGGCGGCGACAGAAGGGGCGTGGCACACGATCGCGCCCTCGGCCATTCCTTTTGGCGCGAATTACCCTGTCCCGGCCGGGATGGACGATCGGGCGATCGAAGAGATGCTGGGCCGCTATGCCGCCTCGGCGCGGCTCGCGCGCGAGGCGGGCTTCGACATCGTGGAAGTTCACGCCGCCCATGGCTACCTCGTCCACGAGTTCCTGTCCCCGCTTTCCAATCGGCGAGCCGACCGGTGGGGCGGCAGCCTCGAGAATCGGTCGCGTTTTTTGCTGTCGGTGGTCGACGCCGTGCGATCGGAATGGCCGGACGAGCGGCCGTTGTTCGTTCGCGCCTCGGCCACGGATTGGGCCGAGGGCGGGTGGGACCTGGAAAGCACCGTGCAGCTGGCGCGGCTCCTCAAGGACCGCGGCAAGGTCGATCTCATCGACTGCTCGAGCGGTGGTCTCGTTCAGCACCAGAAACCGGCGATCCATCCCGGCTACCAGGTTGGGTTTGCCGCGGCCGTGCGCAACGCCGCGGGCATGGCGACCAGCGCCGTCGGCCTGATTCATGGGCCGGACATGGCGGAGGCGATCGTCGCGAACGGACAGGCAGACATGGTGAGTCTCGGACGAGCGATGCTCGAGGACCCGTACTGGCCCCTCCATGCGGCCAAGGCGCTGCGCGCGGAGTTCCGCTGGCCGATCCAGTACGAACGGGGCAACATTTACTAGGCGACTTCAATGGACTTGGGACTTCGCGGCAGAACGGCGCTGGTCACCGGCGCGAGCAGCGTCGGTCTTGGCCGGGAGATCGCGCTGGGACTGGCGCGCGAAGGCGCAACGGTCGCGATCACCGCGCGGCGGATCGATCTGCTCCGCGAGGCGGCCCGTGAAATCGCGGGAGCGACCGGCCAGGAGCCCATCGTGATCGAGGGCGATCTCTATCGCTCCGAAACTCCGCAAGCGCTCGCCGCAGCCGCGCGCGAACGCCTGGGACGCATCGACATTCTGATCAACGCGGCGGGCGGCAGCCGGCCGATTGCTTTCGACGCGCCGGCCGAGCGCTGGGAAGAAGCCATGCTGCTCAATTTCTTCCGGCTGCGCGAGTTGACGCACGCCGTCGTTCCCCAGATGCGCGAGCGGCGGTGGGGCCGCGTCATCAACCTGACAGGCACGTCGGAGCCATACAACATCAACGCCGCGAATCCGGCGAAGGCAGCTATCCACGCCTGGGCCAAGGGGCTCTCGCGTGAGGTGGCCCGGGACGGCGTCACCATCAACTGTATCCAGCCCGGCCGCATCACCAGCGAGCAGATGCTGCGCATGCATCCCACGGAGGAGCATCGCCGCGCATTCACGCGTGAAGTGCCGATGGGGCGGTTTGGCGAGCCCCGGGAGCTGGCCGATCTCGCGGTTTTCCTGGCCTCCGCCGGCGCGAGCTACATCACAGGCACCGTGATACCGGTCGACGGCGGGCTGAGCCGCTTTGCGTTCTGAGCTTCAACGCCATCCAACTTACAAGACAGAGGAGAAATCATGAGAAACCAACACTCGGCTCTCATTCGCGCAGGGTGTGCCATTGCGCTGAGCTGTGCGCTCACGGGGCTCGCCTCGGCGCAGACCTTTCCCTCGCGCCCGCTTCGGGTCGTGGTGGGCCTTGCCCCGGGCGGCGGCACCGACATCATTGCCCGCATGGTGGGCCAGAAATTGTCCGAATCCGCCAACCAGCAGGTCATCGTCGACAACCGGCCGGGCGCCGGCGGCAATATCGCCGCAGACATCGTGGCGCGGAGCAATGCGGACGGCCATACGCTGATCGTCGTGACGGCGAGCCACGCGGTGAACCCGAGCCTCTACAAGAACATGACTTACGATCCGATCAAGGACTTTGCACCCATTACGCAGCTGACTTCGCAGCCCTACATTTTCGTTGTGCATCCCTCGGTGCCGGCGAAGAGCGTGAAGGAGTTCGTCGCGCTCGCCCGCTCGAAGAAAGGCGGCATCGTTTATGCCTCTTCGGGCGCCGGCCTGCTTGGCCATCTCGGCATGGAACTGCTCAAGACCATGGGGAAATTCGAGGCGACGCATGTGCCCTACAAGGGCGCGGGGCCCGCGCTGGTGGACACGATTTCCGGGCAGGTCCAGGCCTTTTTCCCGACGATTATCTCCGGGCTTCCTCAGGTCAAGGCCGGAAAGGTGCGCGCGATTGCGGTGACGACCGTGCAGCGTTCCCCGCTGTTGCCCGAGGTGCCGACCGTGGCTGAGCAGGGGTACCCAGGCTACGAGGTCAATGGCTGGTACGGAATGCTCGCGCCGGCGGCGACGCCGAAGCAGGCGGTGGCTTATTTGAACAAGGCGGTCGTCAAGGTGCTCAACCTGCCCGAAACCCGGGAGCGGATGACCAACGATGGCGCCATGCCGGTGGGCAATTCGCCTGAGCAGTTCGGTGCCTACATCCGTTCGGAAATGGTGAAATGGGCGAAGGTCGTGAAGCAATCGGGGGCCAGCGCGCAGTGAAGAGTCACCCTGGACGCTGCAGCTCGATCCGCTCCCGGACTATTCATCGCCGTAAGTAACCTGGAGCGACTGTCCGGGAACCGCGACGCCGAAGCCGGAGAAGAAGCCGCTCTTTCCACGACGCAGCGCGCCCTCGATTCCGTTCACCAGCCAGCCGCCGCTCGAGAGATTCGGAAATCGCAGCCCGATACGCGATCCCTGGTTCTCGGTCTGCAGGCGGGCCCAGGCCCGGGGCGCGCCTCCCCGGTTCAGGTGCAGCACGCCTCCCACCGTGAGCGCAATATCGTCGGCGCTGGAAACGAGCGCGAATGCGTTGGGACACGCGCCGCCCTGGATGATCGTGTCCCCGCCGGACTGGATACTCTGGGTCCCGGCTGCGCGCACGGCTATGCCGGCCGGCCCGGCCGGTGAAATCAGAACGTCGCCGGTGGCGACGATCGCCTGGGATCCCGAGACAACATTACCCTGTATGACCAGGTTGCCCTGCTGCGTAAGTGCGAGCGACCCGGCTGCGTCCTGAATCAGCCCGGGTATCTTCAGTGTGGGCGAAATGTTATTGAACCTGACCTTGCCTGCCGCGATCCCGCCGAAGCGGTTCACCTGGTTGATGCCGCCGAGATCCACATCGCCATTCGCGGCGATCTGAAGGCTGTCGCCGACAATTCCCGAGGACGAGTGCTGCGTGATGTGCGCTCCGGGGGCGATCGTGGCGAGCGTGATGTCGCCCAGGGTGCTCAGGGCCGATCCCGCGCCCTGGAGAACGATGCGGCCGCCGGTCGTGATGGTGAGGGGGTTCAGCTCCGATGCCAGAATGCCGGGTCCGTTGCCAGCCAGTACCAGGTCTCCGCCCGCCCGCAGCGACACGCTGCCATCCAGGAAGGAAAAGCCGGGGATGTTGCCGATCATGACGGAGAGCGGCTCCGCGTCTCCGGTTGCATCGAGGCGGATATCCCCGGCGGCGTTGACCGTTTGATGCCGGCTGCCCTGCATGACCGCGCCGCCGCCGGAACTGGCTATGGAAATGTTGCGGGCAGTGATCGTCTGTTGATCGGTGAAGACGCCGAAGATGCCGCCGGATGTCCCCGCCGTATGAATCGAGAGGTCGCCCGCTACTTGAATGATTTGCTCGCCGCCGTAGTTTTCGATATTGGCTTGCGCCGTGTCTCCGGAGATCGTCAAGGCGCCCGCGCTGATGCTCTGACCGCCGACCGCGACGAGCAAAGCGCGGGATGCGGGCGACGAGGCCAGGGAAAGCGTTCCCGTGGCGCGGACGATCTGAGGTCCCGACGAAACGATGCCGGCCACGTGGATATCCGTTCCGGTCACCTCGAGCGGCCCGCCGGGGGGGATCTCGAGACCTTCGGACCCCGGGATATTGCCCAGTCTCACTGTCGTGCTGCTGCCCGCGCCGAAATTGATCGCTCCCTGGCCGGTCGCCTTCAAGACGACCCGCCCGTCTTCCGTGAAGGAGACGCCGTTAGCCCTCACGATGCCGTTCTGGTTGACGATGCCCGCGAAAATATTGATCCGGCCGGAATCGGCGAGGATCGAGCCCAGGTTCAATGCTTCGTTGTCGGTGGCGGTGATCAGTACGCTGAGATTCGGCGTGCCGGGTTCAACGACCTCCACGCTGTGCCCCGCAGCCAGTAGCACTTCGCCCCTGAGGCTCGTGATGATGCCGCCGTTGGTGACCGAGGGACCGACGAGATAGACCGGAGCGCCCGCGACGTTGGTGGAGATCGCGCCATTATTGACGACCGCCCCCGCGCCCGGCGTGCCGGCGAAGCGCAGCCGGCCCGCGAGAAAATCGGCGTCCGAGAGATCCAGCGTGGAGGCGACCAGCCCCGCGACGTCTACCTGCGATCCCGGCCCGAAGAGGATGCCGCTTGGATTGATCAGGAAAACCCGGCCATTCGACTGCAGCGCGCCCAGGATCGCCGACGGATTCTGCGTCGTGACGCGGTTCAGCACCGCGCTCATGGCCGATTGCTGATTGAAGCGCGTGAGTTCCCCCGAACCGATGGAGAAAGTTTGCCAGTTGATGATGGCGTTGGGGCTGTTGGTGACCGTGAGCGTCGCGCCGCTGGTTGCGAAGGTCGCCGTGCCGTTGACGACAACCGGCCCGGTCGGATTGGCCAACGACGGCTGCCAGGCGAGCGGTGCGAGGCCCGCTGCCAGCCACAACGCGATTCGAGTCCGTTCCATCGCAGGGGCTCCGTGGAGGTTCGCGAATGCGAGGTTCGATTGATGTTAGGCAGCGCGGAAGAGGCGATGCAATGGTCCAATCAGCGCGGGGATTGCCAATACGCCGGTAGCATCCTGTAAAAGATGCCTGGCCGGATCAGCCCCGTGGAAGCGGGGGATCGAGAATCACCTCCGCAGTAGCTGAAGGATCAAGCCGCGGTTCTCTTCCCGGGTGCGCGTCGGCGTTCGCGCGCCGCGGCGGAGTCGAGCTCCTCGATGCGCCGGGCGTCGTCCTGCGCCTCTTCCAGCAGCCAGTTGCGAAACGTCGAGATCTTCGGAAGATCCGCTGCCGATCTCGGGCAGACGATCCAGAAGGCGTATGGCGCAGCGAGCGCCAAACGAAACGGCCGAACCAGCCGCCCGGAGCGCAGATCCCAGGAAGCGAGCGCCGTGCGAGCCAGCGCGATGCCCTGGCCGTCCACCGCGGCATCGATCGTCATGCTCGCCTGATTGAAGATGGCGCCGCGCTTGAAGTCGGCGCCGTCGACTTCGGCCTTTCCCAGCCAGGCGGCCCAGTCATCCGTGTTGTTCGTGTGGAGGAGGGTATGGTTCCTGATATCGCGGGGAGAGCGCAGCGCGTCGCGCCCTGCCAGAAGCTTGGGGCTGCATACCGGGAACAGCTCCTCCGTGCACAGCCGCGTCGTATGCAACCCGGGCCATTTCCCGTCTCCGTGGCGAATCGCCAGGTCGATATCCTCCCGCGCGAAATCGACATGCTGGATCGAAGCGCTCACCCGTAAATCGATCTCGGGGTGAGCCTCGGAAAAGCGCCCGAGCCGGTGCACGAGCCACTTGGCGGCAAAGTTCGGCGACGTGGTGATCGTTAAAGTGCCCGTCTTCTCGCGCTGCAACAGGCGCTCGGTGCCCATGGCGAGGCGATCGAACGCGTCGCGTACGACCTCCAGATAGGATCGACCCGCGTCCGTGATCGCCAGTCGCTGACGCTCCCGCCGAAACAAGCGAACGCCCAGATCATCTTCCAGGGCCTTGACCTGTTGACTGACGGCGCCCTGCGTCACGCACAACTCGTGTGCCGCCTGGGTGAAGCTTTCGTGGCGCGCGGTGGCCTCGAAGGCCTTGAGCGCATTGAGGGAGGGGAGGCGGCGCCGCATGGACCTGCTTCAGATCATTAGGAAAACTATGCCATTAAAGAGAAATGATGCTTTGTCCGCGTCGTCATTCTATATGAGTATTCGCTTCAAGGTGAACAGGGCCATGAAGGCAGAGAGCATTAATAAAACTACTGATTTTGTAGGCACGCCGCGGCCCACCCGCGGTCGGCCTAGCCGGGTCCGTGCGCAGACACCCGGTATCCAGGGCGATCCCGTCTCAAGTGCTGCTCCGTCACTAACGATAGGAGTGTGCTCATGACTATTCGAAATGTTTCGGTGAGTGGCTGGCTGGTCGTTGCCGCGGCGACCGGAATAGCGGGCTGCAGCCAGGAAAGAACGATGACTCCAGCGCCGGCGACAGATCATGCCGGCATCGAGCACTCTGCTGCACCGGGCGCGGCGCGCGGGCAGGACATCCTGCAGGTCAAGGTGGATCAGGCACACAACCGGCGCTGGGTACTGGCCATCGACGACGTGCGCGTCTACGACGCCGCAACGAAGGCGTTGATACGGCAGGTGGCATTGCCAAACTGGTCCGTCGCGAAGTCGGTCTGCATGCCCGACCTCGCGCTGGACCGCTCCGGGGCGGCGTATGTCGTCAGCAACGTGCAAGCGAGGGTATGGCGTATCGATGGCGGCACGTTCCAGGTGAGCGAGCACGAAATCGCTCTGCTGGGCAAGGAACGGTGGGACATCGGCTTCGGAGCCGTGACGTTCGCCGCAAACGGGGATCTCCTCGCGTTGACTGCCAATGGCAACTCGGCGTGGAAAATCGACCTCGCCAGCGGTCGTGCCAGCGCGATCGAGTTTTACAACCCCGCCAGGAAGCCATGCGCCCGGTCGGCAGAGGCGCTTAGCCGCATCGGAAGGAGCAGCGCCGGCCCGGCGCGGGCCGGCCGGGCCGGTCCAGGTTAGTCAAAGCCAATCCGGCGCAAGGAAAACGCCTCTTGTGGAGGCGTTTTTTTCATTGGCTGCCATCCTCGTGGATACCCGCCTTCTGAAATGGCGGACCGGGCCTTGCAGGCGTTCCTGAATCCCGCCTTCCCGAAAGACCGGAGCCGCGAAAAATTACGCCGCGGCTTTTTCCCGCTTCCTCGCCGACGCTCGACGCGAGAGCAGCGCCGCGGCGTAATTTTTCGCG
>Ga0247825_10001978_pt1 | contig 13518 bp, 12 predicted proteins | sample 13C_Vanillin_Day_FD_194413 | JGI IMG/M metagenome (GOLD analysis project Ga0247825, IMG submission 194413) | Soil microbial communities from agricultural site in Penn Yan, New York, United States - 13C_Vanillin_Day48 | ecosystem: Environmental > Terrestrial > Soil > Agricultural land | place...
CTATCGCCTGGACACGCACGAACACATCGGCGAACGGATGGCTCGCGAGGCAGGCGTCGCCGAGGGCGCCGTCCGCCTTATCGCCGGCCAGGCCACACCGGAAGATGCGTGGAGAGTCGCAATCCTCGAAGCCGCCGACGACGAAAGCTGACCCATCTTTGTAACTGCATGCCTTCAGGCTTGCCGCACAGGAGCAATCGCGTAGCGGGTGACACCGGACTGCGGCATGAGCCCAGCCTCGCGACGCGACCTTCTCATTGGCACGCCTGAAGGCTTGCGGCTACGAAGATGGGCATTCGATGCGGAGTCGTTCCTGAGGTACCATTTAGAACACGGGGAGGCCTGAAAGATGGGCAAGCTGACAATCATCGGCCTGGGACTGATCGGCGGATCGATGGGCATGGCGCTGCGACGCGCCGAACCGGAAAACACAGAGGTGGTCGGCTTCGACCACACTCAGGAGATCATGATTCGCGCCCACAAGGCCGGCGTCGTCGATGCGATCGCGCCGACGATCGAAGAGGCCGTTAGGGACGCCACCCTCGTAATCGTCTGCACGCCGATCGTAGCCATGCGCAAGATGTTCCAGGACATCGGCCCCCACCTCATGAAAGGCGCCGTCGTCACCGATACTGCCAGCACCAAGACCGACGTCCTCCGCTGGGCGGACGAGTTCATCCCCAAGACCGCCTTCTTCGTCGGCGGACACCCGATGGCGGGTAAAGAGAAGCAGGGCCTGCACAATTCCGACGAAACTCTCTTCGACGACCGCCCCTACGTCATCGTCCCGTCGGTCGACGCGGCGCCGGGCGCGGTCGCTGCGGTCGTCGGCCTCGCGCAAGCTGTCAACGCCCGGCCGATGTACATGGACGCGAGCGAGCACGACTCGTACGCCGCCGCGATCAGCCACCTGCCCCTGCTGACATCCGTCGCCTTGTTCAACCTCGTGCAGGGCAGCAACGCCTGGCCGGAGCTCGCCGGCATGGCGGGCCCCGCCTTCCGCGACCTCACGCGCCTGGCGTCGGGCGAACCCGAGATGTCTCATGACATCTTCCTGACCAACCGCGCCAACGTGCTGCACTGGCTCAACCGCTACATCGGCGAGTTGTCGAAGCTGGCCGACATGATCGACAGCCGCGAGGAAAACGAGTCGCTGTACCGCAACCTGACGATGGCGCAGGTGGAACGCGACCGCTTCTTGGACAAGCTGCCGGAGCGGGAGGGCGTCCAGAACATGGAGCTGCCTTCGTCCTCAGAGGCCTTCCTGACCATGATGACCGGCACCCTCGTGCATCAGCGCGCGAAGGAACTGACTACGTTCCTCGAAGACCAGAACCGCGACCGTGAGGAAGAAGAGCGCATCCGCCGCCGCCGCGACGAGGTCGAAGACCTCGAAAAGCCGGCTGAGTAGCCTGTATGGCCCTACCAGACCTCATCGAAATCGTGCCTCCGGCGCGGCCATCGCCCGTCCGAATCACCGTACCCGGCTCCAAGAGCATCACCAACCGCGCCCTCATCCTCGCCGCCCTTGCGGACGGCAGCACGACTCTGCGTGGGGCCCTCTGGAGCGACGATACAGAGATCATGGTCGAGGCCCTCCGAGTGCTGGGCTTCGCTATAGACGTAGAGCCGGACCCAGCAGAGGCGGCAAACTGCACGATCACGATCGAAGGTCGCGGCGGCGCCATCCCCAACGCCGGCACGCCTGACGCGCCTCTTGAGATCTTCGTCGGCAACGCGGGCACCGCTGCGCGCTTCCTCATGGCGATGCTCTGCCTGGGCAACGGCGTCTACCGCGTTCACGGCACCCGGCGCATGCACGAACGGCCCCAGCGGGCACTCTTCGACGCACTGACAGAGCTGGGCTATCATGTCTCGGCGAATGGCGGACACCTGCCGGCAACGATCTCCGGCGAAAGCGCCTCGGCGAAGAAGTCGTGCACTGTCAGCATCGATGAAAGCTCGCAGTTTGCCTCGGCGCTGTTGCTCTCCGCCGGCGTAGGCGGCTGGCAGGTGCGCATCACCGGGGAGGACGCCGAGGAGTCTGCCTACGTCGCAATGACATCGAAGCTGATCGAGGTCTTCCCCATGCACGGCGGGGAATACGTCATCGAGCCCGACGCGTCGAGCGCCAGCTACTTCCTCGCTGCCGGCGCCCTGCTACCGGAGACGCAGGTCGTGGTCAACGACTGGCCGGAGAGCGACTGGCAGATCGACGCTCGTTTCCCGGCGTTTCTGCGGCGCTTTCGGAACCGCAACGCTGACTTCGAGCCTGTCTCTCGCACCCATGATCTCGGCGACGCGATCATGACGGCGATTGTCCTTGCGCCCTTGCTACCGAAGCCCTCCGTGTTCACGGATATTGGCAGGCTGCGTGTGCAGGAGACCGAGCGCGTGGCAGCGCTGCGCACGGAGCTAACCAAGTGTGGCGCCGAGATCATCGAAACCGGGGATACGCTCGAGGTGCGGCCGTCCGCGATTCACGGCGCCGATATATTCACCTACGACGACCACCGTGTCGCGATGTGCTTTGCGACACTGGGGCTGGCGGTGCCGGGCATGCGCATCCGGGAGCCCAACTGCGTGGCGAAGACATTCCCCAACTTCTTCGCCAAGCTCGCCCAGCCGGCGCCGGAAGGCCTGGGCGCCATGATTCTCGATGCGGCTACCGGCCGCGAACTCACAGGAGGAGACCTGCTTGCAGAGTAACGTCGAGGTGCCGCAAATCCCCCGCGAGCCACCGTTGCTCATCGTCCTCTCCGGTCCCTCGGGCGCCGGCAAAGACTCCGTCTGCGACATGCTCCTGCGCTGGCAGCCCCTCATGCACCGCATCGTCACGGTCACCACGCGCAACGTGCGCCCGGGCGAGGTGGACGGAGTCGACTATCACTTCATCAGCACGCCGGACTTCGAGAAGATCCTCGCCACCGGCGGCTTCGTCGAGCACGCGAAGGTCTACGACCGCTATTACGGCGTGCCGCGCATCGAGATCGAAGACCCGCTGGCCCAGGGTCGCGACGCGATCGCCCGCGTCGACGTACAGGGCGCCGCCACGCTGAAGCGCCTCTTCCCGGATGCGCTGCTGATCTTCGTTGCGCCGCCGAGCATTCCCGAGACCCTGCAGCGGATGAAAAAGCGCGCCCACGACTCGCCTGAGGACCAGGCTCGCCGCGCCGACGAGGCACGCGTCGAGATGGAGGCAGCAAAAGACTTCGACTACGTCGTCGTCAATGAGACAGGACGGCTGGAAGAGACGGCTCGCCGTGTTGTCGAGATCATCGTGGCCGAGAAGCAGGGCCGCGGGCCCAGACCCACGGCAGAATAGACAGCCCATTCCTCGTGCTCCCGATAGCCCAGCCCTGGGCCCGCGCCCGATTGTCGCAATCTCTGCCGAAATGATTTGAGAACAACGGCGTTTCTAGCCTTGAATGGAGTCGAAGCACGCCGCGCGGCCGGCGCGCATCAAGGCAGGGACGTCTTTGAAGTCATATGTATCTTCCCTATCTCGTCATTTCTGGCTGTGGGGCCCTTCCGGCGCCGTCGGCGGCCTGCTCGCCTACGCCGTCGCAGGCCCGAGCGCATTCGTCCTCGCCGGCATCGCCACGGGCACCGCTCCTATCTGGCTGGGCGTCTGGTACAACGAGCGGCGGACGGACAGCGTGAATACGCTCCCGGACGTCGAGCGCCTGGGCCAGGCCGTGCCCGCAGCTGAGGGGTGGTTGGAACCGGAGCCAGCGTCCGTCCATCTCACCGACGCCGCGAAGGCCGCCGAGGACGCTGCAGCGCCCGAGGCGCCGCGTCTGCGCTTGCTCCAGCCCCACGAACGACGCCTCCTGCCCTTCACCGGCCCCGCGCATCAGCTTCCCACCGCGCCCAACGGCGATGAAGAATCGCTGGAGATTACGGTGGATGAGCTGCTGGTCGATCTCGAAGAAACGCTGTCGCTAATCCGGCACCTCAAGGACAAGCACTCGGTTCGGCGCAGCACGACCACGCCTATCTCATCGTAGCGACCAAGAGCCACACCGACACCGTTCGTGTCTGCGATACACTGGCTACCCTGCTGCGAAGGGCCCCGTACTTTCGATACGCCGGCATTACCGATGTTGGAGCAGACTCTTCCCTTTACGTTAGAATAGGGCGTCATACTGTTTCCGCCACCTTTGCGGGAGCTTTCCCGTCCGAGCGTAATGCGCTCCGACAGCGAGGTCTCTGGTTTGCGAAACCGCCTGGTCAAGTACCTGGCGCGGTACAAGTGGCGCTACATCATCGGCTTTGTCCTGCTGATCGGCGCTTCCTTCCTCGTCATGGTGCCCCCGATTATCGTGCGCGAGGCCATCGACTCGATCGATGGTGGTACCTCCCGCTCGCATCTCGCCGAGCTCGCCGGGCTGATGATCGGCCTCGCCTTCATCGAGGGCACGGTGCGCTTCGTGGGGCGCTCCCTGATCTCCGGCACCTCGCGCTACGTGGAGTACGACATCCGCAACGACGTCGTCGCGCACCTCATGACCCTCGATCAGGCCTACTACACCACCGCCCATACCGGCGACCTGATGGCGCGCTGTACCAACGACGTCCAGCGCGTGCGCGAGCTGTGCGGCCCGGCGACCATGGAGATCATCCGCGCGATTACGATGATGATTGCGGGATTCCTATTCATGCTCGCTGTGGACGTCCAGCTGGCATTTATCGCCCTCGCCTACTTCCCCATCCTGGCCGTGATCATCGTCAAGTTCCGCGGCGCCATGGAGCTGCGCTACCGGCGGGTGTCCGACCAGTTCGGGCAGCTCTCGAACCACGTGCAGGAGAACGTCTCCGGCATCCGGTCCGTGAAGGCCTACGCGCAGGAGCAGTCCCAGACAGCGTCGTTCGCATCCCAGAACCGGGAGCTGATGCGCCGGACGATGAATTGGGCGCTCTATCTGGGCTCCTTCTGGCCGATGATGACCTTCGCCGCCGGCGCTTCGATCGCGCTCGTGGTCTGGTTCGGTGGCAAGGACGCCGTATCCGGCCGCATCAGCGTCGGCGAGTTCGTACAGTTCATGTCATACCTCGCCATCCTCACGAGCCCCCTACAGGCCCTCGGCTGGACGGCGAGCATGTTCCAGCAGGGGCTCGCCGCCACGCGTCGCATCAACGAGATCTTCGACCTCAAGCCCGGCATCGCGGACCCCGACGCGCCGGAACCCGCCCTGCGGGCGAAGGGCGCCATCGAGTTCCGCAACGTCACCTTCGGCTACGACGGCGCGCCGGTGCTCCAGGACCTGAACCTGAAGATCCCTGCCGGCAAGACCGCCGCCATCGTCGGCGCCACTGGCGCCGGCAAGACCACGCTGGTCAACCTGCTCGTGCGCCTCTACGACCCCTGGGAGGGGCAGGTCCTGATTGACGGCATCGACGTGCGCCAGATGAACCTGGCTGACCTGCGTGAGACGGTAGGCTTCGTGCCACAAGAGACCTTCCTCTTCTCCGAGTCCCTTCGTGACAACGTCGCGATGTCGCGCGACGACGCTCTCGAACACGAGATCGACTACGCGGTCACGACCTCGAGGCTGGTGAACGACCTCGACCAGCTCACTTTCGGCTTCGACACGGTGCTGGGCGAGCGCGGTGTCACCCTCTCCGGCGGTCAGAAGCAGCGCGCTGCCCTCGCCCGCGCCCTCCTCAAGGCGTCGCCGGTCGTTGTCCTCGACGACGCGCTGTCGCACGTCGACACGCACACCGAGGAAGAGATCCTCGACGGCCTCACGCACTGGGTGAAGGACCGCACGACCATCCTCATCGCTCACCGCACGTCCACCTTGCACGCGGCCGACTTCATCGTCGTCCTCGACGAGGGCCGCGTCGCCGAGACGGGGACGCATGACGAGCTCATCGCCCACAACGGTGTCTACGCGCGCCTGCACCGCCGTCAGCTTCTGACAGAGCAGATCGAGGAAGGGGCGGAAGCCTCGTGAGCGTCGCCTGGGAAGAAGAAGACAACGATCTCCAGTCCGGCTACGAAGGGCGCGTACTGAAGCGCCTCGGCGGCTATCTGAAGCCGTACAAGATGATGCTAGTCCTCGTCTTGCTGAGCGTGATCCTCGCCTCGCTGATGCAGACCGCCGGCCCGTTCATCGTCAAGGAAGCCATCGACGGTCAGATCCAGCAGGGCACCACGGACGACCTCGGCGAGCTCGTGCTGCTCTACGTCGGCACGCTGCTGGGCGTGTTCATCCTCCAGTTCCTGCAGACGATGCTGGTCACCTACATCGGTCAGCGCGTGATGATGGACATGCGCCTGGAGCTGTTCCAGCACGTCCAGAAGATGTCCATCGCCTTCTTCGACCGCAACCCCGTCGGCCGACTGGTCACGCGCCTGACCAACGACGTGTCGACCATCGAAGAAGTCATGCAGCGCGGCGTGGTCGAGATGGTCTACAACGTCATCCTGATCATCGCCATGGTCACGGCGCTGTTCATCCTGGACTGGCAGCTGGCGCTGATCATGATGGTGACGGTACCGCCGCTCGTGTACGCGGTGCGCAACTTCGCCCTCAACCTGCGCGACTCCTTCCGCCGCCAGCGGGCGTGGCTGGCGCGCCTGAACGCCTTCCTCAACGAGAACATCACCGGCATGGCCGTGGTGCAGCTGTTCAACCGCCAGGACCGCAACCTCAAGCGTTTCGACGAAAGAAACGTGGGCTTCTGCAAAGCTGCGCTCAAGGCCACTTATTACTTCGCCGCCTTCGAGCCCACCGTCGTGCTGTTCAACGCCGTCACCACGGCCGCGATCATCTGGTACGGCGGCGGGCGCGTGGTCGAAGGCGCGCTGACACTCGGTACGCTCGTCGCGTTTCTCCAGCTCATGCAGTTCTTCTTCTGGCCCGTGCGCGAGCTGGCCGAGCGCTCGACCAACCTGCAGCAGGCGCTGGCATCGTGCGAGCGCATCTTCGCAGTCCTCGACGAGCCGGAGGAGGTCACGGACGACGAGAGCGCGATGACCCTGACCCAGATCGAAGGACACGTCGCCTTCGACCACGTCTGGTTCGCCTACGACGGCGAAAACTGGGTGCTGCGCGACGTCAGCTTCGAGATCGACCCCGGTGAGGCGGTCGCGGTTGTCGGCGCGACGGGCGCCGGCAAGTCGACCATGATGAACCTGCTCAACCGCTTCTACGACGTGCAGCGCGGCGAGATCCGCGTCGACGGCCAGCCGGTCAAGACGCTACGGCAGCGCGAGCTACGGCGTGAGGTCGGCATGGTCCTGCAAGACCCCTTCATCTTCACCGACAGCGTGACGGAGAACATCCGCATGCGCGACGCATCGATAACCGACGAGCAGGTGCGCGAGGCGGCAGAGCAGGTCGGCGCCGACGCCTTCATCCAGCGCATGCCGCAGGGCTACGACACCCAGATGGCCGAGCGCGGCGGCAACCTCTCGACCGGCCAGAAGCAGCTGATCTCGCTCGCCCGCGTAGCCGCCTTCAACCCCAAGATTGTCCTCGTCATGGACGAAGCCACGGCGAGCATCGACCCGGAGACCGAGGCGGCCCTTCAGACCAGCATGGGCCGGGTGATGTCGAACCGCACCTCGATCATCATCGCCCACCGCCTCAACACCATCCGCCACGTCAACCGCATCCTTGTCCTGCAGCACGGCGAACTGGTCGAAGAGGGCACCCACGAAGAGCTCCTGGCCCGCGGCGGCATCTACGCCCGCCTCTACGAGCTGCAATACAAGGACCAGGACATCAGCATCGAGCGCCGGTAGCGATGGCTAACTACCACTTCGAGACGGTCTGGGATATCCCGGCACCCCTGCCCGAGGTCTGGCAGGCCATCCTCGACACCGAGGCATGGCCCTCGTGGTGGAAGGGCGTGCAGAGCGTCGTTGTCCTGACACCCGGCGACGCCCAAGGCATCGGTGTGCGTCGCCGCTTCGTCTGGCGCAGCAAGCTCCCCTACACGCTTGCCTTCGACATGGAGGTCACGCGCATCGAGCCGATGTCACGGATCGAAGGACACGCGTCCGGCGAGCTCGAGGGTACCGGCGTCTGGCGCTTCGAAGACACGGGTGCCCTCGTGCGCGTTCAGTACGACTGGGACGTCCGCACGACACGCTGGTGGATGAACCTGCTGGCCCCTATCGCGCGACCGATGTTCGCCTGGAACCACGACTACGTGATGAACAACGGCCAAGCGGGCTTGCTCAAGCTCCTGGACGTCCCACCCAAAACGTAGCTGCTGCCTTCAGGCTTGCCACATAGGAGCAAGGGCGAAGCCCGCGACAAGTCCACCCCCAGTCCCTCCCCGTCGACGGGGAGGGGCTGGGGGTGGGGTTCTCGCCCGCGCTACACTGCCCTTATGCCTTACGACGAAGCCCTCGCCACCCGCGTTCGCGCCCTCGTCGCGACCCGCGACGGCTACTCCGAGCGCAAGATGTTCGGCGGCCTCTGCTTCATGCTCCACGGCAACATGTTCGCCGGCGTCGTGCGCAATGACCTCATGCTCCGCGTCGGCAAGGATGCCTTCGCCGAGACGCTGACCCGGCCTGGCGCGAAGCCCATGGACTTCACCGGCCGCCCGATGGTGGGGATGGTGTTCGTCGAGCCACAGGGCTGTGCCTCGAAGGAATCGCTGCAGGCCTGGCTCGACGACGCAGTCGGCTTCGTCGAGACCATCCCACCCAAGGCAGCAAAGCCACGTAAACGTCCTGTCTCCCCCTCCCCGTCGCCGGGGAGGAGCCGGGCAGCGCCCTGATCCTGCCGAAGGAAGTGGGGTTCGCTCCTAGCCGGTCGTAACCGTCACCACCGCCGCCTCCGGGCGCGCCTGGCGCAACGAGAGCACCAGCGGGATCGCCAGCAACGGCCCCATTGCCAGGAAGACGAACGCCAGGCGGTAGCTGCCCGAGGCGTCGTACATCACGCCGGCGAGCACCGGTCCGACCACCGAGAACAGCGTCGTCACGGTTAAGATCATGCCCTGGATCGCCCCGAACGCCTTCAGCCCGAAGTACTCAGCCTGCAACACCGAGCGCAACGGCACCGCCGCCCCGAAGCCGAGGCTGAAGAACGGCAGCGCGTACGCCAGCTGCCAGGGTTCCCGCACCGTCGCCAGCAGGACCAGGCCGGTCGCCGTGAACGCTAGTGCTGCTACCATCACCCAGATTTTTGAGAAGCGGTCCGCCGCGGCGCCGAAGCCAAGACGCCCCGGGATGCTCAGCGCCGTCATCAGGCTGACGCTCAGCGCGGCGAAGCCAACCGAGGCGCCCGCCTGCTCCTGCAGAAACGGCACCTGGTGCACGATCAGCCCCGTCGTCGCGTAGTTGCTCAACCCGAAGACCAGCGCCACCTTCCAGAACATCGCCGACTGCAGCGCCTGCCGCGTCGTGAACGACGGCGCGCTCTCGACCGGCGCTGGAGCCACGCCCGCGAGCATCGCCAAGGGAGCCGGCTCTTCGTCGATACCGTCCGGCTTCAGCCCGAGGTCATCCGGCTTGTTGCGGATGCTGAACGCGATCGGCAGGCAGAAGAACATCTGCGCTATGGCGAGGATCACCAGGGCATCCCGCCAGCCGTACTCGCTGATCAGCCAACCGAAGCCCACGACCGAGAGCCCGCCCATGCCACCGCCCAGGGTCATCAGCCCCAACGCCTTGCCCCGGTTGCGCCGGAACCACTGCGAGATTGCCGCGGCCGCCGTGGCGCCTCCGCAACCGCTCATGCCCACAGCGATCACGATGGTCGCCACGTAGAACATCAGCAGCGACTCCACCTGGCTCAGGAACACGAAGCCGAGGCACGCGAGCAGCACCCCCGCAATCGTGATCCGTCGCACACCGACGCGGTCCAGCAGGAACCCGATCACCGGCGCCGCGACGCCGCTCACCTCGGAGCGCAGCGAGAACGCCCCGGCAATCGACGCTCGGCTCCAGCCGAACTCATCCGTCAGCGGCTGCACCAGCAGCCCGAATCCGTAGAAGAACGTGCCTGCAGACAAGAACACGATGAACGCGGCCGCAAAGACGACCCACCAGCCGTAGAAAATGCCCGATCGAGCGAGGAAGTTGGCGAACACCGGAGGGCTTTCTACGCTCCAGCCGTACCCGCTTCCATGAACCGTCTTCCGTCCGTGCTCCCCAGGGTGAAAACGCGACAGCCCGTCGAATCCATGTTGCCTCCTGAGTGCACACAGCGGTGGGGTCGTCCCGATTCTAGCTCGGCTTCGTATTGTGAGCGAAGGCCTAAGTGATCGAGGGGTTGAGGAAGTTGGACCCCCTCCCCGTCTACGGGGAGGGGGTTAGGGAGTGGGGTTCTAGCGAAGCGTCGTCCAGCCGATGACCTCGCCGTTGGCGCCGCAAACCGTGATGTCCGGGTTGACCTTCGTCACCTGCTTCGTCGTCACGTCCACAAAGGCAAAGCTACACAACCCCTGCGCCTCCACCGTCGCCGTCAAGGCGTAGCGGCCATCCGCCGTCCAGTCGAGCACGTACTGCTCGGCTCCGCCGGCGGGCTGGATCTCCTCCATCGCCAGCGAGTCCAGGTTCAACAGCCAGATGCCGCCGCCGCGGGTACTACCAGGCCCAGTGCCTTCGGTGCGCGTCAGGCCCATCGCAAGCTGAGCGCTGCCGGGACGGAACAGGAACGGCCACGTGTTCGGGTCGCCCTGCGCGCTGGAGAACCCACGCGCAGTCGGTGAGGCCGCCCCGAAGTCAACGACGCTGACGTCCTCGTCGGCGCGATTCGCCGGCGGGTTGCACGACTTCCAGGACGCGACAGCCTTCGCTTGTTCGAGGTCCACACCCGCCCAGCCACAGCCATCGATCGGGATCGAGCGCACGAGCTGACCGTTCACCAGGCTCTGGACATCGATCCTGGTAACGGCGGGGTCGCACCCGCGAGGAGTGAGGGCTACAGACGCCGCATCGAAGCCGGCGACCTGCAGGTTCGCGGGCAATTCGAGTACTGGCATTACCTGCAGTGTCGAGACGAAGACCTTGTGGACCGTGCTCCCTACCTGGCCGCCGCCCGCGCACCCACCGAGGGTGATGTAAACGAACGTCTGCGGGGACACGAATTTGCCGTCGTTGATGAAGACCGGCTCGGGCAGGGTGCGCGTCGGCCCGGTGGCAAGGTCGATGAACTGCAACTGCTCCGGGCCGGTAGCCACCAGCGTCTTGCCGGCAACGTCCAGCGGGCGCCGCAAGGTCGCGCTCGCCGTAACCATCTTCGGGTTGGCGCCGTTGTGCTCCGCGACCCAGACCTCGGCCGGGCCGGGCTTGCGGCGGTCGATATAGACCAGCGACTGCTGCGTGAGGCCCGCTGCGGACGGCGTGATGGTTGAGGGGACAGGCGTAGAAGCCGGAACGCTGGCGCTCGCAGGCGGCTGTGTCGCCTCGGAGCCGGCAGTTGGTGCAACCGTGGCAGGGTTGTCATCGTCGCCGGAGCATCCCCAGAGGAAACCGGCGAAGACAAGGCTAGCGACAAACAGAAAGGTACGCTTCATGCTTGCCCGATGATAGGTCAAGCGTCCGTTGAGGACGATATGCAGGTAAGACATGGCCATGAGGCATGTTTCTATCGCCTGGGACGCAGAGGTCTAACCCAGACGCGAAGAAACGGAGGGCGATTGCTCGCGTCTCCGTTTCTTCTTCCGAGGTGGTTCAGATTTCTCTGTACTTCCTCAGTGATATAAGACTACCGCTCTCAAGCTAACGGCCGCATTCATCGATCCGGTCCTTAGCTTACTGTTCAGTTACGGGACGAAGTCAGTCCGCCGACGGCAGGATCTTCGGCTGCAGCACTTCCATGGGCGCGCCGTTGTAACGCAGGTCGGCGACGCCGGCCTTGATAACGAGCAGTTCGACCTCGCCATCGTTCGAGCGGTAGCGCTTGCCGAGTTCGATCAGCGGTTCGGTGCGGCCCGTGCCGTCCGTCAGGCCCTCAGCCTGGTCCTTCAGCGTGAGGGAGACTTCGCCGTCGCTGAGCTCTCCGGCTCCACCCTTCGTCACGATAACCTCGGCGCCGGAGTGCGCCACGTAGCGTTTGCCAACTTGAGCAGGCATCTTTCCCCCGTCAGGAATTAGTAGTTAAGGAGAATTTTACCGAGGCCTTCCGCATGGCGCCAGTCCGCTCTCGGCCCATTGGTCAGGGTTGGACGAATCTGCTCGACAAGTTATCATTTGTTCACCCCCTGAACCCAGGGAATTCGTTTCTACAGGTGAAAGATGTCGAAGAGCTACAACGTCGCCGTGGTGGGCGCTACCGGGATCGTGGGCCAAGAGCTCCTGACCATCCTGGTCAAGCGCGGATTCCCCGTGCGTTCGCTGAAGCTCCTCGCCTCTCCTCGTTCTGCCGGCAAGAAGATCCCCTTCGGCGAGCAGGACATCGAGGTTGAGGTCCTCTCTCACAACAGCTTCGAGGGCTGCGACCTCGTCTTCAACGCCATCCCGGACGAGACGTCGAAGGAGTATTCGCCCAGCGCCGTCAAGGCGGGCGCCATCGTCATCGACAAGACTGGCGCCTGGCGCATGGACCCCGATGTGCCACTCGTCGTGCCCGAGATCAACGGCGCCGACGTGCTCGACCACAAGGGCATCATCGCCACGCCGAACTGCGCGACGACCCCCGTGGTCATGGCCCTCTGGCCTATCCACAAAGTCAACCCGGTCAAGCGCATCGTCGCTGCGACCTACCAGTCCGTCTCCGGCACCGGCGGCCCCGCGGTGACCGAGCTGCGCACGATGGCACGCCAGGTCCTCGACGACGAAGCTGTGACTCCGGACGTCTACCCGCACCAGATCGCATTCAACCTCATCCCCGAGATCGGCTCTTGGAAGGACGACGACTACACCAGCGAGGAGATGAAGCTGGTGAATGAGACGCGCAAGATCTTCCACGAGCCCAACATTGCCATCACGGCCACCTGCGTGCGCGTGCCGACCTTCGTTTCCCACGCCGCCGCCGTCTTCGCCGAGCTGACCGAACCAATGGCCCCCGACAGGGTGCGCGAAGTCATGGCCTCCCAGCCCGGTGTTGTCATCCAGGATGACCCACGCAACAGCGTCTACCCGCAGCCCTGGACTGCCGCGGGCGAGGACCCGGTCTTCGTGGGCCGCATCCGCCGCGACCTCTCCCACCCCAACGGCATCGCCTTCTGGACTGTCGGCGACAACCTGCGCAAAGGCGCCGCCCTCAACGCCCTCCAGATCGCCGAAGAGCTGATCAAGCGCAACGTCATCTAGGTAAGGGCGAAGCCCGCTCTTTGTAGCTGCATGCCTTTAGGCTTGCTGCAGCGCCACTTCCAGCGAAGCCCCCCGTTCTTGTCATGCTGAGCCTTCGGCAGGCTCAGCATGACAAGGCGGGACGCTTTGCCCGTGACTACGTCTGGTTCAGCACCGACTCGATCGCGTCTCGCAAAGGGCCGATCTTGAAGGGCTTCGAGAGCACCGGGTTGGAGACGCGCTGCAGGAACGAGCGCGTGTCCGGGCTGACCGTATCGCCGGTGATGAAGATGATCCGTCGCGCCTGAGCG
>Ga0247825_10001979_pt1 | contig 13509 bp, 9 predicted proteins | sample 13C_Vanillin_Day_FD_194413 | JGI IMG/M metagenome (GOLD analysis project Ga0247825, IMG submission 194413) | Soil microbial communities from agricultural site in Penn Yan, New York, United States - 13C_Vanillin_Day48 | ecosystem: Environmental > Terrestrial > Soil > Agricultural land | place...
GGCTGAAGTTGTTGTTCATGCACTGGTACACGCGCTGCGGCTTCATCGGCACGTCGTTGAAGTTGGTCTTGCGCAGCATGGTCTTCTTGCGCTCGAGGCATTCGCCGGCCCATGCGCGACGGCTGGGCAGGTGGCCCTCGGCCTTCATCTCCTCGGCCACCTGCACGAAGAGTTCGAGCGCGGCCTTGGCGTCGGACACGATGCCCAGGTCGGGCGTGAAGACGCGGCCGATCTGCGTCGGCTCGATGTCCACGTGCACGAAGGTGCGGCCCTTGGTGTAGACGTCGATCGAACCGGTGTGGCGGTTGGCCCAGCGATTGCCGATGCCGAGCACGAAGTCGCTGGCGAGCATCGTCGCGTTGCCGTAGCGGTGGCTGGTCTGCAGGCCGCACATGCCGGCCATCAGCGGATGGTTGTCCGGAATGACGCCCCAGGCCATGAGGGTGGGAATCACCGGAACGCCTGTGGCTTCGGCGAAGCGCACCAGCAGGTCGCTGGCATCGGCATTGATGATTCCGCCGCCGGCCACGATCAGCGGGCGCTCGGCCGCGTTCAGCATGGCGATGGCTTTTTCGATCTGTGCCCGCGTGGCGGCCGGGCGGTAGGGCGTGAGCGGGGTGTAGGTGTCGATGTCGAATTCGATCTGCGCCATCTGCACGTCGAATGGCAGGTCGATGAGCACCGGGCCGGGCCGGCCCGAACGCATCAGGTGGAAGGCCTGCTGGAACACCTGCGGCACCTGGCCCGGCTCGCGCACGGTGACGGACCACTTGGTGACGGGCTTGGAGATCGACTCGATGTCCACCGCCTGAAAGTCTTCCTTGTAGAGCCGCGCACGTGGCGCCTGGCCGGTGATGCACAGGATCGGGATCGAATCGGCCCAGGCCGAGTAGAGGCCGGTGATCATGTCCGTGCCGGCGGGGCCGGAGGTGCCGATGCACACGCCGATGTTGCCGGCGATGGCGCGCGTGTAGCCCTCGGCCATGTGCGATGCGCCTTCGACGTGGCGCGCGAGGATGTGGGCGATGCTGCCTTGCTTGCGCAGCGCGGAATAGAGCGGGTTGATGGCGGCGCCGGGTACGCCGAAAGCTTGTGTCACGCCTTCTTTTTCCATCACGAGCACGGCGGCCTGGGCCGCGGTCATCTTTGCCATGTTGATTCTCCTTGGGTGTCTCGACTGTAGGAATTCGAGGCGTCCGGCAGAAGATGGCGTTGCGCCATAAAGCCTATTCCGTGGCGGAATAAGTGGCTAGGATGGCGCGATGGACCGACTGCAAGCGATGGAGATGTTCGTGCGCGTGGTGGAGACCGGCAGCTTCTCCAAGGCGGCGCGCGAGTTCAACACCACCCAGCCCACCGTGACCAAGCAGGTTGCGGCCACCGAGGCGCGCCTGAAGGTGCGCCTGCTCAACCGCAACACGCGCGGCGTGAGCTTGACCGAATCCGGCGCGCTCTACTACGAGAAGTGCAAGGCCATCGTGCGCGATGCGGAGGAGGCCGAGAACATCGTGAAGCTGCGGCAATCCCAGGCGCAGGGGCTTCTGCGCATCGGCACGTCGACGGCCTTTGGCCGCCGGGTCGTGGTGCCGCTGGCGCTCGAATTCATGGCGCGGCATCCGCAGGTGCAGGTCGACCTGAGCTTCGAGGACCGCTATGTCGACCTCGTGGCGCAAGGCATCGATGTCGCGATCCGCATGGGCAAGCTCGCCGATTCGTCGCTGGGGGCGCGCTTCCTCGGCATGAACCCGTGGGTGATGGTGGCTGCGCCCGCTTACCTCAAGACGCACGGCACGCCGAAGAAGGCGCAGGACCTGAGCGCCCACGTGGCGCTGATCTACAGCAGCGTGGTGGGCGACGATGTCTGGCAGCTTCAGACACCCAAGGGCGAGCCCGTCACGGTGCCGGTGTCGGGCCGGCTGCGGTCGAACAACGTGTCGGCCGTGCTCGCCGCCGCGCGCGCGGGGCTGGGCATTGCTCTGATGCCGCGCTACGTGGCGAGCGACTCGCTGGCTTCGGGGCATGTGGTGGAGGTGCTTGCCGACCATGCGCTCGCCGCGCAGGAGATCCATGCGGTGTTCCCGTCGCCCAAGCTGGTGCCGGGCAAGGTGTCGACCTTCGTCGCCTTCCTGCAGGGGCGCTTCGGCGAGAACTGGTGGAGCAGCCGTTCAGGGTAGGGTCGGCATGTCGTGCTCGCCTTCGGCCGAGGAGGCGAACAGATCCCATGACGCCATGAAGAGCGCGGCAATCACCGGCCCGATCACGAAGCCGTTGATGCCGAAGAGCGCGATACCGCCGATGGTGGACATCAGCACGATGTAGTCCGGCATCTGAGTGTCCTTGCCCACCAGCAGCGGCCTCAGGATGTTGTCGACCAACCCGATCACGAAGACGCCGATGAAGATCAGCGTCAGCGACTTGCCGATCTCGCCGACCGCCAGGAAGTAGATGGCCACCGGCGCCCAGATCAGCGCCGCCCCGACCGCGGGCAGCAACGACAGGAAGCCCATCAGCACGCCCCAGAGCAGCGCACCCTGCACGCCGAGGAAGGAGAGGGCGATGCCGCCGATGATGCCCTGCGCCGCCGCCACGGCGATGTTTCCTTTGATGGTGGCGCGAATGACGGTCGTGAACTTGTTGAGCAGGTAGTGGGTGTGCGGCCTCGCGAGAGGAAGCGACGCGCGGACGGTCTTCGATAGCTCGCCGCCGTCGCGCAGCAGGAAGAACAGCAGGTACAGCATGATGCCGAAGCTGATCAGAAACTCGAATGCGTTCTGCCCGATGGAGACCGCGTGTGTCGCGATCAGCTGGCTGCTCTTCACGGCGGATGTCGAGACGCGTCCAATGAAGCCTTCGACGTTGCCGAGCCCGAAGCGGTTGAGCAGGTCGAGCGCCCAATGGGGCAGGGCGTTCACGATCTGCTGGAAGTAGCCGGTGAAGCTGATGTCGCCGGAGCGGATCATCTGCTGGACGATCACCACTTCGTCGACCACATACACCGCGACGACCACCAGCGGAATGACCACGACGATCGTCGCGAGCAGGAGCGTCGTGAGGGCGGCGAGGTTGCGCCGCCCATTCATCTTCGTGATCAGCCGCCGATAGATCGGCGTGAAGAGGATCGCGAGGGCGACGCTCCACATGACTGCGCCGAAAAAGGGAACGAGGATCCAGCCGAACGCGATCGTGACGATGGTCAGCAAGACGAGGAAGGTGCCGCGCTGCAGGGCCGGAGAGTTCATAAAAGCATGTTAGCTCGCCCCCAGGCTCCCTCACTTCGTGCGGTCGCCCACCCCCTGCCGGGGGCAACACCAGCGGCCCGGCCAAGCCGGTTCCGCGGTGTTTTCGGAATCTCGCGCGGGCTAACGCATCGCGCGTGGCAGGGCGACGGGGGACAGGGTGGCGCGCAGGCGTTCGTCGGCCGTCGGATCGGCCGTGGCATCGACCTGCAGCGCTTGCTCGACGTTGCCGATGTGGTCGAGCATGAGTTGGCGGGCGCGCGGTGTATCGCCGGCTTCGAGGGCCGCGACGATGGCGGCGTGCTCGGCGCAGGACTGCGAGGCTTCGTGCCTGGACTGGAAGAGGGTGGCCGCGAGCGTGGTGCGCGCGGTGAGGTCGCGCAGCACGTCGCATAGCAGGCGGTGGCCCATCTGGTCGGCGAGGCAGACATGGAAGTCCGCGAGCAGGAAAGCGCGGGTGGCGGCATCGGCGCCAGCAATGGCGCGCTTCTCGTCGGCGATGTGCTCGCGCAGCTTGCGGATCACCTTGGAGAGCGGGCGGCCGGCTTCGGCCAGGATGCCGGACTCGACGATGCGCCGTGCCGCGAAGGCGTCGCGCGCCTCTTCGGCCGAGGGCTCGACCACATACCAGCCGCGGCGCGACTGCACTTCCACGAAGCCGCGCGCCTGCAACTGCATCAGCGCTTCGCGCACCATGGTGCGGCTGACGCCGAAGTTCTCCGCCAGCGCCTGCTCGCCGAGGCGCTCGCCGGGTGCAAGCTTCTGCGCCAGGATGGCTTCGACCACGCGCTCGGCGATGTTGGTGGGGGAGACTTCGGTCATTCGGGAACCTCAATGTGCCGGCTGGATGGCGACGGGGCCGGGCTCCGCCTCGGCCAGGGGTTCGTCTTCGGGCGAGTGCGTGCCGTTCAGCACGGCATGGGCGCGTTCGCGATCGATGTCGCCTTCCCATGCGGCGATCGCGACAGTGGCGACGCAGTTGCCGATGAGATTGCCCAGCGCGCGGGCGATGCCCATGAACCAGTCTACGGACAACACCAGCACGAGTCCGATCGCGGGGATGGCCGGAATGGCGTGCAATGTCGCGGCGAGCACCACGATGGCCGAACCCGGTACGCCGTGCGCGCCCTTCGACGTGACCAGCGCGATCGCCAGGATGGTCAGCAGGTCGGCCATCGAGATCGGCGTGTTGGTCGCCTGCGCGATGAACACCGCGGCGAGCGTGATGTAGATCGAGAAGGCGTCGAGGTTGAACGAGTAGCCGGTCGGGATCACCAGGCCCACGGTCGAGTCGCGGATGCCCATGTGGCGCAGCTTGGCCATGATCTGCGGCAGCACGCTGTCCGACGAGGTGGTGGCGAAGACGATGGTGAGCTCTTCGCGCAGGTAGCGCAGCAGCTTGACGAGGCTGAAGCCCGAGAGTCGCATCACCAGGCCGAGGATCACGAAGACGAAGATCAGCACCGATGCGTAGAACAGCGCCACCAGCATGCCCAACTGCTTCAGCGAGCCGACGCCGTACTGCCCCACCGTGAAGGCAATGGCACCCAGCACGCCCAGCGGCGCCAGCTTGATGATGATCCCCATGATCTTGAACAGCACCAGCGACAGCGCATCGACCACCAGCCCCACCGGCCGGCCGCGCTCGCCCAGCAGCGCAAGCGCGCAGCCGAAGAGCACCGCGAAGAGCAGCACCTGCAGCACGTCACCCGTCGCGAAGGCGTTGACCACCGTGGTCGGGATCAGCTTCATGAGGAACTCGACGGTGCCGCCACTGGTGAGCTTGTCGGCATTCGACGCGTAGGCGCTCATGGCCGCGGGGTCGAGCTTCGTCGGGTCCACGTTCATGCCGACGCCGGGCTTGAACACGAAGGCCAGCACCAGCCCGAGCGCCAGCGCGATGGTGGTCAGCACCTCGAAGTAGATCAGCGCCTTGACGCCGACGCGTCCCACGCGCTTCAAGTCCCCCGCGCCGGCGATGCCGTGCACCACCACGCAGAACACCAGCACCGGGATGATCATCTTGATCAGCTTGATGAAGCCGTCACCCAGCGGCTTGAGCTTGACAGCGAAATCAGGAAAGAACAGGCCCGCCACCACGCCGAGAACCAGCGCGATGACCACCTGACCGAAGAGCGATTTGGCGAAACGAGGCATGGAGATCTCCGTGAGGAAGTGTTGCATGCAAGGCTTCCGCTTTCTTGCATACAAGCAATGTAGGCAAGATTTGGTTTTTTTCTGTGCGGGTATTCCCGGAGTGGCGTAGTGGGGCGCAGCAGCAGTCAGTCGGCCGCGCACTCGAGCGCGAACAGCGGCACATCGCATTGCCGGCTGAGCCACACGCCGCCGCCGATCTCCTTGAACTGTCGGGACAACCCTCGGCGGTACACCTCGGCACGGTGCCGGAAGAGGCGCGGGTCCGTGAGATCTGCGTCCACGATGTCGCGCTCGTAGTCCTCACGCACCACGGCTTCCATGTAGAGAGCACCCTGGCTCAGCGCTCCGAGGTTGCGCAGCGCTCGCTTCAAGTCTGGCGGGCTCAGGTAGGCCAGCACGCCCTGGCAGATGACAAAGTCGAAAGGTTCCCTGGCCTTGTAATCCACGACCGAACCGCGCTCCCACCCGTAGCGTTCGCACAGGTAGTCGCTGAACTCCACGCCGTGAAAGCTGGCTTGCGGGAAATGCCGCGCCACGATGTCGCGCCACAGCCCGACGCCGCAGCCCACGTCCAGCACCCGACGCACGGGTACCCGCAGGTACTTCAGATAGGAGCAGACAAAGGTGCCAAGGCGTTCGATGTGCCGCGGGTCCGCCACCTTGGTCTTCTTGTCGAAGTAATAGCGTTGGTAGTAGGACTCGTCGAAAGTGGCGGCGCTGACTGATTCCATGTGTGAATCCCTTCCCGGTTTGTCGGCCCGATGCGTGGGCTTCGTCACGTCCGAGCATGTCGCCGGAGCCGCATTTTGCTTGGCTTTCATTGAGCAGATGCCGCTGGGCCCCGTGCTATCTTCTTCGGCCATGAACCGCACCCTTCGCCATCTCTCATTCGCTGCGACGCTGCTCGTCGGCGCCGCGTCCCTCTCCCTGCATGCCGCCGAACTCTCTCCGGCTGCGGCCACCCAATACTCGCAGGCCACATTCCGCGACTACTTCGAACTGTTGGCGCTGCCCAATGACGCCATCGTGCCGGCGGATATCCGCAAGAACGTCGACTGGCTGGAAGCGGCCTTCCGCAAGCGCGGCTTCACCACGACGCAGCTGGCCAACGAAGGCAAGCCGATGCTTTTTGCGGAACTGCCTGGCAGCGATCCGAAGCGCAAGACCGTGCTCTTCTACATGCACCTGGACGGCCAGCCGGTCATCCCGGAACAGTGGGCACAGAAGAGCCCGTGGACCCCGGTGCTCAAGCGCAAGACCGCAAAGGGCGATTGGGAAGAGATCGACTCGGCGCAACTCTTCAGCGGCCCGGTAGATCCCGAATGGCGCGTGTTTGGACGCTCGTCGGCCGATGACAAGGCGCCGATCATGATGTTCCTGGCCGCCATCGACGCCTTGAAGGCGAGCGGCGACAAACTGGGCGTCAACGTCAAGGTCGTGCTCGACAGCGAGGAAGAAAAAGGCTCGCCGTCGATCGGCAAGGTCATGCTCGCGCACCGCGACCTGCTGCGCAGCGACGCGATCGTGATCCACGACGGGCCGATGCATGCGACCAACCGCCCCACGCTGATCTTCGGCAACCGCGGCGCGGCGATGGCCCGGATCACCGTATACGGCGCCAAGGTGTCGCTGCACAGCGGCCACTATGGCAACTACTCGCCGAACCCGGCGCAGCGCTTGGCCACGCTGCTCGCCTCGATGAAGGACGACACCGGCCGGGTCTCGGTCCCGGGCTACTACGACCATGTGAAGCTCGGCGACGCGGAACGCAAGATCATGGCCGCCGTGCCGGACGACGAAGCGGCGCTGAAGAAGCGGCTGGGCATCGCGCGGACAGATCAGGTTGGCGCCAACTACCAGGAGGCCATGCAGTACCCGTCGCTCAACGTGCGTGGCATGTCGTCGGCGGCGGTGGGCGACAAGGCCGCGAACATCGTGCCCGACCAGGCAGTGGCCGAGCTCGACCTGCGCACCACGCCTGATTCGAACGCGGCCTACCTGGGCAAGCTGGTCCAGGCGCATATCGAGAAGCAGGGCTATCACCTCGTCAAGGGCACGCCCACCGACGACGACCGCAGCCGCTACGAGAAGCTCGCCAGCTTTGCGATGCAGACCGAAGGAGGCGATGCGGCCGGCACGCCGATGGATTCGGCCGTCGGCCAGTGGGCCTACGCAGCGATGGTCAATGCCTTCGGTGCCAAGCCCGAACCGGTGCGAATCCGCATGATGGGCGGCACCGTGCCCACCGCCGAGATCGTCGGGGCACTGCAGGTTCCTTTCGCGATCGTGCCGCTGGTCAATGCCGACAACAACCAGCATGCGAGCAACGAGAACATGCGCATGGGCAACTACATCGATGGCGTGCGCACGATCTACAGCCTGATCACGCGTCCATTCACGGTGAACTGACGCCGCCTCCCTGGTGGATGGCGCCTCCTGACCCGCGGAGCCGGACGAGCCAGGCGTCCGGCCTCCACGTACGTGGGCTACGTGGTCGTCGGGATATTCAATCCCGGCCGCCCGGCACATCATGCGGAGGAATCGCGGTTCGCGTCTGACTTCTGCCTGCGACAGCACGGATACGCCCTCCAAAAGCCATCGGTGCGAGTCGCCTGCGTGATTGCCTGGAGCCAAACACCATGCCCCTGCCTGATTTCGCCTCGCTCGTCGCCAGCCAGCGCGCCTTCTTCCTTGAAGGTCACACGCGCCCGGTGGCGTGGCGCAAGACCCAGCTCGAAGGGGTCAAGGCCCTGTTCACCGATCACCACGACGAGTTGTGCGACGCGCTGTGGAAAGACCTGCGCCGCAACGCGAACGACGCCGACCTCATGGACGTCGAGTACTGCGTCAAGGAGGCGGACTACGCGCTCAAGCACATCGATGCGTGGGTCAAGCCGCTGCACGAGCCGATGCCCCTGGTGTTCGAGCCGGGCTACATCCGCGTGAACCGCGATCCGCTCGGCGTGTCGCTGATCATTGGCGCGTGGAACGAACCCTTCATGCTGGTTTTCGGCCCGCTGGTGGCGGCGCTCGCCGCGGGCAACACCGCAGTGCTGAAGCCTTCGGAGATTGCAGCCCACTGTGCGGCGGCCGCCGGGCGGCTGGTGCCCAAGTACTTCGATCCGCGCGCGGTCGCGGTCGTCGAGGGCGCGGTCCCTGAAACCACGGCGTTGCTGGCGCAGCAATGGGACATGATCTTCTTCACCGGCAGTCCACCTGTCGGCAAGATCGTGCACCAGGCCGCCGCGAAGAACCTGACGCCATGCGTGCTCGAACTCGGTGGCAAGAACCCGACCATCGTCCATTCGTCGGCCAACCTCAAATCGGCCGCCCGGCGGATCGCCTACGGGCGCTACATGAATTCCGGCCACATCTGCACTGCGCCCGACCACGTCCTGGCATGGCCGGAGGTGAAGGACGAGTTCGTGCAGCACATGAAGGACACGATCCGCGATTTCTATGGCGACGACCCAAAGCAGAGTCCGGACTACGGTCGCGTGATCAATCGCCGCAACTTCGATCGCCTGGCAGCGCTGCTCGACAGCGGCACGGCCGTCGCCGGCGGCCAGACCGATGCCGATGAGCTCTACATCGCGCCGACCGTGCTGGTGGATGTCGCTGTGGATTCGCCGATCATGAAGGACGAGGTCTTCGGGCCGATCCTGCCCGTGCTCGAAATCGATTCGGTCGAGTCCGTCATCCAGTGGGTAAACAGCAGGCCGAGTCCACTTGGTCTCTATATCTTTGCCGAGGACAAGGACGTGGTCGAGAGGATCCTGTCCGCCACGCGCTCCGGCGACGCGGAGGTCAACGACTGCGCCATCCATCCGCTCTTTCCCGAGTTGCCGTTCGGCGGCGTGGGCAACTCCGGCATGGGCAAGTACCACGGGCGCTGGGGCTTCGAAGCCTTCACCAACGCGCGCGGCGTGCTCCACCACAGCAGCGCGGTCGACCCCGGCGTGCGCTATCCGCCTTACGCAGACCATAGCCTCGAACGCGTCGTCGTCAACGAACTGATGCCGTAGGGGTAGGTTGCCATGGACCTCGATCCCGTCCTCCTGTCACGAATCCAGTTCGGATTCCTGATCAGCTTCCACATCATCTTCCCCGCCTTCACGATCGGGCTGGCAGCGTGGCTGGCGACGATCGAGGGTGCGCGGCTGGCGACCGGCAGCCTCCTCTATCGCCGGGTGTTCGATTTCTGGCTCCCGATCTTCGCGACCTCCTTCGGCATGGGCGTGGTCACGGGCATCGTCATGGCTTTCCAGTTCGGCACCAACTGGGGCGTGCTCGCCGTGAAGACGGGCTCGATCCAGGGGCCGCTGCTCGGCTACGAGGGCTTCACCGCCTTCATGCTCGAGGCCACCTTCTTCGGCGTGATGCTGCTCGGGCGTGACCGGGTATCGCCGCGCTTCTATTTCTTCTCGTGCTGCATGGTGTCGTTGGGCACCATGTTTTCGTCCTTCTGGATCCTGGCGAACAACAGCTGGATGCAGGTGCCGCTGGGCCACACGGTGGTGGACGGCAAGATCATCCCGACCGACTGGAAGCAGATCGTGCTCGGGCCGGTGCAGATGGTGCGCTGGCCGCACATGCTGCTCGCCGCCTTGCTCACGACCTCGATGTGCGTGTCGGCGACCGGTGCCTGGTATCACCTGCGACGCGTGCATCTCGACGAAGGCCGGGTGATGCTGCATTGGGGCCTGGGGCTGGCCGCGGTGCTGATCCCGGTCCAGCTCTTCTTCGGCCACCTCACAGGCGAATACGTGCTCAAGCACCAGCCTGCCAAGTTCGCCGCGATCGAGGCGCGCTGGAAGAACGAGCAGCCCGCGAGCGAAGTGCTGATCGCCATTCCCGACGAGGCGAATCAGCGCAACCTCTATGCCATCTCGATACCCAAGCTGGGCAGCTTCATCGCATCGGGCAACTTCACCTCCGCCGAACGGGGTCTCGAGTCCTTTCCTCGCGAAGACTGGCCGCCGGTCCTGATTCCCTTCTGGACTTTCCGGCTCATGGTCGGCATGGGGCTCATCATGCTGGCCGTCTCGTGGCTCGGCAACTTGCTGCGATGGCGCGGCAAGCTGGAGTCGTCGCGCTGGTTCCTGTGGTGCGCCCTTGCAGCCTTCCCGACCGGCTTTGTCGCCATCCTCACCGGCTGGTATACGGCGGAGATCGGACGCCAGCCCTGGGTGGTCTACGGGCTCCTTCGGACCAAGGACGCTGTCACGCCATCACTGACCACCGGCGACGTGCTCACCTCGCTGATCATCTACGTCGCCGTCTACTGGCTCTTCGTTTCCTTCGGCATCTACTACATCTACAAGCTGCTGCGCGAAGGTCCGCGTTCCAAGACGCAAGCAACGTCCAACGTGACGGGCAGCCGGCCGCTGGCCGTCGCCGCGCGCACGGACACCGCAGTCAATGGCACGTCCACTGGCAGATCCGGAGGCAAGCCGTGACCCAGGACCCACCCAGCGACCTAGCGCTCTTCTGGGCGGCGGTGATCGCCTGCTCGATCCTCATCTACGTGATCCTGGACGGCTTCGACCTCGGCGTCGGGATCCTCTTCGGCACCACGCGCGAGGAGAACCACCGCCTGCACATGATGGACACCATCGCGCCGTTCTGGGACGGCAACGAGACCTGGCTGGTGATCATCGGCGCGGGCCTGTTCGCGACCTTTCCGGTGGTGTATGCCGTCTTCCTGGGGGCGTTCTATTTGCCGGTGCTGCTGCTGCTCGTCGGCTTGATCTTTCGCGGCGTCGCCTTCGAATTCCGCTACCGCAGCGTGAAGACGCGTTGGCTATGGGACATGGGATTCTTTCTGGGGTCGACGGTGGTCGCCTTCGTGCAGGGCGCGGCCGTCGGTGCATTGATGCGCGGCTTGCCTGTGGCGAACGGCCAGTTCGCCGGCACGTCCTTCGAATGGCTGCATCCGTTCTCGGTCCTGACCGGCGTTGGCCTCGTCTTCGGCTATGCGCTGCTGGGTGCGGCCTGGATCGTGCTCAAGAGCGAAGACGACCTACGTGACTGGGCCTATCGCCGCATCCCATGGCTCGCCGCGGCGGTCCTCGTGGCGCTCGGCCTGGCGTTCGCCGTGTCGTTGAGCTTCGACGCGGGCGCGATCGCACAGAGCCACCTGAAGGACCGGCCGTGGGGCTGGGCCTTTGTCGTGGTGGCGATCGCCTCGTTGATCGGCGTCGTGACGGGTGCTCGTGCGCGCCGCGATGGCGTCGCGTACACGTTGACCGTGGTGTTCATCGCCGCGTCGTACCTGACGCTCGGCACGATGTTCTGGCCCTACATGGTCCCGTACGCAGTCACCGTAGGCAGCGCGGCGGCGCCGGAAGAGTCGCTTCGGTTCCTGTTCTACGGCGCCGTGGTGGTGCTGCCGGTGATTGCCATCTACACCATCGGCGTCTACTGGGTGTTCCGCGGCAAGGTGCGCAGCGGCTATCGGTGATTCCGCTCCGTTGCTTCGGCTCGGCGCTGTCGAAGCTCGGTGAGGAGGCATTCGCATTCAGAGTCAGACGCCCCTTTGTCGGACATGAGGAAGGACTCATTCGGGCGCTGGTCACTTGCTTGGGGACGCGCCGTCCAGCCCCAGGACGATGACCCTTGCGGCCCTCGGCTTCGTTGGCCACGCGGCCATGGTGAACCCGTCGGCGACGGCAACTTTCTGCACGCCATCCACGGTGTATGTGATCACGCCGCCTCCGATCCCGCCACCGCTGCCGAGTGGACCTCCCCAGAGCTTCTGGCCGGTGGAAGCGTCCAGCGCATAGAAATTGCCGCCCAGGTCGGCGAAGAACACGATGCCACCAGCCGTCGGCGTGATGGCGGCGACGATGGGATAGTTGGACTTGACACGCCATTTCCACACACCGGTGTCGGCGTCGCTGGCATAGATCCATCCGGCCCAGTGTCCGTCGGTGCGGTCTTCCTTGCCGAACATGTTGATCGGGTTGAGGGTTGCCATTCCGGTCCAGGGCTGGCCGACAGCCACCGAGCGCATTCTTTCGTCAGTCTTGATTTTTACGGTATCGCACCAGTCGACGGTACCGGTGATGATGAGATTCGTGGTCGGATCGAAGCCCGGGGTGTTCCATTCGGTGCCCCCCACCGGACCCGGACAGAAGTGAACATCCTGGCCGACGGCGAACGTGCCCTCCGCATTCTCGATCGTGGTCACCGGCACGCGATAGAGCAGCTTGTTGGAGGGAAGCTCGTAGCCATAGAGGTGCCCATCCTTCGGTGCCACCGACATGAGCTGCTTGCCGCCCATGGTCTGATGCAGGATGGGTGGGCTGGACACATCCCAGTCATGCCAGTCCTTTTTCACCACCTTGAAGTTGTTCTTGTAGTCGCCCGTCTTGGCGTCGAGCACCACCACCGAGTCCGTGAAGAGGTTGTCGCCCTCCCGTGCGCCCGAAGCGAAGTCGGGGGCTGGATTGCCCCCCGGGACGTACAGCAAGCCATTCTTGGTGTCGAGCGTGTACGAGGTCCAGGTTCCGCCGCCGCTGATCGGTATGCCTGGCGCGTTGTTCCAGGTCTTCGCGTCGAGTGGCGACTTGCCCTCGGGGCCTCGGACCATGTCGCCTTCGGTCTTGGGGACCAGGAAGAACTGCCAGACGACCTTGCCGGTCTTTGCGTCGAGTGCGTACACCTTGCCCTTGCCGCCCTTGTAATCGCCACCGGCATTGCCGACGTACACGAGGCCATCCCATGCAATCGGCGCCGACGGCACCGACTCACCGCGCTTCGGGTCGCAGATCGTCGTCTCCCACACCTGCTTGCCGGTCTTGAAGTCGAAGGCCAGTACGCGGCAGTCCTGCGTGCCGCGAAACAGCAGGCCATCCATGTGGGCGGCGCCCCGATTGGCTGGCAGGAGCGCACCCGGATAGTCCAGATGCGTGCGCCAGTTCTCCGCGCACGTGGCCGGGTTGATGGAGAAGATGTCGAACTCGGCGGTGCCGATCAGGGCGTTGTTCACCATGATCAGTCCGGATTCGAAGGCAGTGAACATGCCGAGGTCGTAGGCGCACTGGACCTTCAGGTTCGCGACATTTTTCGCGTTGATCTGGTCGAGCGGCGAGAACCGCTGCGAGGACGGGGT
>Ga0247825_10001980_pt1 | contig 13508 bp, 10 predicted proteins | sample 13C_Vanillin_Day_FD_194413 | JGI IMG/M metagenome (GOLD analysis project Ga0247825, IMG submission 194413) | Soil microbial communities from agricultural site in Penn Yan, New York, United States - 13C_Vanillin_Day48 | ecosystem: Environmental > Terrestrial > Soil > Agricultural land | place...
GCGCAAGACGCCGGGCGCGGGCCGCGGTACCAACCGCACACTCGGAGGCATGAACGGTTGGGCTTGTCTCAATCGCCCTCGAGTCGACAGCACCAGCGCGCAGTTTCAGGTGAGCAAAGATCCGGCGCTCGCCGTTGCCGGTGTCGAGCCGAAGCGACTTGCCTACCTCGAGGATCGCGGGAAACGACTTCAGGCTGACGACTCCGCGAACGTTGCCCCCGATCGCCAGGATCCGCCTGCCAGGCTGATCCACCGACACCACCACGTCGCAATGGCTTCGCGCACCGACACCCATCTGCCGCCGACGTTCCGCGATGGTGCGATAGGTCGGACGCCGCGAGGAGCACAGCAGGTCGCCAGGTTCGATCGCCGTTTCGCCAGGATCGTAGGCGGCAAACGCCGCCTGCGTCGCACTCCCATCGCGCGCGCGGATCGCCTGATCGATGTACGTGTAGTGAGCGATCGCTCTCTGGAACTGAGTCGTCGCGCCGAGCCCTGCTTCGCACATGACCCACGACACGAAGGCAGCCGACCAGGGAGCATTCCACCGCGCGGCGATGCCGTCTAGATTCCAGCGGTCGTTCTGCCTCTCCACAATCCACGACCCTTCGGCCGTGACCGCCCAGTAGCCGGCGATCGAAGACGCGACGCGTTCGGCTTCGGCCGGAGACAGCCTCGATCGACGACCACGTCTCGGCTCACCATCGTCGCTCCTCAACGTTGGCGGCTGGTCGTTGTCCTCGGTGTCATTCGCCGCGGCCAGACGAAACCCGAAGAAGGCCCACTCCTGAACCGCTATGTCAACGATGCGGCGCCTGGTGTCCGCAGTCGGCAGGGTCCGGCACGCGCGCGGCTGCACGGCCATCACGCCAGGCACACCGCGCACGCGCGCGGATGGCGGGACGACGTCGAACATCTCCGTTGGCAGTCGCCCGAAGCCGGGTTGCTGAGCCGACGCACCTCGGCTGCCGGCCAGCATCACCAGCGCGGCGATCGACATTAGGACGAGTGGTCGCGAAGGCATTCCCTTGACGGTGGAGGACGGTAACACAGCTCCCTGCCGGCGCATTCACACGGGTCGCTGGACTTCAAACCTCGGGCCGGCACAGCCTGTCATGATACGATGGCGAACATAATACGAAATAATCGCGAAACAAACGTGGAAACACTCATTCCGCTGTTCGATCTCGGGAAAACTTCACCAACCACCAGGGAGGTCGCCGACGTCGTCCGTCAGGGAGGCGCCGACGCGCTTTCCGGCGCCGTGCGCCGAGCCGACGCCGCTCGGTATCAGGAAGTTCGCTGCCGTTCTGCCCTCAACGAAGTGAAGGGCATGCCTTTCCAGTGGACGCTGAATCCGTACAGGGGCTGCACTCACGGCTGTCACTACTGTTACGCACGGCGCTACCACACGCAGTTCGAGCTTGGCGCCGACGACGACTTCGCTTCCGTCATCTTCGTCAAGACGAACTTCGTCGCCGTTCTGCGCCGTGAGTTGCAGTCGCCGGGCTGGCGCGGGGACTACGTTGCGATGGGCACCGCAACCGACTGCTATCAACCAATCGAGGGCCACTACACGCTCACTCGGCGCGCTCTGGAGGCGCTCCATGAGTTTCGCAACCCTGTCGGTGTCGTGACAAAGGGACCGATGGTGGTACGTGACAAGGACCTGCTGGCGGACATGACGAGGACGGCGGGCTGCACCGTCTGTGTGAGTGTGCCGACGGTCGATGAAGACGCCTGGAGGCAACTCGAGCCTGGCACCGCACACCCCCTGCAGCGGCTCCGCGCCGTTCGTGAGCTCGTGGACGCTGGTGTCCGGGCCGGCGTGCTGATGAATCCGATCGTACCGGGGCTCACCTCAAGACCCGCCCTGCTCGAACGAACGGTGAAGGCCGCCGCCGATCACGGCGCGTGCTTCCTCGGATGCAACGTGATGTTCCTCGAAGGCGGCACACGCGAGCACTTCATGCAGTGGCTTGCCCAGAACCACGCCGATCTCGTCCTAGGCTACGAACGGCTGTACACCGGCAAGTACGCGACCGGCGCCTATCGTAAGGCCGTTGCCAAGACGCTGCAGGTGTTGCGCGGGAAATACGGGCTTGACGGACGAGCGTCGAGCGGCGAGGAGGCGGCCATGCCTCCCGTCATCCGCGAGGCACGTCAGCGACTGTTGAGCTGGTAGGCCCAGGCGTTACCGCAACGGATCGAACCAGACGACTCGTCCCTTGGGCTTGATCACGGCTCCTCGAGACTCGAAATATTCCATGAGGGGTGCGTCGCCAAACTTTGGTCCGGCATAGTCATCCTGCCGGATCATCTTGAGCACCAGGCGACCCCCCGGGGTCAGGATCCGATCTCGAATGTCGTCGAGAAAGAACGCCCAGTCCTCGATGTCGAATACGACGAAGTTTCCATCCTGGCCCTTGGAATTGAAGCCGATGCGAAAGGCTGTCACGAGATCGAAGCGTCCTGGTATCGCTGGCAGCGGCACCATGGGTCGAATTCTGTGAGGAACCACCGTGACGCCCATCCAGTTGGTGAGCGCTTCGTAGGCAGCGGTACCCGGGCGGTCGAGTCCCCAGGCCTCATGACCAAGGACGCCGCACACGTACGGAAAATGGCCAGGCCCTGTGCCGAGGTCCAGGATGCGCTGCGCCTTCGCGTGTGCAGATCGAGCTGCTTGGCCTGTCGCCACATCACGTGCAGCCACGGGTCGCTCTTGAAATATTTGGTCTTGTTCGCCGTCTGTTCACCGAGGGTGCGGCAGATGTTCTCGAACTCATCCCAGTTGAGGTGATCGTGGGCAAAGGCCAGGAGCCGCTTCTTGGTGACCTTCTTGGTCAACGTCCTGGATGGCTCGGTCAACATAGACAACCCTTCGGGAACTAGCGTCGGCGCCGTCTGCTCTGACGCCGGATGAGTGAGCGCCCGTTGTACCAGCCCGTTGTGGCCGAATGCAAGTACCGCATCCAGAACCTTCAGGCGCGGTGAACGCGCGTATATAGTACGGAACGCCTCAATCAGCTACGCAGACCTGACACGCATGACACCATCCACGATCGCGAACAGCACGCTCACCATGTCCGATGGCTCTGTCATCGCGTACACGCTCCGCTCCTCGCAGCAAGCGAACGCTCCTCGCCTCGTCCTGATCCACTCCCTCGCGCTCGACCGCAGCATCTGGGATCGTGTGGCCGGCCAACTCGAGGGCGAGATAGACATGCTGACGTACGACTGCCGAGGTCACGGCCAATCCGACCGCCGGGCCATCACCTACACCGCAGCGCTATTCGCGAAGGATCTCGCCGAACTCCTCGACCACGTTGGATGGACGTCGGCTACTGTCGCCGGCTGCTCGATGGGCGGCTGCGTGGCGCTCGCCTTTGCCGGGCTCTTTCCCCATCGCGTCACCGCGCTCGGACTCATCGATACGACCGCGTGGTACGGTGCTGACGCTCCGGCGAAATTCAGGGAACGGGCGGACGCGGCACAGGCCAAGGGCATGGCCGCACTTTTCGGATTCCAGTCCACGCGCTGGTTCTCCGACGAGTTCCGCGCCAGCCATCCCGAGGTACTGAAACGGACCCTCGACGTCTTCGTCGCGAGCGACGTCGCCTGCTATGCCGCGGCGTGCGACCTCCTGGGAGCGACGGACGTGCGCGCCTATCTCTCGACGTTTCAAATGCCCGTCGCAGTGGTGGTCGGTGAGGAGGACTACGCGACGCCGGTCGAGATGGCGCGCCAACTGCACGAGGCGATCCCGCAATCGACGATGACCGTTCTCGCGCGCGCCAGACACCTCACGCCTATCGAACATCCCGGCGCCATCGCTTCCGAGCTTCGCGCGCTGAATCTCCGCGCCGCCGAACGCCGCGCGTGAGTGACCCTGCTTCGGCTTCGGCTGCGGCGCTGATTGCACGACTCGAACGCGTGCCCTTCTCGCGCTGGCACCTTCGTGCCCGCCTCATCATGGGCAGCGCCACCTTCTTCGACGCCTTTGACGCCCTGTCGCTGGCGTTCGTCCTGCCGGTCCTGGTGCGCGTGTGGAATATCTCCGCCGTTGAAATCGGCTGGCTGATCGCCGCGGGTTACCTGGGGCAATTCGTCGGCGCACTGCTCTTCGGCGGCCTTGCGGAGCGGTACGGACGGGTGCCGAGCGCAGCAGGTGCGACGGCGCTCATGTCTGTCATGAGCCTGGCCTGTGCGCTGGCCGGAAATCTTCCGACCCTTCTCGTGCTTCGTCTGATACAGGGGATCGGGGTCGGCGGCGAGATGCCCGTCGCGGCGGTGTACATCAACGAGCTCTCGAAGGCGAAGGGTCGCGGCCGCTTCTTCATGCTCTACGAAATGATCTTCCCGATCGGCCTCATGGTGACCGGACAGGTCGGCGCGGTCGTGGTGCCGACGCTCGGCTGGCAAGTGATGTTCCTCATAGGAGCGGTCCCGGGCTTGATTATCGCGGGGCTGCTCCTTCGCCTGCGAGAATCGCCGCGCTGGCTGATCGCGCGAGGCAGGCTGTCGGATGCCGAGACCATCATCCGCGAGATCGAGGCCTCGACAGACGGCAGCAGCGAAAACACGAAGGACACGACGACCGCGAAGGACGCAGGTTCCGTTGCCCGCACTCGCTGGACTGAACTGCTCTCTCCGATGTACCGCGGTCGCACGGCGATCGTGTGGACGCTGTGGGCGAGCGCCTACTTCATCACCAACGGCCTGAACAACTGGATGCCCACGCTGTACAACCGCGTCTACGGGCTCAGCCTGGAACAGTCGCTGCGCGCGGGCACGCTCACGAACGTGGCGCAGGTCGTCATCCTGTTGGTGTGTGCGTTCGCGATCGACCGCACGGGGCGTCGCAGGTGGATGACGGTCTGCTTCACGGCCGGCGCGGTCCTACTGGCCGCGCTCGGCTCGTTCGCGTCAGGTTCCGTCACCGCCGTTATCGTGCTCGTGACGCTGAGCTACGGGATCGTCGGCTCGGTCAACGCCGTGCTCTATCTCTACACGCCGGAGATCTACCCCACGCGGATGCGAGCGATCGGCACGGGTTCGGCTACGTGTTGGCTGCGTTTGGCATCGGCCGCGGGGCCGCTCCTCGTGGGTTACTTCGTCGCCTCACAGGGCACAGGCGCGGTCTTCCTCATGTTCGCCCTTGTCGGTTTGATCGGTGCCGTCGCGGCCACGAGGGTGCTCGAGACGCGCAACCGTCGCCTCGAGGACATCGCGCCTTGACCACGAAGCACTCGAAGACCACGAAAACCCTTATAAATTCTTTGATCTTCGCGATCTTCGTGTCCTTCGTGGTTGGCCCTCGTTTGGGGTAAACTGCGGCCACATTTCCAGGGGGATCAGATGATCAAGCGTTCTGTCGATCGTCGAGACTTTCTCAAGGGCGCCGCCGTTACGAGCGCCGCAGCACTCGTTCCGGGCTCAGTGGCCGCCGAAAGTCCGCAAGCCACGCCGCCGGCGCAAACGCCAGCGACCGCGCCCGTTCCGCCACGCGAAACCGACCCGGCCGGGGATGACGAAACTGTCACGATCGATCGGCCCGGCGGCGACTTCATGGTCGACGTCCTCAAGTCGCTCGATTTCGAGTACATCGCCTCGAACCCGGGCTCGAGCTTCCGCGGCATCCACGAATCGATCATCAACTACGGCAACAACTCGAAGCCGGAGTTCATCACCTGCTGTCACGAGGAGTCGTCTGTCGCGATAGCGCAGGCCTACTTCAAGGCCGAGGGCAAGCCGATGGCCGTGCTCTGCCACGGCACGGTCGGCCTGCAGCACGCCTCCATGGCGATCTACAACGCCTACTGCGACCGCGTCCCGGTGTACATGCTCGCCGGCAACAGCCTGGATGCCACGATGCGGCGGCCAGGCGTCGAGTGGGCGCACAGCGTCCAGGACGCCGCGGCGATGGTTCGTGACTTTACCAAGTGGGACGACTACCCGGCGTCGCTGCCGCACTTCGCCGAGTCGGCTGTGCGCGCGTACAAGATTGCGATGACGCCGCCCATGTCGCCGGTTCTCGTGGTGATTGACGGCGGCCTGCAGGAGGATCCCATCCCCGCCGAGGTCGCCGCCCGCCTGCGGGTACCAAAGCTGACGAGGACGACCCCGCCTCAGGGCGATTCGGGCGCCGTGGCCGAGGCCGCACGTTTGCTCGTCAACGCGCAGAACCCGGTGATCGTCGCGGACCGCGCCGCGCGCACCCCTGCCGGCATCGCCAAGCTGATTGAGCTGGCCGAATCGATCCAGGCGCCTGTGGTCGATCAGCACGGGCGGATGAACTTCCCGACGAAGCACCCGCTCAACCAGTCCGAGAGCGCGGGCCAGCTCATCGCGGGCGCCGACGTGATTCTTGGGCTGGAGCTCACGGATTTCTGGGGCACGGTCTCGGCGTTCCGCGACTCGCTTCACCGGAGTTCCCGCTCGCGCATCAAGCCGGGCACGCGCCTCATCAGCATTACCTCGGTTGACCTCAATTCGAAGAGCAACTTCCAGGACTTCCAGCGATATCCGGAAGTGGACGTGGCGATGGCAGCCGACGCGGAGGCCACGCTCCCGGCGTTGACGGAGGCCTGCCGCAAGCTGGTCACCGACGATCGTCGCCGGGCGTTCGACGAGCGCCGAAAGCGGCTCACCGAGGCACACGCCCGGTCGCACGCGGCGGCGCGCACGGAAGCGACATATGCCTGGGACGCCACGCCAGTCAGCACTGCGCGCCTGGCCGCCGAAATCTGGGCGCAGATCAAGACTGAGGACTGGTCACTCGTCTCCGAAAGCGGCAACAGCAGCGGATGGGCATTCAAGCTGTGGGACTTCGACAAGCACTATCAGCACCTCGGCGACGCTGGCGGCGCCGGGGTCGGCTACGGTTTGCCGGCTGCCGTAGGCGGCGCGCTGGCCAACAAGAAATATGGCCGGCTGTCGGTGAACATTCAGGGTGACGGCGACTTTCTCTACGCACCAGGCGTGCTGTGGACGGCGGCGCATCACAAGATCCCGCTCCTCACCGTCATGCACAACAACCGCTCGTATCACCAGGAGGTCATGCACCTTCAGCGCATGGGGAACCGGCACAACCGGGGTGTCGATCGCGCGCACATCGGCACGACGATCGACAACCCGAACGTCGACTTCGCCAAGATTGCACAAGGGATGGGCGTGTTTGCCGAGGGACCGATCACGAACCCGAACGAGCTGGGTCCCGCGATTCGACGCGCGCTGGCGGTGGTGAAGAAAGGCGAGCCGGCGCTCGTCGATGTCGTCACGCAGCCACGCTAGAGAAGGAATTCAAAATGCAAAATGCAAAATGCAAAATGAAGGTCCTTCTTGTTCTCGCGACCGTCATCACCACGGCAGTGGTCTCGCTCGCCGCCGCACAGGCGCCGGCGCCCGCCGCTCCAGCGGCGGCTGCGGCGCCGGCGGGGAACGCCGACACCGGCAAGAAGCTGTTCGTCAGCGTCGGCTGCTATCAATGCCATGGATACGAGGCTCAGGGCGGCGCCGCAGGCCCACGGCTGGCACCGCGTCCCCTTCCATGGGCCGGTTTCTCGCGGTATGTTCGACGCCCAACGAATCAGATGCCGCCGTATACCGAGCGTCTGGTGCCTGACACCGATCTCGCGCACATCTACGCGTATCTCCAGTCACGGCCCACTCCGCCCGCCGCCGCCACTATCCCGTTGCTCCAGTAAGCCCGTTCTTGATCCCTTCGATGAAGGTATCGATGTTCTTCCTGGCGATCCGATCCATGAGTCCCTGGGGCCCAAGAGCGGCTAGCTTGCCCGAGATCGTCACGTCGCCCTGCCAGTGGACCACGGTGTCGCCGCTCTCCCCTGGCTCCAGCCTGAAACTGGTCACCATGTCCACAGCGCTGGCGAGTCCATTGCCCTTCCCCACAATCGTGGTGCTCACCGGCGGCTGACGATCCTTGATCGTGAGCTTCATCACCACGTCACCTTTGATGTGCGAGACACCGACGCGGGCGGTCACGGTGAAGTGGTCTTGATCGTCGATCACCACGTTCTTCACATCAGGCATGTGACGGCTGACGCGACTGGGATCGGTGAGAAATGCATAGACATCGGGTCGCGCCGCGTTGATCGTGAACTGCCCATCCAGGTGCATGACGTCCTCTCGCCTCCGCTAGGTATATATTCGTTCCATGATGACCGACCGCTTCTCGCTCGCGCCATGCCTCGCAGCTGCCTGCCTCTTCCTTGCCCTCGGCTGCTCGCCGGCGCCGGAACCGACCGCTCCGCCCGTCGCGGTGGTGGAAGACCCAGCTCCGAACGCCGACCCCGTCCTGACCGCCGACTCCGCGCTTACGACGGCGATCGCGACGTCCAACCCGGCGGCCGCGCTGGCCCTCGTGGACGAGGACGTCACCTGGACGGATGCGACGGGTCGCACGATCGGCAAGGCCGACATGGCGCACACCTTTCCGACGCCAGCGATCGCGGACGAGAGCGGCGCCGACGTCCGTCGCTTCAACTACACACGGGTGGGCGTCGTGCAGATCCACAAGGACAAGCTGCACGGCCTCCGCGTCTGGGTTCAACGGCCTGAAGGGTGGCGCCTGTTCGTCTACCACGAGGTGCAGTCGCTGGCCACGCCGCCAACCTCTGCCCCAGGCACCGGCAAGGAGTGCGTGAATCCTTGCCGCACGATTCCGTACGAGCCAACCAACGCGAACGAACGAGCCGTCATCGCCGCCTACCAGGCGCTCGAGACCTCCGCCCACGCGGCGGACGTCGCGAATTGGGGTACGCATGTGGCCGACGAGTTCATCCTCGTCAGCTCCAACAGCGACCGCACGTTCACCAAGACAGAACGCCTCGACGGCTTGCGCAAGGCGACGTTCGGCGGCGTCTCGCCCACCGAGCTCATCTCCGCGCGTCTCTTCGACTTCGATGACGCGGTCGTCATGCGATCGCAGCATCGGCCGGTCAGCGGTGCGCCGCTCCAGATCACCCGCGTGTGGGTGAACCGCGGCGGAACATGGGCGTCCACGTTGAGCTACCAGACGTCGATTCAGGCGACAACCACCACCCAGTAGCTGGTAGCCGGTGGCCGGCAGGGGCTAGTAGGGCGGGTTCCGCGGAGCGTCGTCTACCAGCTACCCGCTACCGGCTACCGGCTAGACATGGAGCGTGGGGAACTGCTTTCCACGCGCGCGATCCGTTGCCACCGCGAACGCCCGCTGGAAGAGCACCCCGGCCAGGTGACGTTTGTAGTCCACCGATCCCCGTGTGTCCTCAAACGGTTGCGCGGCCTCCCGAACGAGATCCTCCGCCCGGCCAAGCAGCTCCATGGATACCACCTGCCCCTGCAGCAATGCCTCGGCGACTCGCGCCCGGATCGGCGTGGCCCCCAGGGCGCCAAGACTCACTGCCACGGCGACACATCGATCGCCATCGAGCGCAAGCTGTACGCCGATGCTCGCGACCGCGAAGTCGCCGGCGCGCTTCTCGAACTTCACATACGCCCCGCCTGCGGGCGGCTGCGGAATCGACACCGACACCTCCGTGACCATCTCGTCCGCTGCAAGGTCGGTGGTGTAGGCATCCACAATGAACGCATCAAGCGCCAGAGTCCGGGGACCACGTGGGCTCGCAATCGTGACGCGGGTATCAAGAGCCATCAACGCGGCCGGCCAGTCACCCGCGGGGTCTGCATGCGCCAGGCTTCCAGCGACAGTGCCACGATTTCGAACCTGCACGTCAGCTGTCAATCGGACGGCGTCGAGCATGAGCGGGAGATGCTCCTGAACCAGCGGCGAAGCCGCGACGTCGGCATGCCGGCAGAGCGCCCCCATCGACAGCCGATCGTCTACTCGGCGCAAGCCCATCAGATCGTCGATCCGGTTGATATCGATCAGATAGCGCGGGCTGGCAATCCGCAGCTTCATCATCGGGACGAGGCTCTGCCCCCCCGAGAGAATTTTGGCCTCCTCGCCGTACTTGACAAGGAGGTCCAGCGCTTCGTCCACCGTGCGTGGAGAGAAATATTCGAATTCCGCGGGGTACACTTAGATCTCCTGGCGGGGCCGCCCAGCGGCGCCCGCCCTATTGCGACAAGCCACAGAGACGCAGGGGCACAGAGGAAAACAAGTACAGATTCTTCTCTGTGTCTCTGTGCCTCTGTCGCCCGTAATCATTATGAAAATAGACATCTTCAACCACATCGTGACGCCCAGATATCGCGAGGCCAGGCTCAAGATCGCGCCCCCGCAGATGCGTCTGCAGGATCAGGAGCGGGTCATGCCTGCGCTGTTCGATCTCGACGCCCGGTTTCGAGCGATGGACACCGCCGGTGAGGGATACATGCAAATCCTCACGACGGCCAATCCCCCCGTTGAGACGTTCGCCGGCACGGCCGACGCCCTGGACCTGTCGAGGATCGCCAACGACGAGATGGCGGAACTCGTCGCGCGGTATCCGAAACGATTTTTCGGCACGGCCGCGTGCCTGCCGATGAACGACGTGGATGTCGCGATCGGCGAGCTCGACCGTGCGATCGAACAGCTCGGCCTGCGCGGCGTCCAGCTCTACACGGACGTCCAAGGGGTTCCTCTCGACGATCCCCGTTTCCGTCCCTTTTTCGCCAAAGTCGCCGAACTCGACATCCCGATCCTGCTGCACCCGGTTCGAAGCGCCGACCGACCAGACTACCCCACCGAAACGGCGAGCCGGTTCGACACGTGGCGTGCGATCGGCTGGTTGTACGACACCGTGTCCGCCATGGCTCGACTGACCTTCTCGGGCGTCTTCGATCGACACCCCGACATCAAGATCGTCACGCATCACCTGGGCGGTTTCGCGCCATACGCCGCTGAGCGAATCCGCGAGGGCTATGACAAGCTGCTCAACGCCGCACGAGTCAAGAACGAGCCAATCGGGCTCCGGCAGCACCCGTTCGACTACTTCAAGCAGTTCTATGCCGACACCATTACGATCGGGTCGGTCTCCGCGCTGCGCTGCGGCATCGATTTCTTCGGCGTCGATCGCGTCATGTTCGCCACCGACATGCCGTTCGACACGCAGGGCGGACTCAAGTACATCGAGGTCGCACTCAAGGCGATGGAGGCCATCGACTTGTCTCCAGCCGACAAGGCGAAGATCTTCGAGCACAACGCTTGTCGCGTCTTCTTCCGCCTGCCCGCGGCGACGTAGTCGTGCATCTCTCACGATGAAATCTGACCGTGGCACTTTGCCCTCAGTGCTTTGCACTTCGTACTTTGTACTTTGTACTTGTGACTTCGCTATTTCGACTCACTCGCGACCTCGATTGATCAGCTGCCACACCCGCTCGGGCGACAAGGGAAGGGCGCGCACCCGCACGCCAAGGGGCGTTAGCGCGTCTTCGACCGCGCTGGCGATTGCTGCCGGCGACGGGATGGCCGCGCCCTCACCTGCCGCCTTCTGTCCCAGGGTTGTGAACGGATCCGGCACCGGGTAGTGCTCGATCTCGATGTGCGGCGTCTCCAGGGTCGTGGACTTTCCGTAGTCGAGTAGCGTCAACGTCTGAAGTTGTCCATCAGTCCCGTAAACGAATCCCTCACCCAGTGCGACCGAAATTCCATGCGCCGCTGAGCCGTAGATCTGACCGTCCACGACCGCGGGATTGATGAGCGTACCGTTGTCGCTCACGATAACGTAGCGCAGCACACGAACCCGCCCTGTCTCTCGATCGACCTCGACGACGGCGGCATGCGCCGCTGATGAAAAGGTGTATTGCGCGCGTACGCGACCTTGCAGGTCGGGCAGCATGAGCGGATCCGCGTGAGGATGGCTGTGGTAGTAGGTAGACTCCAGCCCCCCTTCAAAGTCCTTGGGTAGCATGGCCTGATTGCCATAGGCGATCTTGCCGAGCTCGGCGAACGAGATTTCGCCGGGTCCGCTTTGTGCCTCGACGGGCCCGCTTCCACCTTCGCCAAGGCTGCGGCGGACAAGTCGCGGAACCGGCCCCACGATGGAAATGACACCGTCCTCGATTGCCAGCTGATCCTTCTCCACCTTCAGCAGGTGCGCGGCCAGCGTGAGCACCTTCTCTCGAAGACGCGTCGTCGCGCCATGCACGGCGCCGACGTCGTAGAGATGGAAATTGTTGCCGCTGTTGGAAGCCGACACGCCCCACGGCGATCGCGCCGAGTCGAACGTCGCCGCGAGAGCGATCCGCTCTGGCCTGGCGCCGAGTACGTCGGCAATGATCTGGCACGCGGTCGTTTCATGCGACTGGCCGCAACTCGGCGACCCGAGCGTGAATACGACCCAGCCGTTCTTCTCGAGCTTGACCGTGGCGCCCTCAACACCACCGGCCCCCGGCATCTGCTTCGACTGAGGAAAGATCGCCATATCCCTGGCGGCATTTCGCCCGCCGGGCTCAACGCCAATTACCACCCCGATGCCGATGAGACGCCCCTCCGGCACGCCGTTTCGCCCCGACGCTCGCGCCTCCGTCTGCCTGCGTCGAACGCCGTCGTAGTCGACGTTCACCAGCACCTTGTCGAGCAGCGTCTGGTAGTCGCCGCTGCCGTAGATGTTGCCGTTCGGTGTTGTGTACGGGAACTCGTTCGCACCAATCAGATTCCGCCGCCGAACCGCCAGGGGATCGAGCGACAAGTCCTGGGCGATGCGGTCCATGATGCGCTCCCACACGAAGCACATCCCCGGCTTGCCGATGCCACGGTTGGGCACCACCGGACACTTGTTGGTCAGCACGGATCGCCCATCGAGCCGCAGGTGCTTGACCTTGTAGGTGTTGAAGAGATTGTTCAGCTTGTTGGTGAAATGGATCGTCAACGTGCTGATCGACCCACCGACGTCGTCCGTATCTTGAATCTTGAGCCCCAGCACTTCCCCGTCGGCCTTGACCGCAGCCTGGACCTCGAACTCCTGTTCGCAGGAGTGACCGCCGGCCATCATGTGCTCGCTCCGGTCTTCGATCCACTTCACGGGCCGGCCGGTCTTGACCGCCATGAGCGCGGTGAGGACGGCGTACTTCCTGATCAGATGAATCTTCTGACCGAATCCGCCCCCGACGTCGGGGACGATAACGCGCACGGCATCGATCCCGAGCGCCTCCGTGATCGCTTCGTAGATCACGTCCGGGGACTGCGAGTTGCACCAGATGGTCAGAAGCTCAGGTGTGTGATGAGCGACACACGCGAACGGCTCGAGCGGCGTCGAGCTGTAGCGGTGAATCTCCAGACGTTCGCGCACGACGCGGTCGGCCCGCGCAAACGCGCCCTCGACGTCGCCATACGAGACGTGGCCTTCCCAGGCGACGTTGCTCCCCAGTTCCTCATAGATCGGCGCCGCCGCAGGATCAGCGGCGGCCGCAATGGTGGAGGAGGCGGCAAGCGGCTCGTAATCGACCTCGATTGCCTCCAGCGCATCCTCGGCCCTGGCACGGGTGTCGGCCGCGACCATCGCCACCGGCTCACCAACGTACCGAACCTTACCGACCGCCCCTGAGTACTCCGGAATGGGCAC
>Ga0247825_10001981_pt1 | contig 13508 bp, 9 predicted proteins | sample 13C_Vanillin_Day_FD_194413 | JGI IMG/M metagenome (GOLD analysis project Ga0247825, IMG submission 194413) | Soil microbial communities from agricultural site in Penn Yan, New York, United States - 13C_Vanillin_Day48 | ecosystem: Environmental > Terrestrial > Soil > Agricultural land | place...
TCCCGATCCACAGGTTGCCGCTGCGATCCTCGAGCAGGCTGTGCACCGGGCTGATGGCCAGGACCTTGGGGTAGGTGACCGCGCTGAAGCCCGCCGTCGTCCGCCGGAGCAGCCCCCGCCCGGTGCCCACCCACAGGTTTCCATCCCGGTCCTCGCGCAGCTCCGCCACCATCGTCTCTGGCACCTGTTGCTCCGGGCCGTAGCGGATGAACTGGCCCTCTCGGAAGCAGAGCAAGCCCTTGAGGGTGCCGATCCACAGCGTGCCGTCCCGCGCCAGCCACAGGCTCTTCACCTGGGGAGAGCCCTCGGGGGGAAGCGCGAGGACCTCCACCATGTCCCCAGACACCCGGGCCAGCCCCTGGGCCGTGCCCACCCACACTCCGCCCGAGCCATCCGCGACGATGGGGCCAATGCCGCTGCCCGGCAGCCCATCCTCGGCCGTGTAGTGGCGCCAGGGCTCATTGCCGGAGATGGGCGCGCGCACCACCCCCCGGGAAGAGCTGATCCACATGGCCTTGCCGTCCGCCGCCAGCCCGGAGATGGGGATCTCCGCCAGCGCCGCGGCCTCCCGAGGACGGCGGAGTTGTCCCTCCTCGTAGCGGAGCAGGCCATGGTGGGTGCCCACCCAGAGCACGCCGGCGGCATCCACCGCCATGGAGAGGATCTCGGGCTCCACCAGCTCCGGTGAGGTGTGCTGATTGAAGACGGTGAAGCGCGCGCCATCGAAGCGGGCGAGCCCCTCGTAGGTGCCAAACCACAGGTACCCGTCGGGGGTCTGCGCGCTGGAGAGGACCGAGTTCTGCGGCAGTCCGTTCTCGCTGCGCCAGCTCTCGTGGTTGTACTGGGAGAGGAGCCGGCCCGGATCGAGCGCCAGACTCGAGGTGCCTACCCCCAGGACGAGGGTGAACCAGAGCCCGAGGAGCCCTCGTTTCACGTGCTGGCACTGCCTCCGCATACTCATGGAGTGGCTAGTGTCCAGCAAAGAGGGTTCTCTTCGCAAAACAGGCACCCAAATGGGCGGTGTCTCCGCGGTGTGGGAGGGGACGTACAGAGAGCACCCACACGTGCGAGTGCTCCCCTGCCTTCACGGCTGAGCTGCACGCAGACTCAGGCTGGCCGGTCCGCGATGGCGACGAGCCTCTCGTGCAGGATGGCAAGCACCAGCGCGCAGCAGGCGATGACCCAGCCGATGGCCTCGAGGCCGAAGCGCTCGCTCGCGAGGCCGGCGATGGTCGGCACCACGGCCACGCCGAGAGTCGCGGCGCTCACCTGGAACCCGACCGCATGCGGCGCCATCTGCTCGCCGACACGCCGGGGAGTCTCGGACATGAGGCCCGGGAAGATGGACGCAAGGGAGAAGGACAGGAGCGGCAGCGCGACAACCCCCACCTTCAACCCGGGGATGGCGAAGAGCACGCTGAAGAGCAGGACGCCGAGAGTCGCGAGCCGGAGCAGGGTGACCTGGCCTATCCGCTCGACGGCGAAGCCCAGCACGAGCCGTCCCACGAGGAGCCCTCCCCAATAGATGGCCACCCAGGTTCCGGCGGCCGTGCTGCTGAGGCCGCGATCCTCAATGAGGAGGGTGTAGCTCCACTGGCCAGCGGAGACCTCGATGCCCGTGTACAGGCAGAAGATGACAACCTGCAGCCAGACCCTGCCGCTGCGCAGGGCGGCAAGTGTCCCCACAGGCGGCTTGTCCAGAGGCAGAGGCCCAACGTTACCGGGTGCATCCAGCACCACCTGCTGCTCGGACGGCCCCGCCTCCCAGCGCTTCCGCGCCGCGATGAAGGCCAGCGCCAGAGTTCCCAGGGTGACACCGACCACCGCATAGCCGACGCGCCACGAGGCACCGCCGCTGAGCACCGCCGTCATGATTGCGGGGCCTGTCGTGGCACCGGCTGCATACGCGGCGTGGAGCCAGGACATGTGCTTCGGGCTGAAGTTGCGAGCGGCGTAGGTGTTCAGCGCGGCATCAATGGCGCCAGAGCCGAACCCCACGACGGGCGCCGCCAGGAAGAAGAGCACGAAGGCTGGCGCGACCGAGTAGCTGAGGATGCCAACGGTGACGAGCACGGTGCTCCCGGCCAGGAGCCCGCCGATGCCGAGCGCCTGCATCAGCTTTCCGGCCAGGATGCCTGAGAGGAAATAGGCAGCGGCAGCGACAGCCAGGAGGGCGCCGAGGAGTGGCTGGGGCAGGTTGAAGCTGTCGCGGAGGGAGGGCCACGCGACGCCATGCACGGCATCCGGCAGGCCGAGGCTGATGAACGCCAGATAGGCAAGCACCAGGAGGGTGGTGGTGGAGCGGGAGGCTGACCGGTTCATGGTGCCGGGCTCATGTTGCCGCCAGGTGGGAGTGAAGTCTCGCTGAGTCAGCGAGCGCGTCTGAGGGTGAACGTATGGGCCTGGCCCTCGCGACGAATCGAGAGCGTGACGAGACTACCGGGCGCGCCCAGCTCACGCTGCCGTGCCTCGCCGGCAGTGAGCACCGTGGCCCCATCGATGGCCATCACCGTGTCGCCCACCTGGAGCTCTCCAGTCTCCGCGCCCACTGTGATCCAGCTGACGATGACGTCCTTGCCGCTCATGCCGAAGGTGAGCCCCAGACGACCAGGCTCCACGCGCGGTGGGCCCAAGCGCCAGTCGCCCAGGTCCAGCTCCTTCCCGGCGGTGACCGTCACCTGCTTGTCCACGAAGTCGTGCTGCCGTTCCCACACCGTCATTCGGTGAGACCCCGGGGGGACGTCGCTCACCCGGAACCACCCGTCGGGTCCTGTGGCCGGCGAAGTGAGGCCATTGACCTCGACGAGGGCCTGGGCAATCGGCTCTCCCGTCTTCGCGTCGAGCAAGCGGCCGATGACGCTTCCCCCCGCTTCCACGACGATGTCTGCCTGGGCCATCGCTCCGGAGAGGGAGGTCGCCTCGGCCTTGCCCGCGCGGCCGTCTGGCAGCGTGGCGGTGATGGCGACCCGGCCCGGGGGAATGTCCTCCACGATGAACCGGTCACCGGTGAACTCGAACTCCTGCTGCATGAAGTAGTCCTCGTCCGTCCGGATGGGCGAGACGACAAGCTTGAATCCGGTGACGGGCCTCCCTCCCGCGGACCGGACGGAGCCACTCAGCCGCCCAGCGGGGGAGAGCGGGAGGGTCGCGTTTCCGCTCGCCACAGGGACTCTGGGCAGATCGCCGCTGCGGCCGCCATTCGTCGCCCACAGGTGCAGGACATCCGAGCCCATCGAGTCCGCATAGAAGAGCACCTGCCCGGACTCATCGGTCAGGTCCTCGAGCACGATGTTCGACTTGCCTACCTCGCTGCCCATGACGACAGCCCTGACGCTGGGCGCTCCGTTGGGCTCAAGCACCGTGATCAGGACGGGCTTCTTCCCTTCGCGCACCTCGAGCTCTACGCGCTCGGTCTGACCGGCTTTGACGGTGGCAATCTTCTGCTCCTCGCTCGCCCAGCGGGAGTCCGCCAGCCACGCGCTGAGATGGTAGCGGCCCGCCGCGATGCGCATGGAGAACGTCCCGGCAGGGGTGGCGGGCAGCTCGATGCTCTCGGAGCGAGAGGCTCCGGACCGGAGGGCCCAGATGGAGACCGGTTTGCTCGGAACACGGCCATCCGCCAACCGGACCGTCCCCTCCAGCACTCCCTCGTCGGAGAGCAGCACCTGCACCTTCGCGGTCTTCCCTGCTTCGACCTTGACGGGGACACGGGTGCGCTCGTCGCTCCCGGGGCGGCGGGCCGCGACGTAGATCTCACCCGGAGGGAGATCCTCGAGGGAGAAGCTGCCCGTGGCATCGCTCACCGTGGCAGTCGCCCCCTCCAGCGGCCCCCAGCGCCGCTGGGGGATGATCTGGACTCCCGCGATGGGCTTCTTCGCGCTGTCCACCACCGTCCCCTCGATGCGGCCATTGGAGAGCAGCTCGGCGACCAGCTCGAAGCGCTGCCCCTCCAATAGCGTGATGCCCGTGCGGCGCAGCGCCTTGAAGCCCTGGGCCTGGACCAGGACGTCATAAGCGCCCGGGGCGAGCCCTCCCACCTCGAACTGCCCGTCGGGGCTGGAGGTAGCGCGGGCAAGATCGCCGCGGTCCCCGCTCGCGATGACGGAGATCGCCGCGTCGGCGATGGGCGCACCGGACTCCTTCTGGCGCACCACGCCGGCAATGGACGTGGCAGCTCCCAGACGGATGCGGACATCCTTGAGGGTCATTCCCGCTCCGACGACGACTCGTCCGTTGGCGGAGCCCGTCTTGTCTCCATGCCGTGCTGTCACCTGGTAGCTCCCAGGGGGCACATCGAGGGAGAAGCCTCCGCCTGGACCTGCCTCACTCGTCACGGCCTCTTCGGCACCGAAGGCGCTCACGCGGGCCTGAGCCGCGGGCTTCCCGTCGGGGAGCTCGACGAAGCCCTCGATGAAGGCAGAGCCTTCCAGCTCGACGGTGACGTCCTTCGAGGGGACGTGCACGCGCGACAGCCGCTTGGGCGCATGTCCCGGGGCCCGAGCCTCGAGCTGGTACTCGCCGGGGGCCAGCCCCTCGAAGCGGAAGTCTCCTTGTGCGTTGCTGGAGGCGAAGTGGCACTCCTCCTGTGGAGCCGAGGCACGCCCCGCGATGGCCGAAGGACGCGGGACCAGTGTGAGCTCCGCGAGCGGCACCGGGCTCCGGGATGCTCGCTCCACGGTGCTGCCTTCGAGGGTTGCTGCCGGGGAGAGGACGAGCCGGACGGAGGTGATGGACTCGCCCCGGGGCCGGGTGACCTCCGCCCTCGCCGAGGCGAAGCCCTCGGCTCGCGCCGAGACCAAGTAACGCGCTGGCCGTGCGGCGAGCACTACGATGCCCTGCTCATCCGTGCGGCCCGTCCCCGCGAGGCGCCAGGTGGGCTGACCGGTGGAAGGTTCGTAAGGCCCTCGAAGGTAGAGCGCCACCTGGGCTCCCGAATGCGGCCCTGCGGAGGTAACGACCTCGACGCGCAGGGAGCCTTCTTCGGCGCGCATGGGTTCATCCACCGGAAACGTTGCGCCTTCTGGAGAGACACCGTTCGAGCCATTGCCCTGTGGCTGCAGGGTATTCGTAGCCCCCGCAGCGGGCTGCTTCGTGGTGGCCGGAGCCTGAGCGGCAGAAGCCGCTGGAGACGCACGTCCAGCCGTGGAGCTCGGCCTGTTGAGCCAGGTCCACGCGACAGCGAGCAACAACCCGATGGTCCCTACCGCAACGACCCACTTTCGGCTCATTCCAGCTCCGGAGCGACCTCAGCTCAGGCCGATGTCGTTACTGAGGGGTCGGCTCAGTAGCGGCCCTCAAGGAAGTTGCGAACCAGCGTCGGGCCCTCGGGGGTCAGCACGCTCTCCGGGTGGAACTGCACTCCCACCACCGGGCGCTCGCAGTGCCTCAGGCCCATGATGAGCCCGTCGGGTGACCACGCCGTGGCCTCCAGCTCCGCAGGCAGCGTCGATGCCTCCACCACGAGCGAGTGGTAGCGCCCGGCCTGGAAGCCTTGCGACACGCGCGAGAAGAGGCCCGCCCCGACATGCCGAACCGGTGACGTCTTTCCGTGGATCGGCGCAGGCGCTCGGATCACATTGCCCCCGAACACGGCCCCGATGGACTGGTGCCCCAGGCACACGCCGAACACCGGTACTCGCGCCTCGCGGATGGCCGCCATGCTCACGCCCGCCTCATACGGCGTGCACGGCCCCGGTGACACCACCACGTGCGAGGCCCCCGACGCGTTCACCCCCGCCACATCGATCTCGTCGTTGCGCACCACCTTCACCTCGGCGCCCAACGTGTACAGCAGCTGCACCAGGTTGAAGGTGAACGAGTCGTAGTTGTCGATGACGAGGATCATCGTCCACCTCCCTCTCGCGCCATCTTCAGTGCGGCTCCGAGCGCCCGGGCCTTGGCCTCCGTCTCATCGGCCTCCAGGCTTGGCACCGAGTCCGCCACCAACCCCGCTCCCGCCGTCCACAGCGTCCGGTCCCCATCCACGAAGAACGTCCGCAGTGCGATCGCCACGTCCAGCGTGCCGCCGAACGACAGGTACCCCACCGCTCCCGCGTAGGGCCCGCGCCGCATCGGCTCCAGCTCGTCGATGATCTGCATTGCCCGGATCTTCGGCGCTCCAGACACCGTGCCCGCGGGGAACGTGGTCGCCAGCGCGTCCAGCGCGTCGTACCCCGCGCCCAGCTTCCCGCGCACCTGCGAGACGATGTGCATCACGTGGCTATAGCGCTCGATGACCATCATCTCCTCGACTCGCACCGAGCCCGGCGCCGCCACCCGCCCCACGTCGTTGCGGCCCAGGTCCACCAACATCACGTGCTCGGCACGCTCCTTCTCGTCCGCCAGCAGCTCCTTCTCCAGCGCCTGATCCTCGGTCTCCGTAGCTCCACGCCGCCGCGTGCCCGCGATGGGCCGCACCACTACTTCCCCATCTCGCACCTGCACGAGCAGCTCCGGCGAGGCTCCCACCAGCGCTCGCGCCTCGCCCAGCTCCACCAGGAACAGGTACGGCGAGGGGTTCACCCGCCGCAGGGCCCGGTACAGGCTCAACGGCTGCGGCGCCCCCCGAGACTCGAAGCGCCGCGCCAGCACCACCTGCATGCAGTCACCCGCGCGGATGTACTCCTTCACGCGCTCCACCGCGGCCTCGTAGCCCGCACGATCCCAGTGCACCACCAGCTCCGGCTCTCCGCGCATCTTCGGAGCGGGCAGAAACGCCTCGGGCGGCAGCGGCCTCTGCAGGCGCGCGGCCATGGCCTCCGCGCGATCCTCTGCGTCCTTGAGCGCCTGCGCCACGCTCCCGTGCAGCTCCGGACGGGCAATCGCCGTCACCTTCATCGACTGCGTCCGCGTGTCGTGCGTGACGAACTCCTCGCACACCAGCCACTCGGAGTCCGGGAAGGACACATCGCTCGTGTGCCGATCCGGCACGTGGCGCTCGAACCAGGAGGCACAGTTGTAACCGAGATAGCCCACCAGCCCACCGAGGAAGGGCGCCTCGCCCGGCAGCGATGCTACCGATAGCTCCTTCCAGAGCGCTCGCAGCACCTCCAGCGGCTTGCCCTCGCGGCGCTCCTCGCGCTCGCCTCGCCACAGCGTGGCCCCATTCCGGTCCAATCGGACTCGCCCCGTGGGCGCGGCCCCCACGAAGCTGTAACGACCGAAGCGCTCGCCGCCCTGGCATGACTCGAGGATGAACCCCCGAGGCCCCGCGCCCAGCTTGAGGTACACCGACAGCGGCGTGTCGAGATCCGCCGGAATCTCCACCGAGACGGGGACTGCCTCCCCCTTCTCCGCGCGCTGGCGGTACGCCGCCTTCCGCTCCTGTGCGTTCATTGCCAGAGTCTCCACCACCTGCCGCGCCGCTGGAAGAGCCACTCCCTCGAATGGCTGCCCCCTGCCGCGTGGGGTGTAGGAGAAGCGCGCCAGGTGTTTCCGGCGCGATCCCCTCAGGCCCTGAGGTCTACCTCTCTGTCAGGACAGGGATGACTGCACCTCGGCTGTCTCAGCGATGAACCTCGGTGTAGACGCCGTCCTTCCACTGGTAGACGCGGCGGCGCTTCACCGTCCCTCCTCCCTTCCGCTCGCCCTTGTGGGTCTCCACGGAGATCAACCGCCGCTTCTTGCGGTCGAACTTGACGAAGTGCCGCACCACGACCGGTGGCTCCACCAACTCATGCAGCGTGAGGGACTCCATCACCGTGCCCAGCGTCCCCTGCTTGCGTCCGGGTACGACGTAGCTGACGAAGGCCTGGAAGCTGTGGCTGTCCGCCTGGGGAACCGACTGCACCCTCAGCAGCGCCACGCCCGCCTTCTTCGCGTCCACCCAGGAGGCCTTGGCCGAACCTCCTCGCCCCGCTCCCGCTGACTTCAGATCCAGGTTCACCACGCGCTGGTTCGGCGGCAGCTTCGGCTCCATCACCCGTACCCGGATCTTGAAGTCCGCCGTCATCGCCACCGTGGCGATCTCCTTCTCGCCATCTCCGTCCAGGTCTGCCTCGAAGCGCAGCGGGGTCAGCAGGTTGCCAAACACCAGGCCTGTCACCGCTTTGCCGTCGGCCCCCTTCGCCTCCACCTCGTACCAGTGGTCCACCCGGTCCAGCAGCCACACTCGCTCCTCCAGCTTGCGCTTCACGGTGACGGCCGCACCCAGCGGCAGGGAGGCCACCACCTTTGCCTCTTCGCCAGGCTCCTGGCGCAGGCTGGCTTGATCCACCGCGATGAAGAGCTTGTGTCCCGGCTCCCAGGTGGAGACGTCATAGGACACCAGCTGGTCCAGCTCTCCGTGCGCCGCGTAGAGCACGACCTTCGGCTGCGCGAGGAGCAGGGTAAGCAGGAGAGCGGGCGCCATGACGGTGACTCAGGGGGATGACAGGGGAGTTATCCCCCATCCTGTGCCTCCAACCCATGGAGTCGTTAATGAATTGAGGCCGTGGGTGCCACTCTGCTCCAGGACAGACCGCCGCTGGTCGAGGTGACGCCCCAGGGCCTCTTCTGCCCGCCGGGGGGCTTCTACATCGACCCCTGGCGTCCTGTGGAACAGGCCCTCATCACGCACGCCCATGGAGACCATGCTCGTGGCGGCAGTCAGCGCTACCTCGCAGCGCGAGCGGGACAGGCCCTGCTGCGCAAGCGCCTGGGTTCGGACGCGGAGCTGGCCACGCTGGAATACGGCGAGCGGCTCACCGTGGGTGATGTCACCGTCAGCTTTCATCCGGCGGGCCACGTGCTCGGCAGCGCGCAGATCCGCATCGAGCACCAGGGCGAGGTGTGGATCGTCTCTGGCGACTACAAGCGCACGCCGGACCCCACCTGTGCCCCCTTCGAGGTCGTGCGCTGCGACACCCTCATCACCGAGGCCACCTTCGGGCTCCCCATCTATCGCTGGGACGATCCGCGACTGGTGGCCGAGGACATCCTGAGCTGGTGGGACGGCAACCGCGAGCTGGGGCGGGCCTCGGTGCTGTTCTGCTACGCGCTCGGTAAGGCGCAGCGCATCCTGGCGGAGTTGGCCCGCCTCACGGACCGGACCGTCCTCGTGCATGGCGCCGTCAGCAGTCTGGTGGCGAGCTACCGCGAGGCCGGTGTCCAGATGCTGCCTACCCAGCTCGTCTCCGAGACGGAGAAGGGCGCCTCCTTCGCGGGTGCGCTGGTGCTGGCTCCTCCCAGCGCGGGCGGCTCTACCTGGATGCGCCGCTTTGGTGATGTCGCCACGGCGTTTGCCTCCGGCTGGATGCGCGTGCGCGGCAACCGGCGCCGGCGCGGCTTCGATCGTGGCTTCGTGCTCTCGGACCACGCGGACTGGCCGGAGCTGCTGCGCACGGTGGAGGAGACCCAGGCGAGCCGGGTGCTTGTCACCCACGGCTACAGCGAGCCGCTCGCGCGCTACCTGCGCGAGAAGGGCCTGGACGCCGCCCCCCTGGCCACTCCCTTCGAGGGCGAGGCGGAGGACTGAGATGCGGCGCTTCGCGGACCTCTATGACGCGCTCGACGCCACCACCTCCACCAACGCCAAGGTGGAGGCCATGGCGCGCTACTTCCGCGAGGCGCCTCCCCAGGACGCGGCCTGGGCGCTGTACTTCCTCACAGGTCGGCGCCTGAAGCGGCTCCTCACCTCGAAGATGCTGGTGCCGTGGACGCAGGAGCTGACGGGCATCCCCGACTGGCTCTTCGCCGAGGTGTACGCGTCCGTGGGGGACCTGGCGGAGGTCATCGCCCTGTTGCTCGACCAATACGAGCGCCCCGCCACGCCGGAGGATCTGCCGCTGTCCTGGTGGCTCGAGCAGCGGCTACTCCCACTCAAGGATCTGGAGCCTGCCGAGCAGCGTGAGCAGGTGCTCTCCTGGTGGAAGGTGCTGCCCCGGCGCGAGCTGTTCCTCCTCAACAAGATGCTCACCGGAGAGCTGCGCGTGGGTGTCTCGGACACGCTCGTGGTGCGCGCGGTGGCCCAGGTGGCGCAGCTGCCCCCGGCCACCGTGTCCCACCGGCTCATGGGGACCTGGTACCCCTCGCGCGCCTTCTTCGAGCAGCTCCTCTCCCCGGATGTGTCCGACGGTGATGTGTCGCGGCCGTATCCCTTCTATCTGGCCTCGCCGCTGGAGCAGCCCGTGGAGTCGCTCGGGGACCCGAAGGACTGGCTCGTCGAGTGGAAGTGGGACGGCATCCGCGGCCAGCTCATCCGCCGTCAGGGCAACGTGTACCTGTGGAGCCGCGGCGAGGAGCTCATCACCGAGCGCTTCCCGGAGATCTCCGAGGCCGCCGAGGCCCTGCCCGATGGCACGGTGATCGATGGAGAGGTGCTCGCCTACGAGAACGGCCGGCCCCTGCCCTTCAGCCGGCTCCAGCGCCGCATCGGCCGTCAGAAGCTGACGCCCAAGGTGCTCGCCGAAGCTCCGTCCTCGTTCATCGCGTACGACTTGCTGGAGGAGCGCGGGGAGGACCTGCGCGGCCTGCCCCTGCGCGAGCGCCGGTCGAGGCTGGAGGCCCTGCTCGAGGACAAGCCGCGCTTCACCGTGTCGCCCGAAGTGGAGGCGAGCTCATGGGAGGAGCTGGCGATGCTGCGGCATGAGTCTCGCGGGCGCAACGTCGAGGGCTTCATGCTCAAGCGCCTCGAGTCCACGTATCAGCACGGCCGCAAGCGCGGCGACTGGTGGAAGTGGAAGATCGACCCGTTCACCGTGGATGCCGTGCTGCTCTACGCGCAGCCGGGACATGGGCGCCGCTCCTCTCTCTACACGGACTACACCTTCGCCGTGTGGAATGGCTCAGAGCTGCTGCCCGTGGCCAAGGCCTACTCGGGGCTCACCGATCAGGAGATCTCCAGGCTGGACCGATGGATTCGAGGCCACACGCGAGAGAAGTTCGGCCCCGTGCGCTCCGTGGACCCCGAGCACGTCTTCGAGCTGCACTTCGAGGGCATCGCCGCCTCGCCTCGTCACAAGTCCGGCATCGCGCTGCGCTTCCCACGCATCGCCCGGTGGCGTCTGGACAAGAAGCCCCAGGATGCGGACTCCCTCGCCAGCCTCCAGGAGCTGCTCCATGCCCAGCACTAGGCGGAGACCCCGAAAGCCCTCTGCGGCTGGCACGCCGCCAGTCCGGGACGGTAGAAGTTCTCTCGATAGGCTCCGCGGGGGCGGACCGGCTGCGCCTGCCCTGCTTTCACCTGGGCACCGCAGTCGGCATCCTCCCCGCCTTCAGCGCCTTCACCGGAGGGGTGGACATGAGACGGCGGCCGGGCGAGCGCATCTTCGCCATCGCGGATGAAGCCGTGGTGGAGGTTTAGCCCTCAGTTCACTGTAGGGCGATCTTATCGGCCACCAGGTAGTTCTGGATCCCCTCGAATTCAACCTCGACCTCAGGGGTCAGATCCCAGTTCAGCTCACGCTCCACCTCGACCACCGTCATCGGCCGCACCGTGCCCGTGACGACAATGTTCGCATCTTCCCGGAGCTGCTCAGGCTTCAAGCCTTGGACGTTGGTGGGCAGGATGACGATGATCTCATCATCGAAGACGCCGCCGCTCTCGAGGATGAAAGACCGCGGGCCGACCTTGTCATCGATCTCGCCTGAGACAGAGACCTGCTTTCCAGCGTACTTGGCGATGTTCAGGTTCAACTCCCGGACGTCCATCGTCATCGTGGGAGCGGTCTTCTTCTGACGTTCACCTGCTCCAGCCTGATCGGCAGCCATGACCAGCGCAGGAAGTGACATCGCCGCGGCCATCACGGCGAGGCGCAGGGATTGACGCTTGGTTCGTGCCATCTCTCTTCCCCTTGTGTGTAGCGTCGACTCCGCGGATGCGAGAGTGTTCATGTAAGAACCTAGGACGTGCCCAAGGAGAAGAAACCGGCAAGGAGGCTTTCGAACGGCGGCATGCTCGACGCATTCCTCACTGCCGCATCGAGCCGATCTCCTGGGCCAGCGGCAGGTCAACAATGAAGGTCGAGCCCTTACCCGGAGTGCTCTCAATGTGGACTGTGCCATTGTGAGCCTTGCAGAACTCGCGGACGATCCACAGGCCCAGCCCCAGGCCCCCATACTTTTGCGGTGACACCGCGCGCTCGAAGCGCTCGAAGATACGCTCACGATCCTCGGGCTTGATCCCCATCCCACGGTCCTTCACCACCAGATGCGCGAAGGCGCCCTCGGCCTCGACGCTCACGGAGATGGGCTTCCCTTCACCGTACTTGATGGCGTTCGACAGGAGGTTGGTCACGACGTGCTCGATCCGCTGGGGATCCCAATGGCCCACCACGGTCGGAGGCATCTCAAGGTGGAGAGAACTCCCCGAGTGGCGCAGATCGAACTCCAGCTGCGCAGCTACATCGCGTACGGCCTTGCACAGATCCACCTCCTCGACGTTGAGGGTGATCCTGCCCGCCGAGATGCGTGTCACGTCGACGACCTCATTGGTCAACTGGACGAGCCGGGTGACCTGGCGCTCGATGGCGCTCACCTTGCGCAGCATGGACTCCGACGGCAGCGCAGCAGCCTTGACGCTCGTCAGCTGCAGCTTGATGGTGGTGAGGGGCGTCTTCAGCTCGTGGCCCGCGACGAGGAGGAATTCGTCCCGGAGCTTCATGGCGGCCTCTACATCCCGCAGGCGCCGCTCCGAGACATTCTTGCTGGTCCGCACCGAGGCGGACAGCCAGATGACAACCACGGAGGTGAGCAGATAGATGCCCAGCCGGATGATGTCGTCCGTGTTGACAATGAGCAGACCGAACCGGGGCGGGACATAGAGGAACGTCGTGACGAGCCCCCCGAGCATCGCCGAGAGGGCGCCTCCCTTCCAGCCCGCAAGCCATGCGCTCGCAAAGGTGGCGGCTAGAGGGAGGAAGTACTCGTTTCCTTCAAGAAACCGGACGAGCAGCCCATTGCCCACCAGGGCTCCACAGGTCAAGACAATGGACAGGGGATAGCCCAGCGGTTGCAACCGTGCGCGTACTCCTTCAAGTCCTCCCACCATCCGCATCCCCCTTGAGAGCGGGTGACTTCCTTTTGAATCGGTAATGTAACAACGGCGCTCCTGCGCCTGTGGGCTCTTGCCCCTCTATCAGAGACGGAGCAGCAGGAACTCTGCTCGCTCTCATGCAGGCCCAGCAGGGGACCCCTTGAGAGGCTTGATGGGCATCACGAGGCTCCGGATTCGGCCCCGCGCGCATCGGCTCCTTGCTGGCCGCTGCCTCCATCCCCGCGCTCGCCTCCGCACCTGCTTGGGGGAGAGCGGAACCTCTCATCTTCGGGTCAGGCTCACGTCATCCACCTGGAGCCAGGTGTCTCCGTTGAGGGCCCACGTCCCCGCGAACAGCTCCACGCTGTGGTTCGCTCCGGAGTTGAAGGAGACCGTCAGCTGGGTGTAGCTGCCCAGCGGCTGAGTGAAGCGAGCCTCGCTGATGGGACCTCCATTGATCACCCGGGCGCCGAAGTAGCCGTCCGCGTGGTTGCTCGACGTCCGGACCCAGCCCGTCAACGTGTAGTCCGTGTTCGGCACCACCGCGACCTCCTGC
>Ga0247825_10001982_pt1 | contig 13506 bp, 10 predicted proteins | sample 13C_Vanillin_Day_FD_194413 | JGI IMG/M metagenome (GOLD analysis project Ga0247825, IMG submission 194413) | Soil microbial communities from agricultural site in Penn Yan, New York, United States - 13C_Vanillin_Day48 | ecosystem: Environmental > Terrestrial > Soil > Agricultural land | place...
GGACTCTCGTTCGCAAGGCGCTCTCGAGGCACTCTTCGCGCGCGTGCACGAAGAAGTGGTTCGCCTGGGGCGTCCGGAGATCGCGATCGATCTGCGTGACTGCGAGTTCCTGAACTCGTCGTGCTTCAAAGGCTTCATCGTCTGGCTGGAGCAGATCCAGGACCTCGAGGAAGAGCAGCGCTATCACCTGCGCTTCCGCCTGGACACGACGAAGCTCTGGCAAACGCGAAGCTTGCAGTCGCTCTCCCGCTTCGCCGCGGACCTGGTTCGCGTCGAGACGGCCAAGTAGTACCCGGACCGCTCCTGCTCGGACACCCTGAGCGGAACACCGAGATTTCGTGAAGAAAATTCTGTCCGGTCGTCATCGCAACTGTTGACGTGCTCCTCGCGGCATCGCTCTTGCGACCGGAGCACGAGGCGCGAAGCGTTGCTGTTCGCACGAACGGCGCGTAGGCCTGTCCGGATGGGAGAAGCGTCGTGTGTCGCGACCGACGTGTCTCCTCGGCGGAGACTCTACTCTGGTGCCTCCGACCATCCGATCTGCAAGATCACCGGTGTTTTTAGGCTCGGATCTCGGCGATCACTGCCAGATTTTTCGCGAGATCTTGAATGCGGAGAGGGGCGTCCGGAGCGGACTGGTGTCTTTTCCCTGGATCGTGTCTGCCGCAGCCACGGCACATGCCTTGCGCATCAAGCGCTCGATGTTGTGCATGTCCGATACTTCGTCCCGAGCTCGATTTCACCAACCCACCGCAACCGCAACGTTCGACGTTCCAGCGTTCGTCGTGGTCGTCGACGGTCCCGACGCAGGACGTTCTGCGCGCCTCGTCGGCCCCGCGTTCGTCGTCGGAACGGGGCCGAACGCCGACCTCCTTCTGAGCGACGACACGATCGCTGGCGAACACCTGCAATTCGCGCCGTGCCGGGAGGGCATCAGCGTTCGGGATCTGAGTGGCACCCACGGAACGTGGATGGGGACACTTCGTATCAACGACGTCGTGGTTGCGCAGCCGACCGCGTTCGTCATCGGCCGAACGACGCTCTCCTTGAGCTTCGAGCGGCCGGTGTCGGAGATTCCGCCTGGTGCAAGCACGTCTTTCGGTGAAGCTATCGGGCACTCGCGCTCGATGCGACGGCTCTTCGGGCTCCTCGAAGCCGCGTCTCGATCCGACGTCAGTATTCTCATTCAAGGCGAGAGCGGCGTCGGAAAGGACGTCCTCGCAAACGCCATCCATGACCGCTCCCCCCGCGCCCGAGGTCCCATCGTTGCGATCGACTGCGGCGCGATCTCACCGACCCTCATCGAGTCCGAGCTCTTTGGGCACGAGCGAGGTGCATTCACCGGAGCCGAGCGTCGACGCGACGGCGCCTTCGTGCAGGCTGACGGCGGAACGTTGTTCCTGGACGAGGTCGGTGAGCTCCCGCTCGATCTGCAACCGAAGCTCCTGCGTGCACTCGAGACGCGCGAGATCCGGCCGGTTGGCGGGGGAGCGCCGCGCAGCGTGGACGTTCGCATCATCGCCGCCACGAACCGAGATTTGAAAGCGTCCGTGTGTGCGAACGAGTTTCGTCGCGATCTCTACTACCGCCTTGCCGTCATGCAGTTCGACGTGCCGCCGCTCCGCGAGCGAAAGGAAGACATCCTTCCGCTCGCGCGAACGTTCCTTCAGCGCCTGCCCGGGAACGAGAATGCGGTCATCCCACCGGAGGTCGAAGCGCAGCTCCTCTCGCATTCATGGCCGGGCAACGTGCGCGAGCTCAGGAACGTCATCAGTTGTTATGCCGTACTCGGCGGCAACCCAGTCGGCATGTTCGGTGAGACGGCGCCGCAAACGAGCGGGGAGAGCTCCGAAGATCTCTCGCATCTTCCTTACCGCGAGGCTCGTGCCGTCGCGATCGCACGCTTCGAGCGTTCGTACCTCCCGCAGGTGCTCGCTCGCTCCGGCGACGTGGTCGTCCGAGCTGCGGCGCACGCGGGGGTCACGCGCAGCAGCTTCCACCGCATGCTTCAGCGCATCCGCTCGGGCGACGATTCCGCTTAGAACGCTCAGTCCTCGCGCGCTTTGAGCCCGTACACGATCGACGGCTCGCCTGCGTCATCGTAGATCGTGAGCGCCATGCCCTTCGTGTCGCCGCAGGCAACGGAGAACTTGAATGCCTCGTTGTCGTCCTCGTCGTAGGTCGTGATGAGGAACGTTCCCTTGACGCGTGGGTCGGGGCCGTCGACCGTGTAGCGGCCTGAATAGAAGTTGCCGATCCCTCCGATCGAGTAGCTCTGTTCGTAGGTGAGGTCCTTCCGGAAGTCGGCGCTCCCGCCGACCGACGAGACGATCGGCTCTTCGCCCTTCTGGTAGAGCGTCGCAGTCTGGTAGTCCCAGCCGCCGTAGAAGATCTCGGGAATCGTGACGCCCGCCGCCGGGAGCGGCGGAACGCCGCCGCCGCCGTTCTGCGCTCCTCCGGGCTCATCGCCGCCGGTGGTCGTCTGCTCGGCGGGCGGCGTGTTGGTGCCCCCTCCGTCACCACCGCCTCCACTGCAAGGATCGAGACCAAGGGAGCTCAAGACGGCGAGGGCGGAGATGAGAATGCGCATGATCCAACAAATTTACACGGCGCGTCTCCGCCTCGTCGATAGGGGGGCAGGTAGGTGCTGGGACGTCATGCCCGATTGCACCGGACGCGGGCCGGTCCGAAGATGTGCCACTCGATGAGGAAGAACGGTTCGTCTCTACCCAATCGTCTGAAAGATGCGCTCGCGCAGCTCACCCCCGAGCGTCCCGAGGCCGTCGAGATGCTCCGCGCCCTCTACACGGACGACATCGTCTTCCGCGACCCGGTCCAGGAGGTGCGAGGAATCCACGACTTCATTGCGATGAACCGTCGCCTTCTCCGTCGCATGCGGACGCTCGAGTGGAGCATCCGCACAGCCAAGGGAGACGACACCGATGCCTTCCTCGAGTGGACGATGCGCGGGACGTTGAAGCTCGGGCCGAGGTTGAAGGTCGACGGCATGACGCACGCTCGCGCGCGCGACGGACGCATCTTCGATCATCGTGACTACTGGGATCTCGGCGAGCTCATGGCGAGCTCGGTCCCGGGAGGTCAGCGAATCCTGCATACGGTGCTCTCGCCGTTCGCCTGATCGGCTGGACGAGGACCTGTCAGCTCCGTCGTCGACCGCGAGCGCGTCGTCTTGCGCTCGCGGCGACGATGACGGTCATGGCAAGGGCGAGCGCTAGTGCCGAAGGCACGAAATGAGACCAGCCATGCAGCGAGGCAGACGGGTGGAAAAGGCCAGGAATTTCGTCGCCCTCACAAGCGAAGCGGGCGACGAAATTCCTGGCCTCACTTCGGCCGAGCGGAACTAGTCCTACGCCCGCGCCGGCCGGGCTGACCGCGGCCTTCGGCGAGGCGTGGCCGCAGACCTCGGCGCGGGTGAGCTGAGACATCAATCCGAGCTCTTGGGGACCGTAGATGCACAGCTCTCCGCCTTGTAGCGTGCAGAACTTCTCCTGCGGACAGCTCGTCAGGATCTTGGGCTTGATGCCGGCACCGCACTGCGCACCCTGGCTCTTCAGCACCTGAAGGGCGACGTCGGGATGTTTCGTGAGCAATTCGGGCATGCCGTCGGCCCTGCATCCGACGCGCCGAAGCTACGAGCAATGAATGTCGATCTACCGGCGCCCGAACGGGGAGTGGTCGGTGTCCTCGATGCCGGGGAAGATCTCGATCGTGACGTCGTCGGTCTGGAGCTCCTCGGCATGCAGCTCCTGCTTCGCATGCCGGAGCTCGCTCGACGTTGCATCGAGGCGATCGGCCAGGACGCCGAGGAACTGCCACAGCATCTTGACCGCGATCTCGTGCTCGGTGCGCAGAAGCTCGAAGAAGTCGGCGCGCCGGATCGCGATGAGCTCGGCGCTGCCGTCGGCTCTCACGGTCGCGGAGCGTGGCACGGCGCGGATGAGCGCCATCTCGCCGAAGTGTTCGCCCGCGCCAAGGCGTGTGAGGGTCTCGCCGCCTCGAGAAACGGTGACCTTGCCCGAGAGGACGATGAAGAGCTCGTCGCCCTTGTCTCCCTCGCGGATGACCATCTGCTCGTGCTCGTACTTGCGGACCTCGACGGCCTGCATGACACGGAGCAGCTCGCGATCGCCGAGGCGCGCGAAGAGCGGCATCCGCGCGAGGACGTCGCGCTTGAGGGCGAGACGTTTCGCGCGCTCGTCCCCCTGGGCGTCACCGACGAGGCGCACGATGACGACGGTGATGTTGTCCTTGCCGCCGCGCTCCTTCGCCAGCTCGACGAGGCCCTTGCTGGCGGTGTCACCGTCCTTCTGCAGCCACGGAGCGAGCTCGTCGGCGTTCTCGAGGTAACCGGTGAGGCCGTCGCTTGCGAGCAGGAAGTCGTCCCCGGGAAGGACTTCGAGCATCAGCGTGTCGACGTCGACCCGTTCGTACACACCGACCGCGCGCGTGATCGCGTTCTTGTGGCCGACCCGCTCGATCTGCTCTTTCGTCAGCTTGCCGCGCTTGATGAGCTCGTTGAAGACCGTGTGGTCTTCGGTGATCTGCTGCACGGCACCACCGCGCTGGAGATAGATCCGGCTATCGCCGACGTGGGCGATGAAGGCGCGCGTTCCGAGCACGAGGAGGACGGAGACCGTGGTGCCCATACCGCGCTTCGCGGAGTCGGCCTGCGCTTCTTCGTGGATGCGGGCACACGCGCGCTGGACGGCATGCTCCATCAGGGCGAGCACGTCCTTGTTCGTGACGCGTGACGCTCCTCGTGCGCCGGCGACGAAATCGTTCAGGAGGTCACGCTCGCGCTTGATCTCCTCGTGGATTGTACGGACGGCGATCGCGCTCGCGACCTCACCGGCGGCGTGGCCCCCCATGCCGTCGGCGACCATGAAGAGCGAGAGCTTCTTGTCGACGAGGAAGTTGTCCTCATTGTGCTCGCGAACGCATCCAACGTCGGTCGCGGCGAAAAAGCGGATGGCATCCGTCGACATATGACCCGCGAATCATGGCACGACGCGGCTCGAGCCGTCGAGCGATGCGGACCGGCCGTATCCGACAGCATGGGCTTGGTCGGCGTTCACGGGTCCCTGCTGTTCGCGCAGATGTCCGGAGAGGTCTCTTCTGTCGGACGTCGTCCGCCCTGCGAGGAATTTTTCGGCAGCTCCCGTCAGGCCCGATCAGGCCCGATCAGGCCAGCTCGTCGTCCGACGCCGGCGGAGGCGCGTGCCGAGGAGCATGACGGCGCCGACGACCGCGAGATGCCATCCATTCGTGCGGGCGAGGCCGGGGACACCGAGCGCGCAGGACGAGGAGGCGTCGACGGCGTTCAGGCGCCTCGTCGGCGCGCGGGCCGGCGTCTTCGTCTCCGATCGGCCCGGCTCGTTCTCGCTCCCGTGCTCCGTTGCCGGCGGCGTCTCCGGCGTAGGGCTCACCGTCGCGGCCACGTTGCAGGTCGCGTCGCTGTCGGCGGCCTCCTGGCAACCGCCGTTGCCGTCACACGTTTTGACGTCGACCTTGCCGTCGGAGCACCGGTACGCCTTCGTCTTGTCGTGGGAACAGGTCCATCGGTCGCTGGCGTCGTTGCACTTCGCCGTGCCGCCGATGCGCGGCATGTAGGTCGCCCATTCCCAGATGCCCGGATCGGTATGCTTGTCGCTGCCGCCGTAGTTCGGGTTGGACTGGCATTCCTTCGGTGACGACGCACATGGCGCGGAGGCTTGCGCGATCTTGTTCCCGTTCGGCACCTGATCGTGACCGACGATGTGCGCGCGGTCGCGCGCGATGCCGTACTTCTTGGCGAGATAGTCGACGAGCTTGGCGCTCGATACGTACTGAGCCTCCGGGTAGGGCTTCGTGGCGTACCCGACGTGCTCGATCCCGACGCTTCGCTGGTTGAAGTTGAAATTGCCAGCGTGCCACGCCGTCGTATCTTCCGTGACGAACTGCCCGACGCGCCCATCGACGTCGATGATGTACTGCACGCTCTTGTCGGGATCGTTCTGGAGCGTGGCAACGCTCGCGTTCCAGTTGCCTTCCGTGTCGTGGACCAGGACGAGATCGATTTTGAAGCCGCCGCGACCGGGGGTGCACTTTTGATTGCAGCTCGTCGGGAACCACTCGGCGCCCGCATATTCGGCGTTCGCGAGCGGCCGAAGCCTCGGCGAGACGTCGAGTGTCAGTGACGGAGGTAGATCGTGCCTCGGGAGGACGACGATCTCGCCGTCACGTGCCTCGAATCGACCACCGCGTGCGAGCGTCGCGAAGTCCTGGTGCACGTAGCTCTCGCGGTGTGCCTCGTCCGCGAACCCGCTCATCTCGGCGATCGCAGTGCTCCACGAGGCCAGGTCGTCCGCACGCGCACCGGTCTTCGCGCCGAGCTCTGCGAGCACGAGCGCGCCCGCCTCGAGGGCGAGGTCCGAATACATCCGGAGGTCGACCTCACTGACGCCCGAGAGCTCCGCCCCGCGTCGAAGCGTATCGAGCTTGCCCCGGCGGAGCTGGAGAGGTCCTGCCGCGGGGACCTCGTTGTCGATGTCGATCCCGAGGCGTTCGGCAGGGAGCCCGAGACCGTCCTCGACCTTCGCGATCGCGACGAGGAGATCGCGCGGGACGTTCGCCTTCGATGCGCTCGACGAGAGTGCGCTTGCCACGGACCCGACCGGTGAGAGCGGCGAACGATCGACCTCGGCTCCGCTCCCACAGGCGGCGAGCAGTCCGAGTGCCAAGACGCCGGCCGAGACGCGTGCGCGGTGCTGCATGTTTCGTGGGCTACCCTAGCAGCAGCCGTTCCAGTCTCGCGGGGCGCGGAAGATCGGTATTTTCGATCGGTGGGCCGGCCTGCTACTCGCGGGAAAAGGCGAGATTCGCGGTCGGGCGCGATCCCGGGTTGCCCCCCCTCGCATTCGTCGATTGAGTGAGAACTTGCGCAAGTGGGTCCACATGGTGCGCAGAAGGTCCATCGAGCGATCCCCCAGGGAGTCAGTGCCGCTCGCGACGCGAGCCCTGTAACCTGGAGGCGGAGCCTGATCCCTTGTCCCAGCTGACTCCCCTCGTCGCGAAGCTCAAACAGTCCGGCGCCGAACGCGTCTTCTTCGCTCCCAACGAGCAGGGCGTCGTCCTCGACGGAGACGCGAAACGGCCCATGCCGGGTGGGCCGGTGCACGGCGCGACGATCCTCGAGGCGGTGAGCGAGCTTCTCTCGCAGGACGACATCCAGGGGCTCTCGAACCGACCGCGCATCGTGCGGCACGAGCACGACGGAGAGGAGCTCGTGTTCGAGATCGTTCGCCAGACGAACGGGATCGCCCTCGGCATCCGACAGGCCTCGCGGCCCGCTCGTGGCCTGCGCGACTCGGTCCGGAGAGACGACCCCCCGGCGGCACCGCCGAAGGCGGGCCCGGCGGACGTGCAGGCACGGATCGATGCGAGGAAGGCTCCGGACGATCGGGTCGACACGCGGCTCCTCGGCCGCGCGGGAACGGAGCCCGAAGTCGGCCGCGGGACGGCACCGGCGGCGACGCGCGAGGAGACGATTCAGGCGGCGCGCGAAGTGGCGCGGGAGGCGGCGCGCGATGTGGCGCGGGAGGCGGCGCGCGAAGTGGCGCGCGAGGCCGGACGAGAAGTGGCGCGCGAGGCGGCACGCGACGTGGCGCGTGAGGTCGCGCGTGAGGCTGCTCGTGAGGCCGCGCGCGAGGTTGCTCAGGAAGTGGCGCAGGAGGTGGCGCGTGACGCCGCGTGGGAAGCGGCGCGCGAGGCTGCGCGTGAAGCTGCGCGCACGCGCGGCGACGCGGTGGCGAAGCCGAAGGCACGCGACGTCTCGCCCGCACGTAGCGGGCCGGCGAAGATCGACGCGCTCCTGCGTGACATGCTGAAGAGCAAGTCGTCCGATCTCCACCTCTCGGCGCAGAGCCATCCGGTGTTTCGTGTGGATGGTGAGGTCCATTTCGGCGCCGACCGAGCGGTCCTGTCCTCGTCGGACATCGAGGCGATGGTCCAGGAGATCATGCCGGAGCGCGCGCGTGTCGACTTCGAGTCGCTGCACGATGCGGACTTCGCCTACGAGATCCCCGGCCTCGCGCGCTTTCGCGTGAACGTGTTCCAGGATCGCCAGGGCGTCGGCGCGGTACTCCGGCAGATTCCGATCGAGATCTTGTCCGCCGAGAAGCTCGGGCTGCCGAAGGCCTGTCTCGACCTCTGCTGGCTCACGAAGGGCCTCGTCCTCGTGACCGGTCCCACGGGGTCCGGCAAGTCGACGACGCTCGCGGCAATGATCGACTTCATCAACAAGAACCGCTCGGATCACATCATCACGATCGAAGACCCCGTCGAGTTCGTTCACCGGAACCAGAAGTGCCTCGTCAATCAGCGCGAGGTCGGCCAGCACACGAAGAGCTTCAAGAACGCCCTCCGCGCGGCGCTCCGCGAAGATCCGGACGTCGTGCTCGTCGGCGAGCTCCGCGACCTCGAGACGATCGCGATCGCGATCGAGACCGCGGAGACCGGCCACCTCGTCTTCGGCACCCTCCACACGACGACGGCGATCAGCACCGTCGACCGCATCGTCGATCAGTTCCCGTCGGAGCGTCAGGAGCAGATTCGCGTGATGCTGAGCGAATCGCTCAAGGGCGTCGTCGCCCAGGTTCTCTGTCCGAAGATCGGCGGCGGACGAGCGGCCGCGCACGAGATCCTGCTCGGCAACCACGCGGTCGCCGCGATGATCCGCGAGGGAAAGACCTTCCAGCTCGCGAGCGTCATGCAGACGGCGAAAGGGCAGGGGATGATCACGATGAACGACTCGCTCCTCGGCCTCGTGCAGCGGAAGCAGGTCGACCCGAAGCAGGCCTACATGAAGGCAGTCGACAAGAACGGGTTCGCGACGATGCTCAAGTCGGCCGGCATCACGCTCCAGCTCTGAGCTGTCCGCGCCACGTCGCGATAATGCGCACGAACGTGCTCTAGGAGATGGTGCGGTCGAAGACTCACCGAGGCTGGTGCGCCGGCGCGCTCCTCTTCCTGGCCGCCGATGCCAGAGCGGCCGGAGAAGAAGCGGCCTCCCGGTTCCGGCTCGCCTTCGAAGCTCCCGCGGGTTGCCCCGACCGCGCTGCGTTCGTGCGAGGTATCCGTGCGCGCACGCCTCGGCCGCAGCTCGTCGATGACGAGAGCGAGCCTGCAATTGCGCTCCGCGTCGTCATCGTCGGTGGGAGTGACCGCGCGTCCGGGACGTTGCACCTGCGCGAGCCGGACGGGACGGAAGAGACACGGAGCGTCACCGGTCGAACGTGCGCCGAGGTCGGCGACGCGCTCGCGCTCGTCGCGGCGGTGATGCTCGATCCCGAGGCTCGCACGGAGGCCGAGCCGCCCGTGTCGATGCCGGAATCGGCCCCACCTTCGGCTCCGTCGCCCGTTCCTCCGATCGTGCCTGCGCCGCCGCCGAGTGTTCCTCGTCGACCGCCGGTGTCGCGACTGCCGTCGCCGTCGCGACCACGCATGCGCTGGCTTGTGTCGGGGGGAGCCGAGCTCGGCATGCTCGGAGGCATCGGCCCGGCCGTCGCGCCGATGTTCGGCGCATTCGCCGAGGTCGAACGCAGAGCGCCGGCGCTGGCGTCGACCGCGCGTGTCAGTGTCGATGTCGCGAGCACGTCGAGCGCGCTGCGATCCGGCTGGCAGACGTACGAGTGGTTCGCCGCCACCATCCGGGGCTGTCCGGCCTATGTCTCGCTTTCGAAAGAGCTACGCCTCGCGCCGTGCGCGGCGCTCCAGATCGGCGGGCACCGCGGCACGACGCGTGACGTTCGGAGCCCGACGACGAACGTGGACCTCTGGCTGGCGCCCGTCGCCGTCGGAGCCGTCGAATGGCAGGCGAGCTCGATCGTGAGCGTCGAAGCGCAAGGCGGAGCGCTGTTCCCGCTCCGGCAGACACGCTTCTACCTCGCGCCGAGCAGCACGATCTTCGAGGTCCCTGCCGTCGCCGGGACCGCGAGTCTCGCGCTGCGCGTGCGCTTCAGGTGATGTGCCGACTTCAGAAGGCGTAGGTCGCCGAGGCCGACGCGAGGAATGCGTTGATCTTGTATTCGCCCGGTTGTCCAGGCGCGGGCGGCGGGGGCGCGACCCGGTTCACTTCAGTGCTCACCACCAGGTACGATCCACCGACGTCGATCTGCAGATCCGACACCTTGAGGCCGACGCCAAGGTGTCCACCGTGCATCCAGCCCGGTGCTGGAGTGAGGGCACTCGCGGTGCTTTCGGGCGTTGCCGACTTGGTGAGCGAGTAGCCGCCGCGGACGGCCAACATTTCGATCGGCCAGTACTCCACGCCGAGTCCGAACGCCGGCACGTTCTTCCAGTTGAACGGCGTCGTCGTCGTCTGCGGTCCACCAAGCTGCGCCGGCAACTGCACGGTGGTGCGCAGAGCGTCGGTGGTCCCCGAGTAGAAGAGGTACTTCGCGTCCGCTGTGAGCATCAGCTGTTGGATCAGCTTGTACGAGATGCCGAGGCCGAGCCGTGCGGGAGAGCCGAACTCGGCCCGCGTATCGAACGTTTGTCCAGCGGTCTCGGTGGTTCCGGTCATCGCTCCCCCGACCTGCGTGCGGAACGTCAAGCCGACATGCAGCGGCTCGATCGGGCGGTAGTAGGCGCCGGCTTGCAGACCGAAGAAGTTCGTACCGGTCAGCGAGACGTCTGCTTCCGGGGTCGGAGGTGCCCCCGGAGCCACGGGAGGCTGCGCGGGAGAATGGAAGGTCTGACGCGTGTGCGTGATGCGGTACGAGAGGCCGAGCGAGAGGCCGTCGATGATGCGGAAGGATACCGCCGGCGCGAGCTCGAACTTCGCGACGGTGAGGCTCAACCTCTGGTTCGCCGGCAGCTTGAACTCCCCACCGAAGCCAATCGTCGGATACACACCGAGACCAACGACGAACCGGTCGGACAGGCGGTATCCGGCACCGAGCAAGAACAGCGGGTTCACGGCGGTCTCCGACTCGAGCGACGTTCGCGGTCCGAGGACCGGCGCCTTCACCGTTGCGATGAAGCCGGTGAACGCCGCCGTTCCGGCGAACTTGCGGATGCCGTCGAGCGCGGCAGGGTTGTGGAAAACGGACGCGCCATTCTCGATGTAGCTGATGCCCGTTCCGCCGAGGCCGACCGATCGCGCGTCATAAGGTGCAGGCAGTTCTGTCGATGCGTGTGCGTTTCCCTCCTGAGCAAGTACGCCAACCGCGACTCCCAAGGCCAAGACAGCGAGCTTTCGCATGGATCCCTCTCCGTGCCGCAGCATAACGGCCGCGTCGGGAGATGGATTGAGTTATCGCCGAGTTCTTCGCTCGGGATGCGCGGCACGCTGCCGCCAGGGCGGATCGCGCACTTACTTAAGTCGCCGGACAGGTCGCGGCTCCGTCTCAGCTCGCTGCTCGTCACTCGAACTTGATCCGCCAGATCGAGGACTGGCCTCCGCCGATGTACTCGGCGTAATAGATTCCGTCGTCGGCGACGGTCATGGCCACGACTTCGCCGGCGGGCGTGGTGAGGGTCTTTCCCGCGGCGGCGTCCAGGGCCTTCGGATCGAGCGGACTCCAGCCGATACCGTTCGAGATCCCGAGGTTCGAGTCACCAAAGGCCATGTAAAGGCCGCCCGAGTTCGCGATGGCGATGCGTGTTCCTTCGGCCTTGAAGAGCGGCTTCGCTTCTTCGCCCCCGGTGATCGGCGCGCGATAGATCTGCTCCGCCTCACGGTACGGCGCAATGTAGAGGTAGTTCCCGTGGAGCGAGAGGTCCCGGACCCACCAGTCCTTGGCTTCGGTGGGAAGCGGAATGGCCTTCGGCTCGCCGCCGGCGAGCGCCTTCACGTAGACCTTCGTCGAGTCGCTCGCCTCCTCGAGCCAGGCGATGTGAGTGGACGTCACGTCGAACGTGGTGACCTTCACGGTCGGACTGCTGATGTTTCCGAAGCTCGCCGTGCCGGCTGCGACGCCGGTACTCGAGCCTCGCACCAGCGTGCTCGCCACGCCGTTTCGCTGGAGGGTGTACAGCGTGTCATCGACCATGCGCATCCGATCGCCGGCCAACTTGAGCGGGCCGGAATCGGTCCGCTTTCGTTTCGAAAGGTCGGAGACCTCGGCGCAGCCGAACTCTCCATAGTTCGTCCAGCAGACATGGCTGTCGTTGACGGCGAAGTTCTTCGCCGAATCCGTTTCGTCTTCGATCACCTCCTTGCAGGCCTCGTCCAGGCACGGCGGAGCGCTCCGATCGACGCGGTAGACACCTTTCGCGTCGACCCAGTAGACGAACTTGCCCGAGACGCGCACCTCTTTCGGAGACGACGCGGTGCGTGCCACCAGCACGGGGCCGCAGGTATCACACGGCGGTTTCGTGTCGTTTCGGACAAGGCCCGCTTCGGCCCCCGCCTCCGTCGTGGGCCCCTGATGCTCGTCTCCCCCCTGCTCCTGAACGTTCGAAGGCGCGCCGTCGGTGTCACCGTTCGACGTCCCTGAATCCGCAGCACCGCCGGACGGCTCGTCGGTCCCGAGGATGGCGTTGCATCCGAAGACAAGAAGCGAAGACGAAAGGAGCGGCAACAAGAGGCGAACACGAAGAATTCGCATGGGCGGCCGCCGGCGTAGCACACGAACCCAGTCAGCGCACGCCCGCGGCTCGCTCGGTTTCTGCCGCCGCTCGTGCGTTCATCCCGCGGTGACGCGCCCGTCCTGCTCCAGCGGAATCCGAGGCCCCGCGTGTCGCGGCGTTCGATCCGTCGCGACGTCGACGACCGCGGCCGCGAGAAGGCAACCCAAGACGTGACGGCGGAAGCGCATCACGCTCCTCTACGCCGCTCGCGCGCGTTCGATTCCCGCCGGGCATCATCCCGAGGCGTCGAGGACGACGTCTCGCATCGTCGGGTCCGCGGCGCGTGTCAGCCGCGCGACGAGGTGTGGTGGCACGGGTCCGACGCTCTCCAGAAGGAAGCGCGCATAGAGCCGGGCAGGGAGGCCGACCATGCGCACCGTCTCGACCAGGTGCCTCTCGACCACGAGCAAAGGTGCCGAGGTCGCAAAGAGCCTCGCCGCGACCGGCGAGCAGCTTCGCCATGCCAGATCGAGGACGAACGACAGATCTTCGATCGTCGTCGGCGGGGACTCGACGAGGATGCGCCGTAGTGTGTCCTCGTCATCGAGCTCGCGCTCGGATCGGAGGTTCGAACGGGTCTCGAACGGACTCGAGCGCCAGCCCTCCAGCTCCCGATGGACGAACGCGTCGCCGAAGGCTGGGCGGGTGGAAGAGAGGGGTTGCTCCGGATCGCGCCCTGCCCGACGGAGCGCCCGTCGCCGTCTTCGCGCACGGCTCCACGCCGCGGCAGGCAGATGCCAGCCGTCGTCGTCTTCATCCTCGACATGTTGCGGATCGAACACGACGCCATCTCCCGCCGAGCCCACACCGGCGGCGAGAGTCCATGCGATCGCGAGCGATACATCGTCGCGGTCGACGGACAGCGAATAGGAC
>Ga0247825_10001983_pt1 | contig 13495 bp, 7 predicted proteins | sample 13C_Vanillin_Day_FD_194413 | JGI IMG/M metagenome (GOLD analysis project Ga0247825, IMG submission 194413) | Soil microbial communities from agricultural site in Penn Yan, New York, United States - 13C_Vanillin_Day48 | ecosystem: Environmental > Terrestrial > Soil > Agricultural land | place...
GGGCAGGGCGTGTGGACATCGAACGCCATGATGGTGTGCGAGGAGCTGCAGTGCGACTGGAGCAAAGTACGCCCGCAATACGCCTCCGCCAACCGCGACGCCCGGGAGATGGCGCCTGCGTGGACATTGCGTGTTCCCGGCAACGGCGCCACTGATCCCGGCGGCGGCGGGGTACCAACCTTCGGCAATCGCGACCGCACCGGTGTGTCGGGAATTCCCGACAGCCTCTACAGGCGGATGCGGACGAACGCCGCCTCGTCCGTGAAAGACGGACGCTACTATCTGCAGCTCGCCGGCGCCGAAGCTCGCGAACGGCTGCTGCTGGCCGCGTCGTCGTTGTGGAACGTGCCCGTTGCCGAACTGACGGCCAGCAACAGCGTCATCACCCATACGCCGAGCGGCCGGACGACGACTTATGGCCGGATCGCGCAGCGGGCAGCCGAGACGCCTCACCCCGAGCCTGACACGATCACGATCAAGTCACCCGATCGGTGGACGTTGATGGGGACCGAGCAGAAGAACCTGGACGTGCCGTCCAAGGTCACCGGGCAAGCCGTCTACGGAATCGACGTGCGGCTTCCCGGCATGAAGTGGGCGGCCGTGAGGACCTGCCCGGTGTACGGCGGCGACGTCAAGCGCTACGACTTCGAAGCCATCCGACGGATGCCCGGCGTACGTTCCGCGGTCCAGTTTCCCATCCCTGATCCCGCCCTGACCCGCGGCCGCGTCTTCAGCGGCGGCGTCGCCGTCATCGCCGATACGTGGCATCAGGCCAGGACGGCGATCGACAAGATGCCGATCGAGTGGGACATCCCGCCGGCGAACGCTGCGTTCACGACGGCCAATATGCGGGCGTCGCTGATCGCGGCTCTCGATCGTCCCGGCACCGTTCGAGCCAATCAGGGCGACGTGGACCGGACGTTTGCGAACGCCTCGAGGATCGTCGAGGCGACCTATTCCACGCCGTTCCTGCCGCGTGCCCGCATGGAACCGGGCAACGCGACGGTGCTCGTCACCGGCGATCGCGTGGACATCTGGATCGGCGATCAGAGTCCGCAGGAGACGCGGTTCAGCGCGTCGAAGATCACGGGCATTCCGGAGTCCAACGTGCACCTGCATCTCTGCCACCTCGGCGGCGGGTTCGGCCGGAACGGCAACGGTCCGCAGGCCGAGCACGCGATCATGATCGCCAACGCGCATCGCGGCACGCCGATTCACATGCTGTGGACGCGTGAGGAGGACTTCATCGGCACGACGTACCGCGCCATGGGTGTCGCCCGCCTCAAGGCCGCGCTCGACGCCGACGGCTGGCCCATTGCCATGGACGTGCGGACTGCCATGCAGGAGGGCGGCTTCGGTCCCGACGCCTCGTTCAACGAGATCTCGCGCTACGACGTGCCGAACTACCGCTACTCGAACCACACGACGAAGTTCCACGTGCCGGTGGGCACTCGCCGCGGGATCGGCCAGGCCGCGCACGAGTTCTACCGCGAGAGCTTCATGGACGAACTTGCGCGGGCGGCGGGCAAGGACCCGTATCGCTATCGGCGCGAGCTCCTTGCGCGCACGAACCTCCCCTACAAGGCGGACATGATCAAGGCGCTCGACATGGCCGCCGAGATGTCGGGCTGGGGCACGCCGCTGCCGCGGGGCACGGCACGTGCCATCGCGCTGGAGGAACGAGGCGCGGAAACCAACGGCATGGCGACAATCAGCGCCATGGTCCACACCGTCTCGGTGAGCCGTCAGGGCAGGGTTCGGCTGGAGCGCGTGGACGTCGCCCATGAAACCGGTTTTGGCCTGGTCAATCCGCTGTCGGTCAGGAAGCAGATCGAGGGCCAGATCACCTGGTTCTACAACGACGCCATGCACCAGGCCTGCACGATCCACGACGGGCGCATCGCCGAGAACAACTTCAATACGTTCCCGGTGTCGCGCATCAACGAGGATCCGCCGGTGATCAACATCCGCTTCTTTCCGACGGAACACTGGCTGATCGGCATGGGGCACGACCGCGCCACGTCGGTGCAGTCGGCGATCGGCGACGCGATCTTCCAGATCACCGGCAAACGCTTCCGCGACCTGCCCTTCGGCCAGCACGACCTGCGCTGGTCATGATGGAACCTCCAAGCGGACGATGTTCGCGCAGCGGCTAAAACCGCCAGTACCAGCCGGCCGTTGCGCCGATCTGCCGTACCGAGCCCGATGCGCGGAACGTCTCCAAATCACGAACGACCGAGCTCAGGGATGACTCCCGCCCCGAAAACAAGGTGTTGTTGGAGAACTGAACGCCGTGCCCGGTGGATGCGTGAAAAGCCACCGCCGACGGCGGGAGTCGCTGTTCGATACCGGGAATCGCACTGACGGTCGTCGTCGCCGTGGTGCGCCCGAACAGGGCACGCAGCTCGACGCGAAGACCCGACCGGTTCGACGCCTCGTACGTCACGCCGCCGCCCACCGTGACGACGGGTATGGTCCGGGACAACTCGTAGGTGACGGTCGCGACATCCGTTTCGCGGAACGTGCTCAGCGACTGAAACTGCATTTCGTAACGGCCGGTGAGCGACACATACGGTGCGTCGCCCAAGGTTGAAGCCACGCCGCCCCCCACGGTCACGAACGGAGTCAAGCGGCCAGGCCGCAGCCGCACCAGCAACGCGCCCAGCGCCACGATCTGACCGTTGCCCTCATCTCCCGTCTCGAGCGTGGACGTTACCGCGGACTGAACCCAGGGACTTCCCGGCGACGTGAAGAACGCGGTGAACGCCTCCTCGAAGCTCGCTCGCGACGCCTCGGAGGCGGACTCGGCGATTCCCGGAAGGGCACTTATCCGCGACGAGTAGTCGAGGGTGAACTCAGCACTGAGCCGTCGGGCCAGCGTACGGGCCAAACGCCCGCCGGCGACAATCCCGGAACGTCCATCCACAGCTACCGCCGTTGCTGGATCGAGCGGCGTGATCGTCCTGCCCAGGCGCGCAGAACTCGGAAACGAGTTGAACAACTGACTTCCGTCTCCGAGATACCACGACGAGATGCGAAGACTGGTGAGATTGGCGAGTGTCAGGAACGTGGAACTCGCCGGCATGGCCGACGTCGTCCCGCTTGACGGCAGCGAGCTATTCACGCCACCGACATGTACGTCCACTTCCCAACGAGGAGGCTCGCCGCCCGTGATAGTGCCTCTTCCTTGCGCCTGAGCCTTTGGAGCGATGCCTGCACACAGCGCGGCGCACAGCACGACCCGGCTGGCTGTACGGTGACACATCATGACGGGGCAGATGGTGCCATGAATCCTATGCCCGCCTTCACAATCTCACCCTCCTGTTACACTTTTCTGTTCCTGATGCCCCCGCCACACTCCGGGCGCTCGAGTTCGATCGAATCGTCTCGGTCGTGGTTGGCGCACAGCGCGCGACAACCGAGGGAACGGCGTTCCTTGCCGATCATCCAGGGTTCCCCCTCTGTCCTCCGTCGGACCTCGACGAAATCATTTCCGCGCTTGCCGTCGAAGGCCGCGCGCTGGAACCGCTGCGGTTATTCGGCGTGGCGGACTATCTCGAATCCATCGAGGGGATCGGGGATCAGATGTCAGGTGGAGGCACGAGAACTGAGTTCTCGTGCCTTCGTCGAGGAGGTGGGGAACGAACGACGTACTAGCCGCGTTGCCGCGACCGTAACGAGCGAAGAACAATTCCTCCTGCGCATGCAAACAGCCCAAGCAGTCCCGCGAGGGGACCGTAGCTCGCTGTCGTTGGTAGTTCCGGAGCAGCCTGTCCGCTGGTCGCTACAGGTATCGGCGCAGGCTCTGGCTCTGGCGCTGGTGCGGGTGCTGCTGGTTCAGGTGCGGGCGCCGCGGCCACGCGCGGAACCTCCACAGGGATCAGTCTGGCGGACAACACATCCAACTCCCGAAGATTGTCGTGGGAGCTGGTTTCCTTTTCCAGCCTGCCGTGGATCTCTATCCAGCGGCCAAGCATTGCCTCAGTGATATCGCCTTTTTCCGGGTTATCGAGGTGAACGGCAGTCGCGTCTGCGTCCGCCGAGCATGTCCGCTCCGGCACGCTGGCCACGGAACCTGCTCTCGGGCGCGCCAGAGCGAACTTGTCCGAGTCACCGGCGCGGAGCTGATCTCCGCGCATCAAACATCCGGTGACAGTCACCTCGCCGCTTTGGTCCAGCGGCAGCAGGCCTCCGTCTCGCTGCTGTGCGAACGCCACGCCGATGGAGAGACCACAGCCGATCACAACCGTTGTTACGCCGCCTAGCACATACCGAAGAGTCATAGGAAAGACCTCCACTGTGGTGAGTGCAACAACCGAACCTCGAACACCGGTTCCAAATCGGTAGACTTGCGGCGCCAGCGTCCTCGCCGTTCGTGTTCGCGCGCCCGCCAACCGGAGACCCTTCTCGCCGCCTTTGGCGCCAAAATTCGCGCCGGTGGACGCTCCGCAACGCGCGGCCGTCGCTGCGGCGTTCGGATTGAGCCCGCCTTCGCTGGGCGACGGCGGACCAAGCCTGCGCGCGCAGTCACGGCCGGCGGTTGCGCAAATTGCCGACCTGCACCTCGTCAACGGCATATTCCACAGATGGACGCGGCCACGCATCAACCTTCCGCCGTCGGACGGTCGTCGCTGGCCCGTTGCCCGCTGGGCGATGGCCGTTTGCTACACTGAGCGGTCGCCGCTCTCTTCTGATTTCTCCAATGCACGCAGGCGCCCTCAGGGCCCTTGAATTCGATCGCATCGTCTCGGTCGTGGCCGGCCTGGCCGTCACGTCCACCGGTCAGGAGCGGCTGGCGGAGCTCCAACCGATGACCGATGCGGCGGCGGTCGCACGCGCGCAGCGCGCGACAACCGAAGGGACGCGGTTCCTGGCCGATCACCCGGGCTTCCCTCTTCGTCCACCCTCGGACCTCGACGAAATCATTTCCGCACTTGCCGTCGACGGCCGCGCGCTGGAGCCGCTGCGGCTACTCGGAGTGGCGGACTATCTCGAATCGATCGAGCAGACGCGCGGCGCCGTTCGCAAGGTCGGCGACTCGTTCCCGCTGCTGAACGGCATGGTCGAAACAGTTGCGTCGTTCAAGGGCGAGATTGCCGACGTCCGCCGGAAGATCGAACCGTCGGGCGAGGTCGCGGATCACGCCAGCCCGGCACTTGCCTCCATCCGCGAGCGCCTGCGTAAACAGAAGGCGCGGCTGCGGAGCACGCTGGACACCTTTCTGCGCGGTCGCGAGACATCCAAGTACCTGCAGGAGCAGGTGGTCACCGATCGGAACGGACGATACGTCCTGATGCTTCGCGCCGAACATCGCAGTGCGATTCCCGGCATCGTCCATGGCGGCTCCGCCAGCGGTGCCAGCCTGTTCGTTGAGCCGATGGAGACGGTCGAGATCAACAACGAGATCGTCGCGCTCGAAGAACAGGAAGCGGAGGAAGTTCAGCGCATCCTTCTCGAGCTGACCGATCGCTTCCGCGGGCGGCCGGACGAGCTGACGCGAACGTTGAACGTCGCCACCGAGCTGGACGTCATCCAGGCGCGCGCGCGGTTCTCGCTGATGACGGATTCGGTGGAACCGGTGGTCGCCACGGACGGAAGCCTCGAGCTCCGAGGCGCGCGGCATCCGTTGTTGATACGCAGTGTTGCAGAACGTGTCCCAGGGGATCAGGGAGCGGGGAGCGGGGATCGGATCCCTGGTCCCCAATCCCCTGTCCCCGTAGACATCCTCCTGACACCGCCGACCCGTGTGCTGGTGATCGCGGGGCCCAACACCGGCGGAAAGACCGTCGCGCTGAAAACTGCCGGCCTGCTGTCGGTGATGGCGCAGGCGGGGCTGCATGTGCCCGCCGACAAGGAATCGAAGCTCCCGGTCTTCAAGTCGGTGTTTGCCGACATTGGCGACGAGCAGTCGATTTCGGCAAGTCTCAGCACGTTTTCGGCACACATCACGAACGTGGTGTCGATGGACCGCGCGCTGGCGTTGCCCGCGTTGATCCTGCTCGACGAAGTGGGCGCTGGAACCGATCCGATCGAAGGCGGTGCGCTTGGCACGGCGGTCATCGATCACTTCCGCCGCCGCGGGGCGCACCTGATCGCCACGACACACTACGACTCCCTCAAGTCGTACGCGTCGACGACCGACGGCGTTGCCGGCGCGGCGTTCGGTTTCAATCCGGAGAATTTCGCGCCGACGTACACGCTGACGTACGGGTCGCCGGGGCGGAGCCTGGCCATCGAGATCGCCGCGCGGCTGGGCATGCCGCGCGACGTCATCGTCTCCGCGCGAGAGAATCTCACCGAACGCGAAAAGCAGCTTGCCGAACATCTCGCGCGGGTGGACGACGACCTGCGGCGCCTGGAGCGGGAGCGCAAGCAGGCGACGGCGGAGCGTCTCGCGGTCGCGGAAGCCGAACGGAAGCTCAGGGCGCGTGAAGCGGCCGTGCGCGATCGCGAGGAGACGTTCCGCAAACGGCTGGATTCGAGACTCGAAGACCAGGTTCGCGCCGCGCGGAAGGAGATCGACACCGTGATCGAAGGGTTGAAGTCGCGCGCGGCGGAGCTGTCACAACAGGCAGCCGTGCGACTTCGATCGGGTGGAAAGACAGTCGCTGCCGGTCTCAGCACGGGTGATACCGGTGCCGCCAGGGCAGAGGCGCGGGCCGCTCTCGACGATGTCGTTGCGCGTCTCAAGGACGACGCCGGCGTCGGACAGGCGTCCGCTGCACGCGCCGAGGCCGGCCGGGACGTGATCGATGTGGGATCCCGTGTGACGGTGGGCGCCCTGGGGTTCGAAGGTGTCGTCGTCGAGCTCCACGGCAAGCACGCCGAGGTCGATGTGCGCGGTAAGCGTCTGCGCGCCGCTGTCACAGATCTTCGTGGGGCGGGTGCGGGCGGAGGCGGCGCAGGAAGCGACGCCCGACCCCCCGTCCGGGTCAACATCGACCTCCAGCCGCGCACCGGCTCGCTGACCGAACTGAACGTCATCGGCAACACCGTTGACGAAGCGCTGACGCGGCTCGAGAAGTTTCTCGACGAAACGCTCACGACAGATATCCGCGAGGTGCGCATCGTGCACGGCCACGGAACCGGCCAGTTGCGGCGCGCCATCGGCGCGTTTCTGAAGGAGCACCCGCTGGTCACGAAATTCGAGGCCGCGCCGCAGAACCAGGGCGGCGGTGGGGCGACAATCGTAGAGTTGAAGGACTAGTGGCGCTGTTCCCCCAACGTTTCATCGACGACCTCAAGCAGCAGGCCGACATCGTCGTCGTCATTCAGGACTACGTGTCGCTGAAGAAGGCGGGCGCGACCTACAAGGGGCTGTGCCCGTTTCACGGCGAGAAGACGCCGTCGTTCCAGGTCAATCGCGACAAGGGGTTCTTCCACTGCTTCGGCTGCGGCGCCGGCGGCGACGTGATCAAGTTCCTCGAGCTGCACGAGAAGGTCGGCTTCACCGACGCGGTGAAGCAGCTCGCGCAGCGGTTCGGCATCCCGATTCCGGAGCTGGAGCAGAGCGACGAGCAGCGCGCCGGCACGGCGGAGCGTGAAACACTGCTCAAGATTCATGAGGCGGCGGCGGCCTGGTTCCGCGAGCAGCTCGAGTCGCCGGCAGCGGCGCGCATCAGGAACATGGTGGCCGCGCGCGGCGTGTCCCCTGAAACCAGCAGGACGCTCGGGCTCGGGTTTGCGCCGCCGGGACGCGACCTGCTGAAGCGTGCGCTGGTGAAACAGGGATTTACCGAGACGGCGCTCGTGCGGGCGGGGCTGCTCTCGCAGCGCGAGGACGGCTCGACGATCGATCGCTTCCGGAACCGCCTGATGATCCCGATCTGCCGCGACAACGGAGCGGTGATCGCCTTTGGCGGCCGCGCCCTGGACGCGGATCAGCAGCCGAAGTACCTGAACTCCCCCGAGACGCCGATTTACACGAAAGGCCGCACGCTCTACGGTCTGAATCTGTCGAAGAACGCGATCAAGGACAGCCGCGTCGCGGTGCTGGTCGAGGGGTATTTCGACTTCGCGCAGGTGTATCAGGCCGGGGCGCAGGGCGTGGTCGCGTCATGCGGGACCGCGCTGACGCCCCAACAGGCTCAACAGTTGCGGCGGTTCACGAGCAAGGTGGTGCTGAGCTTCGACCCCGACGCCGCGGGCCAGGGGGCGACGGTGAAATCGTGCGAAATGCTGGTTGCGGAAGGATTTGACGTGAACGTTGCGATCCTTCCCGCCGGGGAAGACCCCGATACTTTCGTGCGCAAACACGGCGGCCGGGCGTACGGTGAACGATTGCGGCACTCGCAGCCGTATTTGGAGTATCTGCTCGACCGCGCCGCCGCCGGGCATAACCTGAATACGGACGAAGGCCGTGTGAAATTCCTCAACGAGATGCTTCCCGTGGCGGGCCGGATTCCCGACGTCGCGCTCAGGGACCGGTTTGCGGACCGGCTGGCACACAAGGCCAGGGTCACGGAAGATGTTGTTCGGGCGCAGATCAGGCGGGCCGTTGCGCAGAAACAAACGACGTTTACCGCCCGGGAGCTGCCGACCTTCGGGCAGGTCACCAAGGCGGAGAAAGGGCTGATTTGGCTGCTCGTTCATGACCCGCAACACGCGTTGACAGCCCTGGCCGGCCTGGAACCCGTAGATCTAAAGGGCCTGAGCGCTGGATCGGTGCTGGATCTTGCGCTCAAACTGAACGAAGATAGGGGTTTCTCTCCAGCCGCGCTGCTCGAGCGTCTAACTATGGCAGAGGCCAATCTGGTCACCGCCATTGCCAGCGAACGGGAGCCTCACGTCCACGACGCGGAGGGGTGTGTACACGTCATTCAGCGGATGCGATGTGAGCGCGAGCGCGCGGCGATTCAGAGCGAGATCGATCGGCTGCAGGAACGCGGCGCGGCGGAGCACACAGGCGAAATCGACGCGCTGCTGACGCGGAAGCGTCAGCTGCTGCAGCAGATGGAAGCCCTGCTCGAGAGTTGATTTATCAAATCGGTTCGTAGGGCACCCCTTCAGGGGTGCCAGCACTGTTCGGAGGAAAGACCTTGTCGCTTGAAGAACGATACGACGAAGTTCGCCAGCTGATTGCCGTCGGCAAGGAGAAGGGTTACCTGCTCTACGACGAGGTCAACGAAATGCTTCCCTCGGAGATCACGTCCTCCGAGGATCTCGACGACCTGTTCAATGCCTTTGGCAGCGCCGGCATCGAGGTCGTCGATTCCGACAAGGCATACCGGGCAGACAAGGACTTCGATCGCGACGGCTCGGAAGACGGCCCCGAGCTCGACCTCACCCCGGGAGCCCTCGACAAGACCAACGACCCCGTCCGCATGTACCTGCGCGAGATGGGCACCGTCCCGCTGCTGACGCGCGAAGGTGAGGTCGCCATCGCCAAGCGCATCGAGCGCGGCAAGCTGGCCGTCATCAAGTCGATTTCACGGACGCCGACGATCGCCAAGCGCATCCTGATCATGGGCGATCAGCTGCGCGCCGGCGAGCGGACGATCCGCGAGCTGGTGATCTTCAGCGACGAGGAAATCACCGACGAAGTGATCCAGGAGCGCGCCGCCGAAGTCCTCGGCCAGATCGAGGAGGTGCGAAAGGCGCGCGGCGTCTACTCGAAGCTGACCGAGAAGTTCGAGGAGGTCCGCAAGACCAAGGACCGCAAGAAGACCCGCAAGGCGCGCCTCAAAGGGCTGCGCGCGTGGATCGAGGTCTCGCGCCGCATCCGCGACATCGAGTTCACCGAGACGATCAAGCGCCGGCTCGTGGAGGAAGTGAAGGATTCCGTCGATGCCGTTCAGCGTGTCCAGCGCGAGCTCGAAAGCGTCGACCGCCAGCTCAACCCGAAGGTCGCCAAGGGCAAGGCGCCGAAGCTGAGGGACGACGACAAAAAGAACCTGCTCAGGCGGCAGAAGGACATCCGCCTGCAGGTCAAGCAGATGATCGACGACCTGGAGGAGACGCCCGAGCGGCTCCGCCGGACCATCGACGTCATCGGCCGCGGCGAGTGGCAGGCGGAGATCGCGAAGAAGGAGCTCGTCGAGGCCAACCTGCGCCTCGTCGTCTCGATTGCGAAGAAGTACACCAACCGCGGGCTGCAGTTCCTCGACCTGATTCAGGAGGGCAACATCGGCCTGATGAAGGCGGTGGACAAGTTCGAGTACCGGCGCGGCTACAAGTTCTCGACCTACGCGACGTGGTGGATTCGCCAGGCGATCACCCGCGCCATCGCCGATCAGGCGCGCACCATCCGCATCCCGGTGCACATGATCGAGACGATCAACAAGCTGATTCGCACCTCGCGGGCGCTGGTGCAGGAGCTGGGCCGCGAACCGACGTCGGAGGAGATCGCGAAGCGGATGGACATCCCCGTCGCCAAGGTCCGCAAGGTGCTGAAGATCGCGCAGGAGCCGATCTCGCTCGAGACGCCGATCGGCGAAGAGGAAGATTCGCACCTTGGCGACTTCATCGAGGATCGCAACATCGTCTCGCCGGCCGAAGCGGTCATCAACCTGAACCTCAAGGAACAGACCGAGGCGGTGCTGAAGACGCTGACGCCGCGCGAGGAGAAGGTCATCAAGATGCGCTTCGGCGTCGGCGACGGCAGCGAGCACACGCTCGAGGAAGTCGGCCAGAACTTCGCGGTCACGCGCGAGCGCATCCGCCAGATCGAAGCCAAGGCGCTGCGCAAGCTCCGTCACCCGTCCCGGTCACGTAAACTCAAGGCGTTCCTTGAAGGCAGAACGTAGGCATCGGCGGTCCGGCCCCCGCGACATGAGGGGCCTGCCCCGCCGAAGCCCCGCCAGCGCGGCGCGGGGCGAAGGCGGGCCCGTAGCTCAGCGGTTAGAGCGGCCGGCTCATAATCGGTTGGTCCCAGGTTCGAATCCTGGCGGGCCCACTTAACCCATGTTCCCAGACCTCCAGCGCCTCATCGACCTCCAGCGGCTGGAGACCACGATCGCCGACGCGAAGGCGACGATCGCCGCCCATCCGCAACGACTCGCCGACGCCGAGGCTCAGCTCGCCGCAGCAACGCAGGGACTCGACGCCGCCAAAAGCCGCCTCAAGGACAACCAGGACGCCCGCCGCGCGCTCGAGAAGGACGTCGCCCTCTATCAGGGGCGGCTCGCCAAGTTCAGGGACCAGCAGTCGGCGGTCAAGACGAACAAGGAATATCAGGCGCTCGGACACGAGATCGAGACCGCCCAGCGCGATCTCGGGGGCGTCGAAGAGAAGGTCATCGAGCGCATGGTCGAAGCGGACGTCATTGCCGCCGATGTCAAGCAGGCGGAGACGGTTTTTGCCGCGCGCCGCAAGGAGATCGAGGCCGAGAAGAAACGGCTCGGCGACGAGCTCACCGCCGTCGAAGCCTCGCTGAAGGCTGCCACCGACGCACGCACGGCGCTCCTTCCCCAGATGGAGCCGCGGCTCGTCGCGACATTCGAACAGGTGGCGCGCGTTCGCAAGGGCATCGCCGTCACGATGGCTACGCGCGACGGGCTGTGCTCGGTGTGCCACGTGCGGCTGCGTCCACAGGTGTTCCAGCAGATCCGGCATAACGACAGCATCGTTCAGTGCGACAGCTGTCAGCGCATCCTCTACTACATCCCTCCCCCGCCGCCGGCTGAAGGCGCGGTGGTTCGCTAGGAGGTCCTTGGTCCTTCGGCCTTGGTCCCTGGTCCCTCCCTCGGACTTCGTCCTTGGTCCGTCGGCCCGCACGCGCGATGGTCGACCAGGGACCAAGAACGGACTGTGGACCACGGACGGACAAAGAACCAAGATCCAAGCACGAAGGACTCGGCATTGAGCCAACCATCGCTCTTCGGGCCCGCGCCCGGCGGGAGGGCGACGGCCAACATCGACGGCGGCTCGCGCGGGAACCCGGGCCCGGCCGGCTACGGCGTCCGCATCGAACACGACGACGGCTCGATCGTGGAACTGAAGGAAGCGCTGCCGCTCGCCACGAACAACGTGGCCGAGTACAGCGGGCTGCTGGCCGCGCTGCGATGGGCCGCGACGAGCGGCATCAGCTCGCTGCACGTCCGATCGGATTCAGAGCTGCTCGTCAAGCAGATGCTGGGCCAGTATCGGGTCAAGAACGCCGGCCTGTTGCCGCTCTACGAGGAGGCGCGGGCGATGACGCGCCGTATCGGCCGCGTCACCTTCGAGCACGTCCGCCGCGAGTTCAACAAGGACGCCGATCGCCTCGCCAACGAGGCGATGGACGAGGCCGCCGCTAAGGCTGGCGCGTGAACCGCAGATCCCAGACGCGCTCCTGATTCACGCTCAAGCCGATCACGCGCCCGGCGGCGTCGCGGCGCACGAGAACCCAGCCTGCGCCGGACTGGAAGCCGTCAGGGAACACTGGGATCAGCACCAGCGTGACACCGGATCTTCTGACGATCAGCCGATCCCCGTCCATCGTGACCTGCACCGTCAACTGGAGCTCGTCGCTGACGTAGCGCCCGGCGATCGGCTTCAGCTCCTCCACGCCGGGCTTCCACGGCTCAACGCGTTCGTAGTCATCGGCGGTGCCGAATTCGTCGGTGACGCGGAGGAACCGCCCATCGAACTCCAGGACATACGCGCCGCCGGCATCGAATCGATGCCGTGCCACGCGCGTGAGCGCTCCAAACGTGTTCGCGACGAGCCGATCTTTCTGAACTGAAATCGTGACGACTCCTGCAGGCTTCAGCGATCGGTAGAGCCCGGCATAGCGGGGGCCTTCCTCGGCGTTGAGAGGTTCCGACGCCGGCGAATCGGCCGCGCGCCCCGGCGGCAGCAGCAGATCGGCGATTGCCTTCGCGTTGTTGGTCGCGTTTCCGCTGGTGACGTTGCACATCACAGCAACGGATACGCCGGATTCCGGGTAGCGCGACAGGTGCGCGACGTAACCGGCGGTGCCTCCACTGTGGTCCACCTCCCGTCGTCCACGGTAGGTGTCCACGTACAGCCCGAGCGCGTACTCGTGCTCGCGGCCGTCGTTGAACTTCGCCCGTCGCTCCATGTCGGCGACAAAGCGTGCGTCGCCGACGACCGGGTTGACGAAGTTCGCGTTCCACTTCATCAGGTCGCCAACGGTGGTCAGCAGGCCGCCGTTGCCATGAACGTTCTCGAACGGCATCAGCGTGGAGAACACGGCTTTCTGCTCGCTGTACGCGATCGCGCGACGCTTGACGATGCGTGTGTGATCGTCACGCCACGACGTGTCGTTCATACCGAGTGGCTGGAAGATGCGTGCCTTCGTAAAGTCGGCGAACGACATCCCGCTGACGCGGCCGACGAGAATCGCCGCCAGGTTGTATCCGGTGTTCGAGTACGACCAGCGCGTGCCAGGCTCGAAGTTCAACATCCGCTGACGGCTGACGTAATCGAGCACGTGCGCGTGGGTGTGAACGCGCGACGTCCGCGGCCATCCCTCGATCGCCGCGAGGCCGCCCCAGTCGCGCAGACCGGCGGTGTGATTCAACATCTGCCGGATCGTGACGTCCGCGGCGAC
>Ga0247825_10001984_pt1 | contig 13485 bp, 13 predicted proteins | sample 13C_Vanillin_Day_FD_194413 | JGI IMG/M metagenome (GOLD analysis project Ga0247825, IMG submission 194413) | Soil microbial communities from agricultural site in Penn Yan, New York, United States - 13C_Vanillin_Day48 | ecosystem: Environmental > Terrestrial > Soil > Agricultural land | place...
CGCGGCGCGGGCGGGTATCGGAGATCGCCACCGCGAGCCGGGGCGTCATCACCGGCTTCGGCATCTTCGGCTATTGGGTCGCCATGCGCGGCCTCCTGGAGATCCTGGCCGCGAAGAAGTAGCCGGGCCGCCCGATGACGGCCGCCGCCCGATCCCTGCCGCTCGCGGGCATTCGCGTCGCGGAGTTCTGCCACGTCGTGATGGGGCCGACTTGCGGCCTGGTGCTGGCCGATCTTGGCGCGGAGGTGATCAAGGTCGAGCCGCTCGACGGTGATCACACGCGCAAGCTCGTCGCCTCTGGCGCGGGATTTTTTCCCACCTACAACCGCAACAAGAAAAGCTTTGCCGTGGACCTCAAGTCCCCGCAGGGACGCGAGGCTGTGCTGAAGCTGATTGCGAGCGCCGACGTCGTCGCGGAGAACTTCCGTCCCGGCGCGATGGATAAGCTCGGATTCGGGGAGGCGGCACTGAGGAAGCTCAAGCCGGAGCTCATCTACTGCTCGCTGAAGGGGTTCCTGCCCGGCCCTTACGAGCACCGCACCGGCCTCGATGAGGTGGTGCAGATGATGGGGGGACTCGCCTACATGACCGGCGGGCGTTACGGCCCGCTGCGCGCGGGCGCTTCGGTAAACGATGTGATGGGCGGCATGTTCGGCGCGATCGCCATCCTGGCGGCGCTCCATCAGCGCGTCGCAACCGGAAAAGGCCAGTACGTGCAGAGCGCGCTCTACGAGAACAACGCGTTCCTGGTCGCGCAGCACATGATGGAAGGCCTCGCCACCGGCAAGCCGGTATCGCCGATGCCGGACCGGGTGCGCGCGTGGGCGCTCTACGACAATTTCAAGACCCGCGACGGCGAGCTGGTGTTCGTGGGGGTGGTGACCGACACGCAGTGGAAAATATTCTGCGAGGCATTCGGGCTGCAGGACCTGCTCGCCGACCCGTCGCTGAAAACCAATCCGCAGCGGGTGGAGCAGCGCCCCCGCATTATCCCGATCGTCACGGCGCTCTTCGCGAAGATGGGCAAGCAGGAGCTGATGGACGAATGCGAGCGGCTCGGCCTGCCGTTCGCGCCAATCGCGAAGCCCGAGGACCTGTTCGACGATCCGCACCTGAACGCGTCAGGCGGACTCACTCCCGTGACGCTCGCCAACGGGACCAGGACGAAGGTGCCAAGCCTGCCGATCGAGATGGACGGCGCGCGCTTCGGCACGCGGCTCGATATTCCGAAAGTGGGGGAGCATACGCGCGCGGTGCTGCGCGAGCTGGGGTACGCCGCCGCCGCGATAGAACAGCTCGCGGCCGGGAAAGTGATTTCAGCCCTCTAGAAAGGGCCCGGCTTCAGAACGAGCCGCCGGCGAAGAACCGGTAGATGAAATAGATGCCCGCGGCCATGACGACGTAGACCAGTATGTCGGGCAGCTTGCTGGTATGGCCCTTTGCCCGGTTGTGGTCGTACCACATTTTGAGGATGAAGACGACGCCGATGGTTACCGGAATCGCGATCACGGGATTCTGGACGTTGGCGTCCCAGATCTTGCCGAGAATGATGCCGAACCAGCCGCCTTCCTTGAACATGTGGTAGGCGACGCCGCCGATGCCGGCCAGCAACAGCGCGATGGTGACAAACGCCTGTACGTACTCAACGATTTGCTTCAAGCGTTGCCCCCGGTAGCTCGCGCGGAATTGGCCGCTATTGTAACAGCGGGGATGCCCGGCAGGGCAGTTGATGGGTCGTCTATAGGCTGTCGCATACCGCCTCGGTGACAATCTCGGTCGTGGCTTCGCCTCCCAGGTCGGGCGTGTGGATGCGCTTGCCGGTCACGGTCTCGACCGCGCGCATCAGCCGGAGCGCGGCGTCCTTCTCCCCGAGGTGCTCGAGCATCATCGACGCCGTCCAGAACGTCGCGACCGGGTTGGCGATCCCCTTGCCGGTGATGTCGAAGGCGGAGCCGTGGATCGGCTCGAACATCGAGGGAAACCTGCGTTCGGGATTGAGGTTGGCCGTGGGCGCAATACCCAGGCTGCCCGAGAGCGCGGCGGCGAGGTCGGACAGAATGTCGGCGTGCAAGTTGGTGGCGACGAAGGTGTCGAGCGTCTGCGGCTTCAACACCATCAGCGTGGTCACCGCGTCCACCAGCACGCGCTGGGTCTCGACGTCGGGGAAATCCTTCGCCACTTCGTAGAAGATTTCGTCCCACATCACCATGCCGTGGCGCTGCGCGTTCGATTTCGTCACCAGCGTGAGGTGTTTGCGCGCCCGGCCTTGCGCGAGCTTGAACGAGTAGCGGTGGATGCGCGCGACGCCGGTGCGCGTGAATATCGAGGTTTCCGTGGCGACTTCCTCCGGCAGCCCGCGGTGAGCGCGGCCTCCCGAGCCCGAGTACTCGCCCTCGGAGTTCTCGCGGATGATTACCCAATCGATGGCGTTGCCGTTCACGAGCGGACTCTTGATGCCCGGCAGCACGCGCGCTGGCCGCACGTTCGCGTACTGGTCGAAGCCTTGGCAGATCGGCAGGCGCAGGCCCCACAGGGATACATGGTCTGGCACGTCGGGCGCCCCCACCGCGCCGAAGAAGATGGCGTCGAACTGCTTGAGGCGATCGAGGCCGCCCTCGGGAATGTAATGGCCGTGCTTCTTGTAGTAGTCGCTGCTCCATGGGAAATGCTCGACCTTGAGCTTGAATCCACGCTCGCGTCCGGCGAGCACCTCCAGCGCCTTCAGGCCGGCTGCGATGACTTCGACGCCGATGCCGTCGCCGGGAATGGCTGCGATTTTGTATTCGCGCATGTCGGATGCCTTGAGTCGTTAATCGTGAAACGTAAATCGTGAATCGCGGAGTGCTTGTCGTTCGATTCCCGATTGACGATGCCCGATTCACGGAAAAGTGCGTGATTATACGCTGCGATGAGAGCACGATAGAATCGGTGCGTGAAGATCCTGGCTCTCGATACCTCCACGGAGCACTGTACCGTTGCGCTGTGGCGCGACGGCGACGTGGACGCTCGTCACGAGCACGTCGGGCAGCGTCACTCGCAGCGCCTGCTGCCGATGATCGATGATCTGCTCGATCGCCATGGGCTCGGCGTGAAGGGCCTCGATGGCATCGCTTTCGGCCAGGGGCCAGGCTCGTTCACCGGCTTGCGTATCGCGTGTGGCGTGACCCAGGGGCTGGCATTCGGCGCCGGGTTGCCGGTGGTGGGCATCGCCACGTTGCTTGCGTTGGCTGAGGCCGCTCAGGCCGCGCGCGTGGTGTGCTGCATGGATGCCCGGATGGGCGAGATTTATCATGCGGCGTATTCCAGGGCTGGCGACGGCTGGGCCCCGGCCAGCGAGCCGAGCGTGTGCGCTCCGCAATCGGCGCCGGCCTTGCCAGAGGGAGACTGGACCGGATGCGGCAGCGGATTCGCCGCGTACGGAAACGTGCTGCGACAGCTCTATGGCGGGCGCCTCTCGGCTATCATGCCGGACGTGTTTCCGCACGCGCGGGAGATCGCGCGGCTGGCGGCGCGGGAATTCGAAGCAGGCAGGGCAGTTGCGGCGGAGCAGGCCGTGCCCTTGTACGTGCGAGACAAGGTTGCCTTGAAAACGGCGGAACGATGAGCGCTCAGTTGGACAGGATGCCGCGCTACCGGCACATGACCGCGGCCGACCTCGATGCGGTGGTGGCGATCGAGAACACGATTTACCCGCACCCGTGGACGCGGGGGAATTTCAGCGATTCGCTTGCGGCGGGCTACCACTGCTGGATCGTGGAGTGCGGCGGCGAGATTACCGGCTATTCCGTAGTGATGATCGCGGCGGGCGAAGCGCACCTGCTCAACCTGAGCGTCGCAGCACCGTGGCAGCGGCGGGGTATCGGGCGCGAAGCGCTCAGTTTCGTTACGAAGCTCGCGCGCGACTTCGGCGCGGCGAAGATCCTGCTCGAAGTGCGGCCGTCGAACGCCGCGGCGATCGCGCTCTATTCGTCCGCCGGCTTTACCGGGATCGCCCAGCGCCGTGGCTACTATCCGGCGGGAGGGGCGCGGGAGGATGCGATTGTTCTTCAGCTCACGCTCGAGAATCGTGGCTAGTGGTTGGTGACTGGTCCCGTGAAAACCCGCAGAGAACTGATTCTCGAAGAGATGGGACTGGCGCCGGTCTGGCGCTTGCGTGAGGCTACGCCCATGCCCGAGGAGCCGATGGCCGCGACGGAAGCGTCCATAGGCCAGCCACCAGCCACCAGCCACCAGCCACCGCAGCCGGCGGCGAGCCGCGACGACCGCCGCGCGGCCATCATGCTGAAGGAATGGCCCGCGCTCAAGGCGGATGTCGCCGCGTGCACGGCCTGCCCGCTGCACGCCGGCCGCAAGAAGACCGTTTTCGGCGTCGGCGACGAGAACGCGGATTGGCTGTTCATCGGTGAAGGGCCGGGGGCGGACGAAGACACTCAGGGCGAGCCGTTCGTCGGCCAGGCCGGCAAGCTGCTCGATAGCATGCTGGCGTCGATTCGCCTCAAGCGCGGGGCCAATGTCTATATCGCCAACGTGGTCAAGTGCCGGCCTCCCGGTAATCGTAACCCGGAGCCGGCGGAAGCGGCCGCGTGCGAGCCGTACCTGCAGCGCCAGATCGACCTGATACGGCCCAAGCTCATCGTCGCGCTGGGCAAGGTCGCGGCCGCGAATCTGCTCGCCAGTGACGCCAGCGTCGCCAGCATGCGCGGGAAGGTGCACAGCTATCGCGGGATTCCGCTCATCGTGACCTACCATCCTGCCTACCTGCTGCGCAGCCTGCCGGAAAAAGCCAAGGCCTGGACGGACCTCTGCTTTGCCGTGAAGACGATGACGGAGCTGCCCGCGCGACCAAACGCGGGCTAAGGGCGCCCAACAAAATATGATCCGGCCCGTTGCCCTTCGACGGGCTCAGGGCGAACGGTCGGTTCGTGGTGAGCTCAGCCTGTCCTGAGCCTGTCGAAGGGGCGAACTCTGAACGGCCAAAAGCGTGCGCCATTTTGTAGGCGCCCTAAGTGACTGTGGATTTCAGGAAATGGCAGTGACGAGCGCAGCGCCGCGCTCGACGAGGCGGAACTCGATTCGCTCTGCATCCAGCGCGGACTTGAAATAGTCGGAGAGCCCCTCCGGATCCGGCCGCATGCCGCAGGTGAAGAGGTCCACCGCGGCGAACCCGTGCTCCGGCCAGGTGTGCACCGCCAGGTGCGATTCGGCGAGTATCAGCACGCCGCTCACGCCCTGCGGCGAATACTGGTGCAGGCGCTCGGCGATCACCGTCAGCCCGAAGGCCGCGGCGGCGCGCGCGAGCACGTCACGGACGGCCGGCAGGTTGGCCAGCGTCGCGCCGTGGCATCCATAGCAATCGAAAAGCAGGTGGTGGCCGAGGTTCTCGTTCACGTTATATTCCCCGGAGAAACAAGCCATTCTAGCTCCGTTTCTTCCCGCCGGGCGCCGGGCCTCTCCGGCGGTGGCCCGGCTGGCGCGGGACTCCTATAATGCCTCCAACCCGGGGCTGCGCCCGCGGGAAGCCCGGGGCAGCAGCCGGGCCGTTGTCTTTCTGAAAAAAGGGGATTTCGATGGCGCTCATGGATTTCATCAAAAAGCAGTTTATCGACGTCATCCACTGGACGGAGAGCGAGGAAGGGGTGCTCGCGTACCGCTTCCCGATGCAGGACATGGAAATCCAGTACGGCGCGCAGCTCACCGTGCGGGAATCGCAGACGGCGGTGTTCGTGGACGAGGGGAAAATCGCCGACGCGTTCGGCCCCGGGCGCCACAAGCTCGTCACCCAGACGATTCCGCTGCTCACCAACATCAAGAACTGGGACAAGCTGTTCCAGTCGCCCTTCAAGTCGGACGTCTATTTCTTCAGCACCCGCCTCAAGACCGACCGCAAGTGGGGCACGCCCAACGCGATCACGATTCGCGACAAGGAATTTGGCGCGGTGCGGCTGCGGGCGTTCGGCATCTATTCCTATCGCATCGTCGATGCGAAGGAGTTTCACAAGAACATCAGCGGCACGCGCGAGATCTACATGGTCAACGACCTCGACGAGCAGCTGCGCGCGACGGTCGTCGGCTCCATGACCGACTTGCTCGGCTCGAGCGGCATCCCGTTCCTCGACATGGCGGCGAACCAGGACGAGTTCGGCAAGCTGCTGAAGGCGAAGCTCGCGGAAGAATTCAAGCGCTTCGGGCTCGAGCTCGACGGCTTCGTCGTGCAGAACCTCTCGCTGCCCGAGGAGCTGCAGAAGATCCTCGACCAGCGCATCGGCATGGGCATGGTCGGCGACCTGGCGAAATTCACCCAGTACCAGGTGGCGCAAAGCATCCCGATCGCCGCAGGCAACGAAGGCGGGCTTGCCGGCGTCGGCGCCGGCCTCGGCGCGGGAGTCGCGATCGGCCAGCAGATGGCGGGCGCGATGGGCCAGGCCATGAGCGGGGTGAGCCAACCGGCGCAAGCCGCGCCGGCGCAGTCGTCCGACGACGTCATGAAGACCATCGAGCGCCTGCACGACCTGATGCAGAAGGGCGCGCTCACGCAACAGGAATTCGAGGCCAAGAAGGCCGACCTGCTGAAGAAGCTCGCCTGAGCCCGGCCTGGGGCGCGCCGGCAAGGTACCCGTGAAGACCGCCAACTGCCCGTCTTGCGGCGCGCAGGTCGCTTTCCGCGCGGCCGCGTCCGTCGTCGCGGTATGCGAATACTGCCGCAGCACCCTGCTGCGCAAGGGCGCGGAAATCGAGGACCTCGGCAAGATGGCGGAGCTCGCCGAGGACACGTCGCTCGTGCGTCTCGGCACCGAGGGCCGTTACCAGGGCGTGCATTTCGCGGTGGTCGGGCGCATCCAGCTGAAGTACGGGCAGGGCATCTGGAACGAATGGCACCTGCTGTACGATTCCCAGCGCTCCGGCTGGATCGGCGAGGGCTACGGCCGCACCTTCGTCACCAGCCTGAAGGCGGTCAAGGAGCCGATTCCGCCGTTCGCCGAGCTGAAGATCGGCAGCCCGGTCAAGCTCGACGGCAAGACCTTCACGGTTGCCGGCCTGGAGACGGCGCGCTGCGTGGCGGGCGAAGGCGAGCTGCCGTTCCAGGTGGGCGCGGGCTACGACGTGCAGACCGTCGATCTCTACGGTGGCGCTTTTTTCGCGACCATCGACTACAGCGAGACGCCGCCGCTCGTCTTCATCGGCGAGCAGGTGGACCCCGCCACGCTCAAGCTCACCCACACGCGCGATGCCGCTGCCGTTGCGGTGGCGGCGGAGGCGATCAAGTGCACCGGCTGCGGCGCGCCGCTCACCGTCCACGGCGCGATGATCGAAACGGTGGCGTGCGGGAGCTGCGGCTCGGTTCTCGACGCGACGGACAAGGCGTACAAGGTCGTGCAGACGCTGGCGACGGTGAGCTCGATCAAGCCGCTGATACCGATCGGATCGAAGGGGAAGCTCCATGGAGCCGAGTACGAGGTGATCGGCTTCATGACGCGCAAGATCCGCGTCATGGGGGAGACGTACCGCTGGGGGGAGTACCTGCTGTTCAACCCCGGCGAAGGGTTCCGCTGGCTGTCCGAGTACCGCGGGCACTGGAATTTCATCAAGGCGACGCGGAATACTCCCGCTCTCGAGGGCGCGGGAGCCCGCTACCTCAGCCAGACCTACAAGCACTTCCAGTCGTCGAATCCCGAGGTCGAGCACGTCCTCGGCGAGTTCTACTGGCGGGTGAAGGCGGGCGACAGCAACCACCTGGACGACTACGTGAGTCCCCCATTGCTGTTGTCGGCGGAAGGAACGGACAAGGAACTCGTCTGGTCGCTCGCCGAGTACACGGAAGCGGATGCCATTGCCAAGGCCTTCAGCCTGAAGAAGCCGTTGCCGGAGCGCCACGGGGTGTTCGCCAACCAGCCCGCGCCCGTCGTCGCGGGGCGCTACTGGGGCGTGTTCTTCCTGCTGGCGATCGCCGCGCTCCTGATACACCTGGTGTTCGCATTCGGGGGTGGCAAGAAGCTCTATGAAAAGGCCCTGTTCATTCCGCCACGCGGCGAGCACACGCTCGAGACCGAGGTGTTCGAGCTGAAAAGCCGCGCCTCCAATCTCGTGATCCGCAACAATACGAGCCTGGCCAACAGTTGGGCCTCCCTCAACCTGTCGCTGATCGACGCGGACAAGGGCTCGATTTACAGAGTGGGGCGGGAGGTGAGCTACTATTACGGGTCCGATTGGTCCGAGGGCAGCCCGAAAGACGATGCGGTTTTCCCGGGCGTTCCGCCCGGGCGCTACTACGTCAGCATGGATGCCGAGCTTGCGCCCGAGCGCCTGGCTCCACTGCAGACCAGGCTGGAGGTCTTGAGTGACGTGCCGAGCTGGGCGAACTTCTGGATCTACCTAGTCTTGCTGGCCATCGTGCCGGCGATAGTGTTTTACCGCAAGTCGTCGTTCGAGATAGCGCGCTGGGCCGAAAGCGATCATCCCCTCGTTACCGAGGGGGGCGATGACGACGATTGTTGAGTGCAGTGCTGCTTCGCAAGGATCAGGGTACGGGAGCCGCGCTCCCGTGTGGTAAGGGGAGAAGAAAATGTTTCGTAGCTATGTTGCTGCCGGCTTGATGGCGTTGGGCGTTTTCACTTACTCGCAGTACGCAGGGTTGAGCCCGTTCAGCGGGGAGCAGGCGAGACCGGTGGCCGGTCAACCCGGCGTTCACAAGTAGAGGGGGCGCGAGCCTCCGCCATTCGAAAGGGGAACGGACATGAGCTTCAACTGGGGCGCTTTCGTCAATTCGCTGGTCTACACCATCCTCGGGGTGGTCGTCTTCTGGCTCGCCTTCGTCGTCGTGGACAAGATCACGCCCTACGACCTCTGGAAAGAGCTGATGGAAGAGAAGAACGTCGCGCTTGCGATCGTCGTGGGAGCCATGTGCCTGGGCATCGCGATCATCGTCGCGGCGGCGATTCATGGGGTTCCGTAATGCGGGCAACGTAGAGGGCGTCTCGATCCCTCACCCCTTGCCCCTCTCCCGAGTGGAGAGGGGAAATGGGAACGAGTACTGAATGACGCACGCTCTCCTTGCTTCCGTCTTCATCATCGCGTCGTGCGGGCTCGCCTACGAGCTCATTGCCGCGGCGCTGTCGAGCTACCTGATCGGGGACTCGGTCACCCAGTTTTCCACCGTCATCGGCGTCTACCTGTTCGCGATGGGCGTGGGGTCGTTCCTCTCGCGCTACATCACCAAGGGCGTCGTGCTGCGCTTCATCCAGATCGAGTTGATGGTGGCGCTGCTCGGCGGGTTTTCGGCGCTGGCGCTGTTCCTCGTGTTCGCCTGGCTCGAGGGGCCGTTCCGCTTCTCCCTCTACGCGATCGTGCTGCTGGTCGGCATGCTGGTGGGCCTGGAGATCCCGCTGGTCATGCGCATGCTCAGGCAGTACATCCCGTTCCGGGACCTGGTCGCGCAAGTGCTGACTTTCGACTATCTCGGGGCGCTCGCGGTTTCGCTCGCGTTCCCGCTGCTGCTCGCACCGCAGCTCGGACTGGTGCGCAGCGGGCTCATGTTCGGGGTCCTGAATGCGCTCGTCGCGGTATGGGCGGTCTGGCTCTTCCGCAACGACATCGTCGATAAGACGTGGCTCAAGGCCCAGTGCGCGGTCGTGCTGGTCGCGCTGGTGGCGGGCTTCGCCTACGCGGAGAAGCTGACGAAGTTCGCCGAGCAGCAGCTCTACGCGGAGAACATCGTCTACGCGAGCTCGAGTCCCTACCAGCGCATCGTGCTTACCCGCTGGCGCGACGACGTCCGGCTCTACCTCAACCACAACCTCCAGTTCAGCTCGCGCGACGAGTACCGCTACCACGAGGCGATGGTGCATCCCGCGCTGCAGAGCCTGCCGCGCGCGCAGAAAGTGCTCATCCTCGGCGGCGGCGACGGCCTCGCGGCGCGCGAGGTGCTGCGCTATCCCGGGGTCGAGTCGATCGTGCTGGTGGACCTCGACCCCGAAGTGACGCGCCTGTTCTCCACGTCGCCGGTGCTGCGCGCGCTGAACCGGGATGCGCTCAAATCCAGCCGGGTGAAAATCTTCAACGTGGATGCGCTGCAATGGCTCGAGAAGAGCGCCGACCTGTTCGATTTCATCGTGGTGGATTTTCCCGATCCTTCGAATTACAGCTTGGGCAAGCTCTACACCAGCGTGTTCTACCGCCTGCTGGCGCGCCACCTCGCGCCGGAGGGCCTCGCGGTCATCCAGTCCACGTCGCCGCTTTACGCTCGGCAGTCGTTCTGGTGTGTCGTCACCACGCTCGAGAATGCGGGCCTGGTCGCGACGCCGTACCACGCGCTTGTCCCGTCTTTCGGCGCCTGGGGCTTCATCATCGCGGGACGCCGGCCGTTCACGCCGCCCGCGGCCTACGAGCTCGAGCATCGTTTTCTCACGCCGGAAGTGACGCGGGCGATGTTCCTGTTCCCGAAGGACATGGATCGCGTCCCGGCCGAAGTCAACCGCCTCAACAACCAGATCCTGGTGCGCTATTTCGAGCGCGAGTGGCGGCGGGTGATCCACTGAAGCGGCGCGAATTCATCGCCGGACTGGCCGCGACCGCCTGGATGACAGGCTGCGGCAGTAACGGTGGCGCGGCGCCGCTGCCGCCGGGAGAGTTGCTCGGCGCCTCGCACGCGGCGGGGCATCGGCTCCGCGGCGGTGGTTTCCCGGAGCCTGCGGAAACACGCAGCCATCGCGTCGTCATCGTCGGGGGCGGCATCGCCGGCCTCACGGCCGCCTGGCGCCTGGGAAAGTCCGGCTTTTCCGATTTCCGGATGCTGGAGCTGGAGCGCGAGCCGGGCGGGAACGCGCGTTTCGGCGTCAACGAGGTTTCCCCTTATCCCTGGGGCGCGCACTACATCGCGCTGCCCACGCGCGAGGCGACGCATACGCGCGAGCTGCTGGCCGATCTTGGCGTGCTCATCGGCGATCCGCACGCGGCGCGCCCGCGCTACGAGGAGCGCTTCCTGTGCCACGATCCGCAGGAACGTCTCTATCGCAACGGCCGGTGGCAGGACGGGCTGCTTCCCGAAATCGGCGCCGGCGAGTCTGACCGGCAGCAGTATCGCCGCTTCGAGGAGCTGATGGCGCAATTCAAGGCGCGCCGCGCCCGCGACGGGCGCAAGGCGTTCGCCATCCCCACCGCCGCCAGCGCGCCCGAGCCGGACCTGGTGGAGCTCGACCGTATCAGCATGCGCGATTTCCTGCTCGCCCGGGGACTCGACTCGGCACCGCTGCACTGGCACGTCAACTACGCCTGCCGCGACGATTTCGGCACCGACTATGCCCAGACCTCGGCGTGGGCGGGCGTGCACTACTTCGCGAGCCACGACGCGGAAGCGGAAAACGCGGGCAGCCACACGGTTCTGACGTGGCCGGAAGGCAATGGCTGGGTGGTGCGGCAGCTCGCGGCACGACTCGCCGCGCAGCTCGTCGCCGGTGCCGCGGTTTTTCGCATCCGTGAAGAAGGCAGGCGCGTCACGGTGGATTATCACAGCTTCGCTGAAGACCGCACCGTCAGGATCAACGCGGAGCGGGTGATCTTTGCGGCACCAATGTTCCTGCTGCCGTACGTGCTGGAAAACGCGCCCGCCGACATCGTGGATGCCGCGCGGGCTTTCCAGTACGCGCCGTGGGTGGTCGCCAATCTCACGCTGAAGGCGGTGCCCGCCGATCGCGGCGGCGTGCCGCTCTCATGGGACAACGTGATCTACGACAGCCCCGGCCTCGGCTACGTCGTGGCAACGCACCAGGCGCTGCGCACCGCGCCGGGTCCGACCGTGCTGACTTACTATCTTCCGCTCACCGACATGGCGCCGGCGGCGGCGCGCGAGCGGCTGCTGACGGCAACGCGCGAAGAGTGGGCCGGGCGCGTGCTCGACGATCTCGCGCGGCCGCACCCGGATATCCGCAATCTCGCGACCCGGCTCGATGTGTTCCGCTGGGGACATGCCATGGTGCGCCCCGTCCCGGGATTCATGTGGGGCAAGGCGCGGGCGACGCTTGCCATGCCGCGCGGCCGCGTGCATTTCGCCCATAGCGATCTTTCCGGCATGTCGCTGTTCGAGGAAGCGACCTTCCGGGGCGCGACGGCGGCGGAGGCGGTTCTGCGGAATCTTTGACTGCGGGAGATGGTGGAACGGGACGCGATGAAGCGGGACTTGGTACAGCGAAAAGGAAGTAGGCCCGCATTTTCATGTCTCGCAGTATCATGTCCCGCCGTACCACGTCCCGCAGTATCATGTCTCGCAGTATCATGGCCATAGGATGGAAACGATGAAGCAATTTCTCGCGTTGATGCTCGCTCTCGCGACGCTGTCGCTCGGCGGCTGTGGCTATAACACGCTGCAAAGCACCGACGAGCAGATCAAGGCGGCATGGGCAGAGGTCGTCAACCAGTACCAGCGCCGCTCCGACCTGATCCCCAACCTGGTGAATACGGTCAAGGGATTTGCCGCGCAGGAGCAGCAGGTGCTGCTCGGCGTTACCGAGGCGCGCGCGAAGGCCGGCGCGATCCAGGCCACGCCGGAGCTCGTCAACGATCCCGCCGCGTTCGCGCGTTTCCAGCAGGCCCAGGGCGAGCTGTCCTCGGCGCTGGCGCGCCTGCTGGTCACGGTCGAGCGCTACCCGCAGCTCAAGTCGGACCAGAACTTCCGCGACCTGCAAGCGCAGCTCGAGGGCACGGAGAACCGCATCGCGGTCGCGCGGCAGCGCTACATCAAGGCGGTGCGGGAATATAACGTCGTGGTGCGCTCTTTTCCGTCGAACCTGACCGCGATGCTGTTCGGGTTCAAGGAGAAGGCGCAATTCACGGTCGAGAACGAGAAGGAGATCAGCAAGCCTCCCGTAGTGGATTTTGGCGCGGGGAAACCGGCGCCACCCGCCGCAGCCAAGTGAGTTACCATTCCCGGCGGGCGCGGCGGACACCAATCACGAGAAGCGCCGTACCCTCACCCCCTCTCCCGGAAGGAGAGGGGAATAGAAGTGTGCGGAAGTGGCGAGCCATTTCCGCAACGCTCGATACGAGGAGGTCGTAGCACTAAGAGTCCCTAACGCAATGAAACGCGCGCTGCGCTGTCACGATTTTGGCTCAGGGCGCGAAGCGAGCCGCAGCCAATATCTGGAATATTAGCAAGGCGAGCGACAAAGCCCTGGGCCAAAACTCGTGCCAGCCCCTGTGATGCCATTGGATACTCAAATACCTGAGCCGGGGTTGCGGCCAGAATCGACGACGCGCCGGAGCGTGGAGCAGGGGCCCCGTCTTCGGGGATGCGACCGCGTAGGCGTGTGTAAGTCCCGCGCAATACGGCGCTCTGATGTCCCGCTCCGGGGTCGCATCCAAGCACACAACGCTTGGAACCTGCTCCGCCCTGCGCGGGACACTTTGTCGGCCGGCTTGGCCGTATTCCAGATACTGTCCTGCACCGTCCTTCGCGTCATCGTCGATTCTGGCGCGCAACGCACGCGTGTTTCATTG